>Ga0068851_10000710_pt1 | contig 14211 bp, 10 predicted proteins | sample KBSCornC12_FD_66588 | JGI IMG/M metagenome (GOLD analysis project Ga0068851, IMG submission 66588) | Corn rhizosphere microbial communities from Kellogg Biological Station, Michigan, USA - KBS Corn C1-2 | ecosystem: Host-associated > Plants > Roots > Rhizosphere > Soil ...
GGCATGTTCTGCTTCACCGCCGGCACGGTGCTCGCGGAGATGGAGCAGCATTGCCCCGACATCGTGCAGGGCGTGCGCGCCTGCATGCAGCGCTCGCGCGTCTCGCGCGGCAACGGCTTCGCGCAGGTGGACCTGGACCCGGACACCTTCGCCGTCGTGCGCGACGACTCGATCGACTACGCGCTCATGGAGAAGTCGCGGCGCGTGGCGGTCGTGCCGTGCTCGATCGGCTGGAGCGACATCGGCTCGTGGAGCGCGATCGGCGACCTGGCAGCGGCCGACGGCAACGCCAACCGCCTCGAGGGCAAGGCCATCCTGCACGACGTGACCGGCTGCTACATCCGCTGCACCGACCGCATCGTGGGCGCGGTGGGCCTGCGCAACCTGGTCATCATCGACACGGCCGACGCGCTGCTGGTGGCCGACAAGGCGCGCGCGCAGGACGTGAAGCACATCTACGCGCAGCTCAAGGCCGAGGGCCACGAGGCGCACAAGCTGCATCGCACGGTGCACCGGCCGTGGGGCACGTACACGGTGCTCGAGGAAGGCCCCGGCTTCAAGATCAAGCGCATCTGCGTGAAGCCGGGCGCGAGCCTGTCGCTGCAGATGCACCACCATCGCAGCGAGCACTGGATCGTGGTGAGCGGCACCGCGACGGTGTTCAACGGCGACCGCGAGATCGTCGTGGGGACCAACGAGTCCACCTTCATCCCGGCGGGCAACAAGCACCGGCTTGCCAACGCCACGGAGGCCGACCTCGCCATCATCGAGGTGCAAAGCGGCGGCTACCTCGGGGAGGACGACATCGTGCGGTTCGACGACAAGTACGGGCGGGTGGCGGCTGCCGCGGGCTAGTGCAGGCTACCGCCTGGCGGCCCCTGTCGCCCGTCACCTCCTGATGCGATCCTTCTCCTACTCCCCGCGCGAGATGCTGGCCAGCCCGTGGCGAAACCGGGAGCTGCTGTTCGCGCTGCTGAAGCGCGACGTGGCCGGACGGTACCGGGGCTCGTTCATGGGCCTCGCGTGGTCGCTGTTCAATCCGCTGCTCATGCTGGCGATCTACACGTTCGTGTTCTCGGTCGTGTTCAAGGCGCGCTGGGGAGCCGGAGAGGAGGGCTCGCGCGGCGACTTCGCCATCGTGCTGTTCGTCGGCATGATCGTGCACGGCCTGTTCACGGAATGCGTGAACCGGGCGCCCGGACTCATCCTCGCCCATGCGAACTACGTGAAGAAGGTCATCTTTCCGCTGGATATCCTGCCGTGGGTCGCATTCGGCTCCGCGCTCTTCCACATGGCGGTCGGGCTCGCCGTGCTGCTCGCGGCCCAGGTCGTCCTGCGCCAGTACGTGCCCTGGACGGTCGTGTTCTTCCCGATCGTCCTCCTGCCGCTGGTTTTCGCGACCATGGGCTTCGCGTGGCTGCTCGCCTCGCTCGGAGTGTACGTGCGCGACGTGGGCCAGATCACCGCGGTGTTCACCCTCGTCCTCATGTTCGTGTCCCCGGTGTTCTATCCCGTTTCGGCGCTCCCGCCCGACTACCGGCGCTGGCTGTACCTCAATCCGTTGACCCTCGTCATCGAGCAAAGCCGCGGCGCGCTCCTCTTCGGCCGCGAGCCCGATTTCCTGCAATGGTCCCTGCTGCTGGCCGCCAGCGTCCTCATCGCGTGGGGCGGCTTCGCGTGGTTCCAGAAAACGCGCCGGGGGTTCGCGGATGTCGTCTGAGCAGCTGGCCGTGAGGGTCGAGGGGCTCTCCAAGCGTTACGAGCTGTACAACACGCCGCGCGACCGGCTCAAGCAATTCGTCCTGCCGCCGCTGCGCCGCACGCTGCGCGCGAGGCCGGTCAAATATTTCCGCGAGTTCTGGGCGCTGCGCGACATCTCGTTCGACATCCGCCGCGGCGAGTCCATCGGCATCATCGGGCGCAACGGCAGCGGCAAGAGCACGCTGCTGCAGGTCATCACCGGCACGCTGGCGCCCACGTCGGGCACGGTGACCACGAACGGGCGGATCGCCGCGCTGCTCGAGCTCGGCTCCGGCTTCAATCCCGAATTCTCCGGGCGCGAGAACGTCTACCTCAACGGCGCGCTGCTGGGCTTCCGCCGCGACGAGATGGACGCCCGCTTCGACGCGATCGCCGCCTTCGCGGACATCGGGGACTACCTGGACCAGCCCGTGAAGACGTACTCGAGCGGCATGCTGGTGCGCCTCGCGTTCGCGGTGCAGGTGCAGGTGGAGCCGGACATCCTCATCGTGGACGAGGCCCTCGCCGTGGGCGACGCGCTTTTCCAGAAACGCTGCCTGCAGCGCATCGCCGAGCTGGTCGCGCGCGGCACCACCCTGCTGTTCGTCTCCCACGACCAGGAGAACGTGCGCACGCTCACGTCGCGCTGCCTCCTGCTCGACCATGGCGACGCCGCCGCATGGGGCCCCACCCCGGAGGTGCTGCTGGAATACCGGCGGCGCCTGAACGAGGAGGAAGAGGCCTACTTCGCCGCGGCGGTACGGGACGTGACCGCGCGCGCGAAGGAGCCGCCGCCCCCCGCCGTGGCGAATCCGTCGCCGCCCCCGCCCGATGCGCCGCCGCTCCCCTCGCCCGATGCGCCGCCGCTCCCCGCCGGCCGCTCGTTCGGCAACCAGTCGGTCGAGGTCATCGCCGTCGAGACGCTGGACGGCCAGGGCAAGCCCTGCGCGGTGTTCTTTCCCGGCGATACGCTCGTCGTGCGCGTGACGTGCCGCGCGAACATCGAGACGGACAAGCTCAACGTCGCCGTGCGGATCCGCAACAAGGAAGGCGTGAAGATATATTCGTGGGGCACGCTCAACCAGGACATCTCCGTGGCGGCCTCGGGCAGCCCCGCGCCCCGCTTCTGGACGCGCCGGGTGCACGCGGGCGACACGTTCGGCGTGCTCCTGCAATGCGCGTGCAACCTCGGGGTGAACCTGTACGAGGTGCAGGCGGCCGTATCGATCGAGGAGACCCCCGACTACATGTCGCAGCACATCGTGCACTGGGTGGACGAGGCCGCATTCTTCCAGGTGCTCATGAAGAAGCAGGAGCATTTCTTCGGCGGCGTCGTGGACCTGCGCATGAAGGCGATCTGGTGATGGACTATCGCGCCGAGTACAACGATTACTGGTCGCGCGCCGACCGCGTGGGCGAATCCAGCGCGGACATGGAGCGCATCGCCGACCAGCTCCTCGCCTCCTGCGGCACCGGCGCCACGCTCGACATCGGCTCGGGCGAAGGCGCGCTGGTGGCCGCGCTGCTGCGCCGCGGCGTGGACGCGAAGGGCCTGGACGTCTCCGACAGGGTGGTCGCGCGCTGCAACGAGCGCTGCCCCGGCCGTTTCGTCACCGGCTCCGTGCTCGCGCTGCCGTTCGAGGATGGCGCCTTCGGCACGGTGGTCTCGACCGACTGCCTCGAGCACCTCGAGGCGGCGGACGTGCCGCGCGCGCTGCGCGAGATCCGCCGCGTGACGCGCCGCAACGTGCTGCTGCGAATCGCCACGACCCAGGACCGCGAGGGCCACTGGCACCTCACCGTCGAGGGGCGCGCCTGGTGGGAAAAGCGCTGCTTCGAGGCGGGCCTGCGCAAGCACCCGGCCTACTACCGGCTGAACGAGTACGAGTCGCTGAACCACGAGGGCTGGCAGGTCTTCATCCTGCTGGAGAAGATGCCGGACGAAGCGCTCGCGCGCTATCCGCTCGCCGCGCTCGAGGCCGAACGCAACCTGCACATGGACATGCTGCGCGACACGGGCGAGCGCTCCGATGCCCACGTCGTGCGCTACTCGTGGGCGAGCAGCTACGTGAAGCCCGGCGACCGCGTGCTCGATGCGGCATGCGGGCTCGGCTACGGCGGCCACGTCCTGCTCGAGCTCACGGAGGCGGCCTCCATGCTCGGCATCGACGGCAGCGATTACGCCGTCGAATACGCGCGGCTTTCGTTTCCGCGGGCGGACCGCCACGGCGAGTACGCGGTGGGGATGCTGCCGCAGGCGCTCGCCGCGCACGCCGACGGCTCGTTCGAGACCATCGTGTCGTTCGAGACGCTCGAGCACGTCGAGGATCCGCGGGCTGTCCTGCGCGAGTTCCATCGCCTGCTGGCGCCCGGCGGCCGCATGATCGTGAGCGTGCCGAACGACTGGAGCGACGAAACGGGACAGGATCCGAATCCGTTCCACCTGCACGTCTACGACTGGGAGCGCCTGCGCCGCGAGCTGGGCGAGCTGTTCATCGTGGAGGAGGCGTTCGCGCAGACCGCCAGCCAGTGCAAGGTGCGCAGCCGCGGCAACGCGTGGGAGCGGCAGCCGCGCCTGCTGCGCAAGGTCGAGCTGGGCGAGGAGGCGCCGCTGGACTGCGAATGGTGGCTGATGGTGGCGATGAAGTCGCCGCTCGAGGCCGGCCCCGCCTATCGCGAGCGCGTCTTCGCCAACATCGCGCGGAGCGCGCATCCCTCGATCGACTATGCCGGCGCCTATCGCAACCCGTGGCTCATGCACGCCATGGTGAACGTGACCTACCGGCTGCGCAACGGGGAGGCCCTGGAGCAACTCGCCGACCGCGTCCTGCAGGAGTCGCCGCCCGGCAGCAACGACCATGCGGCGGCCCTGTGCGTGAAGGCGTATCGCGTGCTGGGGCGCTCGTTCGCGGATGCCGTGCAGGCCGGCGACATCATCGAGGCCATGCGCGCCATGGTCGCGCAGCCGCCGCCGGGTCCCATGGGGCTGCGGTGGAAGGTTTCGCTGCTGTTCGTGGAGGCGAAGCTGCTGCAGGCGACGGGACGGCTCGAGGAGGCCCGCGCCGCGTTCCGCGATTGCGGCGGCCACGACGTGCGCCCCTTCGGCATCCACCTCGCGACGCGGACCACGGAATCGTGGTTCAGCGCCGGCAGGATCGCCCTGGCGCTCGGCGACCGCGAGGGCGCACGCGCGGACTGGCAGGAGGGCGTCGCGTACGCCACCGTGCTCCTCGGCACGACGCCCGACGAGATCCTGATCGAGCGCTCGTTTCCGAACCGCTTCAACCACGGCGACGGCGTGCGGGAGTACACGGTCGCGTGGGACAATATCGCACGCTGCGCGAACGGCCTGCACCTTCTCGCGCAAGGCGGCCCGGTCGACGATTCCGCGCTGGAGAACTGCTTCCAGACCGAATACGCCACCGTGCACCGGGCGGTGATGGAGGCGCGTTCGCACCTCTCGGACCATGCCGCCGAAATCGTCGCCACGCGCGACCTCCTCGTGGAGCGCACCAACCGCCTCGAGCAGGCGGCAGAGGACCTTCGAGCGCGCACCGCCGACCTCGTGGAGACTCGCGCGACGCTGGTCGAGCGCACCGGGCGCCTCGAGGCCGCGACGCGGGACCTCGAGGACCGCACACGCGAGCTGGTCGAGACGCGGGAGCTCCTCGTGGAGCGCACGCGCCGGCTGGAGCAGGCCACCGCGCACGAGGCGCGCCTCGACGGCGACCTGCACGAGCGCACCGGGCAGTTCAATACCGCGAGCTTCCAGTTGCACGAGCGGACGCGGGAGCTGGAAGCGGTCAACGCCGACATGCTGGCGCTGGGGCGCGACCTGGCCGAGCGCACCCGCCGGCTGGACGAGCTCGCGGCGCGGCTGGAGCAGATCCGGCGCGCGCCCTTCGCCTATGCGCTGAGGGAGAGGGTGCGCAGGATTTTCAGGTAGCTTTGCCCGGGAGGCATCGAGTCCCGGAAAGTCTAGAATGCGGTGCGGCCTCCACGGCCCGGCATTAAGGGTCCGTGGAAGCACGATAACGAGGGTCCGGTGAACGGGACCCGCAGGAAAATGCATGATGAATCGAGGCGACAGGATCCTCATCACCGGCGCGAAGGGCCTCGTGGGCTCCGCGCTGGTGGAGCATCTGCGCGAGAACTGGTTCGAGAACGTGATCGAGGTGGGCCGTGCCGAGTGCGACCTCACCGACACCCGTGCCACGCGCGAATTGTTCGCGCAGGCGCGGCCGGATTACGTCTTCCACGCGGCGGCCCGCGTCTACGGGCTCGGCGGCAACCAGAAGAACAAGGCCCTCTCGTTCTACGACAACGTGCTCATCAACACGAACGTCGTCGACGCGAGCTGGCGCGCCGGGGTGAGGAAGATCACGGTGCTCGGCACCGGCGCGGTGTACCCGTACCCGCCGCCGGGGCAGCCGTTCACCGAGGACATGATCTTCATGGGCGAGCCGCACCATTCGGAGGACTCGTACTCGCACGCCAAGCGCGCGATGCTCGGCATGCTGCGCGCGTATCGCGAGAGCTACGGCATGAGCTGGGCCTACATCGTGTGCTGCAACCAGTTCGGCCCGCGCGACCGCTTCGACGTGGAGACCGGCCACGTGGTCCCGTCGCTGGTGAAGAAGTTCCACGACGCGAAGCGGGCCGGCGGCAACGTGACCGTCTGGGGCAACGGCTCCGCGCAGCGCGACTTCATGTACGTGAAGGACACGGCGCGGGTTTCCGTGGACATCATGGAGAGCCTCGAGGGGCCGGTGAACATCGGCAGCGGCCGGGTGATCACCATCCGCGACGTGGTCGAGATGCTGGCCGACATCACCGGCATGCAGGGGCGCGTCGAATGGGATGCGACCAAGCCGAACGGGCGCGAGTACCTCGGCTACGACCTCTCCCGCATCCGCGACCTGGGCTTCACCTGCAGCTATTCCATCCGCAAGGGGCTCGAGGAGACGTGGGCCTGGTATTGCGCCCACGCGGGCGAGGCCGTTAAATGACGGCGGCCTCCCCGCGCGTGCTCATGATCGCGCAGTGGCCGAGCATCAAGAACGCCGAATACGAGTTGATCGAGCGCGTGCGCCGCACCGGCTTCAAGGTGGGCGTGGTGGACTTCCTCGGCTTCGACGTGGACAGGGGCGGCTGCGTGAACGGCGCGGACCTCGCCGGCGAATACGACTTCGCCATCTCGCTGCACTACGAGACGCCGAAGTTCCTGAACCTGCCCACGTACCACTGGGTTGCCAACCCGCTCGAGTTCATCCTCGCGGTGGGCAACTACCGCACGCACGTGATCCACCACCTGCGCTCGTACGACGACTACCTGTACAACGGCTCGCAGGTGCTCAAGGAGCACATGAAGGCCGTGGTCGGCGACGAGTGGCGCGACGGCGGCCTGCGGTTCTTCCAGTCGTGCTCGCGCAACGCGCTGCTTGCGCCGCGCGCGCCCGGCGAAGGCGGCGCCGCGAGCGGCAAGCTCTTCTACTGCGGCGTGAACTGGGAGGCCATCTCCGACAAGGCCGGCCGCGCCCAGGGCCTGCTCGAGATCCTGCAGGAGCGCGGCCTCGCGGATTTCTACGGCCCGCAGACGGTCCTGAACGTGAACGTGTGGGCCGCATTCTCCTCGTACCGCGGCGAGATCCCGTTCGACGGCACGAGCATGTTCCCGGCGATGCACGAATACGCCGCGGTCCTCGCGGTGTCTTCGCCGGCGCACATCAAGTCGAAGACCTCGTCGGGCCGCGCGGTGGAAGGCTTCGCGGCGGGCGTGCCGGTGATCTCCGACGAGAACGAGCACGTGCGCGGGCAGTTCGGCGATCTCGCCTACTACTTCCGCGGCGACACGGAAACCGCGCGCGCCGACGCGATCCAGGCGGTGATGGAAGAGATCCGCACGCGGCCCGCGCAGGCGGTCGAGCGCGTGCGTGCCGCGCAGGAGCTCATCGCGCGCGACTACAGCTTCGAGGCTTGCTTCGACGAGATCCTGAGGGCCGCGCACTCGCCGGCGAGCGGCACGAGCCGCGCCCGCGAGGTGGTGATCGACGTCTTCGTCTTCGCGCACGATCCCTACGCGCCGCCGGGCGCGGAGGGCCCGGTCGACGGCGGCAACATCCCGCACATCCTGCGCGCGATGTCCACGGTCGCGCAGGAGCGCGTGCGCTTCAGGCTGTTCCGGAACGCGGGAGCCGCCGCCGCGGGACCGGACGCGCCGTGGCTCGAGGAGGCGGCGCTCCCGCCGGACCCGGAGTGGGAACGGCTCCGGCTGGGCGAAAAGGTCGCGCGCCTCGCGCGCGTGTCCACCGGCGACTATGCCGTGTTCTTCACGCACGACGATTTCCCGCAGCACGACTACTTCACGAAGGCGATGAAGTGGTTCTCCGCCCACGTCGCCGACGGCCAGCCCGGGCTGCACGTGGGAGGCTTCTTCGCGAACGACCTCACCACGCCGGCACCGATGAGCGCCGCGGGCATCCTGCGCTGCAGCGCGTCCGACGGCCTGTACCGATGGACGCAGAACAGCATCGCCGAGCACCAGCTCGGCCAGCTCTGCTTCAACAGCGCCGCCTTGCGCGCGGTGAGCTTCGAGGGGCTCGAGCGCTTCGACGTCCTCTTCGCGCTGGCGACCGTGGTCGAATGCATGGGCCGCCGCGTGGCGATCCACCGCTCGCGCCATGTGCTGCTGCGCGTGGCGCACGGCTACTACCATCGCTACCTCGAAGCCTTCCGGCGCGTGTCCGGCAAGGGACTCTGGGCACAGCACTACGAGCTGCTCAGCAATGCGACACACGAGATCAACGCGCTCTTCGACGCCTTCCACCAGGTGCCCGCGGCCGTCGAGATCGCCGACAAGATCCTCGGCATCGACATTCCGCCGCCGGTATTCACCACGCCGCCGCCGACGGACCCGGCGGTGCTCGCGGTCAACCATTTCCTCAACCGCATCAGCCCGTACGTGGTGTTCGCGAAGAAGCTGGCGCGGCCGTTCGGGATCAAGTGAACGCGTCCATCCTCCGCCACGTGACCGACCTGCCGGCCGGGCGCAAGCGCTTCGCGCTCGCCACGCTCGTGTGCCTGTGGCTTGCATACCTGCTGCCCTCGGCCGTCTACAGCCAGTGGTTCACCCTCGACATGGGCGGAATGTGGACCCGCGCCGCCGCGCCCGGCAGCTTCAGGTGGGCTGTTTCGCCGGACGCGCTCGGGGGACGTTTCTTCCCGGTGTACTGGTTCTACAACTTCCTGCTGTTCGACCTGTTCGGCACCCGCATCGGCGCGCATTTCCTGAGCCAGGCGATCCTGTTCGTGGTGTCGCTGCTCCTCACCTGCCATCTTTTCGCCCGCGTCACCGGGAACCTGCTCGCGACGGTCGCGCTGGGCGTGGCGATCTGCCTCGGCGGCGCGGTGGCGGAGAACGCCTACACGCTCGGCAAGGCGGAGCCGCTCGCATACCTCTTCCTCGTGACGGCGCTCGCCGCTTTCCATCGAGTCGGGGCGCGGCGCGCCCGTCCACCCGCGTGGACGCTCGCAGCGATCGCTGCACTGGTTGCGCTCGCCATGTGGACCAAGGAAACGTCCCTGGTGATGCTCGCGTTCTGCCCCGGCGCGGCGATCGCGGGCGCATATGCCGCGCGCGTGCCGCTGCGGCATCCGGCGCGCCTGCCCCATTGGCGGGCGTATGGATGGCTCTTCGCGGCCGTGATCGCCGGGCTCGCGCTCGCCCGCACGCCCTACCTGCTGGCCATGCGCGGCGGCGGCGCGACGAGCTATGTCGACTACCAGGTCAATGCCGAGCTCGTCGGCGACAATCTCGCCTTCTATGCGTCGCAGCAGCCGGACGTGCTCCTGCTCGGAATCGCGGCCCTCGTCGCGATGTACCTTGCGGCGCGGCGCATGCGCGCCCGCGCGGGCGAGCTGCCCTCGCGCACCCTCTTCGACTTCATGTTCGTGGGCGGCATGCTCGCGACCGCATGGGGCTATTACGCGGGATTGCTCGTGTGGCGGTGGCCGATGGGCTACTACATGCTGCTGCCGTCGATCCTCTTCAAGTTCGTCGCCCTGTACGGCGCCCTGCTCGCGATCGGCGAGGGCCGCCTGGCGGGGCGGCCGCTGCGCGCCGCGTACGCTTTCGGCGCCGTGACGCTGCTGTATGCGGCGATCCACACGTATTACGTCGTCACGAGCCAGATAAGCTATTCGCGCATGTACACGGACGCGGTCTCGCGCTACGTGGCGCTTTCCCGCCCCGGCCAGCGCCTGGTCATCGAGTCCTTCCCGTTCTATTCGGAGCAGGTGACGAATACGCGGCAGGTGATCGCGCTCATGAGCGGCGAGGACCGCGTCGTCGGCGGCATCGCCGACCTCCTGAATCCCGCCGTCGTCACGCCGGAGATCGTGAAGCTGCTGAGGCTCCTGCCGCAACAGCTCGAGGACAACGAGCGGGCGTTTCCGCATCGCGGCGACTACGTGCTGGTGATGACGGGCAACAAGCTCGCGACCTGGTTCGTGCGCGGCGTGACGCCGTACTTCAGCGACGACTCGCTCCTGCTGAAGGAGCGGGAGTACGACATGATCCCCGTCGCGGAGAACCGCTCCTACGTGCCGGCCGCGTTCATGCACGTGTGGACGTACGGCCTGCAGTACGGGCCGACCTATATCGGGTACAAGCTCTACCGCGTGACCAGCGAGCGGCCGCGAATCCTGTGGCGGGGCCGCTATCCCGACGGCTGGATGGGCAAGTCGGCGTCGATCCGCCTCTTCCCGGAGTACGGCAAGCGCGCGGTGATCACGATGAGCACCCCGGCCTTCAACTCGCCCAATCGCGTCACCGTGACACAGGATGGCGTGAAGATCCGCGACCTCGTGCTCGCGGAAGGCAGGGAGGAGAGCTTCGAGGTGGAGAACAGCGGCGACAGGGTGCCCACGCGCATCGGGATCACCGTGCAGAAGACCGTCGTGCCGAAGGAGCTGGAGCTCAACCAGGACAAGCGCGAGATCGGGATCCTCGTGCGGATCGAGCCGCGCAGTTGAGGATGCGATGAACAGGGCGAAGCTCGCCGCCGCCGCCTGCCTCGCGCTCGCCGCCTGCAGCCAGAAGACGCCGGCCGACAAGCGGCTCGACGAGCGCACGGTCGCGGTGGGCATCATGGCGCTGCAATGGCCGAAGGTGGTGGAGGCCAACTCGGATTTCGTGGTCAAGCTGGCCGTTCGCAATGCCGGCGGCACTCCGCTTCCATCGCAGGCGGCCACGCCCGACGGCGCGCTGCGCGTGAACGCGGCGTACCACTGGAAGACGACCGGGAACCAGGTCGTCGTCTGGGACGGCGTGCTCACCCCGCTGGCCGAGGACCTCGCACCCGGCGCGGAGCAGGCGCTGGACGCCGCCGTGAAGGCCCCGCCCTCCCCGGGCATGTACATCCTCGAGTTCGACCTGGTGCAGAACAGCGCCTTCTGGTTCGGCGGCGCGGGCTCCCAGACCGCGCAACTGCTGGTCGAGGTGCGCTGAGCCGGGCTAGCCGCGCTGCCAGAGGCCGATCGTGGCGAACGAGAGCTTGCGCCCGATCGCGTTGGTCCAGAAAAGCCGGTCGAGGCCGAAGGTCGCGCGCACCAGGCCCGTCCCGCCGACGTTCAATGCGGGAAACGCATCCGGGTTGTAGTACAGCACGTAGGCGAGCAGGCCCGGGAACACCTCGTCCACCTTGCGATAGCCGGCCTCGACGAAGTGGCGCTCGAGGTCGCGATACTCGAAGCCCTGCTCCGTGTCCGCGTCGAAGAGGTCGTTGGCCGCGTAGATGCGCTGGCGCGCGCGGCGCGCGACGAAGTTGTCGTGCGTGGGCTCGAGGCTGAGGAAATAGCCGCCGGGCCGGAGCGCCTCGCGCAGGTTGCGCAGCACCTCGGGCGTGCGCGAGAACACGTGGTGCAGGCCGCCGATGAGGAAGACCAGGTCGAAGGGCTCGCCCGCGGCCCTGTACGTGGTGACATCGCCGTGCTCCAGCCTCAGCTCCGGGTGCTGCGCGCGCGCGATCTCGACCATGCTCTCGCTGTAGTCGAAGCCCACGTACTCGAAGTCGCGCTCGAGGTTGGCGCGCAGGATCTCGTGCCCCTCGGCCATGCCGCACATGGGCTCGAGCACGCGCCGGACGTCCTTCGCGATGCCCTTGTTGCGCGCGAAGAACCGCTCCCAGATGAGGCGCTTCAGCAGCAGGTGGTTGGGGTTGCGGCGCGCCGCGAAGTACTTCTCCGAGATGCTGTTGAAGTGCTCGCGCTGTTGCTCGACGAGTTTGTCCATGGCGTTGGTCAGCGGTTGACCGCGATCAGGGTAATGCCGGCGAGGATCAGCAGCGCCCCCGCGACGTGCACGGTGGTCACCGTCTCGTGCAGGAAGTACATGCCGGTGAGCAGCGTGCCGATGACCAGGGCGCCCGCCGCGATCGGGAATGCCAGCGACAGCGGCGTGAGCCTCAGGATCACGAGCCACAGCGCGGCGCCGGCGGCATAGAGCCCGAAGCCCCCGACGAACATGATGCTCTTCCAGCCGGGCGCTGCCTTGATCATGTAGAGGCCGAGGCAGCTCGTGGCGATATACGCCGCGAAGAGGAGGACGGACCCCGCCGCCCTAATCCAGCTTATGCTCACAGATCCACCGCGGCCGGTGCTTGACCGTCGTATAGATTTGCCCGATGTACTCGCCCACCACGCCGAGGCACAGCAGCTGCACGCCGCCGATGAAATAGATCGGCAGCGCGGTCGAAGCCCAGCCGGGCACGGTGTCCCCCACGACCAGCGCGCGCCATGCGACGTAGCCCGCCATCGCCAGGCTGAGCGTGAACAGCACCACGCCGATGGTGGCCACCATCCGCAGGGGCACCACGCTGAACGAGGTCACGCCGTGCAGGGCGAGCCGCAGCATCTTGCGCAGCGAGTACTTCGTCTCGCCGAACCGCCGCTCGGAGACCTGGAACATCACCTGCGAGACGCGGAAGCCGAGCTGCAGGCAGGTCGCGCGCAGGAAGATGTTCGGCTCCGGGAAGAGCGCGAGGGCGTCCAGCGCCTTGCGCCCGAGCAGCCGGTAGTCCGCGTGGTGCGGCACGGTGGCCACGCCCATCGCGTTCATCAGCCGGTAGAACCCCACCGCCGTGATCTTCTTCGCGCCGCCGTCCGTGCTGCGGTCGGTGCGCACCCCGAGGACCACGTCGAAGCCCTTGCGATACTCCTCGAGGAAGCGCGGGATCGCGAGCGGGTCCTGCTGCAGGTCGGCGTCGATCGAGATCGACACGTCGCAATCCACGCGGCATTCCATGAGGCCGGCCAGCAGCGCCGCCTGGTGGCCGAAATTGCGCGAGAGCTTGAGGCCCTTCACCCCCCGGACAGCGCGGTTCAGCCGCTCGATGCGCTGCCAGGTATCGTCGCGGCTGCCGTCGTCGACGAAGAGCACGTAGGAATCGGGCGCGACCTCGCCGCGCCCGGCCAGGTCCGACAGGATGCGCGACAGCTCCGCTGCCGCGTGGTCCACGGACTCGCTCTCGTTGTAGCACGGCACCACGATCGCGAGCCGCGGGCTCGTGCGCGCCACGTCATCGCTCACCACTCACCCCCGGCGAAGCAAACCCCGCCCTGCGCGAGCGCCAGGCGACCCGGATGGCCAGGGCCGCCAGCCACACGCCGGCGAGCACATAGATCACGAGCATCGTCCAGAATAGCCTCAGCGACCAGTTCCGGTAGCGTATCTCGACCACGCTGTGCCCGGCGGGGACGTTGATGGCGACCAGCCCGTCGCGCTCCAGCGGCTCGACGCGGCTGCCGTTCACGTAGAACGAGAGCCTCGGATTCTTCCACAGCAGGTATTCCACGGTCGCGGGGGCCGGCGCGTCCACGGTGAGCGCGAAGTAGTTCGCCTTGTTCGTGGCGAAGGCGCTCGCCTTCGGCATCGGGGGGCGTGCGGCCGCGGCCGGCGGTGGGCTCGCGGGATCCGCGCGGAAGACCTCCACTTCGGCCAGGCTCAGCCAGCTCTCGTCGAGCGGCTGGTTGCCGCCGAACTGGATGCGCACGTAGCGTCCGCGAACGCCCGGCGTGGGGATCGTCGAGACGGGATTCGGCATGCCGTTCAGGCGCGACCACACGTCCGGCCTCGCGCGCAGCCTGGCAGCCGTATCGGTATCGCCGAAGGGGGATTCCGAGACCAGGAGCCAGAAGTCCCGCAGGCGGAATCCCGGTCCGTCGGTGCGATTCCAGATCCGCACGCTGTCGATCGGCTCCACGGCGCCGAGGTCGATCTCGAACCAGGCGTTGCGGTCCTGGCCGGTGCTCGCGACCGAGCCCTGCTCGAGCACTCCGTTGGGGTTGCCGTCGACGGCCCGGCTCGCCTCGCCCCCGCCGGTGCTGACCTGCCGCGCCTTCTTGTGCAACGCGATGTTCTCGAGCTGCTTCGCCGGCGCCGCCGCCGCCGTAGCCCCCGCAACGAGGCGCAGG
>Ga0068851_10000713_pt1 | contig 14169 bp, 12 predicted proteins | sample KBSCornC12_FD_66588 | JGI IMG/M metagenome (GOLD analysis project Ga0068851, IMG submission 66588) | Corn rhizosphere microbial communities from Kellogg Biological Station, Michigan, USA - KBS Corn C1-2 | ecosystem: Host-associated > Plants > Roots > Rhizosphere > Soil ...
CAAGCATTTCGCGAAGGGCGACAAGTTCGAGTGCAGCGCGGTGCGCCTCGGGCCGCTGCTCGGCGCGAAGGACCTCGGCTATTCCTACGACGTGGTCCCGCCCGGCAAGCGCTCGTGCCCCTTCCACAGCCATCGCGCCGAGGAAGAGATGTTCTTCATCGTGCGCGGCACGGGCACGCTGCGCTACGGCAGCGAGACGCGCAGCATCCGCGCGGGCGACGTGATCTGCTGCCCGACCGGCGGCCCCGAGACCGCCCACCAGATCATCAACGATTCCACCGAGGATCTCGCGTACCTGTCCGTGAGCACGATGATGCCCGCGGAAGTCTGCGAGTATCCCGATTCCCACAAGGTCGGCGCCTTTGGCGTCGGCGAGCCGCGCATGCGCCACATGACCGAGGGCAGCGCGGCGGTCGATTACTGGAAGGACGAGACATGAACAAGACCCTGGTGCGCACCCTTCTTCTCGCGCTGTGCTTCGCCGCCGGCGTGCCCGCGCACGCCGCGGACAAGGCGCAGCTCGACGAGGCCCGCCAGCTCTTCGCGGCGATGCACTTCGAGCGCCAGCTCAACGCGATGATGAATTCCATGGGCGCGGCGCTGTCGCGCGAGCAGGGCTGGGGCAGCCAGGACCCCAAGGCGCGCGAGGTCATCGTCACCGAAACGCTCGCGGTGCTGAAGGAGCGTGCCACGGAGCCGGGCGGCATGGTGGACCTTTCCATGAACGCGTACGCGGATGCGTTCACCCTCGAGGAGATCCGGCAGATCCGCCAGTTCTATGAATCTCCCGCCGGCCAGAAGCTCGTGGCGAAGATTCCCGAGGTCACCTCGCAGCTCATGCAGGAGTCGGTCAAGTCGGTGCGCGAGGCCGTGCCGGTCATCTGCACGCGCGTGAAGGCGAAGCTCACGGAAGAGAAGCTGGAGGACGCTGCGGCGCGCTTCAAGTGCGTCACGGGCTCGGAGGGCAAGTCGCCGGGGTCGGAGGTCAAGTAGCGATGGGCCTCCTTTCGCAGCAGTCGCTCGAGCAGATCGACCGCGAGATCGCCAAGTACCCGCCGGAGCAGCGCCAGTCCGCGGTGATGTCCGCGCTGCGCATCGCGCAGGACCAGCAGGGCTGGCTTTCCGACGAGCTCATGGAGGAGGTCGCCACCTACCTGCGCATGCCGCCGGTGTGGGTGTACGAGGTCGCCACCTTCTACAACATGTACAACCTGAAGAAGCTCGGCCGCCACAAGGTGGTGATCTGCACCAACCTGCCGTGCGCGCTTTCCGGCGCCGTCGAGGCGGGCGAGCACCTGCAGCGCAAGCTCGGCGTGGAGGGATACAACCACACCTCCGCCGACGGCAGCGTGACGCTGAAGGAAGGCGAGTGCTTCGGCGCCTGCGGCGACGCGCCGGTGCTGCTCGTGGACAACAAGCGCATGTGCTCGCACATGTCGAAGGAAAAGCTGGACCAGCTGCTGGAGGAACTGAAGCGATGACCCTGCGACATGCCGTCGTCCCCGCGAAGGCGGGGACCCGATTGGACTCCCGCCTTCGCGGGAGTGACAGCCGATGACCCTGCTCGACTACGGCCCCGACGCCGTCATCATGAAGGGCCTCGACGGCGCCAACTGGGGACTGGATGCGTACCGGGACCGCGGCGGCTACAAGGCGCTGCGCCGCATCGTGGACGAGAAGCTCGCGCCCGATGCCGTCGTGGCAGAGGTGAAGAAATCGGCGCTGCGCGGGCGCGGCGGCGCGGGTTTCCCGACGGGCCTCAAGTGGTCCTTCATGCCGAAGGCCTTCACCGGCCAGAAGTACGTCGTCTGCAACTCCGACGAGGGCGAGCCCGGCACGTTCAAGGACCGCGACATCATCCGCTACAACCCGCATGCGCTGATCGAGGGAATGATCATCGCCGGCTACGCGATGGGCGCCACCGTCGGCTACAACTACATCCACGGCGAGATCTGGAACGAGTACGAGATCTTCGAGCGTGCCCTGCAGGAAGCGCGCGATGCGGGCTTCCTCGGCCGGAACATCCTCGGCCACGGCTTCGATTTCGAGCTCCATGCCCACCACGGCTTCGGCGCGTACATCTGCGGCGAGGAAACGGCGCTGCTCGAGTCGCTCGAAGGCAAGAAGGGGCAGCCGCGCTTCAAGCCGCCGTTCCCCGCGAACTTCGGCCTCTACGGCAAGCCCACGACGATCAACAACACGGAAACGTTCGCCGCCGTGCCGTGGATCATCGCCAACGGCGCCGAATGGTTCCTGAACCTGGGCCTTCCGAACAACGGCGGCACGAAGATCTTCTCGGTGTCGGGCCACGTGGAGAGGCCCGGCAACTACGAGGTGAAGCTCGGCACGCCGTTCGCGAAGCTGCTGGAGATGGCGGGCGGCATGCGCGGCGGCAGGAAGATCAAGGGCGTCATTCCCGGCGGCTCGTCCATGCCCGTGCTGCCCGGCGACGTGATGATGCAGCTCAACATGGATTACGACTCGATCGCCAAGGCGGGATCGTTCCTCGGCTCCGGCGCGGTCATCGTGATGGACGAGGACACCTGCATGGTGAAGGCGGCCGAGCGGCTCGCGTACTTCTACTACGAGGAGTCGTGCGGCCAGTGCACGCCGTGCCGCGAGGGCACCGGCTGGCTCTACCGCATCATCCACCGCATCGAGAACGGCGAGGGCCGCCAGGACGATCTCGATCTCCTCCTCAACCTCGCGGACAACATCCAGGGCCGCACCATCTGCGCGCTGGGCGATGCGGCGGCCATGCCGGTGCGCGCCTTCGTGAAGGTGTATCGCGACGAGTTCCAGCATCACATCGACCGCAAGCGCTGCACGGTGAGGGCGGGCGGCTACAGCTCCGCGCACCTGCAGATGCCGGAAAGCGTGGTCGAGGAACGAGCCGCCAAGGCGGCATAACATCAACGGCGGACTGATGCCCATTAACCTCGAAATCGACGGCAAGGCCGTCACCGTCGACAACGGCGCCACCGTCATGGACGCGGCGACCAAGCTCGGCACGTTCGTGCCCCACTTCTGCTATCACAAGAAGCTCTCGATCGCGGCCAACTGCCGCATGTGCCTGGTGCAGGTCGAGAAGGCGCCGAAGCCGCTGCCCGCGTGTGCGACGCCCGCCACCGAGGGCATGAAGGTGTTCACGCATTCGGCGCCCGCGGTGCAGGCGCAGAAGGGCGTGATGGAGTTCCTGCTCATCAACCATCCGCTCGACTGCCCGATCTGCGACCAGGGGGGCGAGTGCCAGCTGCAGGACCTCGCCGTGGGCTACGGCGCCTCGTCCTCGCGCTACCGCGAAGACAAGCGCGTCGTGGTCAACAAGAACCTCGGCCCGCTCATCGCGACGGACATGACGCGCTGCATCCACTGCACGCGCTGCGTGCGCTTCGGCCAGGAGATCGCCGGCATCATGGAGCTCGGCATGGCCGGGCGCGGCGAGCACTCGGAGATCCTGTCGTTCGTGGGCCGCACGGTGGATTCGGAGATCTCCGGCAACGTGATCGACCTGTGTCCCGTCGGTGCCCTCACGTCCAAGCCCTTCCGCTACACCGCGCGCAACTGGGAGCTCTCGCGCCGCCGCTCGGTGAGCGGGCACGACTCGCTCGGCTCGACCATCATGGTCCAGACCAAGCAGGATCGCGTGATGCGCGTGCTGCCGATCGAGAACGACGCGATCAACGAATGCTGGATCTCGGATCGCGACCGCTTCGCCTACGAAGGCCTCAACTCCGAGGAGCGCCTGCTGCGCCCGATGGTGAAGCGTGCCGGCGAGTGGACCGAGGCCGGCTGGCCCGAGGCGCTGGAAGCCGCGGCGCAAGGGCTGCGTGACGTGGTCGCGCGCCATGGCGCCGATGCCCTGGGCATGCTGCTCGCCCCGCACCTCACGCTCGAGGAGCTGCACCTGGCGGCCACCCTCGGCCGCGGGCTGGGCACGGGCAACATCGACCACCGCATCCACCAGCGCGACTTCCGCGCGAAGTTCGAGAGCGTGCCGTCGCTCGGCATGGCGATCTCCGAGCTCGCGAAGCAGGAAGCGGTGATGCTGGTGGGCTCCACGCTGCGCAAGGAGCAGCCGCTGCTGGCGGCGCGCCTGCGCGGCGCAGCCAAGCGCGGCATGGCAGTCACCACCGTGCACGTGGCGAACGACGAGCTCCTCATGCCGCTCGCCGGCCGCGTGTCGGCGAAGCCGGGCGAGCTGGTGGGCGCGTTCGCCGCCGTCGCCGCGGCGGTCGCCCAGGCCACGGGCAAGCGCGTGAAGGGCGACCTCAAGCGCGCCATCACGCCCGCCGAGCAGGCCGTGGCGGCAACGCTCGTCGGCAAGCGTGGCGCGATCATCCTCGGCCAATATGCGCAGCAGCATCCGGATTTCGCGGTGCTGCTCTCGATCGCGCAGGAGATCGGCCGCATCACCGGCGCCCAGGTCGGCGTGCTGCCCGATGGCGCCAATGCCGTCGGCGCATGGCTCGTGGGCGCGGTGCCCACGAACGGCCTCGACGCGCGCGCCATGGTCGCCGCGCCGCGTGCGGGCTACCTGGTGGCCGGCGTGGAAGCGGAGCTGGACATGGGCGCCCAGGCGCTCGCCGCGATCGCGCAATCCGAATTCAGCGTCGTGCTCTCCGCATATCGCAATGCCACCACCGAGCGCGGGCACGTGATGCTGCCCATCGTCCCCTTCACCGAGACGCCGGGCACGTTCGTGAACATGGAAGGCCGCGCGCAGACGTTCAACGCGGTCGTGAAGCCGCAAGGCGAGGCGCGCCCGGGCTGGAAGGTGCTGCGCATGCTGGGCTCGCTGCTGCAGCTTCCCGGCTTCGAGGCCGAGCGCATCGAGGAGGTCCGCGCGTCGATCGCCCCGGATCTCGGCACGCTCGCCGAGGGCCGCCTGGGCACCGCCATCGCCGAATTCGACTGGGCGCTGCAGGCTTCGCCCCAGTCGCTCGAGCGCATCGACGAGTTCGCGATCTACGCGATGGAGCCCGTCGCGCGCCGCTCGCGTCCGCTGCAGCTCACGCGCGACATGAAGCTCGCGCGCAGCGCGCGCCTGAATCCCGCCACCGCCGGTGCGATGAGCCTCGCCGAGGGCGAGCGCCTGCGCGTGCGGCAAGGTGGCGGCGAGGCGCTCCTCAACGTGGCGTTCGATGCCGGGGTCCCGGAAGGCTGCGTGCGCATCGCGCGCGGCATCGCGGAGACGGCGGCGCTGGGCGAGGGAGCGCTGGAGATCGAAAAGGTCGCCATGGCGGCGGTCGCATGAACATCCTCGCCAACTTCCAGGGCTACGCACAGGGGCTTTCGACGCAGTGGTTCGGCGCCGAATGGGGGCCCACGGTCTACACCACGGGCCGCAGCCTGGTGATGATCGTGATGGTCCTGGTGCCCGTGCTGCTCACGGTGCTCTATTACCAGCTGGTCGAGCGCTGGGTCATCGGCTGGATGCAGGTGCGCAAGGGCCCGAACCGCGTGGGCTGGAAGGGGATCCTCCAGCCGATCGCGGATGCCATCAAGCTCCTCATGAAGGAGCAGGTGGTGCCTTCGGGTGCGAACAAGGCGCTCTTCTTCCTGGCGCCGGTCGTCTCGGTGGCTCCCGCGCTCGCGGCGTGGGCGATCATCCCGTTCACGCCCGAGTGGGTGATCTCGAACGCCGATGCGGCGATCCTCGTCATGCTGGCGCTCACCTCGATGGGCATCTACGGCGTGATCATCGCCGGCTGGGCCTCGAACTCGAAGTACGCGTTCATCGGCGCCCTGCGCGCCTCCGCGCAGATGGTTTCCTACGAGATCGCGATGGGCTTCGCGATCGTGGGCGGCCTCATGGCGGGCCAGAGCATGAACCTCACGCAGATCGTGGCGCGCCAGGACGGCGCCTACGGCCTGCTCAACTGGTTCTTCATCCCGCTCTTCCCGCTCTTCCTCATCCACTACATCGCCGGGCTCGCGGAGACCAACCGCCATCCCTTCGACGTGGCGGAGGGCGAGAGCGAGATCGTGGCCGGGTTCCACGTCGAGTACTCGGGGATGATGTTCGCGGTGTTCTTCCTCGCCGAGTACGCGAACATGATCCTCATCTCCACCGTCTCCGCGCTGCTCTTCTGGGGCGGGTGGCTGTCGCCGTTCGGCTTCGCGGTGCTGCGCGACGGTCCGCTCTGGTGGCTTGCCGCCCCCGGCGTCTGGTGGCTGTTCGCGAAGGTGGCGTTCTTCATGTTCGTCTTCCTGTGGGTGCGCGCGTCGTTCCCGCGTTATCGCTACGACCAGATCATGCGGCTCGGCTGGAAGGTCTTCATCCCCATCACGCTCGTGTGGATCGCGGTGGTGGGCGTGATGATGATGCAGCCGATCGCCTCGATGTGGCCCTTCGCCCTCTGGTTCGGGAAATAGGATCCAATGCTGAGCCGCGTAAGAGACATCGCTTCCAGCCTCATGCTGGGAGAGCTCATGAAGGGCCTGAAGCTCACCGGCCGCTACATGTTCTCCCGCAAGATCACCGTCATGTTCCCCGAGGAGAAGACGCCGGCGAGCCCGCGCTTCCGCGGCCTGCATGCGCTGCGCCGCTATCCGAACGGGGAAGAGCGCTGCATCGCCTGCAAGCTGTGCGAGGCCGTGTGCCCCGCGCTCGCGATCACCATCGAGAGCGAGCAGCGCGACGACGGCACGCGCCGCACCACGCGCTACGACGTGGACCTCCTCAAGTGCATCTTCTGCGGCTTCTGCGAGGAGAGCTGCCCGGTCGATTCCATCGTCGAGACGCACATCCTCGAGTACCACGGGGAGCAGCGCGGCGACCTCCTCTTCACCAAGCCCATGCTGCTGGCGATCGGCGACCGCTACGAGGCCGAGATCGCCGCCGCACGCGCCCAGGACGCGGCCTACCGCTGACATGAACTTCGCGCTCATCCTGTTCTACTGCTTCGGCGCGGTGCTGCTCGCCGCCGGGCTCGCGGTCATCCTGGTGCGCAATCCCGTGCACGCGGCGCTCTTCCTCGTGCTCGCGTTCGTCACGGGTGCCGCGATCTGGGTGCTCCTCTACGCGGAGTTCCTCGCCGCGACCCTCGTGCTGGTCTACGTGGGCGCGGTGATGGTGCTGTTCCTCTTCGTGGTGATGATGCTCGACATCAACGTCGACAAGCTGCGCGAGGGCTTCTGGGGCAACCTGCCGCTGGCGGGGCTGGTGGGCGTGCTCATGGCGGCGGAGATGGTCGCGGTCTTCGTCGGCCCCTATGGCACGAACGACGTGGCTTCCCCGGGCGTGCCGCCGCCCGGCTACTCGAACAGCAAGGCGCTGGGCGCGGTGATCTACACCGACTACGTGTTCGCGTTCGAGCTCGCGGCGATCATCCTGCTGGTCGCGATCGTGGCCGCCATCGCCATCACGCACCGCCGCCGCAAGGAAACCAAGTACCAGGATCCGGCCACCCAGCTCGCCGCGAACAAGGCGGGGCGGCTGAAGATCGTGAAGATGGCGCCCGAGCCCCCCGCGGCCCCGGCGGCCGGGGAGGGCGCGGAATGATCCCGCTCGACAATTTCCTCGTGCTGGGCGGGCTCCTCTTCGCCATCAGCGTGATCGGCATCTTCCTCAACCGCAAGAACCTGATCGTGCTGCTGATGGCGATCGAGCTGATGCTGCTCGCGGTGAACATGAACTTCATCGCCTTCGCGCATTTCCTCGGCGACCTCTCCGGCCAGGTGTTCGTGTTCTTCATCCTCACGGTGGCGGCGGCCGAGTCGGCGATCGGGCTCGCCATCCTGGTCGCGCTTTTCCGCAACCTCAACTCGATCAACGTGGACGACCTCGACAGCCTGAAGGGATAGGCGCGGCAGCGGGGCACAGGGGCAAGGCACAAGACCAAGATGAACCTTTACACGTTGTCCTGCATCGCGGCCTTCACGCCGCTCGTGGGCTCCATCCTGGCGGGCTTTCTCGGCTGGAAGCTCGGCCGGCGCTTCGCGCACTCGGTCACCATCGCCTCGGTGGCGATCTCGTTCATCGCCTCGGCGCTCGCGCTGGTGCAGGTGTCGCACGGGGCGCGGCTGGACGAGCAGGTCTACACCTGGCTCGCGGGAGACGGCTTCCAGCTCCAGGTGGGATTCCTCGTGGACCGCCTCACGGTCACCATGATGTGCGTCGTCACCTTCGTGTCGCTCATGGTGCACGTCTACACCATCGGCTACATGGCCGACGACCCCGGCTACCAGCGCTTCTTCTGCTACATCTCGCTCTTCACCTTCTCGATGATGATGCTGGTGATGGCGAACAACTTCCTCCAGCTCTTCTTCGGCTGGGAGGCGGTGGGCCTGGTCTCCTACCTGCTGATCGGCTTCTGGTTCACGCGCCCGACCGCCATCTACGCGAACCTGAAGGCCTTCCTCGTGAACCGCGTGGGCGATTTCGGCTTCCTGCTGGGGATCGGCATCGTGTTCGCCGCCTTCGGCACGCTCGACTACGCGCCCGTCTTCGCCAAGGCGGCGTCGCTGCTGCCCAAGATCGACGTGGAGCTCATCCCCGGGATGCGCTGGCAGCTCGCGAGCGTGATCTGCATCTGCCTCTTCATCGGCGCCATGGGCAAGAGCGCGCAGTTCCCGTTGCACGTGTGGCTGCCGGATTCGATGGAGGGCCCCACCCCCATCTCCGCGCTGATCCACGCGGCCACCATGGTGACCGCGGGCATCTTCATGGTCGCGCGCATGTCGCCGCTCTTCAACCTGAGCGAGACGGCGCTCTCGTTCGTGATCGTGATCGGCACCATCACCATGTTCTTCATGGCGCTGATCGCGATCGTGCAGTACGACATCAAGCGGGTGGTCGCGTACTCGACGCTCTCGCAGCTGGGATACATGACCGTGGCCCTGGGCGCGGGCGCGTACTCGGCGGCCATCTTCCACCTGATGACGCACGCCTTCTTCAAGGCGGTGCTCTTCCTCGGTGCGGGCTCGGTCATCATCGCCCTGCACCACGAGCAGGACATGCGCAAGATGGGCGGGCTGCGCAAGTACATGCCCATCACCTACTGGACCGTGCTGATCGGCGCCATCGCCAACGCCGGCATCCCGCCGTTCTCGGGCTTCTTCTCCAAGGACTCGATCGTGGAGGCCGCGCTCGTGAGCCACACGCCGGGCCACATGTTCGCCTACATCCTCGCGCTCGCGGGCGTGTTCGTGAGCGGGCTCTACTCGTTCAGGCTGGTGTTCTTCGCGTTCCACGGCAAGGAGCGTTTCGACGTCCACGGCCACGGCCACGATGACGCGCACGGCGACGTGAAGCACGGCGAGGCCTCCACGCACATGCCGGAGGAGCCGGGCCACGAGGAGATGCACGGCAAGCCGAAGGAATCGCCCTGGGTGGTCACGGTGCCGCTGGTGCTGCTCGCGATCCCGTCGATCTTCCTCGGCGCCATGACCATCGGCCCGATGCTCTACGGCGACTGGTTCGAGGGCGCGATCTTCAACACGGAAACCCTGGAGCACATGAAGGAGGAGTTCCACGGCTGGGGCCCGATGGTCCTGCACGCGCTCACCACGCTGCCGTTCTTCCTCTCGATCGGGGGTGCGGCGCTCGCCTGGTTCCTCTACATCGTGCGGCCGGACCTGCCGGCCGTGATCAAGGCGAAGTCGGGCGTGCTTTCCACCATCCTCGAGCGCAAGTACGGCTTCGACGACTTCAACGACTGGTTCTTCGCGGGTGGCGCGCGCAAGCTCGGCAACGGCCTCTGGCTCTGGGGCGATCGCACGATCATCGACGGCATCATGGTGAACGGCACCGCGCGGCTGGTCGGATGGCTCGCCCGCTTCGGGCGCCGTGCGCAGACGGGCTACATCTACCACTACGCCTTCACGATGATCATCGGGGTCTTCGGGCTCCTCACCTTCTTCTGGTTCCACCTGCAGAAGCTCTAAACCGCCCGAAAAAAGAACAACGATGATCCTCTCGCTCACGATCTGGATACCGATCGCCTTCGGGGTGGCGGTCCTCGCCATCGGCAAAGACGGCAACCCGCTGCCCGCGCGCTGGCTGGCGCTGGCGGGCTCGGTGCTCGGCTTCCTCGTGTGCCTGCCGCTGTGGTTCGGCTTCCAGGCGACGGCCGACATGCAGTTCACCGAGATGCATCCGTGGATCTCGCGCTTCAACGTGAACTACCACCTGGGCGTCGACGGCATCTCGATGCCGCTGATCCTCCTGAACAGCCTCATGACGGTGCTCGTCGTCGTGGCGCACTGGGAGGTGGTGACGGACAAGGTGTCGCAGTACCTCGCGGCCTTCCTGCTGATGTCGGGCTTCATCAACGGCACCTTCGCCGCGCTCGACGCCATCGTCTTCTATTTCTTCTTCGAGGCGATGCTGATCCCGATGTTCCTCATCATCGGGGTCTGGGGCGGCCCCAACCGGGTCTACGCCGCGGTGAAGTTCTTCCTGTACACGCTGCTGGGCTCGCTGCTGATGCTGGCCGCGTTCATCTACCTCTACAACCAGACCAACGGCAGCTTCGAGATCCTCGACTACCACCGCCTGCCGCTGCCGCTCGCGGCGCAGGTGCTGGTGTTCATCGCGTTCTTCATGTCGTTCGCGGTGAAGGTGCCGATGTGGCCGGTGCACACGTGGCTGCCCGATGCCCACGTCGAGGCGCCCACGGGCGGCTCGGTGATCCTCGCGGCCATCACGCTCAAGATCGGCGGGTACGGCTTCCTGCGCTTCAACCTGCCGATCACGCCCGACGCCTCGCACGAGCTGGCGGGGTTCATGATCACGCTCTCGCTGATCGCCGTGGTGTACATCGGGCTGGTCGCCCTGGTGCAGGCGGACATGAAGAAGCTGATCGCGTATTCGTCGATCTCCCACATGGGGTTCGTGACGCTCGGCCTCTTCATCTTCAACGCCGACGGCATGCTGGGCGGCATCATCCAGATGATCTCGCACGGCTTCGTGTCCGCCGCGCTCTTCCTGTGCGTCGGCGTGCTCTACGACCGCGTGCATTCGCGCCAGATCGCCGACTACGGCGGGGTCGCAAACACCATGCCGGTCTTCGCGGCGTTCTTCGTCCTCTTCGCCATGGCGAACTCGGGCCTGCCCGGCACCAGCGGCTTCGTGGGCGAGTTCCTGGTGGTGCTGGGCACGTTGAAGGTGAGCTTCTGGCAGGCCTTCCTCGCCGCGACCACGCTCATCTTCGGCGCCGCGTACACGCTGTGGATGATCAAGCGCGTCGTGTACGGGGCCGTGGCCAACGACCACGTCGCCGCGTTGCAGGACGTGGGGCGGCGCGAGCTTGCGTTCCTCGTGCTGCTGGCGGTCGCCGTGCTGTGGATGGGAATCTACCCCAAGGCCTTCTCCAACGTGATCAACCCGACCGTGATCGAGCTGCTGCGCCACGTGTCGCAAAGCAAGGTATGAACACCGCAACCTTCTCGTTCGCCACGATCGCGCCGGCCATCCCCGAGGTCGTCTTCTCGGCGCTGCTCTTCACGCTGCTCATCGTGGACGTGATGCTCGCGGAGAAGGACCGCCACATCACCTACTGGCTGTCGATCGCCACGCTGCTCGGCACGGCGGTGCTGTGCGCGGTATCCCTGGGCCAGCCCGCGGCCGTCACGTTCCAGGGCCTGTTCGTGGCCGACGCGCTGTCGCAGGTGCTGAAGATCGTGACGCTGCTCACGGTGGCGGCGAGCCTGATGGTGAGCCGCACCTACCTGGCGGCGCGCGGGCTGCTCACCGGCGAGTTCATGTCGCTCACGCTTTTCGGCACGCTGGGCATGATGGTGATGATCTCGGCGCACCACTTCCTCACGCTCTACCTGGGCCTCGAGCTCATGGCGCTGTCGCAGTACTCGATGGTCGCGCTGCAGCGCGATTCCGTCCGCGCCACGGAGGCCGGCATGAAGTACTTCGTGCTCGGCGCGCTGTCTTCCGGCCTGCTGCTCTACGGCCTGTCGATGGTGTATGGCGCCACCGGCTCGCTCGAGTTGACGCGCGTGGCCTTCGCGATCGAGCAGGGGCAGGCCCTCGACCTGCTCGCCACCTTCGGCCTCGTCTTCGTCGTGGCGGGCATCGGCTTCAAGCTCGGCGCGGCACCCTTCCACATGTGGATCCCGGACGTCTACCACGGTGCCGCCACGCCGGCCACGCTGCTGGTGGGCGCGGCGCCGAAGATCGCCGCGTTCGCGTTCGTCATGCGCCTCCTCGGCACGGGATTGCAGGGGCTCTCCGGCGACTGGCAGCAGATGCTCGCCATCCTCGCCGTGGCATCGCTCGCGGTGGGCAACATCGTGGCGATCGCGCAATCGAACCTGAAGCGCATGCTCGCCTACTCGACGATCTCGCACATGGGCTTCGTGATCGTCGGCATCCTCGCCGGCACCGACAACGGCTACAGCTCGGCGATGTTCTACACCATCACCTACGCGATCATGACCGTCGCCTCCTTCGGCATGATCCTGCTGCTGTCGCGCGCGGGGTTCGAGGCCGAGAACCTCGACGACTTCCGCGGCCTGAACCAGAAGTCGAAGTGGTACGCGTTCGTGATGCTGGTGACCATGTTCTCGCTCACGGGGCTGCCCCCCACGGTGGGCTTCTTCGCCAAGCTCTTCGTGCTGCAGGCGGCGCTCGAGGTGGGCTACACCTGGCTCGTCGTGTACGCGGTGATCATGTCCGTGATCGGCGCCTTCTACTACCTGCGCATCGTGAAGATCATGTACATGGACGCGCCCTCGGGCGAGATGACTCTCGAGCCGCGTGCGGACGCGCGCATGGTCCTCTCCGCGATGGGCGCGGTCACGCTGCTGCTCGGCATCGTCCCCGCGCCGCTGATGGAGCTGTGCGTGCGCGCCGTCGCGGCCTCGATGTAGCGTGGCGAAGCCGCCGGAGCCGGTCCAGGACTTCACCGAAACGACCGTCTCCTCAGAGCTCGCCTTCGACGGCCGGCTCCTCAAGGTGAAGCGCGACACCGTGCGCCTGCACGACGGCAGCGAGGCGTGGCGCGAGTACATCCTGCATCCCGGCGCGGTGATGATGCTGGTGTTCGTGGACGACGAGACGATCCTCCTCGAGCGCCAGTTCCGCTATCCCAAGCGCCGCCACTTCATCGAGCTGCCCGCGGGCAAGCTGGAGGGCGGCGAGCCGCCGCTGGAAACCGCGAGGCGCGAGCTGGTCGAGGAGTGCGGCTACGAGGCGTCGGAGTGGTGGAGGATCGCGAGCATCGACCCTTCCATCGGCTACGCCGACGAGGTGATCCACCTCTACGGCGCGCGCGGGCTCACGTACGTGGGCCACAGGCTCGACGTGGGCGAGCACCTCGAGACCTTCCAGGCGCGCATCTGCGACGCGCTCGAGTGGGTGCGCGATGGCATCATCACCGACTCCAAGACTTCCTACGGGCTGCTTTGGTGGGACAAGTGGGGACGGTTTCCTGGTTGATGCCGCGCGGCTGGTGGGGGCGAAAAAGCTTCCGACACAGATGAACACAGATGAACACAGATAAAACCTTTCATGGTTGGGGCTGTGCTCGGATTGGCCTCGAATCCCAAGCAGGCTTTTATCTGTGTCCATCTGTGTTCATCTGTGTTCCCCGCTTTTTGCTCGCGTAGCCCCCGTGCTCCACGATCTCCTGGTGATAGGCGGCGGCATCAACGGCGCGGGCATCGCCCGCGACGCCGCGGGTCGCGGCCTCGCCGTGATGCTGGTCGAGAAGGACGACCTCGCGAGCGCCACCAGCAGCTGGAGCTCCAAGCTCATCCACGGCGGCCTGCGCTACCTCGAGCAGTACGAGTTCCGGCTGGTGCGCGAGGCGCTGCAGGAGCGCGAGGTGCTGCTGCGCCTCGCCCCGCACATCATCCGCCCGCTCGCGTTCGTGCTGCCGCACGACGCCAGCATGCGGCCCGCGTGGATGATCCGCGCGGGGCTCTGGCTCTACGACCACCTCGGCGGGCGCATCACGCTGCCCGCGTCGCGCCACGTGGCGTTTCCGCACCCGCAATACAGCGCCGGGCTGAAGGCGGGCATCCGCTCGGGCTTCGTGTATTCGGACTGCAGCGTGGACGACGCGCGCCTCACGCTCGTGAACGCGATGTCCGCGCGCGAGAAGGGCGCCACGGTGCTCACGCGCACGCGCTTCGAGGGCGCGCGGCGCGTGGGCGATGCCTGGGAAGCCGTGGTCGTGCGCGCCGGCGGCACGCGCGAGACGGTGC
>Ga0068851_10000715_pt1 | contig 14148 bp, 10 predicted proteins | sample KBSCornC12_FD_66588 | JGI IMG/M metagenome (GOLD analysis project Ga0068851, IMG submission 66588) | Corn rhizosphere microbial communities from Kellogg Biological Station, Michigan, USA - KBS Corn C1-2 | ecosystem: Host-associated > Plants > Roots > Rhizosphere > Soil ...
GTTGCGAGCTGCTCCGCCTGGAACTCCTGTGCGAGCGCGCCGATCAGCTCGTCGAGATCGCCCTGCATGATCGCGTCGATCTTGTACAGCGTCAGGTTGATCCGGTGATCGGTGACGCGCCCCTGCGGGAAATTGTACGTGCGGATCCGCTCGCTGCGATCGCCCGATCCGATCAGGCTCTTGCGATGCGCCGCTTCCTTCTGTTGCCGCTCGCGCCGCTCCTTGTCGACGAGGCGCGACGCGAGCACGGCCATCGCCTGCGCGCGGTTGCGATGCTGCGACCGGTCGTCCTGGCACTCGACGACGATGCCGGTCGGCAGGTGCGTGATGCGCACGGCCGAATCGGTCTTGTTGACGTGCTGGCCGCCCGCGCCCGACGCGCGAAACGTGTCGATGCGCAGGTCGGCGGGATTGATCGTGATGTCGGCGACCGGGTCGGCCTCCGGCAGCACGGCGACCGTGCACGCCGACGTGTGGATGCGGCCCTGCGCCTCGGTCTCCGGCACGCGCTGCACGCGATGACCGCCGGATTCGAACTTGAGCTTCGCATACGCACCGGCGCCGGCGATCCGCGCGATGATCTCGCGGTAGCCGCCGAGATCCGACGGCGATTCGGAGACGATCTCGACCGTCCACCGCCGCCGCTCGGCGTAGCGCGCGTACATCCGGAAGAGCGCCGCGGCGAACAGCGCCGACTCCTCGCCGCCGGTACCGGCGCGAATCTCGACGAACACGTTGCGCTCGTCGCTGGGATCCTTCGGCAACAGCATCGCCTGCAACTCGCCTTCGAGCGCGCCCAATCGCGATTCGGCCGCGCGGCGCTCCTGCTCGGCGTAGTCGCGCATTTGCGGGTCGTGCGCGAGCTCGACAGCCGTGGCGAGATCCGCCTCCGCCTTGCCGAACTCGCCGAAGCGCGCGACGACGGGATCGATCTCGGCACGCTCGCGCGACAACGTCCGGTAGCGGTCGATGTCACGCGTCGCATCCTCGGCCGCGAGCAAGGCGTCGAGTTCCGCGAGACGCGCGCTCAACTGGTCGAGCTTGGTGCGAAGGGATTGTTTCACGCGGGGCCGAGGTCGGAGGGATTACGAAAGTCGCAGCGGTACGCGCGCGATCGACGGGGCTCGCCGCGGAAGCTTCGACTTTGGCGACACCCGAAGCAGCGCGACAGCGACCCGGTCGTGTCGCTACGGCTCGGACCCGGGTTCGGACGGATCGGAAAAGCCGTAAATGCGCGAGAACAGCTCGATCAGCTCGGCGCGCTCCGCTTCGCCCGCGGCATTGAGCGCAGAAAGTGACGGGTGCAGCAGCTTGTTCGTCAGGGCGCGAGCGAGCGCGTCGAGCACGTCTGCCGGCGGCGTTCCTGAGGTCAGCATCCGCTGCGCGCGCTCGAGCTCCGCACTGCGCAGCGCATCGTGGTACGACGACAACGCGGCGATCGTCGGCACGACGCTGCGTCCGCGCAGCCAGTGCAGGAAGTGCGCCGTCTGGCCGGCAATCATCTGCTCGGCCTGCACGACGGCATCGCGACGGATCTGCAGGTTGTCCTTGACGATCGCGGACAGGTCGTCGACGCTGTAGAGAAACACGTCGTCGAGCGTCGATGCCTCGGGCTCGACGTCGCGCGGCACACCCAGGTCGACGATCAGCACCGGCGCATGCCGCCGCTGCTTGACGACGCGCTCGAGCGTTCCCTTGCCGATGATCGGCAGCGTGCTCGCCGTGCACGTGACGATGACGTCGAACTGCGCGAGCCGTTCGTTGAGATCCGTCAGCGTGATCGCGTCGGCGGCGAAGCGCGCCGCGAGTTGACTGCCGCGTTCGAGCGTGCGGTTGGCGACAGTGATCGAGCGCGGGTTGCGAGCGGCGAAATGCGTGGCGGCGAGCTCGATCATCTCGCCGGCGCCCACCAGCAGCAGGCGCTGATCGGACAGCGACGGGAAGATCCGCTCCGCAAGCTTGACGGCGGCGGCGGCCATCGAGATCGATGCGCTGCCGATATCCGTGTTCGTGCGAACGTCCTTCGCAACGGCGAACGTGCGCTGGAACAGCCGGTTCAACACGAGGCCGAGCGAGCCCGCTGCATTGGCCGCGCGCACCGCCTGCTTCATCTGGCCGAGGATCTGTGGCTCGCCGAGCACCATCGAATCGAGCCCGCTCGCGACGCGGAACGCATGCGATACCGCGCGATCGGCGTCAAGCGTGTAGAGGTACGGCGCCAGCGTTGCCGGCGGCAGGTTGCGCGTGCTTTCGAGCCAGCGAGTGACCGGTTCGGGCGCACCCCCGTGGAAGTACACCTCGGTGCGGTTGCATGTCGAGAGGATCGCCGCTTCCTTGACCGTCCGCCGCGAGGTCAGTTCGCGCAGCGCATCGGACAGTGCGTCCGGCGTGAACGCCACCCGCTCGCGCACGTCGAGCGGCGCGGTCGTGTGGTTGAGTCCGAGCGTGTAGAGCGACATGAGTTCAATCGGCGCAGCCAGCCCGTGGAAGCGAGCCACCGCAGCGCGCCATCGGGCAGATTTTACCGCAGCAGACCTGTCAAATGCACTGCAACTCCTTGATTTCCGTCAACGACCCATCGTCCCGGTGCCCGGAGTGCACGGTCCGGTCAGTCACGCCTTGATGAACGCCTGCCTGCCGCCGAGCCAGCGGTCGAGGTGCGCTTCGGCGGACGCCGGATCGACGCGCAACAGGTCGTCAGCCGCATCGCGCGCCTGCTCGATCAGCGCAACGTCGCGTTCGATGTCGGCGAAGCGCAGCATCGGTACGCCGGACTGGCGCGCGCCGAGGAACTCGCCGGGCCCGCGGATCAACAGGTCCTGCCGCGCGATCTCGAACCCGTCCGTCGTCTCGAACACGACCTTGAGCCGCTGCTTGGCCGTATCGGTCAGGGGTTCCTCGAACAGCAGTACGCACGTGCTTTCGTCGGCGCCGCGCCCTACGCGGCCGCGCAACTGGTGGAGCTGTGCCAGGCCGAACCGCTCGGCGTGCTCGATGACCATGACCGACGCCCGCGGGACGTCGACGCCCACTTCGATGACGGTCGTTGCGACGAGTACGTGGAGGTCGCCGGCCACAAACGACCGCATCGTCGCCGCCTTCTCGTCGGGCTTCATTCGTCCATGGAGCAGGCCGACGCGTATCGACGGCGACGCCTCGAACGCGCGCGTCAGCTCGGCATGCAGTGCGACGGCTGTCTGGAGCTCGAGCTTCTCCGACTCCTCGATCAGTGGACACACCCAGTACACCTGCCGGCCCTCGCGGCAGCCCTTGCCGATCCACTCGATGATCTCGGCGCGCCGCTTCTGGCTGACGAGGCGTGTCGTCACCGGTGTGCGCCCAGGCGGCATCTCGTCCAGCACCGAAACGTCGAGGTCGGCGTAGAACGTCATGGCGAGCGTGCGCGGGATCGGTGTCGCGCTCATCATCAGCTGGTGCGCGTCCGCGAGTCCCTTGTCGCGCAACGCGAGCCGCTGCGCAACGCCGAACCGGTGCTGCTCGTCGACAATCGCAAGCCCCAGATGCGGCATCGCAACGCCCTCTTGGAAGAGCGCGTGCGTACCGACCGCGAACGGCGCGCTGCCGCTCGCCAGCGACTCCTGGGCCTTGCGGCGCTGCTTGGCCGGCAGCGAGCCCGACAGCCACGCGATGTCGATGCCGACGTCGCCGAGCCACGCCTGCAATTTGCGGAAATGCTGTTCGGCGAGGAGCTCGGTTGGCGCCATGAACGCAACCTGCTTGCCGCTTTCGATTGCCTGGAGAGCCGCCAGTGCCGCGATCACCGTCTTGCCGGAGCCGACGTCGCCCTGCAAGAGCCGCTGCATCGGCATCGCGCGCTTCAAGTCGTGCCCGATCTCGCGCCACACGCGCTCCTGCGCGCGCGTGAGCTTGAACCCGACGCGATCGAGCAGCGCGCGGGTCAGCGTGCCGGTGCCGGTGAGTACGGGCGCCCGCCGCGCCGATCGCGCCTTCCGATGGGCCTTCAGCGACAACTGCTGTGCCAGCAGCTCGTCGAACTTGAGCCGCGTCCACGCCGGATGCGCGCGCGCATCGAGCGCCTTTTGCGTGAGCGGCGACAGCCGCGGCGGCGGCGCGTGAAGGAACTTGACGGCGTCGCCGAATTTCCAGAAGCCGCGCCGGCGCACGAAGTCCTCGGGCAGCGTTTCTGCGAGACGAGCAGCGTCGGCCGCGAGCGCGCGCTCGATCACCTTGCGCAGCGTGTCCTGCGACAGGCCCGCCGTCGTCGGGTACACGGGAGTCAGCCGATCGGGCAGCGGCGCATCGGGGACGACGACGCTGAACTGCGGATGCACGATCTCGGGACCGAAGTACCCGTCGCGGACGTCGCCGAACACGCGCACGCGCGTGCCAACCGTCAGCGATTTTTGATGGCTCGGATAGAACGAGAAAAACCGCAGCACGAGCGTTTGATCGCCGCGGTCCGGATCGCGCAGCAGGCAGACGAGCTGGCGTCGCGGCCGATACTGGATTTCGGCGCTGACGACGACACCCTCGGTCTGCACCGTCTCGCCCGACCCCACGGCGGCGAGCGGACGAAGCTGCGTACGGTCCTCGTAGCGCAGCGGCAGATGCAGCACGAGGTCCGCATCGCGCAACACGCCGATGCGCGCCAGCTTCTCCGCGAGCGCTTCGCCGGGCTTCGCGCGTTTTGCGCCGGCCTGCTCGCGCAACGGCTACGCCTTGACGATCGTCGCTTCGACCTCGATCCGCGCGCCGCGCGGCAAGCCCGCCACCTGATACGTCGCGCGCGCCGGATAAGGCTGCTCGAAATACGTCGCCATGATCTCGTTGACCTTCGCGAAGTCACCGAGGTCGATCAGCAGGATCGACAGCTTGACGATGTCGTTCAGCGTCGCGTTGGCGGCGCCGGCGACGGCGCGCAGGTTCTTGAACACCTGATGTGCCTGGGCGTCGATGCCTTCGACGAGCTTGCCGGTTGCGGGATCGAGCGGGATCTGCCCCGACATGTACAGCGTGTTGCCGGCGAGGATCGCCTGCGAGTAAGGCCCGATCGCCGCCGGCGCATCGGGAGACTGAATCACTTGCTTTGCCATGGCGTTCTCCGTGGGGGGAGTACGAGTTTAGCAGCGGCGTCCGCGCGGCCCGACGGAAAGCCGTGGTCGCTTTGCCGGCGCGGGGGAGGGCGATATAATGTGCAGCTGTGGGGACGTAGCTCAGCTGGGAGAGCGTCGCGTTCGCAATGCGAAGGTCGAGGGTTCGATCCCCTTCGTCTCCACCACGTTTACCTGACCCGCTGAGGTGCTGTTGACCGCAAGCCTGTACGGCAACGCACCACTTGGATCATTCCATGAATTACCGCGAACGGCTCACTTCGGTGGGCCGTTTTGTTTTACACCTTGCGCAGCACCAGCGTGTGCTGCCCGCATACGTCGCCGATGTCCTCGACCATCTCGAATCCGGCCTCGGTCAGCAAGCCTGCGAAATACGCTGTTTCGTAGTCGGCACGGTGCTCAGTGCCCGAGAAGCGTTCACCGGCCCGCGGGCGGTCGTGGAACGAGACCATCGCGAGTCCGCCGCCTTTCAGCACGCGATGCATTTCCCGCACATAAGCGCGCGCGTCGTCCGGATAGAGGTGCGTGAACAACGACGCTGCGTAGATCAGGTCGACGTCGCCGTCGGCTGCGGGGAATCTCGCCGTTTCGCACGTCAGCGTTCCGGCTGGGTTGTAGCGCTCGGTGCGAACGTCGAGATGGTGAAACCGGAACCGATCGCCATGGATCTCGCCGAAGAACCGGTTGCACCAGTCGACGTAGGGCGCGAACACGTCGAAGCCGGTGAAGCGCATGACATGTGGATTGTTGACGAGCATCCGCGCCGTGCGTCCACAACCGCAGCCGACGTCCACGACATGGCTGCCAGGTCCGACGTAACGCGTCAGCAACTGGGCCCACGCGTCGGCGACGAAGAAGAAGTTGTCGACGCTCGCAGCACCGATGTGCAGCATCATCCGTTCGTTCGGCAGGGGCAACACGTGCTTCCAGCGACCACCATAACCCAGGTGCCAGAGCTTCGCGTCGTCCTGCGTCGGCATCGACAGATCGCGCCGCGGCGGCGGTCGCGGGAAGTCTTCATCGAGCCCTTCGATCAGCACGCGCTTTCTGCTGGCTCGCGCGAGCGTCTTGATCAGGGCAGCGGCGAGACCGTGTTCTTTCGCGACGCGTCTGAAATGCGCGAAGTCACTCACCCGCAACCTCCCCGATTCCCGGTGCAACCGAGGTGATCATCCTCGCTGGCCGAGTGCACGGGGGCATTGCCACGCAAACGCAGCATGGCTCATTCCCAGAACGGCGCGGTATTCGCGAACTTGCGCCAGGCAGCTGCGAGCTCGCTTTCCAGCGCCGGTTTGCGGATGACCGCGTAATTCCTGCACATCCGCGCGATGGTGTTTCGCTCGCGCGCTGCCAGCTTCGTCGTCGCCAACCTGATCGTTCGCTCCATTGCAGTCAGGTCGTTGAGGGTTCCGAGAACGGTCTGCACCGCGGCGAGGCGGCGCAGGTACCGTCGCGCGTCGTGCGCGGGGTACAGCACCGCCGCGAACTCGGCGAGGTAACGCAGCTTCTTGGCGTCGATGCGCACGCGGTGGCGTCGTGAGGCCGGCAAGCCGTCGATATCGACTGAAACGATTCGCTTCGCGCGCCGCGACAGCATCCGCGCTGCGAGGTGCCGGGCCCGGCGCTCATGCTTCGCCGCCGTCAGCGACTCGTCCTGCAGCGCGGCAATCCACGCGAGCGAAAGCATGATTCGCTGGAACCTGCGTCCGTCGAGCGCGCGGTGCAGGTTTCGATGGGCGGAATCGCGCAGTTTCTTGAGGCTGGCATCGAACCCGGCCATTGTCGTCGCAGCACCTCCCAGTTCGCGTTTGACCTGCGGCCAACTCTCGGATTCGACGACGTCTGCGTCGCGGGTGTCGCCAAGAACGCTCCACAGCCAGCGCAGCTCTTCGACGAGCCGGTCCGAGATGGAGGGCAACCCCGCTTTCCGGCCGATCACCGCCGCGACCCGCAGGCGTCGGACGCCTACCCGCATCTGATGTACGCCCTCGCGATCGTCAACGACGCGCGCCCGCTCGACGTTGCCCTGCACATGGGCGAGACTTTCCGCCAGCGCACGATAGCCGACGACTTGCGCCGTCGCCTTGCGTGGAACGTCGATGTCGCGCGCGCGACGCGCAGGCAACCGGGTTCCCGTGAGCATCTGATAGCCGCGCTCGGACTTGCTGGCAAAGAGCAGCCGCGTCGACGGAAGTTCGGCGACAAGGCGGTATGCCAGCTCGTAGATTCTGCAGGTGCTACCGCTGGACAGCTCGATTTCCACCTCGAGCACGGGGTGCCGAGCGGACCGCGGCCGTGCTTCGACCGTGATATCGCCGCGGTCGAGCGCGAGTTCGGCAATCGTGCCGTCGTCGAATCGTACGTCGCGCGACGCGCGAACGATGCGCGTGCGAAAGATCGGTCGCAACTCGCGCTGGATCGCGGTAACGCCCGCCTCATCTCGCCAGCCTGACCGACGTGCGAGCTCGAGGTCGGGCTGCATCCCTGGAAGCGCCGCTTCGAATTCGTGCCGCGTATCGACTCGTCGCGCAGGCGTTTTAAGAGTCTGCACCCAGTCACCTCCGCCGATGCGGCGCGAACGCAGTGCCAATCCGTCTTTGCGCAACCGAAAATCCGGCGTGTCCCAATAGATGGACAGCAGCTTGTGCGTCCGCAGCGGTAAGAGGGCAAGGGCTGCGAGGGCCGCGGATTTCCACAGCACCGCCGCGGCGTCTGCGGTCGTCGCCAGGCGTATCTCCGTTTCGTCGGCGTCTCGGCTCACAGGGTTTGCGCGACAGGCTGCATTCGTTGACGATGTTGGCGGGTCACACCGGATGATAATTCGTCGCAAACGGCGACCAACGGAACATGTCACATTGTCGTAACATTTCATTGGCACAGTCGCGGTCTCGCCCAAGGCGACGCACGGCGGCTCCTGTCGCGCCGTTCCCAATGAAGCTGCCCGAGACTGCGCTGCTCAACCGCGAGTTGTCGCAACTCGCATTCAACCGTCGCGTCCTGGCGCTGGCCGAGGATCCGGACGTGCCGCTGCTCGAGCGGCTGCGATTCCTCTGCATCCTCGCGAGCAACCTCGACGAATTCTTCGAAGTCCGCGTCGCGGGACTGAAGCAGCAGGTTCGAGCGAAATCCCCCAGCGCCGGCATTGCTCACTCCGGAACCGAAGCGTTGCTGACGCAGATCGGCAGCGAAATGCGCGCGTTGATCGCCGACCAGTATCGCGTGTTGAACAGCGACGTGCTCCCGGCACTGCACGACGCAGGCGTCAAGCTGGTTCGCCGCACCGAGTTCACGCCCGAGCAACTCGAGTGGGCCGGTGATTATTTTCGACGTGAAGTACGGCCGCTGCTGACGCCGATAGGCCTCGATCCCGCGCATCCGTTCCCGCAGGTCGCGAGCAAGACGCTGAATTTCATCGTCGACCTCGGGGGTCGCGACGCGTTCGGGCGCGACACGGCGATTGCAATCGTCAAGGCGCCGCGCGTGCTCCGGCGGGTTATCCGGATGCCGAAGGAGGTCGGTGCCGGCGAAAACGCTTTCGTCATGCTGTCGTCGGTCATCCATGCGCACCTGTCGGATCTGTTCGCCGGCCGCGAGGTGCGAAGCTACGCACAATTCCGCGTCACGCGCGATGCCGACCTGTGGATCGACGAGCAGGAGGTGAAGAACCTTCGCCAGGCGCTGCAGGGCGAGCTGCGCCAGCGCCCATTCGGATCGGCGGTGCGGCTCGAGGTGCCCGAAGGCTGTCCGGAACCGCTCGCGCGCCTGCTGCTCGAGCAATTCGGACTGGGCGAAGCCGACCTCTACCGCTGCAATGGCCCTGTCAACATGGCGCGCCTCGCATCGCTCGTCGACCAGGTCGACCTCGCACCGCTCAAATACGCGCCATTTGTGCCGGGGCTGCCCGAGCGCCTGCGCAATGCGCCGGACCTGCTCGGCGTCATTCGCGACGGCGACGTGCTGCTGCACCATCCCTACCAGTCGTTCGAGCCCGTCGTCGATTTCATCAGGCGCGCAGCGCAGGACCCGGACGTCGTTGCGGTCAAGCAGACCGTGTATCGCACGGGCGTCGACTCGGTGCTGATGGAAGCGCTGCTCGACGCGGCGCGCCGCGGGAAGGAGGTCACCGTCGTCGTCGAGCTGTTCGCACGCTTCGACGAAGAGGCGAACATCGACTGGGCGGAGCAGCTCGAAAACGCAGGCGCGCAAGTCGTCTACGGCGTGTTCGGCTTCAAGGCTCATGCGAAGCTCGCATTGCTCACGCGACGCGAGCCGGATGGGCAAGGTCGGTTCAAGCTCGTCCAGTATGCGCACCTCGGCACGGGCAATTACCACCTCCGCACCACGCGGCAGTACACGGATTTCGGATTGCTGACGGCCGACAGCGCCATCTGCGCCGACGTCAACGAAGTCTTCCTGCACATCACCAGTCTCGCCAAGGCGGGCCGACTGTCGCGCCTGCTGCTCGCGCCGTTCACGATGCAGCGGCGCATCCTTGCACTGATCCAGCGCGAGACCCGCAACGCCAGGCGGGGAAAGCCGGCGCGGATCATCGCCAAGATGAACGGCCTGCTCGAGGAGCGCGTGATCGGGGCGCTGAGCGCCGCTTCGCAGGCCGGCGTCGAGATCGACCTCATCGTGCGCGGCGTATGCGCACTGCGTCCCGGAGTGCCCGGCATTACAGAGAACATCCGCGTACGGTCGATTCTCGGCCGGTTTCTCGAGCACCATCGCATCTGGTACTTCGAGAATGACGGCAAGCCGCAGGTGTGGCTGTCGTCCGCCGACTGGATGGGCCGCAATCTGTTCCGCCGCATCGAAGTCGCCTTTCCCATCCTGGACGCTGCCATCGCAAAGCGCGTGATCGACGAGGGACTGCTGGCATGCCTTGCGGACAATGCCGACGCGTGGCTGCTCCGCGCCGACGGAACATGGCACAAGCCGCGCCATCGCAACGGACCCGTTCACGCGTCGCAAGCGGAACTCCTCGCAACGCTGGGTGCAACCGATGGCACCAGCCGATGTGACCGAGCCTAGCGGGGCCCCGGGAACGCGTAGCCGAGCGTTCGCCACTCGTTTGCTTCGTCGAGCAGCAGATGCGCGGTCAGCGGGTGTCGCCTGAGCCAGCCCAGCGGAACACCGAAACGGATCTTGCTTCCAACCTTGAGGGAGAGTCGGGGCGGGGCGATTGGGCGTCTCGCGTGATGGAAGAGAACGGCAAGTCGGAGCGCGCAAAGCTGAGCCCGGAATTCGCTGTCCACGAGCATCGATTCGACCTTGGCGAGCCCGCCTCGGCAACCGAGCACGAGCCAGGATAGCCGCTCCTGCTCTCCAGACGAGAACCCCGGCATGTCGGCGTTGCGCAATATGTACGCGCCATGCTTGTGAAAACCGGTGTGCGATACCGAAAAGCCGGTCTCGTGCAGAAGCGCCGCGCGTTGCAGTTGCTGGGTTGCCGCATTGGGCGCATCGGCGCGCGCATCGCGAAATAGATCGACCGCCATTTCAGCGACGCGCTTCGCGTGCTCGCGATCGACGCGGTAGCGCGCAAGGAACTGCTCGACCGTCGCGTCGCGCGCATCGCGCTCGACCGAGCGGCCCAGGAGATCGTAGAGCACGCCCAAGCGCAGTGCGCCACCGACCGGATTGATTCGCGACACGCCGAGTTGCGACAGCGCCGCACTCATGATCGCGAGCCCGCCGGCCAGAACAGGCGCACGCTCCGGCTTCAGCGCGGCGAGTTTCACACGGCTCATGTGTGCGGCTGCAACGAGCCGATGACGCAACCGTGCAAGTCCTGCCGGCGTGATCCCGCCGGCGGACATGCCGTTCTGTTCGAGAATTTCAGCGATCGCCAGCGCGGTTCCGGACGACGCGTAGGCATCGCGCCAGTGACCATTGTCGAAGTCGCGCGCGATCGCCTCGATCTCGACGCGAGCCGCCGTTTCCGCCTCGTCAAATGCGAACGCCGTCAGCGCACCATCGCCGAAAAATCGCTGCGACATGCCGACACAGCCGATCTTCAGCGATTCCAGCATTTGCGCCTCGAGGCCGCGGCCGATGATGAACTCCGTCGAGCCGCCGCCGATGTCCACGACAAGCCGCGGCTCGGTGCCGGACGGGAGCACGTGCGCAACGCCGACGTAGATCAGTCGCGCCTCTTCGTGCCCGGAAATAACGTCGATGGGGAACCCGAGCGTGCGCTCGGCACGGGCGAGAAACGACCTGGCATTGCCCGCGACGCGGAACGCATTCGTCGCGACAGCGCGCACGGCGGACGGAGGGAATCCGGCGAGTCTTTCGGCGAATCGCGCCAGGCAGGCAAGCGCCAACCGCCGCGCCTCCGGCGTCAGGTTGCCGCGATCGTCGAGGCCCGCGCCGATGCGCAGCATCTCCCGCTGCGTGTCGAGCCTGTAGATCTGGTCGCCTTCGACCCGTCCAACTTCGAGCCGGAAGCTGTTCGAGCCCATGTCGACGACCGCCAATGTAGCGGGCGCTGGCGCAGACTTCATCGTTCCCTATTCTATACTCGCGACGCGCGGATCGATGGCAGCCGCTCGATCGCCGTTTTCATCCCTGCGCTCGCACGCCGAGACCTCGAGGAGACCGTCGAATGAAGATCCGCACGCGTGACTTCCGCGTCGCGCAAGGCGCAACCGTGCGTCTGCGCAAATGGCCGACGCGTGTTCCGCCCGTATACGAAACGAACGACGCCTACGAGAAGATGCTCACCCGGCACGTAAGCCGGCTGGCCGATCTGCAGGAGCTGTTGTACGCGTCCGACCAGTACACGCTGCTCGTCATCTTCCAGGGGATGGATACGTCCGGGAAGGATGGCGCCATCAAGCACGTGATGTCCGGCGTTAACCCGCAGGGCTGTCACGTGACGAGCTTCAAGCATCCAAGCGCGACGGAGTTGCAGCACGACTTCCTGTGGCGAGCGGTGCAGGCGCTTCCCGAGCGCGGCTGCATCGGCATATTCAACCGGTCGTACTACGAAGAGGTGCTGGTCGTGCGTGTGCACCCGGAGTTGCTGCGTGCGGAAGGGCTCCCGGACTCGCGGGTGAAGGACGGCAAGGTATGGAAGGGGCGTTATCGGTCGATCGTCGACCTGGAAAGGCACCTCGACCGCTGCGGCACGCACGTGATCAAGTTCTTCCTGCACCTATCGAAGGACGAGCAGCGGGAGCGGCTGCTTGCGCGTCTCGACGATCCAGACAAGAGCTGGAAGTTCAACGTCGCGGACATCGACGAGCGCGGTTTCTGGCCCGCCTACATGGATGCGTACGAGAGTTGCCTCGGCGCAACAAGCACGGCGACAGCGCCCTGGTATATCGTGCCCGCCGACGACAAGCGCAATGCGCGGCTCATCGTTTCGGAAGTGATCGTCGAGACGCTGGAAAAACTGGGCATGGAATATCCGCGACTCGATGCGGCGGAGCACCAGAAGCTGCTGTCAGTACGCGCCGCGCTGAAAGGGTGATGCCGTACGGAGCCCGTCACGCGACCGCAGCGTGGCAACGTCGCTCGAGCCGGTGTCGGCCGCCGGCGGACGCCCATACACGCCGTGCGCAACATCGATTGCGAACTGATCCACCCAGTCATGGCGCGGACCTCCGATGTAGCGCCGTCGAATGCCCGGTGCAATCGCAACGACGGTGACGATGTAGTCGTGGCTCCACGCGTCCTCGACGGGACGAGACACGCGCAGCATGAAATCCTCGTGCCGCAGCGCGTGGCGCGTCAGTGCACTCTCGAAATCCTGCTTCTCGCCGACCTGCTCCATCGGTCGGCAATCACCCGAGCATCGGACGGCCACTGCATCGCCTCTTCGCCGCATCGTCGAATTCGGAAGCGTAGGCCGCCGACGTGACGATTTCGTGACATCGTTCCCGACACGCGAACGTGCAATTAGAACGATTGGTTCTATCGCTAAAAGCACCAAAACGGGGCGACGAGCGGCAACGGTTACGAAGCAATTACTTGCGATCGAGTGCTGAAGAACCACTGTCGATCAAATCGATCCGCCGACGCTTCGAATGTTCAACAGCACCGCGCGCGCCCTGCGAAAATAAACGTGCGACACCGCCGGCAACGCCTGAATGAGTCGCATCGCCAGCGCATCCGACATTCCGCATGGAGCATTTCAGTGACCCATCCTGACGCGCAGCCGAACGATGCCCATCGTGAGCAAGATGCGATTTCGTCGTTGGCCGACGAAAGCGGCCATCCGATTGACGTCGTGGCCGAAGTCTATCGAGCGGAACTCGCGCGATTGAAGGAAGGCGCGAGCGTGCACGATTTCCTGATCGTGCTCGCCGCGCGCAGGACGCGCGAGGCGCTGCTCGGTGCAGGCGATGGCGCGCGTCCGGCGCGCGCCTGACGTCGGCTCCCGCGCTGATCGAGCGACGATCCGCGGTGGCGTCAAGTCGCGGGTGGAATTCGGCCGAGGCCGGGAACCTTGAGCGCCGGATGGCGAAAGTCGATGCCGGCCACGAGCCCGAACAAGTTGATCTCCAAGCCTTCGATGCCGGCAAGCATCAATCCGACGATGCCGCCGATCGAAACCTGGTAGCCGGTTCCGCTCGGCGCTCGCGCAACGAACTGACCCAGCGGACGATAGTCCTTGCCGATGGCGAGCGGCGGCAGGTTCAGCTCGAGTTCCGGTATCGCGCGACCGACGTGCGCGACGAACGTGTTGCTGTTGGGTCCCGGCCACGCGTTGTAGATGGACGCGTACGGATAAGAAGTCGCTGCGGCGGGCAGGCTCGCGATGATCGTATCTGCACGTTCGCCGCGAATGTCATCCACCAGCCTGGGCGCCGCGCCGTACCACTCCGCATCCGGCGCGCCATCGTCGGTAATCGACAGCCCGGAACGTCCCGCATACATCCGCCAGCCGATCACCTCGTAGCGCGTGTATCGATCGGCGCCAGCAGGCTTCGCCGCGATCCACGTGTGCACGGCGAACGCACCCCGCCAACCGAACGTGCGGCTCGCGTAGACCTGGACGATTGCCTCGCGATGCGTTGCCGGATCGGGCGCGAGCCCGGTCGCG
>Ga0068851_10000717_pt1 | contig 14139 bp, 14 predicted proteins | sample KBSCornC12_FD_66588 | JGI IMG/M metagenome (GOLD analysis project Ga0068851, IMG submission 66588) | Corn rhizosphere microbial communities from Kellogg Biological Station, Michigan, USA - KBS Corn C1-2 | ecosystem: Host-associated > Plants > Roots > Rhizosphere > Soil ...
GCCGCCCGTGCGATCGCGCACCGGCACGCCGATGCCGGCCACGCCGAGGCGGAACTCGCTGCGGTTGACCGCATAGCCGCGGGCGCGCGTCTCCTCGAGGTCGTGCTCGATATCCTTGCGGCGCACGAGCGTGTTCGGCGTGTAGCGCTTCACGTGCTGGCACGCGGTCTCGAGCGACTCTCGCGGCATCCATGCGAGCATGGCCTTGCCGGTGGACGTGACCGTCGCCGGCACGCGCGAGCCGATGGTGGTGATGGCCTTCACGGGCTGGGCGCTGTCGACCTTGTCGACGTACACGGCGAAGCCGGAGTCGAAGACGGCAAGCTGGACCGACTCGCCGCTCTCGGCGGATAGCCGCCGCAGCCGCTGGCCGGCCACGCCGACGATATCCACGTCGCGCACCAGCAGCGATCCCATCTCCCACATCTTGAGCGTGGGCGAGTAAAGGCTCGTCGCCGGGTCCTTCTTCACGTACCCGAGGGCCGTGAGCGTGGACAACAGGCGGTAGACGTTCGGCTTGGTCAGGCCGAGCTGGCGAGCGAGTTCCGTGAGCCTGCGCGGCTGGCCGGAACGCACCAGCGCCTCGAGCAGATTCAGGGCCTTCTGAACGGTTTGTTCCATGACCGGCCCTCCCCTTCGCGGATTGGCGATCGACCCGATTTCCGCCCGATGCTAGCACAGGCGAAAAATATTCGTCACATCACCAAAGGACGATCCGGCAATTCGTTCCGCGACGTCACCCGGCCCGGAAAATGCCGCCCGAGCACGGCGGCCACCGCCCGCACGCCCTCGACCGCGCCCTCCTCGAAGCGCCCGGCGCGAAAACCGGCTTCCATGGCGCGGCAGACGGCTGCCCACTCCGCCTCCCCGACGCGGGCGGAGATGCCGCGGTCGGCCACGATCTCCACCGCCCTGTCGGCGAGCAGGACATAGACCAGGACCCCGATGTTTTCCTCCGTATTCCAGACGCCCTGCAGCGCGAACACCTGGCGCGCCCGCTCCCGCGGCTGCAGGCCGCGCAGGAGCTGGGCGGTGGTGAGCTCCGCCTCGACCACGAAGCGGATCTCGCCGCGGTGCTGCGCTTCCTGGGCGGCGACCTCGCGCTGGATCGCGTCCAGCGTCGAGGGGGGAAAGCTGCGCGCCACCGCGAACGGGGTGGTCACGATGTGGCGCCAGAAGCGCGGGAAGTCCATCACCAGCTCCCCGAGGCGCCGCCGCCATCGAAGCTGCCGCCGCCGCCGCTGAAGCCACCGCCGCCTCCGCCGCCCCCGAAACCGCCCCCGCCGAAGCCGCCGCCGCCGAAACCGCCCGGAATGAAGCCGCCCCAGCCGCGGTTGCCGACGCTGCGGCCGAGCCCCGCGCCGGTCACGAGCGTGAAGAGGAAGGCGATGACGGCGGCGACCAGGCCCAGGGCGAGGCTGCCCACGAGGAGCCAGGCGCCGATGCCCGTGAGACCCGCCGTGAGGCCGGCGCCGAAGAAGCGGCCGAAGATGCCGCGCAGGACCATCCCCATGACCGGCACCGCGAAGAACGCGATCCAGAGCAGGTCGGGCAGCGAAGACCCGTGCCCCTGCGGGCGGGCGCCCGGCTTGCCCTGCGGCAGCGGCAGGTTCTCGCCCTCGATCGCGTGCACGATCGCGTCGACGCCCGCATCGATGCCGCCGGCGAAATCGCCCGTGCGAAAACGCGGCGCCACGATCTCGGACACGATCCGCTTCGAGAGCGCGTCGGTGAGCGTGCCCTGCACGCCGCGGCCCGTCTGGATGCGCACCTTGCGATCCGCCTTCGCGACCACGAAGAGCACCCCGTCGTCCACGCCCTTGCGGCCGAGCTGCCATTCGTCGGTCACGCGGCCGGCGAATTCCTCGATGGTCTCGCTGCCGAGCGTGGGCACGAGCAGCACCGCGACCTGCGAGCCGCGTTTCTCCTCGAATGCGCGCAGCTTCGCTTCCAGCGCGCTGCGTTCCGTGGAGGACAGCGTGCCGGTCTGGTCGACGACGTGCGCGGTGAGCTTGGGCACGGGGATGGCATCGCCGGGTGCGGCCGCAAGCGCTGCGAATGCGAGCAGCAGCGCGGCGAGCGCGAGCGCGAAGCGTCCCATGCGCGCAACGGGGGACGCGGTCATTTACCGGTAGCGGGCGGCGTGGTCGCGGGCACCGCCGACTTCGGCGCGAAGTCCACCTTCGGCGGCGCGGCGATGGCCTTCTCGTCCTCGACCTCGAAGCTCGCCTTGGGCTTGTAGCCGAACATCATCGCGGTGAGGTTGGTGGGGAACTGCCGCGCGAGCACGTTGTACTCCTGCACCGCCTTGATGAAGCGGTTGCGCGCGGTGGTGATGCGGTTCTCCGTGCCCTCGAGCTGCGCCTGCAGCTCGCGGAAGTTGGCGTCGCTCTTCAGCTGCGGATAATTCTCCGTCACCACCAGCAGGCGCGACAGCGCGCTCGAAAGCTCCCCCTGCGCCTGCGCGAATTTCTTCATCGCCTCCGGGTTGTCGAGCTGCTCCGGCGTGACCTGCACCTGGCCCACGCGCGAACGCGCCTGGGTGACCCCGAGCAGCACGTCCTTCTCCTGCGTGGCATAGCCCTGCACCGTGGCGACCAGGTTGGGAATGAGGTCCGCGCGGCGCTTGTACTGGTTGAGCACTTCCGACCATGCCGCCTTCACCTGCTCGTCCTTCGACTGGAACTCGTTGTAGCCGCAGCCCGAAAGCAAGAGCGAGGCGAGCACGGCGACCATCCAGAGGGCCTTGCGCATCCGGTTGTTCTCCTTGTGTGTGGGACTACAGCGCGACGATGGGGGCACGGGCGCGCCAATTCAAGCGGCGGCGAGCGTCCTTCGGGCAAGCAGCAGGTCCTCCCACGCCTTCGCCTTCTCGGGAAGGCTGCGCAGGAGGTATGCGGGATGGTATGTGACCACGAGCGGGATGCCGCGGTAGCGATGCACGCGCCCCCTCAGGCTCGCGAGGCTCGCCTCCGTCCCCAGCAGGCGCGCGGCCGCCGTCTTGCCGAGCGCCACGATCAGCTTCGGCGCCAGGAGCTCGATCTGCCGGTCGAGGAACGGCGCGCAGGCGCTCGCCTCCTCGTGCGTGGGAGTGCGGTTGCCGGGCGGGCGGCACTTGACCACGTTCGCGATGTAGCTGTCGGTGCCGCGGGCGCAGCCGATCGCGGCCAGCATGCTGTCGAGAAGCCGCCCGGCCTGGCCCACGAAGGGCTCGCCCTGGGCATCCTCGTCGGCGCCGGGGCCCTCGCCCACGAACAGCCACGGCGCCGTTTCCGGCCCCACGCCGAACACCGCCTGCTGGCGCTTCTCGCACAGGCCGCAGGCGCGGCACTCGCTCACCAGCAGGCGAAGCTCTTCCCAGGAGGCTTGGCCGGCGCCCGGGCGGGAGACGCGATCCAGGCCATAAAGCTGCGCCAGCGGCAGCAGCTCCAGCTCCTTCAACGCACGCCGATCCATCAAAGCGTGAGGCCGAGGAACAGCGCGTCTTCGCGGCCGCCCACGGCCGGGTAGTACTCGGGACGGATCGCGATCTGGTGGAAGCCGGCCTTGCGGTACAGGTGGCGCGCGGCGAGGTTCGAGGGCCGCACCTCGAGGTAGACGATCTGGCAGCCGGCCGCGCGCGCGACATCCACCATGTGGCGCAGGAAGGCGTAGCCCACGCCCTGGTTGTGCCACTCGGAGGCGACCGCGAAATTGAGCAGGTGCGCCTCTTCCAGCGCCACCATGAGGATCGCATAGCCGATGAGCTGGTCGCCGTGCGTGACGGTCCAGCAGTCGTAGCCCGCCGCGACCGAATCGCGGAAGTTGCCCAGGCTCCACGGGAAGTCGTAGAGCGACTTCTCCAGCCGGGCGACTTCGGGCAGGTCTGCAGCGCGCAGCCGCCGATAGCTCAGTTGGGCAACGGGTACCGCGCTCACAGCCTTGCCTGCCTCTCGTGCGTTGTAAGGGCCACCTTGTCACGCAAGTATAGGGGCGCGGCACGTTCCGCGTTCAGGGCGCGACCTTGTGCCGCATGGACCGCGGCGAGCCTCGCCACCGCGCCCGCACGCGGCAGCTCCCCCTCGATGCGCTCGCCGACGCAGCCGGCATAAGCCTCGCGCAGCCACGCGTGGCGGTCGAAGCCGCTGCCGATGCCGGTCCAGCCGCCCGGCGGTAGCGGCGGCAGCACCGAGGCATCGACGAGCGACGGCGCGATGACGCAATGCCAGTCCTCGCCATGGCGCTCGTAGGCTGCGAGATAAGCCTCTCCCATGCGCGCGTCGAGGGCCGCCAGCACACGCGCCGCCCCGGCCTGCTCGGCGAGGGCGAGGAGCGACGGGATGGGCACGACAGGCTTGCCCGCGCCGAAGGCGAGCCCCTGCACGATGCCGCAGGCGATGCGGATGCCGGTGAAGGAGCCCGGCCCCTGCCCGAAGGCGAAGGCATCCATGCCCGCGGCCCTGGCATCCGCACGCTCGAGCACGCGGCGGATCATCGGCAGGAGCAGCTCCGAATGGCGGTTCTCGGCCATCGCCTCCTCGACGAGGAGGTCGTCGCCCGACAGCAGCGCGACCGAGCACAGCTCTGTGGACGTCTCGACCGCGAGGATTTTCACCGCGCCATTATACCCGCGCCGCTTGACGACATGTTTCCTTTATATTCAGTTGTTTACTGTCGTTAATTAATGTTGTTTATACGGTTGGTATTCGAGCGCCGCATGGTGCCCGCAAAAACGCATGGTGCCCGGAAAAAAAAACGGCGCCGAAGCGCCGCGGAAGGACAAGCCCCACAAAAAACCATCACTGGCCCGCGCGATGCCCCTTGTGATGCGCGTGGAACGCGGCGCGCAGCTCGTCCTGCGTGACGAATCCGTCCTGGTTGGCATCGACCTGCGCGAAGTGCTCGGCGAGGCGCGGCGCGTTGGCCTGCGCTTCGGCGAGGCTGATCTTGCCGTCGCCATCGGTGTCGATCTTCTGAAAACGCGCCTGTGCCTGCGCCTGGCGCGCGGCCTTAAGCTCGTCGCGGGTGACGAAGCCGTCGCTGTTCGCATCGATCTGTGCGAACCGCTGGGCGAAGCGCGGCGCGGCCTGCGCCTCGGCGAGGCTGATCTTGCCGTCGCCGTCCTTGTCGAGGCGCTTGACGAGGTTGCCGTGGCCGCGATGGTGGCCGCGATGCTGCTGGTGGAAGGCGCGCAGCTCCTCGAAGGTCACCTGGTTGTCGTGGTTGGCATCGATCTCGTCGAAGTGCCTGGTGATGAACGGCAGCGAGGCCGCTTCCTGGCGGCTCAGCATGCCATCGGCATTGGTATCCGCGGCACGCAGGCGCTCCATGAAGCCCTCGTGCTTGCCATTGGGCGCACCCTGCGCGTTGACCAGCAGGACAGCGGAACCCAGGCCCAGGGCGGCGAGAACGGCTACGTATTTCATCGAATTTCCTTTCGGTTTGGCGTTGGCCCGATCGATTGCTTCGAGCGTAATCCGAACAACGCGCCCCGTGGCTTCCGGCCTACATGAAGTCGTAACGACTTGTAAACGCTGCGACATCCCGCGCGCGGGCGGGCTACGATGACCGCATGAACGCACAACGGCAGAAGATCCTCGTCGTCGACGACGACCTGCGCCTGCGGGACCTGCTCAAGCGCTACCTCGGGGAGCAGGGCTTCGCGGTGGATACCGTTCCGGATACCGCCGCGATGGACCGGCAGATGCAGCGCGTGCGCTACGACCTGATGGTTCTCGACCTCATGCTGCCGCGCGAGGACGGGCTCGCCGCGTGCCGCCGGATGCGCGCGGCCAACGAGAACGTGCCGATCATCATGCTCACCGCGAAGGGCGACGACGTCGACCGCATCGTGGGCCTCGAGGTGGGCGCCGACGATTACCTCGCCAAGCCGTTCAACCCGCGTGAGCTCGTGGCGCGCATCCACGCCGTGCTGCGCCGCCAGGGCGCGCGCGTCACACCCGGCGCGCCGACGGAGGAGCCGGCGCAGGTGGCGTTCGGCCCGTATGCGCTCGATCTGTCCACGCGGCAGCTCACGCGCGCGGGCGAGCCCATCGCGCTCACCACGGGCGAATTCTCGCTGCTGAAGGCGCTCGCGCTGCACCCGCGCCAGCCGATGTCGCGCGACAAGCTGATGGAGCTCGCCCGCGGCCGCGAGCTGGAGAGCACGGACCGCTCGATCGACGTGCAGGTCTCGCGCTTGCGCAAGCTCCTCGCCGAGGATCCGCAGAACCCGCGCTACATCCAGACCGTCTGGGGCTTCGGCTACGTGTTCGTGCCGGACGGCGCCGTCACGCGGTGAAGCTGCTGCCCGCGTCGCTGCTGTGGCGCACGCTCGTGGTGCTGGTGGCGGCCCTCGTGCTGTCGCAGGCGACGGCGGCGTGGCTGCTGCATTCGTACGTGACGCAGCCGCGGCTGCGCCTGGGCGTGGGCCAGTTCGTGAGCCACCTGAAGACGATCAGCGCCGCGCTGCAGACGATGAGCCCGCAGCAGCAGGAAGCCTTCATCGCGCGCATCGTCGAGAAGGAAGGCATCCGCATCTCGCCCGTTCGCGGCAGCGAGAACATGCGCCCCGCGGCGGACCTCGCGCCCATGCGGCTCTTCCGCGACCGGCTGCACGACATCTTCGGCCCCGAGACCGACGTATACATCCGCGCGGTCGATGCCGACGAGGAAGCGCGCGAGGGAAGGCCGCGCGTGCTGTGGGTGAAGCTGCCCGCGGGCGAGCGGGAATACTGGATCGCGTTTCCGCGCGGGCGGCTGGAGCGCGATCCCACGGCCGCCCTCATCGAGTGGAGCGTGGTGGGCCTGGGCATCGCGCTCCTCGCCACCTTCGCGCTCGTCTGGCGGCTGAACCGTCCCCTGGACCAGCTCGCGCGCGCGGCGGTAAAGCTCGGCCGCGGGGGCGAGCCGCAACCCATCGCCGAGGAGGGACCCACCGAGATCCGCGCCGTGGCGCGCGCCTTCAACCAGATGAAGGAGGACCTGCGCACCAACGAGCGCGAGCGCGCCACCTTCCTCGCCGGCGTCTCGCACGACCTGCGCACGCCGCTCGCGCGCCTGCGCCTCGACCTGGAGATGCTCGGCGACCGCGTGGACGAGCCCACGCGCCGTGCGATGGTGGCGGACGTGGAGGACATGGACGCGATCATCGCCCAGTTCATCGACTTCACCCGCAGCGAGGCGACCGAGCCGCTGGAGCCCGTGGACCTCACGGCGCTCGCACGTTCCGCCGCCGAGCGTGCATCGCGAACCGGGCTCGCGATCCGCTGCGAGCTGGCTACCCTGCCGCTCGTCGCCGTCCGGCCGCTGGCCATGCAGCGCCTGCTGGACAACCTGATCGCGAACGCAGCCAAGCACGCGGGAGGCGAAGTGCTGGTCCGCACGCAGGCCACGCCGCACGTGGTGAGCGTTGCCGTGCTCGACCGCGGCCCCGGGATCGAGCCCGAGCTGGTCGAGAAGCTGAAGGAGCCCTTCACGCGCCGCGACGACGCACGCAGCGGCGCTTCCGGCGCGGGCCTTGGGCTCTTCATCGCCAACCGCGTGGCGCTCCTCCACGGCGGCCGGCTGGACCTCCTCCAGCGCGACGGCGGCGGCCTCGAAGCCCGGGTGACGCTGCCCACCTGAGCCGCACCTCGCCGGGGCCTGCGCACCTCGCCCGGACCTTCGCGCGGCGCGGAGTGTCAACCGGAACGAGCGCATAAGCGTTGCACTTTCGGGCGCATCGCGTACAGCGCAGTGCGAGTATCCTCGAAGAACGTCCGCAAGGACGGGCACTAGGAGTCAAGAACATGAAGGCGACTGCAAAGTTGCTGGTCGCGGCCCTGGCGGCCGCGGGTTTGGGATTGGCCACCAACGCCGCGGCGGCGGGCCATGGCGGTGGCGGCGGCGGCATGCATGGCGGTGGCGGCGGTTGGGGTGGCGGTGGCGGGGGTCACTGGGGTGGCGGTGGCGGCGGTCACTGGGGCGGCAGCAGCGGCCATTGGAACGGCGGCGGGCACGGATGGCATGGCGGGCACGGCGGCCATGGCGGCCATAGCCACTTCAGCGTCGCATTCGGCTTCCCGGTTGTCTGGGGCTCCTGGTGGTGGGGCTGGCCGTATTACGACTACTGGTACTACCCCGGCTATTACCCCTACGGCGGCTATTACGGGTATCCGTACGCCCCGGCGTATCCTGCCGCGGGTCCGGGCTACCCGGCGCAGCAGCAGCAGTATCCGGATGGCGAGATGTCCGGCACGGAAGCGCCGCGCGGTCCGGGCGCCCCGCAGCAGGCGCCCTCGTACATGAACTATTGCGAGTCGGCCAAGGCGTACTACCCGAAAGTCGCCAGCTGCCCCGAGGGTTGGAAATTCATCCAGCCGTCGCATTGACGGCCCTTCCCGCGTAGCGGGGGCCGTTCCCCTCCCCGGGCGTCCTAGCCCGGGGCGGGTGTTGTTTTCCTCTCGAAGAAGGCCTGCACCTCCTCCAGCTTGCGCGTGCGGCGGAAGGGCGGCAGCGCGCGCCAGATGCGCTTGCCGTACGGCTTGTCGACCAGGCGCGGGTCGCAGATCATGAGCGTGCCGCGATCCGCCTCGTCGCGAATCAGGCGTCCCGCGCCCTGCTTGAGCGAGATGACGGCCCGCGGCAGCTGGTAGTCCATGAAGGCGTTGCCGCCCGCGCGGTTGATGCGCTCGATGCAGGCGGCGAGCACCGGATCGTCCGGCGGGTTGAACGGCAGGCGGTCGATCACGACCACCGAAAGCTGCTCCCCCTTCACGTCCACGCCCTCCCAGAACGATTGCGACGCGACGAGGATCGCGTGGGGCGAGCGGCGGAAACGCTCGAGCAGCTCGTTCTTCGAGCCGCTGCCCTGCAGCAGCAGCGGCCACTCCAGGCCCTCGGCCCTGAGGCGTGCGGCGAGCCGCTCGTGGCCGCGCTCCATGGCGCGCAGGCTGGTGAAGAGCAGGAAGGCATGGCCGCCGCTCGCGCGCACCACCGGCCACGCCGCCTCGATCACCGCGCTCGCATAGCCTTCGGAATTGGGGTCCGGCAGCCCTTCGGGCACGTAGAGGAGCGCCTGCCGGCCGAAATCGAACGGGCTGGGCCAGCTGCGCGTGACGGCCTGCGGCAGGCCCATCTCGCGCTGGTAATGCGCGAAATCCCCGTTCACCGAAAGCGTGGCGGAGGTGAAGATCCAGGCGCGGCCTTCGCCCTTCATCTGCTGCTCGAAGATGCGGGCGACATCGAGCGGCGTCACGTACAGCACGGCCGAATGCGGGTAGGCCTCGATCCAGCGCACCACCGCGTTGCCCGCCGGTTCCCCGAACGCGTCCTCGCGCGGCCTTGCATCGGCCTCGCGCCATTCGGCGATGCGCCCGAGCACCTGGTCGGCCCGCAGGCGGCAGTTGCGGATTTCCTCCGCACGCTCCTCCTGGGCCTGCAGCGCGTTGACCAGCTTGCCCGCCTCGTCCGCGAGCGCATCGAGCGCACGATCGAACGCGGCGCGATCGCGGATGGCGGCGAGCGCCGTGCGCCCGGCCGCATTTCCCAGCGACAGGCGCACGTCCCGTGCCGCGCGCTCGAAGGTGGCCGCCGTATCGCCGAGCTGGTTGCCCTCGCGCGCGAACTGCGCCTCGGCCATGCGGACATCGCGCGCGAGCTCCACCATCTGCGTGGTGGACAGGGCCTCGCCGAAGAAGAGCCGCGCGAGATCCGGCAGGTGGTGCGCCTCGTCGAAGATCACCGTGTTGGCGGCGGGCAGGAGGTCGGCGGCGCCTTCGTCGCGCAACGCCACGTCCGCGAAGAAGAGGTGGTGGTTCACCACGATCACGTCCGCCTCGGCGGCGCGCTTGCGCGCCTTCATCACGAAGCATTCCTGGTAGTGCCGGCAACCGGAGCCGAGGCAGTTCTCGCGCGTGGACGTGGCCTGCGCCCACGCGGGCGAATTCTCCGGCACGTCGGCGCACTCGCTGCGATCGCCGCTCATGGTGCGCGCGGCGAAGCTCTTGATCTTCTGCAGGTGCGAGATCTCCTCGCGCGAGGCGAACACGCCCTGCTCCGCGGCGGCCTCGAGGTGATGCAGGCAAACGTAGTTGGCGCGCCCCTTGAGCAGCGCCGTGTCGACTGCGAGGCCGAGCGCCTGGCGCACGCGCGGCAGGTCGCGATGGAAGAGCTGGTCCTGCAGCGTCTTGGTGCCGGTGCTCACGATGACGCGCCCGCCCGCGAGCAGCGCCGGCACGAGGTACGCGAAGGTCTTGCCGGTGCCGGTGCCGGCCTCGGCCACCAGCACGCCGTGGCCCTCGATCGCATCGAGCACCGCCTCGGCGAACTCGACCTGCTGCGGGCGATGGCGGAAGCCCGCCACTCCCTGCTCCAGCGTGCCGCCGGGGGCGAAGATCGCGGCGAGCCGCTCGCGGAGGCGCGCCTTGCTCATGCGCGGCCGAAGACGATGCGCTCGTCCTGGAGGAGCTCGCCGATGGCGGCGATGGCGAAGGCGGCGATGGCGAAGGCGACCGCGGCGGGCGCGGCCCAGTCCATCGGCGTCATCACGTCCCCGCGCACGACGCGCGAGAGCACGGCCTGCTGGCCCAGCACCGGCACCAGGCGCTGCCAGAACGCATCCTTGAGCCCCATGAACATGACGATCACCGGCACGAACGACACGCCGGTGGCGAGGTAGCTCACGTAGGTTTGCGCCTCGCGGTAGGAGCGGCCGTACGTGCAGATGAGCATCTGCAGCGCGGAGGTCATCGCCGCGAAGGGAATCACCATCGCGACGAACTGCAGGAACTCGGGCGCGCCGAAGGTCATGAGGGAAGAAAGCCGCTTGCCGGAATAGAGCGCGGCGGCCGCCACGAAGCTGCCGAGCGTGAGCACCGCCACGCTCGATGCGAAGGTCCAGGCCGCGAGCCACTTGCCCATCACAACGCGCCAGGTCGCCACCGGGTTGGCAAGGAGCGGCTCGAGCGATCCGCGCTCGCGCTCGCCCGCGGTCGAGTCGATGGCGATGGAAACGCCGCCCAGCAACGGCGAGAGGATGGCGAACATCGGCACGAGGAAGAGCAGGAACGCCCCCTTCTGCCGCGGCGTCGCCGTGCTCACGTGCTCGACCTTCACCGGCTGCGTGAGGTCCGGGCTCACGCCGCGAGCCATCATGCGCAGCGTCGAGGTTTCCTGGTTGAAGGCGCGCAGCAGGCGCTCGGCCTGGCGGATCGCGGGCGACGAATCGGTTCGCGAATCGTCGTAGACGATCTCCAGGTGGGCCGCGTCGCCCGCGAGGTAGCGTTCGTCGAAGTCGTCGGGCACCACGATCACCGCGTCCAGCCTTCCCTCCTTCACGCGGGAGCGGTAGTCCTCGGGCGCGTCCTCGATCTGCACGTCGTTGCGCTGCAGGAAGTTGACCAGCGCGGGCGCGTGCTCCTGCCCCACGAGGCGCACGCGCAGTGTCGAGGCCTTCTCCTCCAGCCCGGAGATGAACTGCGCGGCGAGCACCAGCGTGACGGGCCCCGTGACGATCGACGCCACGAGGATCATGAGCGCCGTGCGCCGGTCGCGCAGCGCATCGCGCAGCTCCTTCCAGTAGATCGTGCGCAGCGCGCGCTTCACTGCGACTCGCCCGCCAGGTGCACGAAAGCGTCCTCCAGGTTGTCGCGGCCGCTCGCCTCGAGCAGCTCCGGCGCGCGCCCGCTCGCCACGACCGCGCCGCGCGCCACGATCACGATCTCGTCGCACAGCGCGGAGACCTCCTGCATCACGTGGCTCGAGAAGAGCACGCACTTGCCCGCGTCGCGCAGCCTTCGCACCACCTCCCGGAGGCTGCGCGTGGTCATGACGTCGAGGCCGTTGGTGGGCTCGTCCAGCACGACGTTGGGCGGATCGTGCACGAGGATGCGCGCGATCGCGACCTTCATGCGCTCGCCCTGCGAGAACCCGTCGGTGCGGCGGTCGAGGAGCGCCTCCATGTCGAGCCACTCCGAGAGCCGCGCGATGGCGGCCTCGATCGCGTCCGGCGCGAGCCCCCGCAGCGCGCCGTAGTAGCGGATGTTCTCGCGCGCGGTGAGGCGGCCATAGAGCCCGCGTGCATCGGAGAGCATGCCGATGCGCGCACGCACCGCGAGCGGCTCGGCCGCGCCGTCGATGCCGTCCACCAGCGCCCGCCCCGCGGTCGGCCGCACCAGCGTCGAGATCATGCGCAGCGTCGTGGTCTTGCCGGCGCCGTTGGGGCCCAGCAGCGCGGTGATCGCGCCGTCGGGCGCCTCGAAGGAGACCTCGCGCACCGCGAAGATGTCGGCATCGCCCGCGCGGCGGCCGCGCGTGGGGGGAAAGCGCTTGGCGAGCGCCTGCGCGGCGATCACCGCAGCGTTCCCAGCGGCATCACGAAGAGCGGCCGCGGGATGCGCTCGAGGCACTTGCCGTCGAGGTCCGCCGCGCTCGCCTTGCGGATGAACTGCTCCACCAGCCGTGGACCGCAGCCGTGCAGGCTCACGCCGTGGCCGAGCGCCGGCGCGACGAGGTGGCGCGCATTGGGAAGCGTGGCGGCGACCTCCTCGCCATGGCGCGGCGGCGTGGCCGGGTCGATGCCGCCGGAGAGGATCAGCACCGGCACGCTGGAGCGCACCGGGTCGTAGTAATCCCGGGGCACCTCGCCGTGCGGCCACAGCTTGCAGGCGCGGATGAAATCGTCCACGAGCGCGCGCCCGAAGAAGGCGTGCGAGGCCTGCGCGAGATCCTGCGGCGTGATGCGCGGCACGTCCTCGGCGCAGATGACCGACAGGTGCATGCCGATGGAGAGGTTCTCCGAGACGTCGTCCGCGAACTCGAGGTTCTGCGCGAGCAGCGGGTTGAAGTCGCCGGCCGCGGCGGCCGAGACGCCGAAGGGCAGCAGGCTCGCCAGCTCCGCCACGTACAAAGGGCGGAAGAGGCCCGACAGGAACACGTTCTCGTTCACCTCGATCGTGTCGCGCTCGCCGCTGCGCGGATCCTGGATCCCGACCCGGGCGGGGGAGCGCCGCAGCTGCGCGCGCAGTTGCGCGATCGTGCGCCGCAAATCCGGATAGACCTTGTGGCACAGGTCTTCATCTTCGCACGCGGTGACGAGGTGCTCGAGCGCGGCATCGCCGTCGGCCACGAAGGAGAGCGGCAGCTTCATGCTCGCGGGCGCCACGCCATCGAGCACGAGGCTGCGCACGTGCTCGCCATGGCGGCGCAGGTACTCGAGGCCCACGCGCGTGCCGTAGGAGCCGCCCCAGAGGTCGAGCTTGTCGTAGCCGAGCGCGCCGCGCACCTCGTCGAGGTCCTCGACCGCGATGGAAGTCACGTACTGGCGCGGATCCGCATCGAGCTGCTCGAGGCAATGGGAGACCACGCGCTCCGGCAGCGATTCCTCGAATGCCGACTGCAACGACGCCTCCTGGTCGTCCTCGCAATCGAGCGGGTTGGACGATCCCGTGCCGCGCTGGTCCACGAACAGGATGTCGCGGCTGTCGTTGAGACGCGAGAAGAGCGGCAGCACCTGGGAGGCGAGCGAGATCGCGCCCTGCCCGGGGCCGCCGGCGAGGATCACGATGGGGTCCGGATCCCGCGCGCGCATCCGCGCGGGCACCACCGCCACGGCGAGCTGCAGCCGCCGCCCCTCGCGGGTCGTGCGGTTTTCCCAAACCTCGTACGTGCCGCACTGCGCCGGCGAGTCGACATCCGGCAGGCGGCATGGCGAGAGCGCAAGGCGCGGGGGCGGCGGGCTGGAGGTGCAGGCGGCGGCGAAGAGCGCGGCCGCGAGAGCAAGCGGGAGTTTCATCAGGGGGGCGAAGGCAGCCGTGAAGTATAGCGGTTCGGCGCTACCATTCGCGGGTGTCGACTCCGACCTTCCCGAAGCGCGATCCCGCCACCGCCGAGTTCTGGGACCTGCGCTACGCCGCGCGCTTCGTGCCGTGGGACGCCGGGCGTGTTCCCGCGGATTTCCAGGCGTTCGTGGCCGCGCAGCCCGTGCCGCTTCGCGTGCTGGTGCCCGGCTGCGGCAGCGGCTGGGAGGTGCGCTTCCTCGCCGAGCGTGGCTGGCCCGTGGTGGGCCTCGATTTCAGCGCCGGGGCGTTGGCGGCCGCACGGCCCGTGCTCGGCCCCTTCGCCGACCGGGTGCGCGAGGGCGATGTCTTCCAGCCCATCGCGGAAGAGCCTTTCCAGCTC
>Ga0068851_10000718_pt1 | contig 14139 bp, 8 predicted proteins | sample KBSCornC12_FD_66588 | JGI IMG/M metagenome (GOLD analysis project Ga0068851, IMG submission 66588) | Corn rhizosphere microbial communities from Kellogg Biological Station, Michigan, USA - KBS Corn C1-2 | ecosystem: Host-associated > Plants > Roots > Rhizosphere > Soil ...
CCCGTTGCCGCGGAAGAACCAGTTCTTCCGGGTGATGGTCCCGTCGAAGGTCGCCTTCACCGGCGTGCCCACCGGCGTCTTGAAGTCCACGCCCTTGTGCTTGCGGCCGTCCTTCAGGAGCGAGGTGATCTGCTCCCAGCTGTCCAGCGGCGACGGGTCGAGACGCAACTCGAGATCGTCGCCGTCCGGGCCGTAGAACCGCGCGAACTGCCCGCCCGCCGGCTTGAACCGGTACGCCTCGAAGGTCCGTCCCGCCTTCGCGCTCTGCAGGCGGACCGCGCTGACCAGCGGCTCCTGTCCGGGCTGCGGCTCGTACACCACCTCCAGCAGGTCTCCCTTCCGGAGGTCCGCTGGCACCGCGAGCCACCAGACCAGCACCCGCTTCACGACCTGGGTGAGCGCCGGGCCGGTCTCGGTTCCGGCACCCTGGACGAGCGCCGCCTCGAGCGGGCCATCGATGCGCGCCGAGAGGAACCGCGGCCCGGTCTGCACCGGGGGCGCCACCGGGGCCTGTGCCACGCCCGGGATCGCGATCGATCCCGGGGCGGTGATGACCGGCGCCGGCGCGACCACCGGGACCTGCGCCACCGGCGGTGGCGGTGCGGGCCGCTGCCTCCGGTACCAGAGATAGCCGCCCGCGGCGACCGCGAGCGCAAGGAACAGCACCCACCCGAGACCACTCGACTTGCGTCGGGCCGGCTGGCCCAGCACTGGCATCTTCACTGACATCGTTGCCCGTCCGCCTCCACGCTCACTCGTCGCCGTCGTCGCGAAGCGAGAACTCCTTCATCTTCGTCTGCAGCGACTTCCGGCTGATCTGCAAGAGCTTCGCCGCGCGCGTCACGTTTCCGCCCGTCTCCTCGAGCGCGCGGGTGATGATCTCCTTCTCCAGCTCCGCCGAGCGCTGCCGGACGATGTCCTTCAGCCCCGTCTCTCCGGCGGGGACCGGGAGCGCCCCGGGCGCCGGCGCGGGTCCGGGCAACGGGGTCGCGGTGCCGGGAGACCTCAGATGCTGAGGCAGATCGGCCACGCCGATGAGCGGCCCGTCCGCGAAGAGGAGGGTGCGCTCGATCAGGTTCTCCAGCTCCCGGATGTTTCCCGGCCAGGCGTAGGCCTGCACCAGGGCGAGCGCCTCGTCCGTCATCCCCTCGATCCGCTTGTTCAGACGGCGGTTGTACTTGTCGACGAAGTGACGCACCAGGGTAGGGATGTCGCTCGGTCGCTCCCTGAGCGGGGGGAGGTTGATGGGCACGACCGCCAGCCGGTAATAGAGGTCCTTCCGGAACCGCCCCGCCTCGATCTCGGTGTTCAGGTCCCGGTTCGTCGCCGCGATGAGGCGCACGTCCACGCGGGTGGTCTTGATGCCGCCGACCCGCTCGAACTCCGACTCCTGGAGCGCCCGGAGCAGCTTGACCTGCATCTCCACCGGGATCTCGCCGATCTCGTCGAGGAAGAGCGTCCCCCCGTCGGCGAGCTCGAACCGGCCCGGCTTCGAGGTGACCGCGCCGGTGAACGCGCCGCGCTCGTAGCCGAAGAGCTCGGACTCGATGAGGTCCCGCGGGATGGCCGCGCAGTTGATGCGGATGAACGGCTTGTCGTGGCGCGAGCTCCCCTCGTGGAGCGCGGTGGCGATCAGCTCCTTGCCGGTTCCGCTCTCGCCGGTGATGAGCACGGTGGACGGCGTGTTCGCCACCTTGTCGATGATCCGCAGCACGTCCTGCATCTGCGGGGACTCGCCCACCAGCGAGGGACGGCCGGTCTCGCCGCGGGCGTTGCGCCGGGCGGACTCGTGGGTGCGGATGGCCTTCGCCAGGACGTTGCTGAGCTCGGTCTGGTCGAAGGGCTTGGTGACGTAGTCGAACGCCCCGAGCTTGATGGCCTCCACCGCCGAGTCCACCGTCCCGTGCGCGGTGATGATGATCACCGGCACCTCGGGGTCGGTCCCGTTGATGGCCTTGAGGACCTCCATCCCGCCGAGCTTGGGCATGACGAGGTCGGTGATGACCGCGTCGGCGCCGTTCTTCTGGAACTCGGCCAGGCCCATCTCGCCGTCCTGGGCGATTGTGACGTCGTAGCCGTCCCGCCGGAGGAGCGCGGCGAGCACCTTCCGGAGGTTCGCCTCGTCGTCGATGACCAGAACCTTTGCCATGTGGGGCGAGCGGGGCACGATGCGGGCAGAGCGCATGCACGTCAAGAGGAGCGCCGCAGCCCGGCAGGCATAGAGTGACGCCGCCCGTGACCGAGGCCACCGCACCAGCCAGGAGCTCGGGCCGAGGCGCCACGCTGGTGGCGCTGGGCATCCTCGCCTCGCGGCTGATGGGACTGGTCCGCCAGCGCGTCTTCGCCCACTACCTCGGGAGCTCGGCGCTCGCCGGCGCCTTCACCGCGGCGCTCCGCATCCCGAACGTCCTGCAGAACCTCTTCGGCGAGGGCGTCCTCTCTGCCTCCTTCATCCCGGTGTACGCGCGGCTCCTCGGCGAGAACCGGCGCGAGGACGCCGACCGGGTGGCCAGCGCAGTCTTCGGGCTCCTGTCGGTGCTGGTCGCGGTGCTGGTGGCCCTGGGCATCTTCGCCGCGCCGTGGATCGTCGGCGTGGTGGTGGGCGGCTTCGCCGAGACCGGGCCGGCCGCCTTCGCCAAGGCCGTGCAGCTGACCCGCATCCTCTTCCCCAGCACCGGCCTGCTGGTGCTGTCGGCCTGGTGCCTCGGGGTCCTCAACAGCCACCGGAAGTTCTTCCTCTCCTACGCGGCCCCGGTGGTCTGGAACCTGGCCCAGATCGCCGTCCTGGTCGCCGCCGGCCCCAGGGTGGACGAGGACCGCCTCACGACGCTGCTCGCCTGGGGCGTGGTGGCCGGGAGCGCGCTCCAGCTCGCCGTGCAGCTGCCGACGCTCTGGCCGCTGCTGGGACGGTTCCGGCCCTCGCTGGACACCACCAGCGTCGCGATGCGGGCGGTGCTCCGCGGTTTCCTCCCCATCCTCGTCGCACGCGGCGTGGTCCAGGTGAGCGCGCTGGTGGACACCTACTACGCCTCGCTCATCTCGCCCGAGACGGTGGCGGTGCTGGGCTACACGCAGCTCCTGGCGCTCCTTCCCGTCTCGCTCTTCGGGATGTCGGTGTCCGCGGCCGAGCTGCCCGAGCTCGCGCGCGAGACGGCGCTCGGCCCCGAGGGCTCGGAGCGGCTCCGGGCGCGCATCGACCGCGGCCTGGAGCGCATCGCCTTCTTCGTCGTCCCCTCGGCGGTGGCCTTCCTCTTCCTCGGCGACGTGCTGGGAGGGCTCCTCTTCCAGACCGGGCGCTTCGATGCCGCCGACACCCGGTGGCTCTGGTACCTCCTCATCGGCTCGGCGGTGGGCCTGGTGGCCGGCACGCTGGGCCGCCTCTACGCCTCGGCGTTCTACGCGCTCCAGGACGCACGGACGCCGCTCGTCTTCGCCTCGCTTCGCGTGGTGCTCTCCGCCGTGCTGGCCTACGTGTCGGTGCGCTACGGCCCCGGCTGGTTCGGCGTGCCGGTGGAGATCGGCGCCGTGGGCATCACCGCCACCACCGGCTTCGCCGCCTGGCTCGAGTACCTTCTTCTCCGCGGGGCGCTCGCCCGTCGCATCGGAAGAACGGGAATTCCGGGCCGCCGGCTGCTCTGGTTCTGGGGAAGCGCGCTCACCGCCGGAGCACTCGCGCTGCTGGGCAAGTGGTGGATGACCGGGCGGGTCGGGCCCGCGCCCTCGGTGATGCGCTTCTGGGGGTGGCAGGTGCTGCCCGCTCCGTCATTGAGCCCGGTACTCGTCGCCTCGATGCTCATCCCCGTCTTCGGCGGTGTGTACCTGGCTCTCACCGCGCTCGGAGGGGCGTCCCAGCTGCGCACCGTCCTCTCCCGGCTTCGGCGCTGACGGAGCGGTCCGCTCCCGTTGCAATCTGCGCGCATCCCCCTTTGCCCCCGGGGAAAGGATGTGCAAAGACCCGCGGCCTTCACGTGGGGGGCGCCGGTCCCGTCCGTGAGCAGCGAGGAGCATCGAGGTGAGTGACGATCAGAAGGGCCCGGACAAGGGCTTCGGGCCCCGGAAGCCGCGGGCCACCTTCGGGGACGTGATGCTTGGCATCCCCGCGGGCCGTGGGGGAGACCAGCAGGACCGACCGAAGGGCGATCGCCGCCGCGACCAGCCTGCGTCCACCACGTCCTCCGAGTCGCCGCCGTCCGAGCCCCCTCGCCGCGAGCCCCGCAAGCCGGAGCGCAGGAAGGCCCAGGGCCCGATGGTGGTGGTGCGCCGGGCGAGCGGTGTCATCGAGACCCGCGGTCCCGACGCTCCGGCCTCCACCGAGCCCGCGGAGCCCACCGCGCCCACGACCGAGGGCGCCCCGCCGGCCGAGGCCGTCGCGAGCCCCACTCCCACTCCCACTCCGACGCCGACCCCGCCGGCTCCGCGAAGCGCGCTCTACGAGGAGGTCGCCGAGGACCAGTCGTTCGCCGAGATGTACGAGGCGCACGCGAAGCAGGAGGGTGGGGCCCACCGGAAGATGCCGCGCGTCGGCGAACGGGTCACCGGCACCATCTTCCAGCTCGGCGCGGACACCGCGTTCCTCACGCTCAGCGGCCGCACCGAGGCGATGATCGACCTCCGCGAGCTCAAGGACGACGAGGGCATCCTCCGCTTCGGCGTGGGCGACACGGTGGAGGCACACGTCGTCGAGGCTGGCGCCAAGGGCGTCATCCTCAGCCGCACCCTGAGCAAGGGCTCGGCGTCGCTGGCGATGCTCGCCGAGGCGCGGGCGAGCGGTATGCCGGTGGAGGGCCTGGTCCTCGCGGTGAACAAGGGTGGCTTCGAGGTCGCCGTCGGCGACGCTCGCGCCTTCGTTCCGCTGAGCCAGATGGACCTGCGCTTCGTGGACAAGCCGGACCAGTACATCGGCGAGCGGCTGCGGTTCCGGGTCACCGAGGTGCGTGAGAAGAACGTGGTGCTGAGCCGCCGCGCGCTGCTCGAGGACGAGCAGAAGGCGCTCGCTGCCGAGACCCGCAAGAGCCTCGCCGGGGGCAAGGTGCTGCAGGGCAGGGTCACCGGCGTCCGGGACTTCGGCGTGTTCGTCGATCTCGGCGGCGTCGAGGGGCTCGTGCCGGTGTCCGAGCTGTCGCACGTCCGGGTGGGGCATCCCAGCGAGGTGGTGAACGTCGGCGACACCGTCGAGGTGGAGGTGCTTCGCATCGAGGCGCCGAACCCACACTCGCCCGACAAGGCGAAGCACAAGGAGCGCATCACCCTGTCGATGCGCGCCCGCCAGCAGGACCCGTGGAAGGCGTTCGCCGCGGGGCTCAAGGAGGGTGACCGGCTCCAGGGCAAGGTGGTCCGGCTCCAGCCCTTCGGCGCGTTCGTCGAGCTGCGGCCCGGCGTGGACGGGCTCATCCACATCTCGGCGATGTCCGAGCGGCGCATCGCGCACCCCCGCGACGTCCTGAAGGTGGGCGAGACGGTCGAGGTCGCGGTGGAGAAGGTCGACCCGGCCGAGAAGCGCATCGGGCTCCGCCTGGTGGTGGAGGGCGCCCCGGTGGGCAGCGGCGTCTCGACCTCGGTGCCCGCGGCCGAGCCGGCGCGGGAGAGCGCCCCGAAGCCGCAGGCCGCCCCGCGTCCGAAGGTGGGCCAGGTGGTCGAGGGCACGGTGGACCGCATCGAGCCCTACGGCGTGTTCCTGGTGTTCTCGGGTGGGCGGGGGCTCGTGCCGGCGAGCGAGACCGGCACCGAGCGGGGCACCGACCTCAAGCGTCATTTCCAGCTCGGGCAGGCGCTGAAGGCGCAGATCCTCGAGGTGGATGGCAGCGGGAAGATCCGCCTCTCCCTCACCGCCGCCGTGCGCGCCGCCGAGCGCGCCGAGATGGAGGCATGGCAACGCACCCAGCGTCCGTCGGGTGCTGGTGGAAAGGGCTTCGGCACCCTGGGAGACCTCCTCAAAGGACGTAAGCTCTAGGGGTGACCCTGGAGTCCAGCGGGCCGGTGGTGGTCGTCACCGGCGCGAGCGCGGGAATCGGCGCCGGCCTGGCGCGCGAGCTCGCGGGTCGCCACGCCTCGCTGGTGCTGATCGCCCGCCGCGAGGAGCAGCTCCAGGAGATGGCGGCGACCCTGGGAACCCCGGTGGAGGTCGTCCCTGGTGACGTCACCCGCCGCGCGGACGTCGAGCGCGTGCTGGAGCGAGCCCTGGCGCGCTTCGGGGGCGTCGACGCCTGGGTGAACAACGCCGGGCACGGCATCACCCGTCCGTCCCTGGAGGCCGTCACCGCCGAGGACCTGGAGGCGATGGTGCGGGACAACACCCGCTCGGCGCTCCACGGGATGCAGGTGGTGCTGCCCCACTTCAAGGCGCGGAAGCAGGGCGTGCTGGTGAACGTGTCGTCGATGCTCTCCCGCATCCCCGACGCCACGCTGCGCGCGGCCTACAGCGCGGCGAAGGCTGCCCTCAACTCGCTGACCGAGTCGCTGCGCTTCGAGCTGGCGAAGGACTACCCCGGCATCCGGGTGGTGCTGGTCCTTCCTGGGGTGGTGGCCACCGACTTCGGCAACAACGCCCTCGGAGGCGGTCCCGACTCGCGCAGCATCCCCGGTGCCCAGTCGGTGGGAGAGGTGGCGCGCATCATCGCCGACGGGTTGTTCGCCGGTCCGCTCGACCTCTACACCCGGCCCGAGGGTCCGGCGAGGGTGCTCCGGCATCTGCAGTCCCTCGCGGGGCTGCCGGTCAGCGACGGCGCTTCGGACTCCGGCGCCTCGGCGGAGGAGCGTCCGGCTCGGGCGCCAGGATCACCAGGTTCCGGACGATGATCGGCTGCGTGGAGATGGTGACGGTCTCCGAGGCGATGTGCCCGTAGATCTCGAGGACCACCGAGTAGCGGCCCGGCTTGAGGCCGCGGAACGCGTACGTCCCGTCGGGTGAGGTGTTGGTGGTGCGCAGCAGCTTGGTCGGGTGCTTGACGTCGTAGAGCTGGAGCGTGAGCCCGCCCGGCTTCGGAGAATCCACCCATCCGGAGATCGTGCGATTGGCCAGGATGCGGTAGGTGAGGTTGAGCGGCTCGGCGCGCGACAGGGCGATGGACTCCGGGACCAGGCTGGCCCGCTCGTAGCCGTAGGGGATGGAGTCCAGCTGGATGGAGAGCACGTAGTCTCCGTCGCGGGTGGCGAAGATGAACCGTCCCTCGGCGTCGGTCCGCTTGACGCTGTCCCCATCGGCCCCGGTCAGGTGCACGGCCACGTTGGGGATCGGGTCGTCGGCGTCGTTCACGACCAGGCCGTTGATCCGCGCGGCCGCCACCGCGATTCCGAAGACGAGGTCGCGGTTGTCCGCGGTCGAGAGGGTGGAGGTCGTGGTGTAGTAGGTGCCCGGCTCGGGCTCGGTGAGCGAGACCCGGTGGTCGCCCGAGCCGGCATCGGTGAAGACGAATCGCCCGTCCTTGTCGGTGAGCACCTCTCGCGCACCGTCCAGCTGGACGCGGACGCCCGCCATCCGGGGCGCGCCGTCGGTGAACCGGCCGGTGCCGGCGTCGTCCCGGAACACCACCCCGCTGACCTCCCCGCCGAAGCGCGGCAGGTGGGGCACGTCGTTCACCTTGATCCTGAGCCCGATGAGCCCCGACCAGCCCCGGACGGTCCCCGAGAGGTCCGTCTCGCGCGTCCACCAGTTCAGCGCGCCGAACACGTCGAGCGGACCGACCACCTTCCGCGAGTAGGTGAGCGAGAGCAGCGCCCCGCCATTGGTGCGCTGGGTGGCATGGGCCTGGTCGTAGAACACCCGGAACCGCAGCACCTGGCGCGAGTCGTCCCAGGAGTTCCACCCCGCCTCGAGGCCGCCCACGAAGCGCCAGGGCCGAGGGTTGATCTCCAGTCCCTGGACGTAGCCGAGCTGGGACAGCTGCGGGTCGCTCTGGAGGAATCGCGAGACCTCATCCGGGGTGCGGGCGGTGAGCCCCAGCTCCGTGAACAGACGCTGGAGGTACGGGTCCTGGGTGAAGATCAGATCGGCGGTGGCGGTGTTCCGCTGGTAGTCGGCGTAGCCGCTGAGCAGGAAATGGCCCCAGGTCTTTCGCAGGTTCAGCCGCCCTCCGTTGCCGCCCGCGTTGTTGAGCGTGTTCCGCTCGTACCGGTAGATGAGCGAGCCTCCGAAGGACGGCGACTCGTAGCTCACCCCCAGCGGCACGGTCACGGTGCGCACCGCGGGGGACGGACCCTCGAGGTCGAAGTCACTCCAGGTCCCGGCGGCGGTGAGCGACCAGTGCTGGTCGAGCAGGAACCGGAACTGACCGGTCCCCGCGGCGGTCAGGGCGTGGAAGCCCGGCATCTCGTAGTTTCCGAAGTAGCCGTTGGCGTCGAAGACCAGCCACGGGGTCCAGGTGCTGGTCCACGCCCCGTCGACGAAGGCTCCATGCGAGGGGCCGAGGCCGATGGAGGCGAACCCGGCGGGCTCGTAGCGTGCCCGCAGCCAGCCCTTGTTCAGGGTCGTGTCGAGGTCGATCTCGAAGGCAGCGCCGACCTTGTGTCCGTACCCGAGCTCGGCCCGGAGCCGGACGGGATCGTTCCTCTTCCCGAAGTCGTAGACCACCGAGCCCATGACCCCGCGGGTCCCTCCGGTGCTGGACTCGCTGGGGAAGGCGTAGAAGTTCGGCGTGATCGCGTTTCGCCCGAAAGAAAAGGTGTACGAGGCGCCGATGCTCCACTCGCCCTCGCTGGGCAGAAAGACGTCCTGGTAGAGGAGGTTGCTGGTGATGCCGGCGTGCATCTCGAAGCCGCCGAGGCGCCCGTGCACGCCACGGACCCAGACACCGTCGAGGGTCAGCGGCGAGTGCTGGACCAGCGCGTCACCGAGGGTCAGTTGCCAGGCTGGCCCGCGCAGGTCGAGCCAGGCGGAGGGGAAGGACGTTCGCGACTGGTCGAACGACAGGGGCCCGAACTGGGTCACGTTCAGGACGTGGATCCGCGTCGCGTTGTCGCCCTGCCGGTCCTGGAGGTCGAAGGAGTTGTTCAGCCGGTGCGTGCCCGAGTCGTAGAACCCCTCCCACGAGGTGAACTTGTCCTGGCGCATCGCCTCCAGCGCCAGGAGGTACGCCGACTTGGGCGGAAGATCGGCGATCACCTCCCAGGTCTCCACCGACGGGCCGGTCACCACCGAGACCTGGGTCGTCCCGACGCTCATGCCCTTGAGGTAGACCTTCCCGCCCTTGACGGTCGCCTCGACGACGCGCGGATCGATAGAGAAGGCGGCGGTGGCGTTCCACCGGTCCACCACCACGGTGTCGTACACCCGGACGTGGATCGGTTCGGCGGAACTTGCCGCGAGCAGGAAGAGGATCGCGGACGCCGCGAGCGGGCTCAAGGCACTCGGAACTCGGCTGCCTTGGTGAGGGTCTTCCGCTCGAAGGCGAGGGTTGAGACCGCGCGGTAGCTCCCTCGCTCCAGCTCGGCCGGGAAGTCGGTGTGGACCGCGCCGGTCTCACCCGGCAGCAGGCGCTGGGGCTGGAAGTCCGCTCGGCCCAGGAGGCGGCCCTGGCGGTCCACCACCACCGCTGCTCCGGTGATGACCAGCGGCTCGGTGCCGTCGTTGGTCAGCTCCTGGCTGAAGCTGGTGTTGCTGCGAGAAGTCTGCGGCTTGACGACCAGGTCCCGCGAGACGAGGGAGGTCTGGTCGGAGAGGGTGAAGGTCAGCAGCGCGCCGAGCGAGGCGGTGGTCTTGGCCGCCTTGGCCTGGATGATGCTGGTGCCGCGGAAGTACACCACCACCGCCCGTTGCTCGGTCCTGGGCGGGACGGTGACGGTCACGTCGACGCCCCGGGTCTGATTCGGAGGGACCGTGACCTGGCGCTGGGAGAAGACGGCGCTGGCCGCGATGCCGTCGGTCTGCCTGCCGGCCGGGATGAACACCCGCTTCCCGTCCTTGACGATGATGTCGTGCGCCTCCAGCACGAAGTCCAGAGGCTGGGTCGTGCCGTTGGTCAGCATCACCTTCTGGGTCGTGCTCTGGCCGAACTTGCCACTGAGGGTGATCACCGCCGGGGCGATGCTGATCGTCCCCGCCCGCGCCGCCGGCGACGCGAGGAGGAAGACGGTGAACAGGATCGGCATCCGATTCATGGGCTCCTCGTTGCGCGCGGCGGTGGGGGATCAGAGCGTCTCGGCCGACCAGGTGAGGATCGTCTCGAGAGGACCGGGCGCGGCGCTCGACGAGACCTCGATCTCGAGGTTGTGGCTGAGAGGACGGCCCACCGGTGCGTTGGGGGAGATGAGCTGTGGCGTCGTGGAGAGCACTCTTCCGTCCAGCCTGACCCGAACGGTGGGACTATCGCTCGCCAGGCTGACCCAGACGCGCGCCGGCCCGCGGACCCCGGTGTCGCTCTTGAGCCGCAGGACGATGCTGCGCCGGATCGTCCAGGTCTGGCTGCGTGTGGGGGAACCCTCGGAGGTGCCGGAGACGTTCCCCAGGTCGAGCATCGCGTCCGGGGTCGCCTCGGAGCCGAGCATCCCGGTGGAGCCTTGACTGTCGAAGGAGATGGTGAGTCCGTGGCCGTTCACCGGTCCCGGCGGTGAGCCGAGAAGCATCGAGCCGGTGAGCAACCAGCAGGTCAGCGCGGACATGGCAGGAATGCGAATCGCCGGCTCCGCTCGATGGGGCGAAGCCGGCGACCCGGGCGGTCAGCCTAGTTGGCGGTGGCGACCAGGTTGATGCTGTTGTTGATGGCGATGCTGTTGGTCGAGTTGACGTCCAGGACCCACGGGAGGCTGAACGCGCCGTAGGCGTGCGCGGCGGCAACGGTCACCGGGGCCGCGTTGGTCACCACGACCGCGCCCGCGCCGAGGTGGTAGGTCAGGCCGGTCTCGGCAGGGTTGCCGAGGATCGCGGTCAGGTCGTAGTTGGCGCTGACGACGTTCGTGGCGCTGACGGTGATGCCGATGGCGCCGGTGAGCGAGAAGCTGCTCGGGCCGGTGGAGGTGGGGGTGAAGCCCGCCGGGGGCGCGAACTGGGTGAAGACGCCGAGGTCCGACGTGGCAGCGTTGGTGCCGCCGCCGCTGAAGGTCCCGGGGGCGCTGTCGATGGTGATGCTCAGGGCGCCCGAGACCGTCCCGGTGACGGTCAGGGTGGCGCTGGCAGTTTCACCGGCGGCCATCGCCGAGGACGCTGCGAGCAGGGTCAGCAATGCGAGCTTCTTCAAGGTGTGGCTCTCCTGTGTTGAGGGGTGCGCCCGCCGACGACTCGCCGGGAGGGGGCGACTTCCAGGACATGGAAGTCCAGCCGGACCGGGTGCAGAGGGCGAGCCAGGTGGGGCAGAGATGCCTTCTGCCGCCGTCCCCTCTGGAGCCCGCGCGGAACCGCGGTCACAAAGTGGCAACAGACGCATTTTGGCAGGGGTCGTTCCGACCCCTCGTCGCGGTTTGACTCAGTGGACGCGGCGAGCACCTGAGACGCGCGTAAACGACAGTCGCTTCCTCCCGCCCAGGTCCGCCTGCGCACCGGCGCCCACAGCGGCTCCCGGGTGACCGGGGGGCGATGCCGGGCGGGGAACCTCGCTCCCTCCGCGTCCACCGCTCGGCCATCGTCCAGCTGGATCGCGTGCCCGAGCTCCGCCCCGCGAAATCCGAGGTCGTGCTCCGCGACGGGACGGCGGTGAAGGTGAGTCGCGCCCGCTGGCGAGCGCTCACCGCCGCCCTCGGAGGGGCCTAGGCCTTCCGGGTGATGACCGTCTCGAGGTACTCGGCAGGGGCGACGAGCGAGTCCTTGCCGGCGACGTTCGTCTTCTCGAGCAGCGCGGTGATCTCCGCGGCCAGCGCCTTCTGCTTCGCCTCGTCCAGCGCGCCGAACGCCTTGTGGGTCGGACCGTAGAAGTCGCGGAAGATCTGGATGAAGTGCTCGGCCGAGAGGTAGCGGAAGTTGAAGTTCCGCCGCTCGGAGCGGATGGACGAGGCGTCCTTCCCGAACAGCTCCTGAAGGTGGCCATCCGTGCCCCAGAGCACCGGCGACTTCACGCCCGCGGGCGGCGGCACGAAGGAGCCGACCACCTTGAAGAGCTTCCCGATGAAACCCTCCGGCGTCCAGCTGGCCAGGCCGATGCGACCGCCGGGGCGGACCACCCGCATCATCTCGGACGCAGAGCGGGCGTGGTTGGGCGCGAACATCACGCCGTAGGTGGAGACGACGGCGTCGAAGCTCCGGTCGGGGAAGGGGAGCTGCTCGGCGTCCGCCACCCGGTAGGTGACGTTGAGCCCCTCGGCCTTGGCCCGGACCGCCGACTTGTCGAGCAGGGCGGGGACGTAGTCGGTCGAGGTCACCTCCGCGAAGCGGCGCGCGGCGGCGAGGGTGGCGTTGCCGTTGCCGGCGGCGACGTCCAGGACGCGCTCGCCCGCGCGGATGTCCACGGCCTCGGCGAGAAGCTCGCCGACGATCTGGAGGGTGGTGCCGATGACGGCGAAGTCGCCGCTGGCCCAGGTGGCCTGCTGCTTCTTCTTGACTGCTTCGAGGTCGGGGGTCGCTGCGGGGGGCTGGGTCATGGTCATGCCCGGTGTGTAAGGGGGGGGTGCATCCTGCAGAAGAACAGTTGTGCTCGGGAACCACGATCAGCGCGCACCCGTGTGCTCCCGGTGGTTCGGACACACCGAGGGTCCGTGGAGATGACGCCCTGCGGCGAGGCCTCGTCCAGCAGCGCGCGAAGATGCACACCCGTCGTGGATCGCCCCGGTCGGGCCCCCTAGGATGCGCCGGCGCCGCGGGGCAGAGACGACGGAGGCTGTCCTCGCGGCCTGGGCGGGAGGCCAGGATGCCGGCGCCGGACACCTTTCCGCGGCTGCTCATCGAGCACGCGCAGACGCGCGGAGACCGGCCGGCGATCCGGGAGAAGGACCTCGGAATCTGGCAGACCTGGTCCTGGAAGCAGGTGCTGGACGAGGTGCGGAGCCTCGCCTGCGGGCTGCACACGCTCGGGCTCCGGCGCGGCGAGACCCTCGCCATCATCGGGGACAACCGCCCGCGTCTCTACTGGGCCATGGACGCCGCCCAGGCGCTGGGGGCGATCCCCGTTCCGCTCTACCAGGACGCGGTGGCCGAGGAGATGGCCTTCGTCCTCTCCAACGCCGAGGTGCGCATCGCGGTCGTCGAGGACCAGGAGCAGGTCGACAAGCTCCTGGAGGTGAAGGCGCGCTGCCCGCTGCTGGAGATCATCGTCTACGACGACCCGCGTGGGCTCCGGCACTACGACCGGGGGCTGCTCCGCTCCTACGACGACGTGCAGGGCGTGGGACGGGACCTCGAGCGAAGCCAGCCCGGCTTCTTCGAGCGCGAGGTGGAGCAGGGGCGCTCGAGCGACGTGGCGGTCATGCTCTACACCTCGGGCACCACGGGCACGCCCAAGGGCGTGATGCTCTCGCACCAGAACCTGATCGAGACCGGGAGGGGAGGCATCCAGCGCGAGCGGCTCACCGCCGACGAGGAGGTGCTGGCCTACCTGCCGATGGCGTGGGTGGGCGACCATGTCTTCAACTACAGCCAGGGCCACGTCGCGGGCTTCTGCGTCAGCTGTCCCGAGAGCCCGGACACGGTGCTCACCGACATGCGGGAGATCGGGCCGACCTACTTCTTCGCCCCCCCGAGGGTCCTGGAGAACCTCCTGACCACCGTCTCCATCCGGATGGAGGACGCCTCGCGGTTCAAGCGCTGGCTCTACGCCCGGTGCATGTCGCTGGCTCGCCGCTGGGGGCCGGCGATCCTCGACGGGAAGCCGGTACCACTCGTCGCGCGGGTGGGGTACGCGCTCGCCGACCTGTTCATCCTCGGCCCGCTGCGGAACGTGCTCGGCTTCAGCCGGGTGCGGGTGGCGTACACCGCCGGGGAGGCGATCGGACCGGACCTCTTCCGCTTCTACCGGTCTCTCGGCGTGAACCTCAAACAGCTCTACGGGAGCACCGAGACCTCGGTCCTCGTCTGCATCCAGCCGAACGGGCAGGTGAAGCTCGAGTCCGTCGGGACGCCTGCCACGGGGGTCGAGGTCCGCATCTCCGCGCAGGGCGAGGTGCAGGTGAAGAGCCCGGGCGTGTTCCGCGGCTACTACAAGGCCGAGGGCGCGACGCTCGAGTCGATGACGCCCGACGGCTTCTTCCGGACCGGGGACGCGGGGTTCTTCGACGAGGACGGCC
>Ga0068851_10000719_pt1 | contig 14120 bp, 9 predicted proteins | sample KBSCornC12_FD_66588 | JGI IMG/M metagenome (GOLD analysis project Ga0068851, IMG submission 66588) | Corn rhizosphere microbial communities from Kellogg Biological Station, Michigan, USA - KBS Corn C1-2 | ecosystem: Host-associated > Plants > Roots > Rhizosphere > Soil ...
CGCGGCCGACGGTCTCGCGCTATTTCTCCGACCCCAGTTCGGTGCGGGCACGAACAAGGCTCCTGATTGAAGAGGGGATCAGGACCTATGGCTACAGCCCGAATTTCTTCGCTTCCAACTTGACACGGCGCTCCGCGCGGGCGATCGGCATCATCGTTCCCTCAATCATCGACGCGTTCTTCGGCGAGCTCGTCAGCACCATCGAACTCCTCGTCGAAGAGCGCGGATATCTCACCGTTCTCCAGAGTTCGCACAACGACGCCACGATGGAACGGCGTGCGCTCGGCCGGCTGCTCTCTATGGATGTCGCCGGGATCGCCATGGCCCCGCTCGGATTTTCATCCGACATCGAGGCGATCGAAAAGGCTATGCGGCAGGTGCCGATCGTCTTCATGGATTCCCGCCTCCGCGAGGGCCTGCCCTATGTCGGGACTGACAACCGCCAAAGCATCTCCATCATGGTCGACTATCTCTGCCGGTCGGGAAGCCCGCCGGCCCTGTTCACCATGCCTGCCGTCAATGCGAATGTGATGGAGCGGCGGGAGGCCTACCGCCTTCGTATGACCGCGCTGGGGCACGAGCCGCGGATCCTCAATCCGGAGGACGAGCGCCTTGGCGACGACTACGAGCGCTACGGCTATGAACGCTTTCTCACGCTGCCGCCCGAAAGGCTCGCCGGCGTGCGCAGCATCCTCTGCCCAAACGATCGCGTGGCGCTGGGTCTGTTAGCCGCCGCCAAGCGGCTCGGGCTCAGCGTCGGATCTGGACCGGATCACGACCTGCGCGTTGCCTCGCATGACGGCCAGCGCTTCGGTGCCTTCGCTTCCCCATCGCTGACCACCTCTGCCCAAGACACCAAAGCCATCGCCGAGATCGTCGCCAGGATCCTTGTTGGGCTGGAGACTGGCGACCAGGTTCCAGAAACCGATGTGCTCCTCAGCGGAACGATCGTGTTTCGGGATTCCGCCTGAGAGAAAGATGAGGGCTGTGCGAGCGGGCATCTCGGCTCGGAGCGGTGGCTGCTGCCAAATGCTAAGCCTTGGTTCGGCCGACGCCGCAGGCGAATGGTCGCTTTGGGCCAATAGCAGCCGCTTGCTTTGTCGGAGACATGAGGCTGAACCATGTGGGCCTCAGCATCACTCTACGGACCGATGGGGCTCGGTCCATCGGCACCGGATACCCAGCGGGCAACCCGAATACGCAGCTCTCAACGCTCAACCAACGGCTTTTGATGTGGGACAAATTGTGGGACACGCACAATTCGCCAATCTTTATCTGAACGGTTTCAATGAATTAATGTAGCAAGTGGCGGAGAGGGAGCAGCGTTGGCATATGTTCTCTTTTCCCTCCGAAGCTACAGCACGCTGGAGCTGTATCTGAGCTTTTTGAATAGCTTAGCGAGACATTAGACGCATTTTCTCCGGGTGGCGACAAAACAGGGGCTGGTATAGGGCGCCAGTAATCCCTGGGGCAGAGGTAGTTAGGCTTCGTCCATCTCCGCCATAAATGTCCCGCTCGACGACTCGCACTCGCATCTCCATCCCGAGGATGCTGGGCTTCCAACATTCACTCGCTACGTCCGCTTCGCGCCAGAAGCAGTCATTCAGCGAACCGATACCCGACCCCTGGCTCCGTGCGGATGATCCGTGGTTGCGCCGGCAACTGTTCTACCTTGGCGCGCAGCTGGCCGATGAAGACGCGAAGGTAATGGACGTCTTCAATATGGGCCGGCCCCCAGACGGCTTGAAGAAGCTGGCGGTGGGTCAACACTCGCCCGCCGTGGCGTGCCATGTGGATTAAGAGATCGTATTCCTTGCGGGTGAGGTGGATGGGCACCTCGTTGCGCGAGATGAGTCGTTTGACCGTGTCGATTATTAGTCCATCGGCTTCGATCACAGCGGAAACGACTGGATCGTCGCGACGATGACGCAAGGCAGTGCGGGTTCGGGCTATGAGCTCGCCGACACCGAAGGGCTTCTCGACATAGTCGTCGGCGCCCAGGTTCAGGGCTTCGATCTTCTCGGCTTCGTGGTCGCGCGCGGAGAGCACAATGATGGGGAGGCTCGACCAGGCGCGAAGGTCGCGGATAACGTCTTTGCCGTCTTTGTCGGGCAGACCAAGGTCGAGGATCATGAGATCGGGCGCGGCGATTGCGACTAGCCGCTCTGCCTCAGCGGCAGTAGCTGCCTGCAGCGGCTCATATCCCGCGGCGATGAGGGCGGGCCTCAAAAACCGCTGGATCTGAGGCTCATCGTCAACGACCAGGATGCGGCCCTCGCTCACCTGGCGGCCTCATAGATCGGCAGGCGCACCGTGAAGCGGGCGCCACGCTTTCGCACCGCCGGGCTCTCGGCCTTGATTGTCCCGCCCATCGCCTGGACGAAGCCGCGAGCGATTGAAAGACCAAGGCCGGTGCCTGCAGCTCTGCCGTCGCCCTTGGTGCGGCGCACGAACTTGTCAAAGATGCGTTCCAAATCACCTTCCGGAATGCCCTTGCCCTGGTCTGTCACGGCTATTGCCACGTTTTCTGCATCGCGACGGGCGAAGACCGATATGGTTCCACCGTCGCCGCCATACTTTGCGGCGTTGTCGAGCAAATTGAACAGCACCTGGCCCAGCAGCGTTCCGTCCCCGCGAGCTAAGGGCAAATCGGGGGCAATACTGACGTCGAAGGTGCGTTCAGGATAGAGCTTGCACGCGCGTTCGAGGGCGCCGCCTATCACATCCCCAACATCGACACTGTCGCGCTTAGCTTTGAGCGTGCCGGCTTCTATGCGGGTCATATCGAGCAGGTTGGTGACGAAACGGCCCAGCCGGGAAGTTTCCTCACCTATCGAGACAAGGAGGTCGTCCTGAGTGGCGCGGTCCATCTTGGAGCCGTATTGCTGCAACGAGCTGACGGCGCCTGCAATGCTTGCCAGCGGCGTCTTGAGGTCGTGGGAGAGTGACGAAAAGAGCGCGCTGTTAAGCCGTTCGCTTTGCTCCAGTGCCGCGGTGCGAAGATTCTCGCGCACGAGGCGCGCACGGTCGATCGCAATTGCCGCTTGCTCCAGCACGCCGCGAACAACCTGTTCCTCATGCGGAAGCAGTGGCCCGTCACCTTCGCTGCGAAGCAGGCCGATCACACCGGCGACGCCGCGCGAAGTAACGATTGGCCGGAACTGCCAGTGCACCTGCGGGAGTGTGGAGGTGAAGCGGCCTGCGGGCTCGCGTTTGTCGAGCGCCCATCGGGCAGCGGTTTCGTCCGTTGAATCGAGACCAAGGTCGGGGGGCCATGCGGCCTGCAGTTCGAGTCTGTCCTCCTCGGCGAGCAACACGGCGGCGCCGAGACCCGTGCTGGCGTAAATATGGGCGACCGTTGCGTCGAACACGTCACCCAGGCGCGCGGAGCCCGACAGCTTCCGCGAAAAATCATAGAGCGCCTGAGTAGCCTTCTCTTGCCGGCGGGCCCGTTCCGCCTGTTCGCGCATCCGGCCGGCGAGATCGCCCGTGAAGATGGCCGCACCGAGGAACACGACGAGTGCAAAGAGCTCATGCGGCCGCGCAACAGTGAAGGTGTAGACGGGATCGATGAAGAAGAAATTGTAGGCCAGGAAGGAAATGCCCGAGGCGATGATGGCCGCGATGCGGCCGTTCACAGTGCCGCAGACGATGACGGCCACGAGATAGAGCATCGAAATGTTCTGGAGCGGCATCAGCGCGGTAAGCACGAGGCCGGCGAGCGTCGCGAGGGTTGTCGCGACAACGGGGAATGCGATCGTCTCCAGCCACCGGCGGCCTGGTCTGCCGCGTAGGGTGAATCCTCCGAAAAGAGCGACTGGCTCGTCGTCTCCTTCCTCGGCGGAAACGACATGGATCGAGAGATCGCGCGATTGACGTAGCAGAGCGTCGGGTAGCGAGCGGCGCGTAAGACGCGACAACCATGGCCTCGGCGACCGTCCGACGACGATCTGCGTAATGTTCTCACGCCGGGCGATCTTGAAGACTTCGGTGGCAAAGTCCCCGGCGGTCACTCGGCGGGTTTCGGCACCCAGGCGCTCAGCGAGCCGCAACCTGTCCTCGAGTTGCTGGGCTGTCGCCGTGTCGATATTGGCCGATGGACGGACCAAAGAAACTGCAAGCCAGGGCGCGTTGAGGCCGGAAGCAAGGCGGCTAGCTGTGCGCACCACTTTCTCCGACAGCGCGTCGGGACCAACCAGAACCAGCAGCCTCTCGGCCGTCGCCCATGGCCCCTCAATCGCGCTCTGGCGGAGGAAGTCCACCATTTGGTCATCGACGCGATCGGCAGTTCGCCGCAGGGCGAGCTCGCGTAGCGCGGTGAGGTTGGCGGGCTTGAAGAAGCTCTCGATCGCGCGCCGGGCGTTGTCTGGCAGGTAGATGCGACCTTCCTTAAGTCGGTCGATCAGCTCAGCGGGAGGCAGGTCGACGAGGATCACTTCGTCGGCACGCTTCAGAGCGATGTCGGGCACGATCTCGCGCACGGTGACGCCGGTGATGCGTCCAACAAGATCTGACAAGCTTTCGAGATGTTGGATGTTGAGGGCCGTCCAGACATTGATACCGGCTTGGATCAGCTCCTCGATGTCCTGGTACCGCTTGGGGTGGCGGCTTCCTGCTGCATTCGAATGCGCCATCTCGTCGACGACGATCGTCGCAGGACGACGCGCCAGGGCCGCGTCCAGATCGAACTCTTCAAGCTCCTGGCCGCGATACGCGACTTTGCGGCGGGGCAGGACGTCAAGGCCATCGAGAAGCTCTGCCGTCTCGGCGCGGCCATGCGTTTCGACGAGCCCAATGACAATATCGATGCCCGAAGCCACGAGTCGGCGCGCCCGGCTGAGCATCGAAAAGGTCTTGCCGACCCCCGGCGCCGCCCCAAGAAAGACCGTCAACTTTCCTTTGCCCGACGCTCTTGCCTGGGCGAGCAGGACATCAGGATCGGGCCGACGCGCGACGTTTTCGGTCGCCATCAGCTTGCTGGTTTGGCGGCAAGCGCGTCGAGAGCCAGATTGAGTTTCAAAACATTCACGTGACTCTCTCCCATGAAGCCGAGGATTGGCCCCTCAGTCTGGGCGGTCACCAGCGCGTCCACCTGGTCCGGGGGAAGTTTGCGAGCCTCAGCGACGCGGGCAACTTGGGCGTGAGCATACGCCAGCGAAATGTCCGGATCGAGCCCTGACGCAGACGTGGTAACTGCATCGGCGGGGATCGACTTGGTAATCCCGGTCGCTTCGAGGGTGGCGATCGACTGCGTCACACGCTCCACCAGCTTCTTGCTCGTCGGGCCGAGGTTGGAGCCGGAGGAGTTGGCCGCATCATAGCCGTTGCCGGCGGCCGAGGGCCTTGGCCAGAAATACCCAGGCTGGGTGAAGTTCTGCCCGATCAGAGCCGAGCCGACAACGACATTGTCGCGAAAAATCAGGCTCCCGTCAGCGGCCGCCCCGAAGACTGCCTGGCCGATGCCCGTGATTGCAAACGGATAGAGAAGCCCCGTGAGGATCGTGAATAGCACGACCATAACGATGGCGGGACGAATGGTTTCGGTCATGACGGGTTCCTCACGCGAGACCGAGCGCGGCGACGATCAGATCGACGAGCTTGATGCCGATGAAGGGCGCGACGAGGCCGCCGAGCCCATATACGAGCAGGTTCCGGCGAAGCAGGGCCGCCGCACCCACGGGACGATAGGCAACACCGCGCAACGCCAGCGGGATCAGAGCGACGATGATCAACGCGTTGAAGATGATCGCTGACAGGATTGCCGAATGCGGTGAGCTTAGACCCATGACGTTGAGCGCGTTAAGCTGCGGATAGGTTGCAACAAACAGCGCCGGGATGATCGCGAAGTATTTGGCCACGTCATTGGCGATCGAGAAGGTGGTGAGCGAACCCCGCGTCATGAGGATTTGCTTGCCGATCTCAACGATCTCGATGAGCTTGGTGGGGCTCGAATCGAGGTCCACCATGTTACCGGCCTCGTGCGCGGCTTGTGTGCCTGTCTGCATGGCGACACCGACGTCGGCCTGAGCAAGCGCAGGAGCGTCGTTTGTTCCGTCGCCGCACATAGCAATCAAGCGACCGCCCTTCTGCTCATTGCGGATGTAGTCGAGCTTCTGTTCAGGCGTCGCCTGCGCGAGGAAGGTGTCGACGCCGGCTTCCGAAGCGATCGCGGCGGCCGTGATGGGATTGTCGCCAGTCACCATCACAGTCTTGATTCCCATGGCGCGCAATGCTGCGAAGCGCTCCTTGATGCCCGGCTTCACGACATCCTTGAGGTGCACAACGCCCAACAGCTTGCTGCCATCGGCGACGGCAAGCGGTGTCCCCCCCGTGCGGGCGATCGACTCAACGGCGTCTGTGAAGGCCTGAGGCGCCTGGAGTTCGGTCTGCCCAGCGAAGCGAAGGATCGAGTCAACGGCGCCTTTGCGTAGGCTGCGGCCGTCGACATCAATGCCCGAGATGCGCGACTGAGCGCTGAAGGCGATGGGCATCGTTGTTCGGCCGCTGAGATCGGGCTCACGCAGCCCAAACTCAGACTTTGCAAGGGCCGCGATAGAACGGCCTTCCGGAGTTTCGTCCGCGAGGCTCGCGAGCAATACCGCCTCGGCCAGTGCCTGCTCGCTGACACCGGGAACCGGCAGGAGTTCGGTCGCCATCCGATTGCCGAAGGTTATGGTGCCAGTCTTGTCGAGCAGAAGCGTGTCGACGTCCCCTGCGGCTTCCACGGCGCGCCCGGAGGTGGCTACGACATTGAACCGGATCAACCGGTCCATGCCGGCGATGCCGATGGACGACAGGAGCCCGCCGATGGTGGTGGGGATAAGCGTCACGAGCAGTGCTGCAAGGACCGTGACAGTCATTACAGTGCCCGAGTAGGCAGCGAGTCCGGCGAGGGTGACCACCGCGATCAGGAACACGAGGGTCAGCCCCGAAAGGAGGATCGATAGCGCAATCTCATTCGGGGTCTTCTGCCGCTTAGCGCCTTCGATCAGTGCGATCATGCGATCAACGAAAGTCTCGCCGGGCATGGTGCCGATCCGGACCTTGATCCAGTCGGAGAGCACAGTCGTTCCGCCCGTCACCGCCGAGCGGTCGCCGCCGCTCTCGCGGATCACCGGGGCGGACTCGCCCGTGATGGCGCTTTCATTGACCGAAGCGACACCCTCGATCACCTCCCCGTCACCCGGGATCATCTCACCAGCCTCGACCAGGACGACGTTGCCGACGCGCAACTCTGTGGCCGGCACCACGTCATATTTGTCACCCTCACCCGACTTGAGGCGCTTCGCCGCAAGGTTTGACTTTGTCTTGCGAAGACTGTCCGCCTGCGCCTTGCCGCGACCCTCGGCGACAGCCTCGGCGAAAGTCGCGAACAGCACCGTGAACCACAGCCATGCCGCGATCTGGCCGGAGAACAGTGCGCCGCTGCTGGTGAACAGGTCGCGGACGAACATGATCGTCACAACCAGCGCCCCAGTCTCGGTGACGAAGATCACCGGGTTGCGCACGAGTCGGCGCGGATCGAGCTTGATGAATGCACTGCCGAGCGCCGGCGTCAGCAGAGCGGGATCGAAGATAGACAGAGCTGGAGCTTTGGATGCCATGGTTGTGTCTCAGAAGGTCCGGCCTGCGAGCATCAGGAAGTGCTCGACGATCGGTCCAAGGGCCAGGGCAGGAAAGAACTGCAGTCCGCCGAGGATAAGGATGACGCCCACCAGCAGGCCGACGAACAGCGGCCGGTCGGTGGGAAAAGTGCCGGTCGAGGCCGGCACTCGCGTCTTGGCAGCGATCGAGCCTGCAATCGCCATAACTGGCACCACATAGGCGAAGCGCCCAAGCAGCATCGCGATCGCGAGAGTCGTATTGTACCAGGGCGTGTTCGCAGATAGTCCCGCGAAGGCCGAGCCGTTGTTTCCCGCAGCCGACGAGTACGCATAGAGAATCTCGGTGAGACCGTGCGGGCCGGGGTTGAGGATCGACGACAAGGCAAATGGCAGCAACGCCGAGATTGCCGTGAAGCCTAGAATTGCGAACGGCAGGATGAGCACGGCGAGCATCGCGAACTTCATCTCGCGTGCCTCGACCTTCTTGCAGAGGAACTCCGGTGTGCGGCCGACCATCAGACCGGCCACGAACACCGAGAGCACGCAGAAGACGATCATGCCGTAGAGCCCCGATCCGACGCCACCGGGCAGGATCTCGCCGAGCTGGATCAGAAACAGCGGCACGAGCCCGCCCAGCGCGGTCAGCGAGGAGTGCACGCCGTTGACGCCGCCATCCGAAATGCCGGTCGTGACCGTCGCGTAAAGTGCTGTTAACGCCTGACCAAAGCGGACCTCTTTGCCTTCCATGTTGCCGAAGGAAGGATCGACGCCGAGGCTCGAAAGAATTGGGTTGCCGGAGGTTTCGGCCCAGTAGACGACGCCGACGCCGACCACCAGAAACACACCGATCGCTGCGATGATCGCCCAGCCCTGCCGGCGGTTCCCGACGATCTCGCCGAACGTATAGACAAGCGCCGCAGTAACCGACAGCATCGCCGAAATGTTGAAGAAGTTCGAGATCGCGTTCGGGTTTTCGAACGGGTGCGCTGCGTTGGCGTTGAAGAACCCCCCGCCATTGGTGCCAAGCTGCTTGATGGCCTCCTGGCTCGCGATCGGGCCAAGCGCGATCTTCTGTTGAGCCCCCTCTAGCGTCGTCGCAACGACCGACCCATCGAGGGTTTGCGGCAGACCGAGCCCAACAAAGACCACTGCGAGCACGATCGAGATTGGCAACAGCACGTAGAGTGTGGCGCGGGTCATATCGACCCAGAAATTGCCAAGCGTCCCTGCGCTTGAACGAGCAAAGGCGCGGGTTACCGCGAGTGCAAGGGCGATGCCGGTCGCTGCTGAGAGGAAATTGTGCACGGCAAGCCCAGCCATCTGGCTGAAGTTGCTCATGGTCGTTTCGCCCGAATAGGACTGCCAGTTAGTGTTGGTCAGGAAACTAACGGCCGTATTGAACGCCAGGTCCGGCGCGACGCCTGGGAACTCCTGTGGGTTGAACGGCAACAGGTTCTGGAACCGCAGGATCAAGTAGAGCGACACAAAACCCGCGATTGAAAACATCAGCATGGAGGTTGTGTAGGCCAGCCAGCCCTGCTCACGCTTCGGGTCGATGCCGGAGCTTGCGTAGAACAGCCTTTCAACCGACGCGAGCACTGGCGACAGGAACGTGGGCTTCCCCTCAAACACACGCGCCATATAGATGCCGAGCGGCTTGACGATCAGCAGCACGGTCACAAACATCAAAACGATCTGCAGCCATCCGATAAGTGTCATGATTGGCTCCCGAGTGCCTAAAATCGCTCGGGCGCGAGCAACGTCAGGACGAGATAGATGGCGAGCCCCACCGAGACGCCAAGCCCTAGGATCAGTTCGAACATGGCGTACTCACAAACGCGCCAGAACGCGGGCGTAGAGGATCAGCGCAAGTAAGGCCCCGACACCGAGCGGTAAGAAAGCAAAGTCCATCACAGTTGCTCCGGTCATTTGTCCAAAGCATCGTGCGAACCGACGTCAGCTTTCCATAGGGAACGGCGAGGTTGTGTATAAGGAAACCATAAGCGCCTTCGAACGTCCGCTAATGGGATGGACCAGCTACTTCCCCCGCGGCGCGGTCCTTGGCAATGGTAGCGGTGTGTAAGGTGCGGGAGCTGTGCTCCTCCGGCCCAAGAGGTCCATGATCTCCGCAAGTGACGCGCTGTCCTTGCGGCGCAACATGCCGATGAGCGGTCGGTCTTGGTCTTGAACGGCGGCGCCGGCGCGAGATTGCTGCGGTTGGACTGGCGGCTTGCGCCTTGCCGGAGCGCGAGTTTGGATGTGGCTTCTTGGTCGTGGTGGCCATGTGGTCCTCCTTGGTTTCAACCGCGCCGGGATCGGGCTGTTTACGACCTGAAGCCCCGACCGTTCTGCCGGGTGGAGGAGGGCGTGGCTGCTGCACGCGGGGGCACATGGCTTCCGAGTGGCCGCTAGTCCAGCCATGTGGGGAGAAAAAAGACGCAAACCCGCAATCATCGCCAACGCGCCCGGCAGTCCAGTCGACGTTCGTCGCACGGGTGAGCGGGAGCCACTCAAGCGCGCGGAGCACAACCACCAGATCGGTCATCGAGAGACGGGTCGGGATCGATCGAACCAGGCGGTTGCCGCACCCGCAGCACCATCCATGGCTCCGCGACCAAAGAGACCACGCCATTATCGTCGGCTGCAATGACGAGGAAATTAGCCGCGTCTCCGATGGCGGGAGACTGTGATGGTACCATGGCCGCGCGAGACCGGCTTTTCCGGCGACATGAACGCGACATTCGACAACGACCGACTGGTCGCGAAAGTTCAACCCGGACTGGAGTAGACGCGCCCGGCTAGCCGCAGGTCGGTGATCGAGCCGCGTCACTTTCGGTGCGAACGGCGCCGCAGGTCAACTTCATTGAACACTCGACCAAGAGCCCGCCGGGAAGATTAGCCCTCGGGGACAAGAAGTAGATTCTACGATTTTTTGTCCATCATGTCGCGGATCTTTGCTTCGAGTTCTTCAAGGGAGGCAGGCTTCTGAAGCAGGTTCGTCGCGGCGTCGAGTAAGGGGCTATCCTCGTCGCCTGACGCGTATCCGGTAGTGAAGAGGACCTTTAGGTCGGGTCGGATCTGCAGCGCCTGCTCTGCAAGTCGAAGGCCGCTCATTTCCGGCATCACGACATCGGTGAAAAGGAGGCAGACCTTCGACTGCGTCCTAAGAGCTGTCAGCGCCTCCCTGCCGCTCTGAGCCTCGATCACCTCATAACCCAACTCACGCAGCGCCCGCCCGGTAGAAGACAGAACTCCCTGATCATCCTCCACGAGAAGGATCAGTTCCCCGGCCCCGGACGCGGCCAGCCGCGCAGGCGCTACCGACCTGGGTAGGCCGGACGCCTGAATCGCGCGAGGCAGATAGAGTTCCATGGTGGTACCCCGGCCGACCGCAGAAAGGACCTTGATCGTTCCGGCCGATTGCTTGACGTAGCCGAACACTTGACTCAGACCCAGGCCCGTTCCCTTGCCGACGCCCTTGGTGGTGAAAAATGGCTCAAACGCCTTGGCCATGACCTCAGGCGTCATCCCTGTGCCGGTGTCGCGCACGGCAATCATGACGTATTCGCCAGGCATAACGCCCTGGCCCGCGACGTCGGCTCGGTCTAGATGTGTGTTCGCGGTCTCGATAGTGAGATCACCACCGTCGGGCATCGCGTCGCGCGCATTGATCGAAAGATTGAGTATGGCACTCTCCAGCAGGCTCCGGTCAGCGTGGATGTACCAGAGACCCTCCGCGAGGACTGTTTCGAAGTGAACGGTCTCGCCCAGCGTGCGTCGCAGAAGCTCAGACATATCCGCCACTAACTGGTTGGCGTTGATCGTCTCCGGCGCCAGCGTCTGGCGGCGGGAGAAGGTGAGCAGGCGCTTCGTAAGATCGGCGGCGCGAATGGCGCCTTCACGCGCGGCGGCAATGTAGCGCCCCACGTCCTCACCTTTCGCCAGCCGCTTTTCCAGTAGGTTCAGCGAAGGTAGAATTATCGCCAGCATGTTGTTGAAGTCATGCGCGATGCCGCCAGTAAGCTGGCCGACGGTTTCCATCTTCTGAGATTGGTACAGCGCCCACTCGCTTCTTAGGCGCGCGTCCACTGCCTGCGCAATCCGTTGCTCTAGGGTCCGGTTGAGCTCCATTAGATCGGCATTCGCTTTTTCCGCGGCGCGACGTGCGTCCAGCAACTCTCGCTCATAGTGGCGGCGATCCGAAGCGTTGAAAACGGTGATGCGGATGAAGCGAAGCTCTCCAGATTCGTCGCGGCGTTCGACAGCGTTGACCAGGACCGGAAGCGTCGAACCGTCGGACCGCACCAGGTCCAAAGCGACTTCATTAAAGAAGCCTTGCATCCGCATTAGCGGCGCAAAATGAGTTTCGTAATAGATCTTGCCGGCGATGTTCAGGAAATCCTGGAACCGGTGTCCGACGAGCTCACTCTTGTCCCGGCCCAGCCAGGTGGAGAATGTCTGGTTGACCTTTACGATGCGCCCATCGGACCCGGCGGCGAGATACCCACAGGGGGCATTGTCGAAAAGGTCCTCGAGATCCTCCAAGGTATCAGCCATGGTCTCCAAGCATCGGCTTTTCCGCTTGGTCCTGGAGGAAATCCTGCATAGCCGCGACCGTTTCCTGCGGAGCGCTCAGGTTAGGGCAATGGCCGGTGGCGGAAAGCAGGACGAAGCTGCTGTTGGACAGCATTCTGGCCACATACTCGCCGACGGTCTGCGGAGCGATGACATCTTCCGAGCATTGCAATACGAGGCAGCGTGCCTTGACCAATGGCAAATCGGCGCGGTTGTCCGAAAGAAACGTCGCGCGCGCGAATTTTCGGGCGATATCCGGATCGGTCATGCAAAAGGAGTTGGTAAGCTCCTCGTTGAGTTCGGGGCGGTCTGGATTGCCCATGATCACGGGGGCCATAGTCCGGGACCAGCCCATATGGTTGGCGTCGAGGAAATCGAGCAACTCATGAATCTGCTGTTCGCTGAAGCCGCCCGTGTAGTCCCCGTCGTTTATGTAGCGTGGCGACGGACCAATCATGACGAGCTCGTCGAAAATCCCGGGTGCCTTGAGAGACGCAAGCGCTCCGATCATCGAACTGACCGAATGGCCGACGAAGACGCCGTGAGCGATCTCGAGTTCACGGCAAATCTCCACAATGTCCTCGGCATAACCGTCGAGAGAGGAATATTTCTCCGGATCGTAGGCTGCCAGGTCCGACCCGCCGGCCCCGACGTGATCGAATAGAACGATCCGAAACCGGTCGGCGAACGCCGGCCAGACGAAGCGCCACATATTCTGGTCGCAACCGAAGCCATGCGAGAAGACCATGGCCTTCGCCCCTGAACCAATCACCTTCACGTTGTTTCTGCGCAGCACGCTCAAAACGGATCTCCGTGCGCCTGCGCGCGTGCCTGGGGGCCACGACATTCGTTCGCGAGGACTGCTTTTCCATAGCCCATGCTGCTGGAAACGCCTACGTACGTTCGCAGGTGCCGCAGGCTGAGGCCGCCCTAGCTGTAAACGACCAGTTTGCGGTATCGGCGGCTATCCCCCTCGGCGCCGAAAAAATCGCCGGACGTCTAGGAACTGTTGCAACATCAGTGCGTTTAGGGGCACGTGCGGGGGAGTTGGGGCCTTCCATCTCGAAACTCTCCCTGGCGAAATGCAATCGTGGGGGCGGCATTTTGTCTAATGTCGAGGAATTTCCGGCTGTCGCCCGCAGGTTGACAGAATTTGAGGCGCTGGTGGCTGCGGCGCCGACGGCGCTCGAAGCCATCCCTGGAGCGGTTTACATTTGCGATAAGGATGGCTGGCTCATCCGGTACAATTCGGAGGCGGCCACCTTGTGGGGACGCACCCCCAATCTTGGGGGTGAAAGAGAACGCTTCTGTGGTTCACATCGGCTGTTCCTTGTCGACGGCACACCGCTGCCCCACGAGGACTGTCCCATGGCGGATGCGATCCGCAGTGGTGTTGCCACCCGCAATACCGAGGTGGTCATGGAGCGGCCCGACGGGTCGCGGCTTACCGCGCTGGTAAACATTCGTGCCCTAACGGATCACAGTGGCAACATCCAGGGTGCGATAAATTGCTTTCAGGACGTCTCTGCACATAAGGCGATGGAGGAAGAGGTCCTTCGAAAAGGCCGAGACCTTGAGGACTTCTTCGAAAATGGGGCCGTTGGCCTCCACATCGTCAGTAGTGAAGGCATCATACTGCGGGCAAATCGGGCGGAACTCGAGCTGCTGGGATATGCCCCCGAGGAGTATGTCGGTCGCCACATCGCGGAGTTTCACGCCGACGCTCCAGTGATCGGGGAGATCCTTCATAAGCTCGCTTCAGGAGAAAGGCTCGACCGGTGCCATGCTCGCTTGCGGGCCAAGGATGGAAGCATCAAGCACGTTCTGGTTACGTCAAACAGCCGGTTTGACGACGGCAAGTTCATGAACACGCGCTGTTTTACAATCGACGTGACGCATCTTCACGAGGCGGAGCAAGCCCGCAATAATAGCGGGTGAGCA
>Ga0068851_10000720_pt1 | contig 14117 bp, 9 predicted proteins | sample KBSCornC12_FD_66588 | JGI IMG/M metagenome (GOLD analysis project Ga0068851, IMG submission 66588) | Corn rhizosphere microbial communities from Kellogg Biological Station, Michigan, USA - KBS Corn C1-2 | ecosystem: Host-associated > Plants > Roots > Rhizosphere > Soil ...
AACCAAGACCGAAGAGCAGTTATTCCGTTTAATGATGATTTAACAGCACCTAACATTTTCCTTCCGTCGGATAGACCAACAAGTTACTATACAATATACAAAACCTTTACTGAGGATGAAGAAGCGATGGACTTCTTTAAAGGCTTGGGAATTGGCAAACCTGATTTACGAGCCGAGATCTTCAAAACCATAATTCCGCAATACAAGGATGGCTTTAACTATAATGATAAGGACAAAATTTTAGGTCACTTTGATTCTCTTCTGTCCTACTATGATGCTTGCCCCTTATCCCTCCAAAGTGACTATCTTGAAAAGCTTCAAAAAACATGCTTCATTGCTACCAGAAAAGCCAGTGATCCCGATATTATTTACTTCTGTTACCCTAAGTCTGTTTACATACCAAGTGATAAACTCAACAAATTTTTTATTCATGCAAAAGAAGTGTATATACTTGATGAAGACTATTATATAGATTTTATCCATAGTCCTCGAAAAAGTTCTTTCCGTATGTTTTTGGCCTCGTTAGGATGTAGTAATAACCCACGTTTATTAAATAGAGAACTGTCGGTTACATACGAAAGCAAAAAAAGGTTGGGTCTTGAGAAAATTGAAATTTCTCCAACTTATGTTTCTAATCAAACTATTACAGATACCGTTCTGGAAGGTATCAAAGAAGCAGCAGCAAATATCAATCTTGAACTTTCTGGGCTAATATGGGAGTACATGCTTTCTCATGTTCACGGCAAATCTTCTCACTCTATGGAAACAAGCATAATGGGTAATTTCCGGTATGTTCCTAAATGGAACCAGTATCCGAAATCTCAGATGATTGAATCCACCTTGTCTTCTTTCCTAAGAAACGATAAATGGCTTTATGATAAGGAAGGAAATTTAGTATCAGCCTCGGAAATCCAACGAGAAGACCTGAATGAGATTTATTATTCGGAGGAGTATGATAATTCCACCTTCCTGGAATTTTTAGGAATCGAAAGCCCTGAGGATGAATTAGATCTTTCAGAAGAACAAATGGCCGCGTATCTACTCGGTAAGAAACTTAAAGAAGAAGGCATTACAGAAGAAGAATTAGCGGAAGCCTTGAACTTGATCAAGGCAAAGAAGGAATTAGCTGGTGTGCCTGGATATATCAATACAGAAGATGATAATGACTTCATTGATGACGAGATTGAAGACACTTTAAACCGCCTTAAAAAAGGCATTAAAAAGAAAAGGAAGGCCAATTCTGAAAATAAGGATGAAGAGCCAAAACAAAAGCAAACTGAATCGCCCGAATCATTAGTAGATGAAGATGAATATACCAAGCCTTCAGTTGATCTTCAAAAGAAGATTGACAAACTCAAAGAACAAACAGAATCTCAGATTGAAGACTTAACTCGGATAGAGAAACTAAATGATATTGTTGCTGAATCCGAAATGTATTCCTATGGGTGGTTCAAAGCATTGCTTGAACTGGAATACTTGAGTAGTTCTGAATCCAACACTGAGGGAAAAGAAATATCAATACAATTTACCAAAGTAGAAAAAGAACCAGGAACTGAAAGAACATTAATACTTCGTCATCCTAACAGATACATACCTCAATCCATTGAGGATATTGGTGATCTTCAAATTCGCCTGTATCAAGGGGATGAATCTAAGACTGTTACTGTAGAAGTAGTAAGTGTAAAGGAATATACACTTCGGGCAAAGCTGAAAAAGTCTTCCGACATTTCAACAATTGATCTTTCTAAGGTAAATCGAATAGTTATAGATATAAAGAATCCGGTATTCATTCTCGAAGAGCTGCGCAAAGCATTTAATCAGCTCTCGTTTGCTGATGATGAAAATTTACAACAAAATCTATCCGAAGATATTCGCTTCATCTTTGGCCCTCCTGGTACTGGTAAAACAACATACCTTGCAAGGCAGGAGATAATACCTTTAATGCAGCAGCATCTAAATCTTAAAATTCTTGTTCTTACACCAACAAATAAAGCCGCAGACGTTCTAACAAAGAGAATTATTGAAACTATGGGTGAAGATGAAAGCTATTATAAATGGCTTTTACGTTTTGGTACCACAAGTGACGAATCATTGGAAAGTAAATCTATTGTAATTGATAAGAGTTTTGATATTAGATCAAAGCCAATGAATACCACGATAACCACCGTAGCCAGATTTGCATATGATTATTTTCAACCAGAAACGCATAATGAACGCTTGCACCTAAAATTCCTTGAATGGGATTATATAATCATTGATGAGGCATCAATGGTCAACCTCGCAAGCATAGCTTATGTGCTTTATCAAAAGCCAGATGCCAAATTTGTAATAGCCGGAGATCCATTCCAGATACAACCGATAACTTTTATTGAACATTGGAAGGACATGAACATTTACAGTATGGTTAACCTTGATAGGTTTGTGGAACCAAAAACTACTCCTCATGATTTTGAAATAGTGAACCTTCGCAAACAATTCAGGTCAGTGCCTACCATAGGTGATGTTTTCAGCCACTTCACTTATAATGGGATTCTCGAACATCATAGAACCAGAACCGAACAAAAGCTTTTGACGATTACCGGATTTGAATTCAAGGATATAAACATTATCAAGTTTCCCGTCGCAAAGTTTGAAAGCATATACAAGCCCAATACGCTGAAAACATCAAATTATCAGATCTATTCGGCTCTGTTCACAGTTGAGTTCGTCAAGTCACTTGCTCTTCAGATTCAGACTCGCCATAAAGATAAGTTCAGAATTGGAATAATCTGTCCATACAAAGCTCAAGCGAACATTATTGAAAGAATACTTGCACAACAATTTGAAGACACTGAAAAAGTTGAAATCCTCATAGGCACTATACATGGATTCCAAGGCGATGAATGCGATATAATAATCTCCATCTTCAATCCACCCTTTTCTATAAGTAAGAACCCTGGAATGTTCCTTAATAAGCAAAACATACTAAATGTATCCATTAGTCGTGCAAGAGATTACTTGTTCATTCTTATACCGGATGACGATACTCAGGACGTTGAAAACTTGTATAAAATCAAAAAGATAGAAAGGTTGATTCATCGATTGGCTCCAGATAACCATTCAATCTATGAATCCACAAAGATTGAAGAAATAATGTTTGGGAGTGATACCTATATATACGATAACACTTTCGCCACTACCCATCAGGCCGTAAATGTCTATTCCATTCCAGACAAAAAATATGAGGTTCGATGTGAGGAAATTGCAGTGGATGTACAAATAAAATAACTTAACGATTGCCCATAATAACTCCTGGCCTGGTGGCAGAATGAAAGGATCAGACACTTGATTAATCTAAAGAAAAAACAAGCACAGAATTCTTACTGAAATCCAGGCAAAGATTTCAAGTTTTCATTTACTTCTCTTCCTGCTAACAATCCCTAAACTATCTACATCATGCCTCATTATCCAATCTTTACGTTCCGGGGTTTTCGATTTTGTATAAAGCTTGTTTATATCCAATGCTTCTAACTCTTTGTCAAATTTCGGGCCCAGCTTTTCAAGTGTTTTGCCAACATAATCAAGTGCCCAATGACATAGTTTTTGATATCCAGATATTTTCAATGAGTGATCTAAAAATTTTGAATCAGAGTAAATAGTGCCTATAATCAATGGGTTGTCCAATGAAGGATTAAGATAAATTACCATTGCCCCATAATCATACTTGCTTTCACCAGCATGTGCTATATAATTATGGCGCATTTCCATAACATCATTGTGAATGTTTGACAACTCTTTTTGCTCCTTGTAGACTTTATCGGCATTCATCATGACCTTTCTACCCCATGCCGTGGTAAAACATTTGCCGTACTGGATAATGAATGCTTTAAACATGGATGACTTTACAACTGGCGGTAATCCCGGATTGTTTTGTAAATACAGTATCATAGCCTGAGCTTCAAGAAGGTCTCCTTGTATAGAATGATAGGCAGTTGCCAATTGTATGAATTTTCCTGATGCAATAACATACGGAAAAGTCTGACCATCTGGAGTAACGTGGACAGGTATGTGAAGATGGAGCTCCTTGTCAAAAACAGTAATTCTTGGCATATCATTGATTTTATAATGGTCCAAAATACAAAGCTGAGGAACTATACCCAACGGCCTCTGGATACCACACCTACTGTATGATCAGAAATCTACGCCAGAGTTAACCTGGTGGTGGTGGTGGTAGTAAATTTCGATTTAGATCCTGATTCTTGAATGAATGGGGTTTCAGTAAAATGTAACATTGTTTTTGTGACGTTTTTTCCTCCATTTAGAAAATTGAAGATTAGTCAGGTTATTTTCTACTGGTACTGGTGGTAGTGGTAGTAGTAGTAAGGACAACATCTAACTCGCCCTCAAAAAATGTAATACAAATAGTGTGACATAATACAAAACGCATTACGTAACAGTAATACTGTTACGGTCCAAATCGGACGTAAGCAATTTCACTTACCTATGGAAATAGCTGTATACCTGGATTTACAAAATAATACCCTGCGTTACACAAGGCGAGTGGTCCTTTTTTCCTACCCTCCCCCCTTTGTTATTCAGCAAATTTCGTCAGGATTTGATTGATGAAAAATTATCCGATGCTGATCAAAGCTTCAAAGAAGTCAGTAGTGCGCAAAGTGTACAAAGTGTACTTCATTAGAGCATTATCATCCATTGTTCATAAAAACAGAAATCGATGGTGATTTGAGGTAAAAAACGAGTTTTTCTGAGATTTTGTATCTCATTTGTACCTTATTCAACCTAACTAACTGATTTTCAAGCAAAGTCACTTTCTGTATTGGAAAATAATATTTTAATTTTATGATATATATAATACTCTATATTTCATAATACTATATAATTTTATTCGATTTAAGTGGTTTTTATTGTAAATATATACTATTACAATAATTATAGTTTTGTATCAATATAATGATACTTTTATAGTATATTTGTATCATAATACTATTACAAAATGAATAAGCTACAAGTTGATCAACTGCACCAAAAGATGCTGGCATTTGATAATGTCCGGAAGGTTAAAGTTTCAGATAAAGGATGGGTGCATGCTATTCGAACTACCCTCGGAATGTCCCTTGAGCATCTTGGCAAGAAGCTATCGCTGACGAGGCAAAGTGTGAGAGCTATAGAACTTCGTGAAGCCGATGGCAGCATTACAATAAATTCGCTTAAAGAAGCGGCCAAAGCTTTGGATATGGAATTAGTATATGGATTTGTTCCAATCGATGGGACACTTCAAAAATATATTGATAGAAAAGCAACAGAACTGGCAACTGAAATTGTTATGCGTACCTCTCATTCAATGAAACTAGAAGGACAGGAGAATTCACCAAGAAGGCTTAAAGAAGCAATAGTGGAAAGAACGAACTCTATCAAGAATGGAGCATTAAAAATTTTGTGGAATTAGCAATTCAAAACTCTCCCCTATGCTCAATAAAATATTCCCACACCCTCAAAAACTTTTCCGAAGCTCTGAGGATAGGTTCTAAATCCACATCCTCTTTCGCCATCCACTTCCATTGTGATTCCAACAAACCCGGATGTGCAAGACCCTGCAATTCGATTGGCTCATATACTGAATCTGGTGAAGCTTTAAAACAACCTCCTTTACCATATCGTGGGCGACTGTGATTCAACCATCCATTAAAATCACTTTGAAAACCAATGGAGAGATCGATCTTTTCATTTTCGGAAAGGTTGTCCATGGTTTTTGTACTGTCTTTGAAAATGCGGCCCACATTTTCTGCAAGAAATGCCTTCAATGCTTCGTATGTAAAACGATAAGTATCAACAGAACCATTACAATATTCAGGTTGGCGATCCAATAGGGCCTTATACTTCGGGTAAGCGTGATAGGGCTTCAAAGAAATACCACTCAGCGGCAGAGACATAAAGCCATGTCCCTGGTAAATGCGAATCACATCGGCCTCTGCGATGGCACGTTGCATATTTTGGATCGGCTTAAACGCATCGTGTGTGGCAATAGGCGGAATACCCCTTTCAATCATCAAGTCTAATGCATCCGCTCGTGCAGAATCCGACATGTGCGAAATATCAGTCATGATACCCGCATTAGCCAACCATTGAATGGCATTTCTGCCCAGGTCAGTAAGGCCTCTTTTTTTCTTGCTTCGCAGTGCTCCTTTCGGATTGATAATCTTGAAAATAATTCCGGGCCTGATGGCCGAACCACCCAATTCCGAATCCAACAGATGAATGAGCGTAACAAAGGCCACGCCCTTCTCTGCCCAAAATTGTGCGTCTTCTTCACTGCCGATCAGCGACTTGCCGCCTTCTATTGAATAGACGATGATCGTTTTCTTTGTTTGCGTCACCAAAGTCCGAACCTCACCAGGTGATTTTGCGATGGCAAATTTGTCTGGATGTTGCTGCACAAATGATTCGACATACTTCATCTGCTCCAGGATCATGTCGCGCGCTTTTTGCCGATCGTGGATACTTTCCCTGGTCATGAAGCCCACCACAAAAATTCGACAGCCCTTGTTGTCTTCCCAGTAATTCGCATAATTGACGTTTTTAAACAGGTGTTTGTACGTCAATTTTGGAGGATCCTTTTCATCAAAATAAGTTAATCCCGGATCAAATCTTGGATGCGGAATTTGCATCGTTGGATGGATCTGCAGGTCCATGTATTCATGAATGACCTGGCCTTGGGCAGTTTGCACCAATAGAAAAAAGACTATACCATGAATTAAAGCACAACATGTATTTTTTATTTTCATTATGTGCCTTATGGTTTTTTGAATCAAGATTTTTTTGTCTAACCATTATATTGAACGCTGATGCATGAAGATAGTTGGCACGTGGAGAATAACGAATAACGAATTTCGAATTTCGATGTCAGAAGGTGAAGTTGATGTAACATTCTCTGTGATCTCAGTGTCCTCCGTGCGAAGTAGAACACCCGTGGCAAGAATAACGAATATCGAATTTAGAAGTAAAACCTAGCTCCGGCACTGAACCTAGAATGAATCCCGGACTTTAGCTAATTTGGCATAGCAAGACAATCTTTAAAACCACAGCTATGCAATTTTCAACTTTTGACTTCATTGTCTTCGGTGGGTCTGTTCTATTCGTCATGTTGTATGGCCAATGGCTCACACTGAAAAAGAACCAAGGCACTGCCCAGGATTATTTCCTGGCTTCCAAATCCCTTCCCTGGTGGGCAGTCGGCGGCTCCCTGATCGCAGCGAATATCAGTGCAGAGCAATTTGTCGGCATGTCGGGCTCAGGATTTGTGGTCGGATTGGCGATCGCTTCTTATGAACTCATGGCCGCATTAGCTATCATTATTGTTGCCAAATATTTTCTGCCCGTCTTCCTTCGAAACGGGATCTATACGATGCCGCAATTCCTGGAGGAACGATATGACACTCGCGTCCGCACAGTGATGGCGATATTTTGGGTACTGTTATTTGTCTTTGTCAATATCACTTCTGTACTCTACCTGGGAGGTCTTGTGCTGCAAGACACCATGGGTATACCGATGTGGATCTGTGTGATTGGATTGGCAGTCTACTCTGCTGCATTTTCGATTACAGGCGGACTACGCGTGGTGGCATGGACCGGAGTCATCCAGGTAATATTGCTGATCGTTGGCGGATTTGTGGTCACCTTTCTTGTACTCAATGCTGTGGGTGGTGGATTTTTTGAAGGATTAAAAACCCTTGTAGAAAAAGCACCTGCTAAATTTGATATGATTCTTGATAAATCGAATCCACAGTATCTTAATCTTCCGGGCATGACTGTTTTGTTTGGAGGCATGTGGATTGCGAATCTTTACTATTGGGGCAACAATCAATATATTATACAACGAGCACTGGGCGCAAAGAATCTGAAAGAAGCGCAGCACGGAGCCATTTTGGCTTCCTTCCTGAAGATATTCTTACCGCTTATTGTCGTGATTCCAGGAATAGCCGCTTATGTGCTGGGCGCAAATTTGATGAAACCGGATGAAGCTTATCCCTGGGTCATCAACCAATATGTGACGACCGGATTTAAGGGATTTGTTTTTGCTGGATTGATTGCTGCGATCGGATCTTCGGTAAGTTCGATGGTCAACAGTGCATCTACGATTTTTACACTTGATCTCTACAAACCGCTTATCCTGAAAGACAAATCGGACATGAGTGATGTACTTGCAGCCAAACAAAGAACACTTGCACAAGAACAGGGATTGATTCGCGTTGGGAAAATCGCAGCAACGGTTGCTCTTCTCATCGGAGTTATTGTTGCACCCACTCTTGGACATCTCGAACAGGTTTATCAATACATCCAGGAATACACCGGCTTCATCAGTCCTGGTGTGGTAGCGATTTTCATATTCGGCATGTTTTGGAAACGCACTTCTGCTAATGCTGCTTTAATCGCTGTGGTAATGGCTATCCCGCTCTCCGTAGCCTTCAAGTTTGTAGCTCCTTCACTGGCCTTCCTGGATCGTATGGGATTAACCTTTCTGTTTCTCTGTGCATTGATCATCCTTATCTCTGTCGTGGAAAATAAAGGGGATGATGCTAATGCGATTGAATTGGATAAAGGGTTATTCAGGACGAGTGGTGCATTTAATTTAGCTGCGATCGGGATAATTATTCTGCTGGTTGTGGTGTATGCGGTGTTTTGGTGATGTGGTAATGTGTCAATGTGTTGATGTGTTGAAATGTTTAAATGTTTAAATGTTGAAGAGGAATTCTCCGTGAACTCAGCGAACTCCGTGCGAGGGAGTAAAAATTGTTTCAGGTATTGATCAATTTCAATTCCGCCAGTTCCTTTCCGATCTGTTGAATCCCCTGAATGATCCGATCGCTTTGTTGTTGCGAAGGTTTTTTTCTCCCTTGTACATATTGAGATAACAAGGTGGGATTCATTCCAATTTTTTCCGCCAGGTGTCGCGCATTCAATACTTTATAATATTGGAAAAACTGCCTGAGATCAATTTCCAAGGCAATGTTTGATTTAGTCACCTCGTATCCTTCATCCTCAAAATGAAAATTTAGTACTTCGAGGATATGTTTTTGTAATTCAATGATGGTTCGACCGGTAGTCGCAACCGGGTAGTCAGGAGCAAATGCAGAAAAACCTGTTTTTGTTTTTTCTACGATGACGGTGATCTTCTTTTTCAAATGTTTTAGTCCCTTTTTATTTGTGGTTATTTCAAAGGTAAATAAAAATATACCTTTGCACAAGAACAACAACAATCCGTTTTTTTGGCTCTTGTTGGTTGTTGGAGAGAACTCCAACAACAACAATCCGTTTTTTGAATTGCACTGAAATGTGGCACATTCGCCATATGCAGTCTTTGCAAAATGTGCCACATTAGCATCTCGTGTGGCACATTTGAGCGCGGACGAGAGGGAAGCGAATGTGCCACACGTTTGATGAAATCTAACAGCAGGATTCGCGTTGAGATCTTCCTGAAATGTGGCACATTCGCAACGCACATCCTTTGCTAAATGTGCCACATTGGGAAACAGCCAAGATTTTATTCAATTTTATTAACTTTCTAAGGCTAAAAAGGTTAACAAATAGTAAAACATTGCTGAAATGAATTTGACTCGAATGCTGATTGCGCCTGTACTCATTATTTATGTGGCTTTAAATATTGGGTGCAATAAAGATGACAACGGAAACGATTCCAATGCCACTGTAACCGATGTTGATGGCAATACATATCACACGGTCAAAATTGGAAATCAAACCTGGATGAAAGAAAATTTAAAGGTTGAACACTATAGAAATGGTGAATCAATACTGCAAAAAGATTGCACCAATTGGGGAGCCAATGAGGACCCGGCGTTCTGTTTTTTAAATGACAATTTAGCTAACGAATCCATTTACGGATTGCTTTATAACTGGTATGCTGTGAATGACAGCAGAAATATTGCTCCTGAAGGTTGGCATATTCCTTCCAATACGGAATGGCAGAATTTAATCGATAATGTCGGGGGACAACAAGTAGCCGGTGGGAATTTAAAAGAAAAAGGGACTTCGCATTGGGATTCACCCAATGAGGGCGCTACTGATGTATACGGTTTTACAGCCCTGCCTGGCGGTTACCTGGACTTGACCTCTTCAACAAATTGCAACCAAATAATACCAGGATCGAATGCATTATTTTGGACCATTAATAATGACATTTCGAATCCTGCTACTGCCTACGTAAGAGGAATGGCATACGATGTTCCAAGCATCTCTGATCCGGGCGCCTTGGTTTATACATCAACTGGTTGCTCGGTGAGATGCGTTAAAGATTAAAATGTGCCACATTGGGATTCAACGATCTATCCTGATACGAACTGTATTCGATGCAAGATGTACTTCGAGAAGAAAATAGCCTAACCCTACCACTAGCGCAAGCGTAGCCAGGATAAACAGAACACCGATGAGCCAGTTTAAAGGAATAAGCACCATGGCCTCAAGAAAAAGGGCAACAATAACAAGACACACCAGTAATGCGGCAATCGTAATCATGTTGATAGCCCTGCTGGTGATATGTCTTCTACGTTCCAGCATCAACAATTCATTTCGAATTTCGGCCGGTTCATAAGTGGCCATGATCTCCGGTTTTTCGGTCAGGGATCTGCCGCGATCAATGATTCGCGACAACCGACCAGACATGACGTTGAGCATGCCGGCTATACCTGTCAATAAGAATACAGGACCGAGGGCAAGTTGAATGGCCTTAGCCATTTCGGTGAGAATGTCTGTTGAATTCATGGGCTAAAAGTGCCACATTGGATTACTTATGAATTACCGAAAACGATCCACTGTAATCGGACCATCCATTGCCACCGGAACCATTGCCGCCGGCAGTAATCTTACCGCTGAAATTTCCACGGATGTACTCGCCGGTACTTCCATATTCAGTGACGTTGACATTCATATTGTTGATGTAGGCGACCTGGCCGTTTGGAATATTGATTTGGTTTCCGAAAAAAGTGTAGCCTTTATATTGACCGATGGACCTGCCATCAAAAGAAAATCCAAATTTTCCTTTGACCCCGATGCTATCCAAAGAGTATATCGAAGTCGAAAGGTTTCCGGGTTCCGATTCCGGCAGATAATAAATATACTCACGTGAAAAACCGGTGATCTTATATCGTATGTATTCATCCACCTGTTCACAGGCCCTCAAACTACCGGCATCCAGATCACGATCAAAGGTGATCACATGCGGAAGGCTCACCAGGTGATTCACCACATCATACACCTTCAACGTGATCACATCACCCGAACAAAACGCATACCTGCCTTCATAATGGCCTGTAGCATCCTTAATAGCAAAAATGAAATCATTTAATGCTGTATGAACCTTCACATATCCTGAAGACAACGGCGAACCATCACATTGCAAAGCAGTTCCAGTGATGTTAGCATAGTCAATTCCATTGGCACCCGTCAGTGCAATGGAATTCATTTTGATATCGTCGGTAAATGGACCAATCTCCTTTGTGTAAACCATTTTCCCGCAATCGTTCTCCACATTAATTTCCATCGCTTCGTTCGCAGGAAGCGGACCAGACACCACTCCATTAGCATCTGTGATTTCGCAACGCTGGTCACCGGTACTTAAGATCGTCAAACAGATGATGTTATTTTGTGCAGGGTTTCCATCCGTGTACGTAAAACTGGCCTCCCAGTTAATCAACGTAAAGGTCTGATCACAATTCCAATAGGAAAAATGCGGGAGTTGCGCTACATATGAATTTCCCTGGCGTGTAGCTTGTCCCTCCTCTACCCAATATCCTTTCGCTTCATCAAAATACCAAAGCGGAATTGTTGATGGTGCTTTGCCCAACTGTTGATTTGGAATTGCTAATTGCATTTCAACTGTTTTTCCGGAAGCTAATTTCAGCACCTCTCCATTATCTGATTGCAATTCGACTGCCAGCATACCAAAACTTCCTAAAGCGACTTTCGCACCTGATTGATCCAGGCCTTTTAATGCACCCGGCATCTTTTCTGACAAATGTGGATCATCTCCATAAATAGGATTTGCAAAAACATGAACATTACCATTGTAGGCTGAACCATCTGCACGAGTTATTGCATGATCCGGAAATGTCAAACTTGATTTGGAGTCGATGGGTATGGATGCTGATTGTGCACCACTAAAATTTCCGATCTCCGCTTGCGGCAATAAAGTGACTCGAAGAAATTGGGTATTTGATTCTTTAGTTGTAAAACGTCTTGACCCTTTGAAATAACCTGCTTTCTCTACTTGCAAAAAATCATCTCCGGTTAACGTGATCTGAGGGAAAAAATAAGTGCCATCCTCATCGGTAAGGCCGGAAAGATCGCCGATATTAATTGTTGCCTCTTTAACAGGTTTGCCGTCAGGTTCTTTTACGGTGACAAATAGTGAACCGTGGATTTCCTTGGAAGGAGCAGATGAATCATCACTGGAACAACCGAAATAAAGGACGGATAAAAGGGATAGAAAGAAGGTTTTCGTTTTCATGGGGATTGAATTTGAATGAAATATAATAAATTATTGCTGAATAAAGACTCTATTGATTAGAAATGTAAAGAAGACGTCTATTTGTCTCGTGGATGAATTTCATTAAAAAAGCTGCCGATGTTGAACACCGGCAGCTTTTTCTCTGCAAATACTATTCAAAAATCTGTACACGTGGTTTATTGAATTGCAATTCCAATAATGTTCCGGTCCAATTTTCCCTTATAGAGAGTCTTACCGCTGAGCAGGTTGATTTCATAAACTCTGCAGGCATCGGTGAGCAGGTTATCCCCATTGACAACTCCTCCCAATCTTGAGTGTCCGTATAACACAGCTAAACCACTTGTAGCATTTGCGCCGATATCAAATCCGCCTTCTCCATTAATAACCAATCCTAATAATCCTATGAATTCTAGTTTACCTGAATTAGGCTCTTGTTTAAATAATTTACCACTCGTCACATCAATATCATAAAGCGGAAATGTTCTTGAAGGATTAAAGAGCCTCGAATACGCGATGGCATTTATTGAACTCTCTGCTGGTACAAGATCATTGTCTATACTGATGACTTTTCCAAGATCAGGATCCAAGCGCATATTCTGATCAAGATCTGTTACGAGACGGATTTGATCCACTATCGGATCAAAATCAAATCCAACAGTGAGGCCTTTTATGGCAGGTTCGAAAGGAATTGCTGACATTGGCTTAACCATTCCAGTCCCCGGATCAATGAGATAGAGCATGCTCAGATCTGAAACCCCATAAAGCCTACCATTAGAAGGCCGAAAATCTATGGCCATCATATGTTCATCTGCTGTTAATCCAACCATTTGAATGGAAGAGACTAACTGGGCAGGTGGGCCCGCTTTATATCTGACCAATTCATTCTTGCTACTTAGCCCATAAAAAATTGTGTTTATCCCCGTTCCAATGATTGTAGAATAACCCCGTGGTTCAATCTGTTGATTATTCTGAGGAATGATGCTATCATCTTTGGTACATCCCAGCATCATAAAGAATGTGATGAGAAGAGAAAATCCCAAGCCCATCAAAATATGATTGCGTTTCATATAAATAATAGATTAGTGACACGATAATTTCTATCACGATGGTGGGATGAACGAGTAGTGGCAAATGATCTCCTGAACTTAATAATTTTCAGAACGGAGCTCATGATAGAGGAGTTAATAATGGCGCAAATGTACGATTTCACGACCAATGTTGTACTGATGCAGAATACTGACGTTAATGATTAAAATCAACCTATATGAAAATGAAAGACGGCATTTTTATTAATCTGATTATTAATTGCTATTTGACTTATATAAATGTTTTTTTTGAGCCGAATTTGCGTTAAAATGTGGCACATTCGCGACACGCACCCTTAACTAAATGTGCCACATTAAAAAAACCGATCGCCATCAAGAGACCGGTTTTTCAAAAAGCATTCTACGCTATAAAACATTTAATTTTCAACACATTCATAATTCACTATTTTCTTTTTAAATCACCTGGAATTCGGGTGATAGCTGGGGCCTTTGTTAGTAAGGTAATATTATTTTTCCCTTCGGATAAAGCACTCCCTTCCCAAAAAATAAATAAA
>Ga0068851_10000729_pt1 | contig 14043 bp, 6 predicted proteins | sample KBSCornC12_FD_66588 | JGI IMG/M metagenome (GOLD analysis project Ga0068851, IMG submission 66588) | Corn rhizosphere microbial communities from Kellogg Biological Station, Michigan, USA - KBS Corn C1-2 | ecosystem: Host-associated > Plants > Roots > Rhizosphere > Soil ...
AGTAAATACTGCTCGACCCAAATCATCGGCGCGAATTTGTCGACCGCAACCCATCCCGCCTGATTGTCTGGATGTTCGATGAGCTTGATCGCCTGCTCTGAAAAATGCTTGATAAAGTCGATACGGTTCCCGCCCAAAATCCCCGCGCAGTCACCTCCTTTTCTCGATCCTGCCACTCGATACCACACCCACTCCGCCGGCAACCAAACGGAACCTGCTTCGCTGAGTGAGAGCTCCAGAAATTCGGGATTATAAAAATTTTCAGGTTCCGGATTTTGGGCCAGCACGGGCGCCGACGCGAGCTCGTCCGGCAGTGGCTTGAAAAGAAAAAGGTCGTTATCGAAATGAATGAACGGCTCTGTTTGGGCGCGATACGTATAGAGCTTACCGATGGTCCAAAAGCCGGGGTCGTGCTGCGCCAAACTGTTCAATTCAGTCGAAACCTCTCCAAACGGCAGCTTCAACTGATCGATCAAGAGGCGCGCGCCGTCGTCGTCGGTAAACAACGCAGTTTGCGCGTAGTGTTTGCTGATGGTTTGGAACGACAGGATCCATGAAAGCAGATACTGGCGGCGATTCAGCCATCGCTTGTAATCGTGAGTCTCGAATGGTTTGGTCCAGAAAGACCACACTGCGCGCATAAAGTTCTTCTCAGTGCCTCTTCGTCTATTGTTGGATACGGTCAGTACCGTAACGCGATAGCGTCGGGTCGTACGTGACAGCCTGCGCGCGCATTAGAGGTTCTTATCTCCGATAACTCCGAAGGGGCTGGCGTAGGCTTCGTACGTCCGCCTGGCTCCCACTACGAACAGAACCACACCATCGTTTTCGGTGGAGTCCAGCGGTGGCGGAACGATTGGCAACACAACAGCCTTAGCTGCCGGGTCAACCTGGTCCAACTGTGATTCCAACGCTGCGAGCCTGGCCTGTGCGAGCGAATCACCATCGCTCACAGCCGCACCGCGACTCGCGATCGCCGCCCAAAGGATCGAGCCGCCAGGAACCTTCTGCCACGCGCCTTTGATTGCCGCGAGATCGCCAACCGGCGTAGACGTGCCGGCGTTGAATGAAACAAGTCCGAGTGGAACAAACTGCTTGACGTCCTCTGCTTTCATGTTGAGGAGTTGGTCTGCAGTGGGTGTACCTACCGGGACTGGAGCCTTTAAACCAAAAGGTACTATCGCTTCATAAACTTGATAGGTACGCGTCGCAGCTACAGCCTCACATTGCTTGGTGCGGCGACGATGGAAGAGAACCCAGTCACGCGTGGCCCGAACCGCTTGTGCTGCCTGGTCCGCCGGCGGTGGTGGAAACAGGAGTTTCGTTTTGTCGGCGACAAAGCTGTTCTCGTTGAGAGCTAAACCCACAATCTTGAGAGCCGCCGTTGCCATCGCGTGATTCGTGTTCGTGACCGAGAAGATGTTCGCGTCCTTAGTTAAAGCGAGCGGCAGGTCCATCTCGAACCTTGGAACTGACCCGCCCTGTGGCGTGATAGTGGTTCTGATATCCGTCTTTACTTGTGCGGGGCTACTCCAGTCTCCGTTGAAAACAAACTTTATCTTCCCTTGCGCTTCCAGGGTGATTTCAATCGACGCCGCAGTTGGTTGCCGCACAGATACTGCGAAGTTCTGATTCCCCGTCTTTGGCTGAAACACCACTCCCTCGAAAGAAAAGTTGGCTGCAAGAGTTCCGGAAACTAAAAACGACGGTTTCGGTGTTTCAACCGTAAACGGGCCGCTAAGCTCACCGCGAAATTCTGTTTTACCCGTGAATCTTTCCGCGGAAGCAATCACTATTTCCGCCTTGAGGTTAGTGACGTCACCGGGTTTAAGAAGCAGGAGCTCCTTGTCGGAGCGCAGAGTTATCCAAAGCCCAAGCTGCGGCTCATCAGTCGTATTAACACCAGTGATAGTTGCCAACTGTTTCCAGCCGGCCACATCGAGCCCCTTCGAAAGCGGCGTAGAAGGAAATACTGAAGCGCAACCCAGGTAAACGGCGGAACCACCGGAAGTCAGCTTTTCAACACGCGAGGCGCCCTGGAAAGGAACGGGTGGCAAGGGCACGGTTTTCGGAGTCTGTGTTTCGCCGAAAGACGTAATACTTGACTGCAATGGACCATCGGCCGCGAAGACGATTCGCGTGTCTGGTTGCGTCTCGGCAACCATCTCGCCATCGGGTACGAGTATGTCGACCTGCGGTTTCTTCTTCGCATCTTCGAGACCGTCGATCAGCGAGATGCGCTCCATGTGCTGCGCTTCTTCCAGCGCATGCGCGACAAAATCCGGACGCACAACGCAGAACCGCAGATCCACTCCCTCACCCATCAAGCGTCGCACTTGTTCGTTGACTGTTTCATTCGCATTGGGCGATACCGGCAAATAGCCGGCGCTCGGAAGTTCGATGATCCCGCCTTGAATCAGTATCCGGTTCCCCTTCACAACGGTCATCTGCTCGCCGGTGGAAGTGAGCTTTTGGCTCATGTTTTCCAGTTCAAGCATCTTGGCGGTAAACAAATCCGCCTGGTCCGTCGCGTTGAGCTGAGAAGTCGCATCTTTGAAGACTTGTAAGACTTCGGTGATCTTCTGCGCGGCTTCGCCGATAACCGTGTGTGCATCGCCGCAGGGATCCTGCCCTTCCGGCGTGAAGTCGCCGCCAAAGAGATCTCGAAGCTGGCATTGGAACTGTAGAATCTGCGCCAGAAAAACGTCCCACGGGCGCATCATCATTCTCCACTGCCAGTAACGCCGCGGCGAGGAATCCATTCGCTCGCGACGTGCAATCCATGGATCGAGAAACACCGTTGTCGAACCGGCGCGCGCGATCACGCCGATCGGAAGACACGCACCGCCTGCCGCGTCAGCTCCCAAACACCAAACCTGCTGCGCCAATCCAAACTTGGAAATCATGCTCGCGATTCGCTGTCGTTCGTCTTCGAAATACGCGGACGCAACACGCGAACGCAGGTGTTTCTTGGTCGCAATCGGAACCATCTTCGAATGCGGCAACGGTGTTTGCAGAACAAGTGGAACCGCACGCACGATCACCCCTTCGACCGCAAACGGCCGGTCAGAACTGGTCGCGCACGCTTCCTCGCAGAGTTTGCCGTAGACGTCCTCTTCACCGCAGAGGGCTTCGGCGGGACAAATTAAGATCAGATAGAGATCGCTGGGACTCGTAGTGTTGACGGGCGGCGTCTCTGCGACGAGCACACACTCCTCGAAAAATTCAGATACGTCCTGCCCGCCCATCTTTTGAGCTTTCTGCAGTGACTTTTCGATCAGTTCCTGGATGCCGATCGACAGTCCCTGCGGCAGCAACAGCACGCGGCCGTCGCCGTTGATTCCGAGTCCGGGTCCGAGATCCATCGTGTCGCCGCCACCGAGCGTGAGGTCGAAACCGTGCACCACTCCGAAGCCGCCTGCCTGGTTCGACAGCCTGACTAAATTGCGCAGATAATCCTGCTCCTCTTTTAGATCACTCGCGCGCAGAAACTTGCCGTCGAAGTAGTTGAGCCTTTTCAACGGTGACTTCTCGGGAATGATCACTATGCCGTTGCTGTTGCTCACCAGCACGAGGACTTCCTCTGTTTTGGTCGCCATGGCAGCTTCCTTTCTATTCGCCCACTTCTGTTATTTACTTTTTCCCGCGACGGGTTTTTGTTGCTTCTTAGTCGCCTTTGAGTCCGCTTTCCCGATCACTTCTTCAGTTGCGTCGTTAGTCTCAGCATCCTGCATGTGCACAAAGTCGTGCCCGTCATGCTGGGTGCCGGCTGGGCCACCGACTTCGCCCGCGAGCGGGACCAGATCGGCGCCGAGTATCGGCGTTGGACCAGTGCCCGAGACGATCAGTCGCACGAGCCCGGTCAGTTTTGCCTTAAGAGCGACAGTGACGGTCTTCGTCGCCGCGTCAAAGCCTGCTTTGTCGACGTCGATGACCTGCCAACCGTTGCCGGAATCGAAAATCGTGACCGAGAAGGCGGCCACGGCCACGCTCGCGGGTTGCAAGTCTTTGTCGACGCTGAAGACGATTGACGACGGATCCGGAAACTTCACGGATGCTCGATCGACTCGCGGCCCTGTGCCATCGCCAGTTGGAGGAGGTACCGCAGGCGCGCCGCCGAATACTGGCCCGCAAAGTAAATCCTGGATCGTCGTGGTGGCGACGTGAGAAGGACGCACCGATCTGTCGATGGTTCCACCGGTCACGATCCAATTGCCGTTGTCCTTTTTAATTGTCAGGTCAGTGATGTCAGCCAACACGACTGGCTCGTCATCGCGTCCCGGAAAGAGCAGGACGCGCGCGTCGTCTTCGCTTCGCGCGGGCGTGAGAGCGATCTCGTCGAGCGCGGCGAAGCGATGGAATGCAGCCATCAACGCTGCCGGACGATCGGCTTCGGGTAAAGCCCCGATTGCCGCAAGTGCATCGAGTACTGCCTGATCGTTTGCCTTTACCGCACCGCCTTCTTCTGTTTCCGCAGCCTCGAGCCCGAAGAGCAGGCGGAGCAGATGGTAGGGAGGGTCCTTGACTGGCGGTGGTCCGGGAATCATCAAAATCTCGACGGTTTCAAAGACTCGCGAATAGGCGGTGCCCGTGCCTGCGTTGTTGCATGGCTCCATCAACGCCGGCACCTGTCGGGTCAAACACGCTTTGAAGCGAATCACGACGTGGGCGCGCTTGATCTTCTTTTCATCGCCATTCGTCTCGACTTCGATGTTCGGATCGTTTTCGTTCTTCTCGAGCCACTTTGCGACGTTGAGACACGCGTCCGCTTCGAGATGAAGTTCGTGTCCCGAGGCATCCAGGGCCAGCCCGGAGGTGACACGAATCTCACCTTTCTTTTTGTCGTCGTCGTCGTTGACAACGTCGAATCCCCAAACCACACCTTCGCGATGCAGCCAGGCGTTGTGCAGCCGGTGCTTGGCGCGGTGATACGCCTGCTCGGTCTCGAAATCGTCGACGCCGAGCAACATGCCGAAGTGGTAGCTCAAGGCACTGTAGGGACTAAGCGGAAGCAATTCTCCCAGGCCATTTTCTCCGCCGATGCAGTTAGCCATATCAGGCGTGTGTGCCATAACACCTCTCCTTATTCACGGAACCAGTTTTCTCTGCGTGTTCCTCGCAAAGGCGCAAAGACGCAAAGGAAGAGTCTCAGTTTTAGCTTGGCGTCTTTGCGCCTTTGCGAGGAAACATCGCAGAGAAAAGAGTTCTTCACTATTCATCTCCACGCAGCGCACTGAAGCGACGAGCATCCGCGACCTGCTCGGCGCCCTCCTGTCGTGCCACTCGTTGCGCCTGCTCGGCCGCGAGTTGCTGCAATATGCTGGTGCTCTTGTCGGCCGCCAACTGCGCTGTCACATAAGCCTCCTCAGTCGTCGTGAGGCTGGTTTTGAGAGCGGCTGGATTCGCGGCCTTAAGCGCGTTGAGGCTCTCGAGCGCGTCTTCATATTTCTCAAACAAGCGCCACGTGGCATCCGGCACCGCCGCTTCCCACAAATCGAGTACGCCCTTGTCAGACAGCCTGTACGCCTCATCGGCGCTCTTCTGCTTGTTCTCGGCAGTTGTCAGTTCACCTTTAGCCAACACCACATCGGGATCGGTACTCGGATCGCTGCCCGCCGCAACTGCTTTCTGAATCGCCGCCGCGAGCGCAGCGGATTTTTGATCCACTGCAAGATTAGCGGCGGTAAGGTCTGTCTCTTTCTCACGCCACTTCCCGTTGTCCGTATCGAAATCCGACTGCGCGTCATCAACCTTATCCTGTGCAGCGTCGACGGCGTCCGAGTTAGCCTGACTCGGCTCCGCCTTTGCTTTCAGAATCGCTTCGTCCAGTGAGATTTGGGCGTCGGCGAGAGTCTTCGCCACGCCGGTGTCGATTGTCTCTTCTTCACCCGTGGCATTTTCACGATCGGCTTTCAGATCTGCGTCGCCAATCAGTGCTTTTTGTTCGGGTGTGAGCGGCGCACGCGTTGGATCGCCAACTTCTTTAAGGATCGCCTTGGCGGAACCAAAATCGTCTTCCGCTGTATTGACGAAATTTCTCGCGTCAGCTTCGGCGCGCTGGAATGCAACCCACGCTTTGGCCGCGGCTCCCGCTCGGCCATTATTCGTTTCGCCCTCTTTCAATAGTGCGTCTTCGGCGTCTGTTACATTCTTGTCTGCCTGGGCAACGGCCGCGCCAGCCTGCTTGCGCCGATCCTCCGCGCGCTTGAGTAATTTTTCGGGGATATCACCTTCGATCCGGTCCTTTGCTTTCTTGAACGGAGCGCCTTCGACCAGATTCGCAGCGTCAAGAGCTTTGCCGGCTTCGGTCGGAAGATTTTTGACCGGCGCGTTATCAAGAGCGAACACCAATGCGTCGCGCGCTTCGCTCGAGGAGGTCGCCTGAGCGAGAGCCGTTTGCGCTTGTGTGCGCATCACGGACGCAGCAGCAACATCTGTTTGTGCCTGCGTGACGTTCGCCTGGGCCACCGCGAACTTATTCTTACTTTTAGTGACGACTGCCTGTGTCGAGCGAAGGCGAACGGTGGCGAGCTCGAGCGCGTCAAGCAGCACCTCACCGTCGGCTGGTGTCACAATGCCTGACAACTTCTGCCTGATCTCGTCGATTCTTCTTTCAAGATCGGCGAGCGCTGTTGACGCGTTTTTGCCTTCGGCGGTCGCTGCGACTAGGGCGGCTTGCGAGTCAGCTAAGCGTTTCTGTGCGCCGGTCAGAGACTGGTTGGCGCTAGCGCTCCGTTGAGTGGCGTATTCAAGAATCGTTTTCGGGTCAGCCATAAAAATCTCCTTAAAAGTCGCTATCGAGCGACCAAGCCGAGCGGGACACCCGGAAACGGGCGACCAGCTTTCACATATTCGCGCCGTATCGCATGAACGAAATGAGCGCGATCGATTGGTGCACCGTCAGTCGCCGCAAGAAAACCAGCGGCGACGGCTGCATTGCGAATTACGCCACCGACGACTGGATACATGGCCGCGAGCTCATACAGATTCACATCTTCAGCCAGCGGCGCATCCTTCGGCAGATGACACTCCCAAAGCGCACGCCGTTCTTCGCGATCCGGCTCCTCGAAATCGACCACGAATTCCAAACGTCGCAGAAAAGCCGCGTCGATGTTCTGGCGTAGATTCGTCGCGAGAATCGCCAGGCCCTCAAACTGCTCGAGCCGCGTCAACAGGTAAGCAGTCTCGAGATTGGCGTAACGATCGTGAGCGTCGATCACCTCGGTGCGTTTGCCGAACAGCGCATCCGCTTCGTCGAAGAACAGCGCTGCTTGTCCGCGTTCGGCAGCTTCGAACACCGCCGCCAAATTCTTCTCCGTTTCGCCAATCCATTTCGAAACGATGCGCGACAGATCGACGACGAGAAGATCGACTTTCAACGCGTTTGCGAGAACTTCGGCAGACAATGTTTTGCCTGTGCCTGGTGGGCCAGTGAAAAGCAGGCGCACTCCGCGCGCGCCGGTACGATCGCGGAGGAAACCCCACTCGTCGAAGACGCGCGCCTGGTGTTCCAGGCGAGAAACTGCTTCCTGAAGTTGGCCCAGGCGGTCGGGCGGAAGCACGAGCTCTTGCCACGTTGCACGCGGGCGAACCAGTCTCACACCTGTCGCGAATGAAATGTTGCCGCGCGCGCGAATGCTGTTTGCCACGTCGCCAAGCACCGGCTCACGGTTTTCGAGTTCGGTGACAAACTGAAGATCGGCTGCGATCGACGCTGCCATGAATGGTTCGACCGGATAACGCGCCGCGAGCATCGAGGCGTCAGCCGCCATCGCCGGAACTGTTTCTCGCCACATGCGCTGTCGAGCCGCGGGAGCGAGACGATCGACGGGTACGGAGATCAACGGGCGGCCATTGCGCGAACACGCATCACTGTAGCGGCCGCATGCGACGATGGTTCCGGGAAAACTGTTGAACGACGGCGGATCGGGTAGACCTGGTCCATCGACCGGCGTCAGTCGCAAGACCGGGACGACGCCGCGCGCCAGGGCATGAATTCCGATCAGATGTTCGAGCGCCGGGTCGATCGCTGCGGGCAACAAGATGCCGGCTGGATCCGCGCCCGCGTGAGTCACGAGTGCGAGCGCACGATGAAACGCCGTCTCCTCGTTTTCGTTTGCAATGATGATCGTGCAGGGCTCGCGGCGGCTGAGAGTTAACAGAGCGCGCTTGGCCGCAGTTGTTTCAAACCATTCTTCGAGACCCACGGTGGCGACGGTGGCTTCCGGTGTGCGCACCGTCGAGGGCCAGACGTCGATGCCGTGAAGCACGGACCACAATCCGTCGGCGAGCTGCAACGAGCGTTCGAAGAGTGGGCCGTCGCCGGTCAAGAGCAACGCTCTCCTCTTCACCAGCACGCTCGATTGAATCGTGTTGCGAAAGACGCGGCGGTTCGTGAGATCGCCGTGAAGGAGTTGAGCCGCGAGGCCGACGGTTGCGCGCGATTCAGCGTGCGGATGCAAACTGCGCAGCAGCGCCGCTAAACCTTCGTGTTCTTCACTCAAGCCGGCGAGCAGAAGTAGTTCGATCTCTTCGGGCGTCAGCGACAATGAATGGGCCAAACGATCGAGTGGATGTTCCTCGCCAGCGGGCGTGCGGTCGAGCGGATTGCGCGAGAAAGATTCCAATGACTGGCCACCGGCGACCGATTCAAAGAACGCCTGCAAAAATCCGAGACCACTCTGGAGAGCGTTGTCACTTGACGGCAGAGCAGTGAGAAGAAAGCGAGCGAGTCGACCGGCAAGAATGCCCGTCTCGAGCGATAGCCGCTCGCTTACTTCTGGTTTTATTACCGCGTCACTCATAAACAAACCTCATGACGATTCCCAACCAGCTCATGTAACCGGGATCGAGATCCAGTCCCGCGCGCCGGATCTCCGTCGAGACTTCGTCCAGCGAAAAACGGACTTCAATCCAACCCGGGTCAGCGACGATCTCTGCGCGACGGCGACAAACAAACTCAACCAAAGACGGCGGAGGCTCATCTTCGAAAACCAGGAACGACGACAAGTGTTCGATCATCAAATCCGCCAACTCACGCAAAGCATCTGATTCAGCCGCAGATTTACGCGGCTGACCGGAGATCCAATCTACGTCCATCCGCGTAAATCTGCGGCCTGCAAAGGCCAACGCGGCGGGATCGTTTGGTGATATGGGTACGAGATTCAGTGCCAGTTGATGAAGCACCCAGGTGAAGGGCCGCTCTCCAAGGACAGGGTGTTCGAGGATCACTTCGAGGAGGTTAAGATCTTCAAACACAGCCAACATAAACAACAGTCCGCCCCAACGTGTGAAGGCACGTTCACGCAGATCGATGGGTTGTGATTTCTCGGTCCGCGGATCATCCGCGGATTGCTTCGCGGATGGTTTCGTGGATGCATCCGCGCTTACATCCGTGCTTAGATCCGTGCTTACATCCGTGCTTACATCCGTGGATATATCCGCGGGATCAAAACTCTGTTGGCGACGAGATTCATCCGCGTCATATGCCGTAGCTTCAAGTTCTCGATCCGTGGTTTGCGCAGCGGCACTATTGGCTGTCGCCCGGTTAGAGTCCGTGCTGGCAACAGAGATGATCTCGATCACTGCCGCTGCGGTTCCGGTTCGTAGCAATGCTGGTTCGACCTCAGCTATCGCGAGCACAGCAATCGAGCGTCGAACCGAAACACTCGCGCGACTTAATAAACGCGACGCAGCAAGCGTGCGCACGAGTGACGAACGGCTAATGATCCGTTGTGCTTCACGCAGCGCACGTTCAGGCGCTGCCGGCGTTGCCGGCGCTGCTTGACTCAGTAAACCATCTGCTCCGGCCTCGGACAGAACAGTCGATGCCAGCTCTTCCCAGTGCTGTTCAGTGAACCGCTCGGCGAGCGGCGTGAGCCAACCTGCTTCTGCCAGAACACGAAGTGTTGGCACAATCATCCCGCGTTCGTTACAGAGCGCACGAACCAATTCAGAAACTCGCTGGCTTTCACTCGTCGCACTCGTCGCACTCGTCGCACTCGTCGCACTCCTCGGCTGCCACAATCCAAGCTGCCTCCACGCCCACGCGCGACGCAAATCGCCGCGCGCAATACTGATTGCGAAATCCGCGAGGGCTTGTCTGCGCGACTGATAGACCACTGCTCTCGAGGTCGAGCCGTTACTAATCGCGCGAAGAATCTCGTCGGCAACGACCGCGCTCCAATGCGACACAAGCGCGCGATCCGTTACCTGGAGCCGCAACGAGACTGTCGTTGATAGATCTCGTATACACAGCTCCGCGTCGTCACTCAGACCCGCCTTGTCGATTGCCATCGTAAACGCCTGGTCCAGGACCGCCGTTCTTAAGTCATCGAGACGCCGCCGTTCGCCCCGCGCCGAATGCGGCAGCCGGTAGTTCGTCTCGAATTTGCGAATCCTCACTTCAGACATCGTCACCTACTTCAACTCCACAACTTGTGTTCCTTTTGTGCCTTTTGTGGTCTCCTTCAGCCTCAACCGACCCGGGTGTCATGTCCAACGTAGCCACTGCCGATCGCCGTACCTGCTTCCGGAGTCCCGACGATCGTTCCGCGACCAAGTCGCGCATTACCCAGTTGCAATTGCATAAACTCACCACTGCGCCCAACAATCGAAGTCAGCTCAACGTGCAATCCACTGCCAACGCGCATCCCCGCTCCCACTGTGCACACCTCGACGAGCGTATGCGCCGGTCGATGCAGCTCCAGAATCCACCGCACGACTTCCTGTTGTTCTGACGTCAGCGAAGCAGGAATGACGAGCGCAAAACGATGAGCATGTGTCGCAAAAAAATCTTCGCTCGTCTGCGTCAGTGTTTGCGATTCCTCTTCACCCACCGCACCACCAACGCGAAAGCCGGCGCCGAGGATTGAACTCGACGTCAGTCCACCAGCATCTCCGAGAATCGGATCGCCCAGACCACGCAAACGGAACTTCTCGATGATGATCGTCTGTGTGCCGAGATAGATCTCGACGAAGCGACGCAGCCCCGCAACGGTTCCACGAAAGCGAAACAGCCAGGTCACCTCAGCGATGAGCGTGCGCCGCACGTCTTCCGTTCGCCCGCCGGGCTGCGGTGCGCGCGCCATCCGCTCGTCGAGCACCAGCCCCATGAAGCTTGCGAGCCACGGAAGGATCTCCGCCGGTGCGCTGCGCGGATCGAGTAACGTCGCACGCGCGTCAGCCTCTCCCTCGAGCTCGCCAAGCATGCCTTCGAACATCGCGAGATACCGGCGCAGAAAACTTGCGACCTGCTCGTCGCGCGAAAACGTTTGCGGTATGCGTCGTAAGTAATCGTGCGTCGGATACTCAGCTCGTAACGCTCTCACGCGCGGCGTGGTGCGCGTGTTTCCGCTCAGTTCGATACGGATCCAAAGATAGCGACCAGGTTCCGCAATGACGGGCACTTCGTACGTCTCAAATGAATCGTTCGCGGCGACCCGCACCCACGGAAGCTCGCGGCCTGTCTCGCGGCGATGTAACGATTGCGCGGGCGTTTGTTCGAGCAGTTTGGCGAGCGACTGCGGCGGCAGCGGCGGTGTCGTGAAGTGTGGATCGGTTGTATTTGCCGGAGGTATTCTCGCGATCTCAGCATCGACGGGCGGCTCGTCCGCCGTGATACAGCGGACCATCACAGTCGTGTTCTTCGGAATGCACGCATCGAGAAAGATGCGGCCCCAGGTCGTGTGAAACTCGTCACTGTCGAGTCGAAACGTCGTTACGCTGCCCGACTGTAGATACGTCAACCGCGCTGCGACTGCGTGACGAAAACCAGACTTGGTCCAGAAACCGATGCGCCCGTCGGGAGTGTTCACGATGCCGAGACCGTCGTAACCACGCGCCTTTAACGGCGGTATTTCGGAAACATCATTGTCGCCGATGCAGAAGCGGAGAAAATCGTCGCCTGGAAGACGCGCAACCACCAACGGCATACACGGCAGCGCGGCTGTCGCTGACGTCAGGTGAGCGGCTTGAAATTCAATATCCGTCGCAAATCGCACCTTCACGATCTCGCGTGCACCGCGATACTGCACCACGCGCGCATCCTTTGTACCCGCTTTCTCGAGCACGAACAATTCACCTTCAGGAGTGATTGCGAGACGCGATGGTCCAGTGATCTCCGGTGGTAACTCGAGCGTTTGCGGATCGGTGCGGGCGGTAAGTTTGATCAGACCGAACGGCGACGTCAGAAGCGCATAGACCGTGCGGCCGGAGGTAACAAGATCAACCGGCATCGCAGGCAGTTGTACGCGTCGCAGTAAACGATTTGACCGCAGGTCAAAGACCAATATGCGCTTCGAGCCCGACTCCGCGACGAACAGTCGCCCGTCATCGTCAACCGCCAGTCCGGCTGGTCCAACTAACTGAGCCGGCTGTTCTCCCGATAAAACAAAATCACCAAATTCGTCATCGACTTCAGTCTCAAACAGATCGACCGGCGCCTTCTGAGCGCTCGCGGGTTGTAACGGATCGTGCAGCGCCCAATGCAACCTCTCCACGCGGCCTTCTTTCGGAATGCTGTGATAGAGCCGGCAATACTCGTCGAATGCCAGCCCGCCGCCGAGCTCGGTGAAGTCCTCATCCGCGATGCTGCTTTGCGTCTCTTCGTCGGTCCAATAGAGCTGCACGACTTCGCCTTCGAGCGCGGTGTTGTTGTGCGACGCGCGGAGCCACTGATCGCGCGTTCGGATGAGTGCGAATGGACGCGGCGCCGGCATGCTCAGCACTCCTCCCTGATAACCGGGATGGGAACGAGTTGATTCGACAACGGCGGCGGCGCGACGCTTTGTCCCGGCGCGAGTGGACCAAGTGGTCCTTCAACCACCGTGATCTCGACGAGCTCAGGCACTTCCCACTTCTTCAAATCCACCGAACCCTGCACCCAATTTGTTCCGTCCCAACCCGCAACCTTGAGGTCGTTGAGGAACTGAACACCTTCAACCTGCAACGCCGCGGCTTCGAGTTCGGGACCGTGTACGCGCCTGCCTAACGGCCAGCCCTGACCTTCTGGCCCGTACGGCGGCAGCGGCGCGAGATATTGCCGGAGCACCAGCTCCACCCAGTGACGCACGGCTTCGATTCCGTAACCCTGCTTTGCCTGCAAGCCGACTGCGACCGCAACCCGGTGATAAGTCGGAGGAATCACGTACAACTCCGTCGTCACCAGTCGTCGCTGATCGAGCCACTCACAGACAGCGCGCAGCAGACTTCGATCGGGCAAGGGTGCATTCGGACGAACAGGATCCTCGCGCGGCCAAACGACGACGCTGACGATTCCCGCAGCCTCCGACTTCTTGGTGGGTGGATGAAAGCGCGGCAGACATTCTGCGCGGCCCACATCCGCTCCGGGTGTTGCCAACGCGAGTTCCTGGAAGTCAGTTGCCGTTACCGCGCGATCGCGGCGACGCAATTCGCCGGGAATACGACTGAGTCCTTCTCTGATCGACTCGGCAGCGGCGCCTCCACGCGCACGCAGCGGATTCTCGACTTTGAGATCGGGAAACGGAACGAGCTTGGAAATTCCTTTCGGCGCTACGTTCCCTTCAACGCCGCCACCGTAACGGTATTCACGCGCACGAATTCTTTGGCCAATCTGCGGCGGCAAACCCTGTAATCCATTACCGAAGCGCACTTCGCCCGCTTCGAGATCGACGACGAAATGACGATCGTCGGGCTGGCTCGCATGAAATCCGTCCGTCTCCTTCCACTCGATCCAGCGCTGGCCCTCTTCAACCTCGACCCTGACTGTGCGTGCGAGCACCGGCTTGTTGACGACGTGAAAACTCTGATCGGGTTGAGCATTGCCGCTGCCGAGAAATTCGACACGCGCTTTTTTCGATTGCTCGCTTTCCGCTGCGTTCGCGCCGACGAAGAGCACTTTCCCAAAGCCGCTGCCGTCGTGCCGAAAAGCGCGCAGCCAGCACAGCAGTTTCTTCTCTTTCTCTTCGTCGAGCGCGGGCGGAAACTGGCCCGTGCCGAGCTTGTCGAGATCGTCAGGCACGAATGAACCAAACTTATCCGCCGCGTTTGGCAGCCGAACTC
>Ga0068851_10000734_pt1 | contig 14026 bp, 15 predicted proteins | sample KBSCornC12_FD_66588 | JGI IMG/M metagenome (GOLD analysis project Ga0068851, IMG submission 66588) | Corn rhizosphere microbial communities from Kellogg Biological Station, Michigan, USA - KBS Corn C1-2 | ecosystem: Host-associated > Plants > Roots > Rhizosphere > Soil ...
GGCGGCACCGACACCGGCCCCCGCCCCACCCAGCTGCTCGGCGCCAGCCTCGCCGGCTGCATCGCGATCACGGTCGAGATGTACGCAAACCGCAAAGGCTGGGACGTCGGCGCGGTCGAGGTCGACGTCGAGATGTCCTACGAGGGGCCGGTGCCCAACAGCTTCGAGGTAGGTCTGAAGCTGCCGGGACACCTCGACGCAGAGCAAAAACGGCGGCTGCTGGTGATCGCCACCAAGTGCCCCGTCCACAAGGTGCTGGCCGGCGAGGGACACGTCAGAGTGGTCGAGCGCCTGGAGGCCGTCTGATGGACCTCGGCCTGGTCGGACGTGCCTGCGTCGTCACCGGCGCCAGCAGCGGCATCGGCCGCGCGACCGCGCTGCAGCTCTGCGGCGAGGGGGCGAAGGTGCTGCTGGTCGCGCGCGGCGAGGAGCGATTAGCGGCGGTGGCCCAGGAAGCGGCGCGGGCGGCGGAGCCGGCCGGCGGCAGCGCGGCGGAGCTCGTCCTCGACGTCACCGAGGAGGGCGCCGGCGAGCAGATGCTGGCCACCGCGGAGGACCGCTTCGGCTCCCTCGACGTGCTCGTCAACAACGCCGGCGCCGCCCAGTGGCGCGACCTCGACGACATCCCCGACGAGGACTGGCGCGCCCAGTACGAGCTCAACGTGATGGCGCCGCTGCGGGCGATGCGGGCGGCGATCCCGCCGATGGTCGAGCGCGGCTGGGGTCGCGTCGTCAACGTTTGCTCGACCGCCGGCAAGAGGCCCTCGGCGGCGATGGCCGAGTATTCGGTCGCCAAGGCTGCCGAGCTCTCGCTCTCGCGCCTCTTCGCCGACCGCTACGCGAAGACCGGCGTCCTCGTCAACGCCGTCGCCCCCGGCCCGGTCGAAGCCGAGATGTGGATGGAGGAGGGCGGCCTGCTCGACCAGTCGATGCAGATCTCCGGCGCCGACAGTCGAGAGGAGGCGCTGGGCGAAGCGGGATCGAAGCGCCCGATCGGCCGCCTCGCCCAGCCGGAGGAGATCGCCAGCGCGATCGTCTTCCTCTGCTCCGAGCGCGCCTCCTACGTCGCCGGCGCCGCCTGGTCGGTGGATGGCGGCACCGTCCAGGTGATCATCTGACGGGCCCACTCCCTCTGGCCGACGGGACGAAAAGACGCAGATGGATAGACAAATAGGCCCGTCGGCATCTGGAAGTGGACAGAACGGCCCGTCGGCATTGGGGGAGCGGCTGCTGACGCCCGAGGAGGCGGCGGCGATGGCGGGGCGGCGGGGGACGCAGGCGGCGGTGCTGCTCGCGCTCTACGGGTGGCCGGACGAGCCGGGGTTGATCTTCACCGAGCGGCGGGCGGACCTGCGGCGGCACGCGGGCGAGATCTCCTTCCCCGGCGGGCGCCAGGACCCCGACGACGCCGACCTGGCGACGACGGCGCTGCGCGAGGCCCAGGAGGAGATCGCTCTCGACCCGGGGGCGGTCGAGCTGACCGGGGCGCTGCCGCCGGTCTCGACCTTCGTCACCGGCTACCGCGTCCACCCCTTCGTCGGCACCGTCCCCCACCCCGGCGAGCTCGGCCTGGAGCCGAACCCGACCGAGGTCGAGACCGTCCTGACCTTCTCGCTCGAGCTGCTGCGCGAGGGCTACGAGATGCGCCGCCTGATCCGCCGCGGCGTCCCCATCCACACCCCGACCTACGAGGTCGAAGGGCAGCTGATCTGGGGGGCGACCGCGCGGATCTTGAGCGATCTACTGCACCGCCTCGGATGAGGCGGTGCAGATCGTTCAGCCTTAGTTTTTGCCCACCGGGTCGGGGACGATCCGGATGTACGGCTTCGGCGACTCCCAGCCATCCGGCCACAGTTCTTTCGCCTCGTCCTCTTTGACCGAGCCGGAGATGATCACGTCGTCGCCCTTCTGCCACTGAGCCGGCGTCGCGACTTTGTGGTTCGCGGTCAGCTGCAGCGAGTCGATCACCCGCAGCACCTCGTCGAAGTTGCGCCCGGTGGTCATCGGGTAGACGAGGATGAGTTTGATTTTCTTGTCGGGGCCGATGACGAAGACGTTGCGGACCGTCTGGTTGTCGGCCGGGGTGCGATCGCCGGGGTCGCCGGAGACATCGGCCGGCAGCATCCCGTAGGCCTTCGAGACCTCGAAGTCGGCGTCGCTGATGATCGGGTACTCAGGGCGCGCGCCCTGCGTCTCCTCGATGTCGTTCACCCAGTCCTCGTGTTTGTCCATCGGGTCGACCGAGAGGCCGATGATTTTCACACCGCGCTTCTCGAACTCGGGCTCGATCCGCGCCATGTAGCCGAGCTCGGTCGTGCAGACCGGGGTGAAGTCTTTCGGATGGGAGAAAAGGATCACCCACGAACCGTCGATCCAGTCGTGGAATTTGATCCGTCCTTCCGTGGTGTCGGCCTCGAAATCTGGGGCCACGTCACCGAGCTTCAATGCCATCGAAACCGCTCCTCTCGCGCTTTTTCTCAAATACCTGAATTCCCATCGGAGTTTAGCTCTTTAGGTTTGCCGGCCCGCCAAGGTCGAGGCGACGGCGGCTACGAGATCAGCCTCCTCAGTGACGACCTCGACCGGGATCCGCCAGGTGCGGCCGGCAGCTCTCACGACCTCACTTCCCGCCTCGGTCCCCTCGTAGACCACGCCCCGCACAGGGGTTTCCACCAGGTGTTCCATCAATCGCTCCAAACGGGGGCCATGGATCGCGGCGAGCTCCTCGTCGCTACCCGTCGCCGAGCCCAGCAAGAGCACCAGCACCGCCACGTCGCCCACCAGCTCGAGGATCGTCCCCGGCCGGTCGGGATCGGCGAGCGCCGACTCGATCCCGGCTGCCTCGATCGCCGCCAGCCCGTCGTCGCGCCGGCTGGTCCCACGCACCGCCCAGCCCTCAGCCAGCAACCTCTCCCCGAGCTCCCGGCCGCGGCAACCGCAGCCGACGATCAGCGCTCTTGCCACCAGCGCAACTGCTCCTCGTTGGCCCCGGGCCCCGGCCGGCTGTGGACATGGCGGGGGTCGATCGACTCGCCGCAGTGGGAGCAGGTCGGGACCATGTGGAAGGAGTGGCCGCAGTCGTCGTGGACCGTCTCCAGCGGCGGGCCCTCCGGCCCGGTCGTGTAGCGGTCGCCCCAGGCGAGCATTGCCAGCAGCACCGGCTCGAGGTCGAGCCCCTTCTGGGTGAGGCGGTACTCGAAGCGCTCCGGGTGCTCGCTGTAGCGGCGGCGCTCGGCGACCCCCTCGTCGACCAAGGTCGCGAGCCGCTGGCTGAGCACGTTGGTGGCGACCCCCAGCGACTCCTGGATCTCGTCAAAGCGGCGCCGGCCCAACATCAGGTCGCGCAAGACGAGGACGGTCCAGCGCTCTCCTAAGAAAGAGAGGGGACGGGCGATCGAGCAGTTCTTCTCGGCAAAGGCCTGGATTGGCATCGGCCAAGTGTAGCTCGTGACTTTTCTTTTACAAGCTACTTCTGCTACCGTCGCTTTTGAAAAGCAAGCGACTTGATTGGAGCGGTTCATGGCGCAGCGCTGGAAAGTCCTCCTGATCACCTCGGTCGGCCTCTTCATGGCCAGCCTCGACCTCTTCATCGTCAACATCGCCTTCCCCGACCTCGCCAAGGACTTCACCGGCACCTCCCTCCCCAGCCTCTCCTGGGTCCTCAACGCCTACGCGATCGTCTTCGCGGCGCTGCTGGTGCCGGCCGGGCGGATTGCCGACCGGGTCGGGCGCAAGCGGATCTTCGTCAGCGGCCTGCTGACCTTCGCCGCTGCCTCGGCGCTTTGCGCGCTTGCCCCCTCGATCCCCTTTCTGGTCGCAGCGCGGGTACTGCAAGCGGCGGGCGGGGCGCTGATGATCCCAACCACGCTCGGCCTCATCCTCCCCGCCTTCCCGCTTGAGCAGCGGACCCTGGCGATCGGCATCTGGTCCGCCGTCGGCGGCGTCGCCGCGGCGCTCGGCCCACCGATCGGCGGCCTCCTCGTCCAGCTCAGCTGGCGCTGGATCTTCGTCGTCAACGTGCCGATCGGGATCCTCACCGCGATCGTCGCCCTCCGCGTCCTCGACGAGGTGCGCGAGCCCGAGGACGGGCGCCCGGATCTACTCGGCGCCGCCGAGCTGGCGCTCGGCATCGGCATCCTCACCCTCGGCATCGTCAAGGGGCCCGAATGGGGCTGGGCCGACACCCGGACCCTCGCCGCCTTCGCCGGCGCCGTCCTGCTGGTCGCTGCCTTCGTCCACCACTCGGCCCATCACCAGGCACCGGTGATCGAGCTGCCGCTGCTGCGCGTCCGCTCCTTCGCCCTCGCCAACCTCGCGGCACTGGTCTTCTTCGCCGGCTTCGGGTCGATGCTCCTCTCCGGCGTCCTCCTGCTCACCGAAGTTTGGGGTTTCTCGGCGCTCAAAGCCGGCTTCGCCCTCTCCCCCGGTCCGCTGATGGCGGCGACCTTCGCGATCCCGTCCGGTCGCCTCGGCGGCAGGATCGGCCAGCGCCCGATCGCGACCGCCGGCGGGCTCACGTTCGCGGCCGGCTTCGCCTACATCCTCGCCACCGTCGGCCCGACCCCCGAATACGCGACCACCTTCCTCCCCGGCTTCATGCTCGGCGGCGCCGGGGTTGGGATGACGCTCGGCACCCTGCCCGCAGCAGCTGCAGCGGGGCTACCCCCCTCGCGCTTCGCAACCGGCACCGCCGTCTTCAGCATGGCCCGCCAACTCGGCGCCGCGATCGGCGTGGCGGCTCTGGTGGCGCTACTGAACGACTCCACCGGCGGCGACCTCCTCGCCGGCCTGCAGCGCGGCTGGTGGTTCTCCCTCCTCGCCGGCCTCGGCACCGCGGCGCTGGCGCTGGCGATCGGCCCAATCGCGGCGCCAGTCCCCCGTCCAGCGCAAACCGAGCTGGCAACGAGTCCGTAAAAACCGTCCCTCGAGGAGGGTTTTGACGGACTCGCCCTCTAGCTCGGGTCGAACGGGCCGCGCCCGCGCAGGCGTACCTGTTCGTCCTCGGCGACCCCGCGGTGCAGCTCCTCCTCGGTCATCTCTGGAGCCCCGCGCCGCCGCCGCATCTCGTTCTGCGCCTCCAGCATCTGGCGGACGTCGTCGATCTCGTTCTGCGCCTCGACCTCGGGCGAGCGGGTCGGGACCCAGTCGACGAGGCCGGCCGAGCTTCCCGGGTAGTAGTGGCCGACGACCAGCAGGACGCCGACCATGAAGGCGATGATGCCCAGGGTCCCCAGAATGAAAAGCACTCCAGAAGGATACGGTTCGTTCCCATGCCCGAGGCCTATTTAGTCGGGACCGCGCGCACCCCGATGGGCGCCTACCGCGGCGCCCTCTCCGGCGTCCGCCCCGACGACCTGGCGGCGCACGTTATCCGCGCCGTCGTCGAGCGCAGCGGCGTCGATCCGGAACGCATCGTCGACGTCTACCTAGGCGCCGCCAACCAGTCTGGAGAGGACAACCGCGACGTCGCCCGGATGGCGGCGCTGCTCGCCGGCCTGCCACAGAGCGTGCCCGGCGCCACTGTCAACCGCCTCTGCGCCTCAGGCTTGGAGGCGACCAATGGCGCCGCCCGGGCGATCAAGGCGGGCGAGGGCGACTTCTACCTCGCCGGCGGAGTCGAGTCGATGAGCCGGGCGCCGTGGGTCGTCGAGAAGCCCGAACGCGGCCTTCCCCGCGGCCCCCAGACGATGCACGACACGACCCTCGGTTGGCGGATGATCAACCCGCGGATGGCCGGGCTCGGCGTCTCCACCGAGTCGATGGGCGAGACCGGCGAGAACGTCGCCGAGCGCTACGGGATCAACCGCGAGGACCAGGACGCCTTCGCCTTGCGCAGCCACCAGCGCGCAGTCGCCGCGGCGGAAGCAGGCAAGCTCGCCGAGGAGATCGTCCCGATCGAGGCGCCGCAGGGCCGCGAGACGGTGACGGTCGAGGCCGACGAGGGGCCTCGCCCCGACACCTCGCTGGAAAAACTGGCGAAGCTGCGCCCCGCCTTCCGCGAGGGCGGCACCGTCACCGCCGGCAACGCTTCCAGCCTCAACGACGGCGCCGCCTGCCTGCTGCTCGCCTCCGAGAAGGGCGCGGAAGAACTTGGTGCTGAGCCGCTGGCGCGGGTCGTCACCACCGGCGTCGCCGGGGTCGACCCCGCCTACATGGGGATCGGCCCGCTGAAGGCAGTCCCGAACGCGCTCGCCAACGCAGGCCTCTCGCTCGACGACATCGACCTGATCGAGATCAACGAGGCGTTCGCCTCCCAGGTCCTCGCCAGCGCCCGCGAACTGGGAATCGACGAGGAGCGCCTCAACGTCAACGGCGGCGCGATCGCCCTCGGCCACCCGCTCGGCTGCTCCGGCGCCCGCCTCGCCGGCACCCTCGTCCGCGAGCTTCAGCGTCGCAACGGCAAGTACGGCATCGCCACCCTCTGCGTAGGGGTCGGCCAGGGCCTCGCGACCGTCTTCGAAGCCGTCTAGACGTCCAGAAACCAGGCCTCGACGCTCATGATCAATAGGCTGTCATCAGTGACGGCTCGGGGAGACCTCCGCGTACCTGGTGTCTTGGCAGCGCTGGCCTGCGCGCTCGTCGCTCTCTTCATTCCTGCGACGGCCTCGGCCGCTCCGACCGCGCAAGCCTCGATCGTCGGCGGCCACGCCAGCTCGATCGCCGAATTCCCCTCGCTCTCCTACATCGAAGCCCACCAGGGCAACCACGGCTTCGCCTGCACCGGCACCGTGGTGGCACCGCGGGTCGTCCTCACCGCCGCCCACTGCGTCGAGAGCCTTGAGCACGGCGGCCTCACGCCGCCGGGCCAGTACGCACTGTCGACGGGAGTCACCAAACCCGAAGAAGCCCAAGCCGAAAACGTCTTCCACGTCACCGAAGCCCACGTCTTCCCCGGCTTCGATCCCGGCAGCCTGCACGGGGACGCCGGCATCCTCATCCTCGACCGCCCCACCACGGCGCCGCCGATCGCGCTTGCGGGCGCCGGGGATGCCGCCCTCTATGAAGGCGGCGCGATCGTGCAATTGGCGGGATGGGGGCTGACGCAAGCAAACGCGACGGAACAGCCCGCCGGCCTCCGTTCGACCTCGATGGTCGTCCAGCCACCCGCAACCTGCAAGCAGAGGACCAGCGGCTTCTACAAACCCTTCTCCGCCACTGCCCAGCTCTGCACCCTCGACCTGCCTAGCCGCAAGAGCGGCGGCTGCTTCGGCGACAGCGGCGGCCCCGCGATCGGCCAACGGCCCGACGGCACCCCAGTCGAGCTGGGGGTGATCAGCACCGGCGGCGACTTCTGCAGCACCAAGAAGCCGAACATCCTCACCCGCGTCGACTACGTCTCCCCCTGGGTCGCCGAATGGATCGCCGCGACCGAAGCCGGCGGGCCGCGACCGGTGCTCGCCCCGGGCACCGCCTTCCCGCTGATGACCAAGCCGACCGCCGAGGGCTTCGCCATCCTCACCCTCGAGGACCACTTCGGCAACCGCTTCGCCCAGGCGAAGAGAGTGTTCGGCGACTGCCACCGTTCCAGCCACACCCGCTTCAAGTGCGAAATCGCCTGGCTCGTCGGCCGCTTCGTCTACGCCGGCACCGTCACCCCCTTCTACGCACGCCGCGACAGCGCCGTCGTCTGGGACAGCCACTTCCAAATCCGCTGGGCCGTCCTCAAGTGCCTGCACGAACAAGAACGCGGCCGCAAGCGCCACTGCGCGATCCAGAGCAAACGCGGTTAACGGCCGCACTGGACAACAGGTAGCCTCGGCCGCGTGAGCGAGGGCTTTGAAGAGCTGGCCAGCGTCGACGGCAGGATCACGCCGACGGCGGAGGCGACGATCGGCCTCAAGGACGACGGCCTCTACCGCGGCGACGGTGCCTTCGAGGTGATCCGGCTCTACGAGGGAAAGCCGTTCGCGCTGATCGACCACCTCGACCGGCTGGAGCGCTCGACCGCGGCGATCGAGTTGAGCTTCGACCGCGGTGCCCTGGAGTCCGAGATCGGTGCGTTGCTGGGGGAGGCGGGCGCGGTCGAAGGGCAGCTACGGCTGATCGTCACCCGCGGCGGCCGCCGTATCGCCGCCACCGAGCCGATCCCGCCCCATCCCGAGACCGTCAGGCTGCAGACGGTCACCTACTGCCCGACGGTGATTCTCAACGGGGTCAAGTCGCTCTCCTACGCCGCCAACATGCAGGCGACCCGGATCGCCAAAGGCAAGGGCGCGGACGAGGCGGTGCTGATTCGGCCCGACGGCACCGTGCTGGAGCCGCCGACCTCCTCGGTCTTCTGGGTTTCCGCCGAGGGCACGCTGCGGACGCCGGCGCTCTCAGACGGGGTGCTCGAATCGATCACCCGCGACCGGATGGTCAAGGCGCTGCAGGTGGAAGAGGGCAGCTGGCACGTCGATGACCTGAGCGGGGCCAGCGAGGCCTTCCTCGCCTCGACCACGCGGGAGATCCAGGCGGTCGCCGCGGTCGATGGCAGAGCCTTCGACGCCGCCCCCGGCCCGCGCACCCGCGAGGCTCAGGACGCCTTCGCGGAGACGTTGGGTAGAGAGTTACGCGAGCTTTGACGCCGAGACGAGGGAGGGACGAAGGTAGATGGACTTCCAGCTGAGCGACGAGCAGAAGCTGATCCGCGAGACCGCACGCGAATTCGCCGAGCGGGAGATCCTGCCGAACGTGCGCGACAACGACCGCGCCGGCCGCTTCGACCGCGAGCTGGCGCGCAAGCTCGGCGAGGTCGGCTTCCTCGGCGCCCCGATCGCCGAAGAGTACGGCGGTCGCGGCCTCGACTACATCGGCTACGGCCTGATCGCCGAGGAGATCGGCCGCGCTGACTCCTCCGCCCGCACCGTCGTCTCCGTCGTCACCTCGCTGGTCGGCGGACCGATCGAGAAGTGGGGCACCCAAGAGCAGAAGATGAAGTGGCTGCCACGCCTGTGCTCCGGCGAGGGTCTCGGCTGCTTCGGCCTGACCGAGCCCGACACCGGCTCCGACGCCGCCAACCAACGCACCCGCGCGACCAAGACCGAGAACGGCTGGTCGATCAGCGGCCAGAAGATGTGGATCAGCCTCGGCAACGTCTCCGACTTCGCCCTGATCTTCGCCCAGACCGACCCCGAGAAGAAGCACCGCGGCCTCGCCTGTTTCATCGTCCCCACCGACAGCGAGGGCTTCACGACGCAGGAGATCCACGGCAAGCTCGGGCTGCGCGCCTCCGACACCGCTGAAATCTCCCTCGACGAGGTCGAGGTCGGAGAGGACGCGATGCTCGGCGAGGTCGGCGACGGCTTCAAGGTCGCGATGAGCGCCTTGGAAAACGGCCGCTACAGCGTCGCCGCCGGCTGCGTCGGCATCTGCGAAGGCTGCGTCCAGTCTTCCGTCGAGTACGCCAAGGAACGCAAGCAGTTCGGCGTCCCCCTGGCCCGCTTCCAACTGGTCCAAGAGATGATCACGGAAATGATCCTCAAGCGCGATGCCAGCCGGATGCTGGTGCTGCGCGCCGGCCTGCTGAAGGACGAAAAGAAGCCGAACGCGACCGAGACCTCGATCGCGAAGCTGTACGCGACCGAGGCGGCGGTCGAATGCGCGAACCTGGCGATCCAGGTCCACGGCGGCTCCGGCTACGTCGACGACTACCCGGTCGAGCGCTACCTGCGCGACGCTCGCGTCACCACCCTCTACGAGGGCACCTCGCAGATCCAGAAGTTGATCATCGGCCGCGCCGCCACTGGCGAGAACGCGATGACGCCCCTCAAAGAGGGGTAGCTGGATGGCGCAGGTCGAGGTCTCGGTCGACGACTTCCACGTCGGCCTCGTGCGGCTGAATCGACCGGAGGCACGCAACGCGCTCTCGCCGGAGATGCGGGCCGAGCTCGCCGAGACCCTCGAGCGCCTCGACGCCGACCCCGAGGTCCGCTGCATCGTCCTCGCCGGCTCCGACGATTTCTTCGCCGCCGGCGCCGACATCAAGACGATGGCCGAGCGCCCGCTCGACGCCCCGCCCGACCCGAAGGGGATGGAGTTCTGGACTCGCCTGGCGGCAATCGGGACGCCGACGATTGCGGCCGTCTCCGGCTACGCCTTCGGCGGCGGCTGCGAGCTGGCGCTGGCCTGCGACATGACCGTCTGCGACGAGAAGACCCGCTTCGGCCAGCCCGAGATCACCCTCGGGATCATCCCCGGTGGTGGCGGCACTCAACGATTGGCGCGAGCCGTCGGCAAGCAGCGGGCGATGGAGTACGTCCTCACCGGCCGCCGCTGGGACGCGGCGACGGCCGAGCGCTGGGGACTGGTCAACAAGGTCGTCGGCGACGGCACCTGGCTTACCGAGGCGATCGAGCTGGCACGGACCGTCGCCGAGCGCCCGCCGCTGGCGGTGCGCCTGGGCAAACGGGCGGTGCTGGAGGCACAGGAGACGAGCCTCGCCGAGGGGCTGCGGGCCGAGCGCAAGCTCTTCGACGAGGCGATGGCGACCGAGGACCGGGTCGAGGGGATGACCGCATTCCTGGAGAAGCGCGAGCCGCGGTTCCAGGGCCGATGAGCGTCTCCCGGGTCGGCGTCGTCGGGGCCGGGACGATGGGCAGCGGCATTGCCCAGGTGGCCGCGCTCGGCGGCTACGAGACGGTGATCTACGACGTCTCCCCCGAGCTGGCCGAAGGCGGAGCGACGGCGCTGCGCCAGGCTCTCGACAAGGGGGCCAACCGCGGCCGCTGGAGCGTCGAGGAGGCGGAAACGGCCTCCGCGCGAGTCGAGACGACGGCGGAGCTCGACGGGCTGGCGGGCTGCGAGCTGGTGATCGAGGCGGCGCCGGAGCGGGTGGAGCTGAAGCGCGATCTCTTCATCCAGCTAGCCGAGATCCTGGGGCCGGACGCGGTCCTGGCCAGCAACACCTCTTCGCTGCGCGTCACCGACATCGCCGCCGGAGTGCCGCAACCGGAGCGGGTCGTCGGGATGCACTTCTTCAACCCGCCGGCGCTGATGAAGTTGGTCGAGGTCGTCGCCACCGAGCGCTCCTCTGAGGCGGCACTGGCCGCGGCAACGGAGGTCGGCGAGCGGATGGGCCGGGTGCCGATCCGGGCCAAAGACTCGCCCGGCTTCGTCGCCAACCGCCTCGCCCGCCCCTACAGCTTGGAGTCGCTGCGAATGCTCGGCGACGGCGTCGCCGACGCGGCGACGATCGACCGCATCGTCCGCCTCGGCGGCGGCTTCCGGATGGGGCCGTTCGAGCTGCTCGACCTGATCGGCCTCGACGTCAACCTCGAAATCGCCCGCTCCTTCTTCGCCCAGGGCGGTGAGGTGGAGCGCTGGCGGCCGAGCCCGATCCAGGAGAAGCTCGTCGCCGAAGGCAGACTCGGTCGCAAGAGCGGCCGCGGCTACCACGACTACGGCGAAGGAAGCGAGCGCGAGCCGGACCCCGACCTCGGGATCGAGGCCCCCACCCTCGACCCCGGGCAGCTCGCCCGGGTCGACGAGCGGGCCGAGCAGGTGCTGAGCCGTCTCTTCGCCCAGATCGCCAACGAGGCCGCCTACGCGATGGAAGAGGACGTCGCCTCGACCGAGGACATGGACACGGCGATGAAGCTGGGCTTCAATTGGCCGGTGGGACCGCTTGATTTCGCCGAGCTGATCGGCCCGCCCCGTGCGGTGGAGCTGCTCGAGCGCCTCGAGCAGACCAACGGCGCTGCCTATGCCCAAGCGCCGCTGCTGTGCCAAGCCGCCGAGCAGGGCGTCGCGCTGCGGAAGTTAGGGCGGTAGCGATGGCCGCCGTTCGCCAGGCGATCGCGGCGAAGCGGCAACCGCCGGAGGCGGTCCTCTCCCACCTCCCCGCCGACGGCGACGCAATCGTCGGCCTCGGCAACGGCGAACCGAAGACGGTGATCGACGCGATCGAAGCCGGCGCCGCTCAGCTCAAAAACCTGCGCCTGCACCAGATGCTGCCGCTGCGCGACCGCCCCTACATCGAGGGGGAAGTCGAGGGGATGCGCCACGTCTCCTGGTTCCTCTCCCGGCACGACAAAGAGGCGTTCCAGCGCGGCGACTGCGACCTCGTCCCCAACAACTTCAGCGAGGTGCCGATCCTGCTGCGGCAAACGGTCCGCGACCCGATCGCCCTCGCCACCGTCTCGCCGCCCGACGAGCACGGCTACTTCTCGCTCGGCTGCCACGCCGAGTACGTGGCGCCGATGGTCGGCGAGATCCCGTTCTTCGTCGAGGTCAACGCGCAGATGCCGCGCACCTTCGGCGAGAACCAGATCCACATCAGCCAGATCCTCGGTTGGTGCGAGGCCGACTACCCGCTGGTCGAGGTGCCGCCGCGGGAGCCCCAGGAGGCCGACCGGCGGATCGCCGAGCTGGTCGCCGAACGGATCCCCAACGGGGCCACGATCCAGGCCGGAATCGGCGCCGTCCCCGACCAGGTGCTGGCGCTACTGGCCGAGCACCGCGACATCGGCGTCCACACCGAGCTGCTCTCCGAGGGCTTCGTCGACCTGGTCGAGAAGGGGGTGATCACCGGCACCCGCAAGCGCACCCACCGCAACAAGATCATCACCACCACCGCGCTCGGGACCAAGCGCCTCTTCGATTTCGTCGCCGACAACCCGGGGGTCGAGTTCTGGCCGGTGGACGAAACCAACAACCCGCGGAAGATCGCCGAAGAGCCGCACTTCACCTCGATCAACGCAACGATCGAGGTCGACTTCCTCGGCCAGTGCGCCTCCGAGAGCCTCGGCAGCGCCTACTGGTCCTCCTCCGGCGGCCAGCCCGACTTCGCCCGCGGCGCCGTCCTCTCCGAAAACGGCCAGGCGTTCATCGTCCTCCACTCGACCACCAGCGACGGAGAGACCTCGCGCATCGTCCCCCGCCTCCACCCCGGCGCCGCGGTCACCACCTTCAAGAACGTCGTCGACCGCATCGTCACCGAGTACGGCGTCGCCGAGCTCCGCGGCAGCACGATCGCCGAGCGAACCCAGCGCCTAATCGACATCGCCCATCCCAAGTTCAGGGACGAGCTATTGCGAGAGGCTCACGCCTGCGGCTACCTCAGCCAGGGCTGAGGCGCATCATCACTTCGTCGGCGTAGCACCAGCTCCAGTCCTCGCCGGGCTCGGCCGAGCGGATAATCGGGTGGCCGGTGTCCTCGTGGTGGGCGGTGGCGTGCTTGCCGATCGAGTTGTCGCAGCAGCCGACGTGACCGCAGGTCTGGCACATCCGCAAATGCACCCAGCTCATCCCCATCGCCAGGCACTCCTCGCACCCAGCGACCTCCCCCGGTGGGTCGAGGTACTTAACCGCGTCGAGGTGCGTGCACTCAGCCACTGCCCGTCGCGATCTCGGCGGGCTCACCACCGGGCATCCAGTGGGCCTCGACCGGCGGCGGCGCGTCGCGCAGGTAGCGCTCGGCGTCGAGCGCGCCCATGCAGCCGGTGCCGGCGGCGGTGACCGCCTGGCGGTAGGTGTGGTCGACGACGTCGCCGACGGCGAAGACGCCGGCCAAGTTGGTCCGGGTCGAGCCGGCCTCGGTGACGATGTAGCCGTCCTCGTCGGTGCCGACCTGGTCCTTGACGATCTCCGAGCGCGGAATGTGACCGATCGCGACGAAAGCGCCGTCGGTGGCGATCTCCTCCTCGGTTCCGGTCTCGGCGTTTCGGAAGCGCACCTTCTCCAGTTTCCCGCTCTCGCCCGCGACAAACTCCAGCGGTACCAGCGGCGCCTTGAACTCGATGTTGTCCTTTTCGGCAGCGCGGTCGAGCATGATCTTCGAGGCGCGGAACTCGCTGCGACGGGTGATTAGCTTCAACTCGCTCGCGTACTTGGAGATGAAGATCGAGTCCTCCATCGCCGAGTCGCCGCCGCCGATCACGATCACCTTCTGGTCTTTGAAGAAGGCGCCGTCGCAGACGCCGCAGGTGGAGACGCCGCGTCCGCCGAGCTCCATCTCGCCGGGGATGCCGAGCCGTTTCGGCTCCGCCCCCATCGCCAGGATCACCGTCTTGGCGCGGTGCTCCTCGTCGCCGAGGAAGACCTTCTG
>Ga0068851_10000735_pt1 | contig 13996 bp, 3 predicted proteins | sample KBSCornC12_FD_66588 | JGI IMG/M metagenome (GOLD analysis project Ga0068851, IMG submission 66588) | Corn rhizosphere microbial communities from Kellogg Biological Station, Michigan, USA - KBS Corn C1-2 | ecosystem: Host-associated > Plants > Roots > Rhizosphere > Soil ...
GCGTTTGCGTTGCCGCGACATCATGACGCGCGATCTCGTGGTAGCCACGCGCGCCACGACACTCGTGGAAGTCGGCCGGATGATGAAGCAGGAAGACACGGGCGTGATTCCCGTGGTCGAGTATGACACTCCGGTTGGTAATGGCAGAGAAGGAGAACCAATAAAATATGAGGGCCGCAATTATGCGCGCGGCAGACTAACTGGCTTAATTACTGACCGCGATATAGTCATACGCGCTGTTGCCGACAACAAGGATTGTGCCAGCACTCGTGCCGAAGACATCATGTCGGTCGACATTCACACTGCGCATCCGAACGATCGCGTCGTCGACGTCATTCGGAAGATGGGAGACAAACAGGTACGCCGCATTCCGGTTGTGAATGAGAATAATTACCTGGTTGGAATGATCTCCATGGCCGATATCGCAGTCGAGACACGAAACGATCGCGAACTCGCAGATGCTATTGAAGATATCTCGAAGGGTTCGTCGTTCTGGAACAGGGTTTTCGGTTAAGACTTTGCCGCGGGTTTATACAGATAGCACGGATTGAATCCGTGCTATCGGTGTAGATCTGCGGCTTATTTTCCCTTATTCTGTTGCGATGCGAAACACGAATCGTGATTTCTCGCTGATCCATAGCGGCCGGCGAGTGGTACCGTCTGGCAGGCTGTGGAATCCAGCCGCCGATGTTTACCGGGTGTCTGACGGCTGGGTCGTGAAGGTCGATCTCGCGGGTGTTTGTACTGACGAGTTGGAGATCGAATTGCACAATTCGATCCTGACAATTCGCGGGTGCCGGCGCGACACGCACTATCGTGAGGGTTTCGTCTACCATCAGATGGAGATCACCTACAGTCGCTTCGAGAAATCAATACAGTTTCCAGTCCCCGTTGAAGGCGCATCTATACGACGCGATTACAGGGACGGATTCTTAATCGTCGACGTGCGTCGCGAACAGGAATAATCGAATGCCGGAATCTTCTGAAAATGTAACGCCAACTGCCACCCCTCCTCCGGCCGAAGAAACAGCAACCCCGCAGAATGAAGGTTTGAGATTTTCCACTCAATCGACCGGGCAGCAGTTTGAGGTCGCAGTTCTCGCTCTGCAAAACCTCACGATTTTTCCCGAGACTGTTATTCCTTTGGGTATCGGAAGGCCGCGCTCGCTGGCCGCGGTGGAAGCTGCTCTGGCGACGCCGGAAAAACTGCTGGGATGTATTACCGTCCGTCCCGAAAGTTCAGACGACACTGACGCGAAACCCGCTGATCTCTACGAAGTCGGAACGCTGGTAATGATCAAGCGGATGGAGCGCTCGGAGAATGGAATGCGCATCATCGCGCAGGGCACCGAGCGCATTCGCGTGATCGAGTGGAAACAGGAAGACCCGTTCCTGCGCGCTATCGTCGAGATCCTGCCTGAGCCGCGCATCGTCGATACCGACCAGGTCGAGGCTGCTAAACGCAACCTTCAACAAATGATTCAGGAGGCAATGTCGCTTTTGCCAAACATTCCTCCTGAAGTGCGGATTGCGGTGCTCGGATCCGCCGATGCCGTTCGCTTGTGTTACTTCCTGGCGTCGGTTCTCAACCTCGGCGTCGAGGAAGAGCAGAAGATGCTGGAAGCGAATACGGCCGACGAACTGGTGCGCCTGGCCCACGCCGCACTCGCTCGCGAACTTGAAATCCTGCAACTGCGGTCGAAGATCGCGTCAGAAGCCCAGACCGAAATGGACAAGGCGCAGCGCGACTACGTCCTGCGACAGCAGATGCGCGCGATCCAGAAGGAACTGGGCGAAGACGAGACTGGCGAAGCCGCTGAAGCTGAGTTACTGCGAGAACGGCTCGAGAAAGCTGAACTTCCGCAGGAAGTGCGCGACGAAGCCGAGCGTGAGTTGAAACGCCTGCAACGACTGCCGCCCGCCGCGCCTGACTATCACGTGATTCGCACGTACCTCGAGTTTATTCTCGAACTGCCGTGGCTGAAGTCGTCTGAAGACAAGCTGGAGCTCGCCGAGGCGCGGCGCATTCTTGACGAAGATCACTACGGTCTCGAAGACGTAAAAGAACGTATTCTCGAGTTTCTGGCGGTCATAAAACTGCGGCCAGACACTAAGAGTCCGATACTGCTGTTTGTGGGACCGCCGGGAGTCGGCAAGACGTCGCTCGGACGGTCAATCGCACGCTCCCTGGGCCGGCAGTTTGAGCGAATGTCGCTGGGCGGCGTGCGCGACGAAGCTGAGTTGCGCGGTCATCGCCGCACGTACATCGGCGCAATGCCGGGCCGCATCGTCCAGTCGGTTCGGCGTGCGGGAGTGAACAATCCCGTGTTGATGCTGGATGAAATCGACAAACTCGGAAACGACTACCGCGGCGATCCCGCTGCGGCGCTGCTTGAGATCCTCGATCCACAACAGAACAACTCTTTCCGCGATCATTATCTCGATCTGCCGTTCGATCTATCAAAGGTCTTTTTCATTGCGACGGCGAATCAGCTCGGTCCGATTCCCGCGCCACTGCGCGACCGTATGGAGATCATCGCGCTGGCAGGTTATAGCGATCGTGAAAAACTCGAGATTGCTAAACGTTACCTGATACCACGACAGACCACCGAAAACGGACTCAACAGCGCGCAACTCAAGATCGACGACGACACGATCGAGTTGCTCGCGGCGCGCTACACGCGTGAAGCCGGTGTGCGCCAGATGGAAAGAAACATCGGCAGCATCGCTCGCAAGGTGGCGCTGAAGATCGCGCAGGGCGAGGCGGAGTCGGTCACCGTCACTGCGGCGGATGTACGTGAGTATCTCGGGCCACCGCGATTCTATCCCGAGCAGGCGCGTAAGGAGTTGCCCGCAGGTGTAGCCACGGGCATGGCCTGGACGGAGATGGGCGGCGAGGTTTTGTTTATCGAAGCGACGCTGCTGCCGGGCGGGAGAGGTTTGACGATTACGGGTCAGCTCGGCGAGGTGATGCAGGAATCGGCGCGCGCGGCGCAGTCGTACCTGTGGTCACATGCGGCGGAGTTCGGGATTGATCCTGAATTCTTCAAAAATTATGGAGTTCACCTGCACGTACCGGCAGGAGCGATTCCGAAGGATGGACCAAGTGCCGGCGTGACGATTACTTCGGCACTCGCGTCGCTGTACACGGGACGTCGCGTCAGACCAGACACGGCGATGACGGGTGAGATCACGCTTTCAGGCCTTGTGTTTCCGATCGGAGGCGTCAAAGAGAAGGTGCTGGCGGCGCATCGAGCGGGTATAAAACGCATCATCCTGCCGAGCCGGAATGAGGCCGACACCGACGATATTCCCGAGGACGTCAAACACGATCTTCAGATCGTGTTTGTGTCGGGCATTGGCGAAGTGCTCGACGCTGCACTGGAAGTGCTGGTTGCAAACCCACCACCGATAATTCACGACGGCGCACGAGGCGGGCGCCAACCCGAGCCCGAGCCAATATCCGTCAAAGGCTGAGTCCGTCAAAGGCTGAGTCCACAAAAGGCACAAACAAAAACACAAAAGGCACGAACATAACTCGTTCGTGCCTTTTTGTGTGTTTGTGGTTAGTGCCTTATGGCAGTGCTTCGACGTTGAAGAAGAACTTGAACGAGCCAGTCGCCTGGACGCCCAGCAGGAATTGCACGCTGACGCTCGCGTTCGGAGCCAACGGCGTTCCGAGAATGATGGTCATGCTGCTGTTGTTCCCTCCACCCAAAGGCTGGTTCGGTGGCGTCTCCACCGTTGTACCCAGGACGGTCACATTGCAAGGCTTGGTAGCAAAACCCGCTGCCGTACATGTGGCCGGATCGTTCACACTCACCGTAATGTTACCGGAGTCAATTGCCCTCAGGTCCGCAGTGCTGCCCGTCACTGGAGCGGTACTGATATCCACAACACGGATGCGCAACCGCGTAACCGGCGCACCAGTGTTGTTCTGGAAGCGCCGTCTAATCGACAGCGTTCCCTGCGAACCGTTGGTCACCGGCGTAGTGTCACGCTCGCGGTTTGGCGAACCCGCTGCTCCCTTAGTGCTATCGAGCAGCAGCGCCAACACCGACAGATTGAACCGCGGACTACCCAGGTTCTGTGGACCAGGTGCTCCGAGGTGCTGTCCCGCGGGTGTCAGGGCCACGCTCGTATCGGCGAAGATGAAGTCATCGAAGTTGCTGTTCGAATCCTTCGTCATACCGCCGGTCGGACATGGACCAAAGTTCGACGGAACACCCTTCTTACCGCACTCATCGCGGAAGTAGGTGTATTCAAGAACACTTCCGACGGTTGGCGTCAATGTATTTCCTTCACGGAACAGGTCACAGACGCCACCGACGTTCGGTCCGAATCCAACCGCATCCAGCCGATTAGCAGTGGAGATACTGCCGACGGACGTGGTGGTGAATAGCGCGACGTTCCTGTCGTTCTCGATATCCGCCACCGACACATCGCCTGCGGCATTTCCGGTGCCACCGTAGTTCGCCAGACTGTAAGTAGGACCAGTGAACAGGAAGTGTCCACGTCCCGGAATCGTGGTGCCGCCCGGGATTATTCCGACGAGAACTGGCGCGTCACCGCATGTCGCTCCCATCTTGAACAATCCATAACCCGGGCCGGCCGGTACGATGTGTGGCGAATCGCTGTTGTTGTAAATCTCAACAAAGTCGTCACCGGAACCGGCCGGTCCACTGGTTCGGATTTCGCTGATCAGCAGTGCGCCCGGCTGATTCGTGATCAGTATCGTTCCGATGGCCGTGCCATCAGCGATGGTGGCATTCGTCGGGCTCGAGAGCACAACCTGGAACTGCTCGGGGGCCTCGTTCTTCTTGTTATCGGCCAAGACTGGAACAGCGATCGTCTTGAACTGTTCGCCTGTTGCGAAGCTGAGAGTTCCTGACTGAGCGGTGTAGTCCTGACCCGCGACCGCACAGGTAATGCACGATCCTGGCAGGTCCTGCGTCGCGAAGCTCACCGATGCGCCACCAGCAGGAGCCGGCGCACTCAACGTGACCGTGAAGATCATGTTGACTGAACCAGACGCAGGTTCGGCGACCTGCGCATCCTGGATGCTGATGTTCGTTGCAACCTGGATGTTCAGAACGTCGGTATCGGATTTAGCTCCGCCCGTACCGCTGTTGCCTTGGTCGTTCGACACGATGGTCAACGTGGCAGCACCGTTAAAGCCCGCGGTCGGCGTAAAGGTCATGCCGTTCAGCGCGGCATTGATATTAGTGATGGTGCCAGTAAACGTCATCGTTGCGTCGGCCGTTCCATCATTCACTGTAAACGCCAGGCCAGTCGTGCCGCTGAGTGTCAGCGTCCCGTTGGTGGCGGTGAGCGTTACCTGAATGTCATTTGTTCCGGCATCCGCATCCGTAATCGAAATCTGGTTGCCGTTGCCACTCGAGAATGTCAGCGGCGTGTTTTGGTTCGTACCCTGCGGACCCGGCACATTGTTCACCGGCGCGTCGTTCACCGCAGTGATGTTGATAATGCGCGTGTCCGAATCAGTGGCAGTGCCATCATCGACAGTGAACGTAATCGTTCGCGACGCTGTCGGGTCGTCGCTGCTGTTCTGATACTTCACCGTACGCAGCGCCGTCTGGAAGTTCGCGACTGAAGAGGGACCGGTCAGTGTCAGCACGCCGGTACCGCTGTTGTAGCTGCCAGTGATTCCATTCTGGTTCGTGAATGTCAGCGTATCCTGAGCAGCCACGTGGCCGGAAGTAATCGCGACTGTTGCTCCTACCAGGTTCAGGCTATCAACGTCGGTTACCGTCAGACCCGGATCGATTGCCGTCGCAGCGTCGTTCTCTGTATAGGAGAGAGCGGCTACTGTTGTAGTCACAACCGGAGCATCGTTCGCGGCGTTGACCGTGATGTTAACCGTGTCTGTATCAGTCTTGGCGCCACCGCTGCCCGTGTTGCCCTGATCGTCTGAGATGATCTGGAGCGTGGCCAAGCCGTTGAAGTCTGCCGTCGGGTTGAACGACAGGTTGGTCATAGCGGCATTCACCGCTGTCAACGTACCTGTGAACACCATCGTGGCATCGTCTGTGCCGTCACCCGTGGTGAACCCTAGACCTCCCGTTCCACTGAGCGTCACAGTACCGTTTGTTGCCGTCAACGTAATCTTGACCGGGTTTGAACCGGCATCGACATCGGCGACCGAAATCGAAAATACCTTCGCCGTGTCTTCGTTCGTAGTTTGTGGTGCAGGCACCGTGTTCAGCGGCCCATCGTTCACCGCAGAGATAGCGATGCCACGCGTTGCCGAGCCGGCGAGGCTGATGCCGTCACTTGCAGTGAAGGTGATCGTTCGCGATGCCGTCGGGTCGTCGCTGCTGTTCGTGTAAGTCACTGAGCGCAATGCAGTCTGGTAGTTAGTAACGGAACTCGTGCCGCTCAGTGTCAGGACACCAGTGCCGCTGTTGTAAATACCAGTGATTCCATTCTGGGTCGCGAAGCCCAGCGTGTCCTGAGCACTCGCGAAGCCAGCCGTAATCGAAACACTCGCGCCGGTGAGATCCGTGTTGTCACTGTCAGTGACCGTCAGACCCGGATCGATCGCAACGGCTCCAGCATTCTCTGTGTAAGCGAGATTGCCGGCTGTGGTGGTCACCACCGGAGAAGCGTTGGGTGGGAACACGGTAATTGTGAACGACTGCGCGCCAGACGTGTTCGAATTTGGCGGCGAGTTGCTGCCGTTGTCACTCAAAGTCACGCTGAAGCTAGCGGTACCAGAGGTGCCGTTAGTAGCCGTGTAAGTCAGTGCGCCAGTAGTTGAGTTGATCGCCGGTGCCGTCGAGAACGTTAGCGTGCCTGTTGATCCTGTTGCGCTAACGTTGAAGGTCAATGTCTGACCACTCTCACCGGGTCCCTGAGAAATATTAGTCGCGAAGTTACTGACACTCTGCGGTCCCGCATCTTGAGCCGAAGCTGGCGGATTAGCAGCGATCGTGAACGACGGCGGATCGTTAATCGGATTCACGGTGAGCGTCACTGTGGCGATGTTGCTGTCGGAGGTTCCGTCGTTCGCTTTGTAAGTGAACGAGTCGCCACCAAAGAAGTTGCTGTTCGGCGTGTAGCTGAACGAGCCGTCAGCGTTCAGCATGAACGACGACGCGTTTGCCGGTCCGACGACCAGTACTGCCGTCAACGAACCCGCCGGCGTATCGACGTCCGTGTCGTTGGCGAGCACACCCAGGGCGGCGTTGACCACCAGAGGCGTGTCTTCGTCAGTCGCGTACGCATCGTTGTTGGCCACAGGGGCATCGTTCGCTGCGTCGACTGTCAGATCAAATGTATCCGTCGCGGTGCGACCGTTGGTCGCCGTTACGGTGACGGTGATCGTGGTCGAACCGTTCTCGTTCGAGGCCGGGGTGATGTGCAACGTGCGCGATCCACCCGAGCCGGTAAAGTTCATGTTTGCATTCGGGACCAGCGTCGTGTTCGAAGACGTCGCGGTAACTGTAGCGATCAGCGATCCGGTGTCGTCACCGAGATTGAAGGTGACGTCTTTCTGAGTGTCTTCGTTTGTCGACTGGTTGGGAATGTCCTCGATCGATGGGTGTAACTCAAACGCGCCGATGTCGACGGTTTGAATCGTGTCTGGATCGAACGAGTCAGCGTTACGTGGGAAGCCGGTGCCGCGTTGATCGAACGGCAGAGGCTCAGCCGTAATCGTGTCGCCGTCGAGGTCAAACGTATCCTGCGGCAGATTTGCGTTGCTGCCTCTCTCAATTGCGGTGCTCGCCTGCAACAACGCGTGTGTTTGCGTGGTGCCGCCGTTATCACCGAGCGTTCCGAGACCAGCATCGGCCACGCCAACCTGGTTGTTGTTGCCGCCATCGGTCAGACCGCCGGCGCCGCCGGTTCCGATCAGGTTGAACGAGCTGGAGGCATTGACGGTGCCGCTGATGTCGTCAGCAGCGTCCGTCACACCATCTTCGTTGAAGTTGCCCGCGACGATGGTGTTGTGCAGCGTCGTAGTGCCACTAACGTTATTGATACCACCACCCGTACCGATGCTATTGGCATCGTTATCTGCGCGGTTGTTGGTGATTGTGCTGTTGATGCTCGTCACCGTGCCGCCGAGGTTGGCGACACCGCCACCGTTACCAGCGGCGTTGTTGCCGCTAATCGTGGTGTTGATGAGCGTCAAAGTACCAGTCGCGGAGTTGCTGATGCCGCCGCCGTCGATGTCGGTGTTATTGCCACTCAACGTGGAATTGACAATCGTCAACGTGCCATCGTTCAGAATACCGCCACCGCTGGTGGAGCCCTTGCCGCCACTGATTGTGAGTCCAATGATGCTCGCAGTCTTGCCGGAGTTTACATTGAACACACGAACGAGGTTGCCGCCACTGACAGTGATGCTCTCACCGCTGTTGTTCTTGATGGTCGTGTTCTTATCAACCACCAAAGGCGTGAGAGCCGTGATCGTGTGCGGGCCTGCGCCTGTAATGTCGAACGTGATTGTCGTGCCGCTGCACACCTGCGAGAGAGCGTCACGAAGCGAGCCGGCGCCACTGTCTGCCGTGGTCGTCACGATCGGATTTGCAGAACACGGAATAACCTGTTGGTTCACGACGTTGCTCTGTGACGGATCGAAGTTCCCATCACCTGAGTAATCAGCACGAATCTGGTGCGTGACCGCAGCCAAAGACGAAGTCTGACATTGAGCTTGACCTCCGCTCAGCGGCACGTTGTCGCAGATCACAGTGTTGCCATGGTCCACGTCGATGAAGTCGACCGTACCAGTCGGATCCGCGGTGCCCTGCGCCGGAGTCTCACTAACCGTGGCCGTGAACGTCACCTGATCGCCGAAGTTCGACGGGTTCAGGTTCGAAACAAGGTTCGTTGATGTATTGAAGAGATCGACCAGCGTTACCGTCTTCTGCGTGCCGGCGACTTCCGGATCGTCCGTAAAGACGTCCCCGAAGTTCGAGCCAGAAACCTTGCCCTGGTTTTCGACACGTGGCGGGCCAAGCAGAGTCAGGTTCGGTGCATTGTTTACCGTGACCTGGAATTTGATCGTCACAGTGCCGCCTGCGGGCAACGTACCGATGTTGGCGGTGACAGTTTCACCTGACATCGGCGCTGCCATCGCGGGAGCAGCGTGATTCATGGCTGCGTTTTGGGTCTTCACTGCCCGACGCGCTGGCGCTGCGTGATGCGACAGCACCTTGGCTGGTTGCTGAACATTTTCAGACACAGCCTTTTCCGCTTCAGATGGAGCAGTGATTTCCGCCGCATGGGCCGTCGGCGCGATCATTGAACTAAACGCGCCTGCGAAGCTCGCAACCGCGGTGACGGTGCGCTGCCAGAACGACGGCGCATTCACTGAAGCCGATTGCGTCGCGGGAGTGCTTGCGACGTCAGAGCCGGCCTTGCTGGTGTTGGCTGCAAATACGTCGCCCTTTTGGTTCTGGAAGTTTTGCGTAACTACGGCCGGCGCTGTGGGGACTGTCGGTTGCGCGCACTGTGACCCAGCCGGGTTCGTGTTGATATAACCACCGCCACCGGCCGCCACGTTATTGGATACTCCAACGTCATTGGGGTTCCCATGGCCTGCCGTGTTGGGCCGGCCCAGGACGTATGTTCTGACCGCAGCGTTGTCGCTGTTCGCGCCAGTGTAGCCAGGGAGTCGTACTGTAGCCAAAAACCGCTCGCGGACACGATAGTCGACGCCGCCCCCCGCCAGATTGCCCGTCGAGTTGTTATTCAGTAAATCGACACAGGCCTGATTGGTATTGCCAGTCGTCGTAGCGATATTGAGTTGGATGCCGTGGTCGGGTACCGCCGTGGGCGGGTTGTTGTTCGGGCTGTCCACGGTGTTACCGGTGACAGTTACGTTCAGCGGACCATTGCCAAGTCCGCTTGCGGTCGAATCGCCGGCCTGAAGGTTTATGCCCTGGTTGCTCCACTGGTGAACCTGGTTGTTAAGCACCGAGGCGGTCAGCGTACCCTTCGAGTGGTTCTCCACGCGGATGCCGCTTGACTGCGACGCGCCAGAGCCGGCATTAGCCGCTACGCCAATTGTGTTGCCCGATACGCGACCCTGCCAGTTGCCGTTTCCTGAGCCTTCATTGATGTTGATGGCGCCACCCTGGATGGTGCCGCTCATCGTGTTGTTCGAAATGTCGAAGCGCATGACTTCGGTTGAGTCCGTAACGCCGCCGACGATATCACCACCGGAAATCGTGATGCCCTGGCCCAGCGCATTGATACCACCACCTCCACTCAACGTGTTACCGGTGAAGATGATCGTGAGTTGTGACTGGCCATCAGCGGCGGTCTGAATATGGTCGCCGTTAGTCGCTGCGAAAGTTGAACCCGTTACGACGGCTTTAAGATTGCCAGAGTTGTGGGTGACGATTTGGATGTTGTCGTTACCGTTGGTTCCGGTGTTGGTGTCACGGATGGTGGAGTTCTGGATCGTCAGCTCTCCTGCTGTGTTGGTGTTGTTCGTCACCCGAATGTTGTCGCCCCAGCCGCCGCGAATGTCGCTCGCCGTAATCAGGTTTGAGTTTGACCCGGCAGCGGTACCAAAGAGGTTGTCGAAGATAACGCTACCCTCAGAGGCGGCTGCACTATTTCCATTAGTGCCGTTGACGACGCACGTGTCCATGACGAAGCCGGTGACGCTGAAACCTCGCACGGCAAAGTTGGTATTGGTGTCGAGACGCATGCGCGTTAGCACAACGTCGTCAGCAGTGTCGAGGCGAACAGCAGTGCCGCCGGTCGCACCATCTGCGCCGGTAGTGTTGGTGATACGACCACCCGTGCAGGTAGGCGTAGCAGAGGTACACGTGCCGCCGGTGCCGAGAACGCGGAAGCCGCCGGGGCTGCCGCCCGAGTTCGTGTTTTGAAGAAAGATGCCATTGCCGGCGGTCGCACCGCCAGTGGTGTTGACGGTAGTCAACTGGATGTTGAGCGGATTGCGGGCTGTAGTCGTCGCGCCTCTGATCTCAACAGCGGTATCGTTGGTCGTGGTAATCGTGCCTGATGGAATGGTTATCAGGCCGGCACTGGTCGCGCCATCGTTGTCGGTCACGAACAGGCCGCGCTCGCCGGAATCCGGCGTAACAGTCAGCGCGCCGAACGTCATCGCGCCTGAGTTGTTGGTCAGGATGATACCGGTGCCGATGTCGTCCGCGTTGGCGTTACCCGTGCCGTTAACGGTGGTCCCACCGAAAGTGACTGACGCGCCGGTGCTGGTCACTGAGATACCGGTGCCGGTTGTATTCTGGATACTGGTGGTGCCGAAGCTCACGGCCCCGGACGGGGAGCTGGCAACTGAGATACCGGTGCCCGTCGTGGTACCAACCGTCGTGATGCCGAAATTGGCGGTGGTCATCGTCGAGTTGTTCACCGAGATACCGATGCCCGCGGAACCGCTGATGTTGGTTGCAAGGGTTGCATCATTTACTACGAAGCTGCCGGAGACGTCCGTCAGGTTGACGCCATCTCCCGAGCTGGTAGTCGAATCAACATTATTGAGCACCATCGCAAGCGGGGTACGGCCTGCGGGTCCATCAATAAAGATGGCAGCGTTGCCAGTGGCAGCGACGTCGCCCGAGGTCGTAGTGATCGTTCCCGTGTTGTTCTGCGCATCGAGACCGCGGAACGAAGAGTCGGGAGTGAGATCGAAATCCGCGAACGAGATGTTGCCGCTATTCGACGACAGATTCACAGCGGCACCCGCTGAGCTGTTCACGGTCGTGTTTCCGAAGCTAGCCGCAACGGCCGAGCTGGCCATTGAAAGACCAATGCCCAGGCTGTTTTGAAGGTTCGTGGTGCCGGACTGGAACGTACCGCTGCCGCCGCTGAAGGTTATACCGTTCGTACCATTGTTCGACGAGACGCTCGTGAACACCAACCCGAGGATGGTATTCGTCAGCGTGGCCGCCGGTCCAGCGCCGGTCGTCGAGATGCTGCCGGCGCCAACCGTGACCGTACCGGAGGCGTTGGCATTGAGTCCGATGCCCACCGAGTTCGTGATGGCCAGCGACGTGAAGCTGATGGTCCGGCCCGTGTTGTTGGTCAGGTCGACCGCGGTACCGGCTGCATTCTTGCTGACCGTGGTCGCGGCGAACGCCACGTTGGCGTTCGAGGTGTCGATATCGATGCCGTTGCCACCGGGGTTTGTGATTGACGTCGCACCGGTGACTGTGACCGCGCCGCCGCCTGCACCGTGCAGGAAGCCGACGCCCGAATTACCAGACGTCGTGATGGTTCCGAAGGTTTTCGTGCCCGCGGAATTATTCTGCAAAGAGATCGCGTCGCTACCGCCTGAGACCGAGGTGTTGCCGAAATCCAGGTCCGCAGTCGAGGTGCCGACAAGAATGCCTTGAGTCGTACTGTTGGAGACGCTGGTTGAGCCGAACGAAAATGCACCTGCGCCCGAGTCCGAAACGCCTGTGAGATTGATACCCTGAGCGGTGCTCGACGTCGTCGTAACACTCGCAAACTTGCCACCTACTGACAGTATGCCGTTAGTGAGACTGAGCGCCTGTCCAGTGCCGTTCAGCGTTACGTCAGGAGAGGTCGAGTTGCCGACGAGCAGCGTGCCGAAAGCGTTACCTGATATTTTCGCGCCCGTTGTGTTGCCGACGGTAAACCCGCGCAGCGTGTTGCCGGAATTCAGGTTGATGCCGTTGGTGGCAGGGGCGGTGGTTGTAATCGTGACGAACACGCCGTTAGCGGCATTCGTCACCGGTAGTGGATCGGTTCCGCTGGGCTGTGAAAATCCGGTCAGGCCGATAAGGGTGGCCGTCGCATCCTGTCCGATAAGCTTCTGGCCGGCGCGGAGATTCACCGGGCCGGTGTATGCGGTTCCGCTTTCATAAATAAAGATCCAGTCGTTGTCGCCGGGTTGTCCCGGTCCACCGAGGTTGGCGGTGTTGAAATTCGCCAGCGAGGTGAACGGATGTGAAAGGCGTCCATCGCAATTTGAGGTGCAAGCGCCGGCGTTGTTGCTGATGAACCAGAGCTTGTTGGCGACGGTGATCGTTACGGTCGTCGATATGCTCGAGGTACCGGAGTTCGAGGTATAAGTGAAGGTATCAGTGCCGGTAAATCCGACGGGCGGATCGTATGTGAAACTGCCGTTTGCATTAATCGTTACGTTGCCGGAGCAACCACCGGTACAGGCCGTGCTCGATTTGGTTTCAGCAGTGGCCGTCATGCCGGTGTTATTTCCCGTATCGGGATCGAAGTCGTTGCCGAGCAGGTCGGTCGCGCCATCGGGGATGGTGAGCTGCACGTTACCAATCGTGCTGTATTTGTCACTCGCAGCAGCGATCGGTGATCCTGGAACCAGCGTCGTGTGCGCGTCGATCGTGTCGGAGAACACCACGCTTAGAGCATCGTCCGCGGGGCTCGTCACGCCAGTGTTGTTTACGTTAACCGTATAGGTAATGGTGCCACCCGGAGCTACAGGGGTCGCCGCTGCTATGCCATCGTCTTTGGTCGCGGTGATGACGGGGGCATACATGGGTGCCGGCGCCGGTTGCGGAACTGGCGCGTTGACGAAGGTGTTCGTCGTGGCTGCGGCGGTGCTGGCGGGAGTTTGTGTCCTTGCCGACTCACGGTTTGCGGCTCGTGATTCCCCTCGAGAAACGGGAGCGAAGGGCACGAGAGGCAACATGATTAGGAGCCAAGTGAGCAGGCAGGCGCTGAATATTCTGACAACACTTCTATATCTCTGGGGGACCGCTTGATGCATGGATTTATCTCCTGTTTGCTAAAGGTGAGAGTGGCAGGCGCACCTTCTTCGGGAAAAATGCGTCGCAAGAGTAGTACAACATAATTAATTGGTCAATGAATTTTCACACAGTAGAGGCATCCTCGTCGGGTTGGTGAGTTGTACTGGGCACCACTCACGCCCCCGGCGTTGGACTGGCTGACTCGCGTGCTTTCCGTCTGCGTTCCTTGAGCTTCTTATCCGCCTCAAGGTCCTGGACGAGCACGTAATTCTGATTGCCAGCCTCGCCAC
>Ga0068851_10000736_pt1 | contig 13995 bp, 13 predicted proteins | sample KBSCornC12_FD_66588 | JGI IMG/M metagenome (GOLD analysis project Ga0068851, IMG submission 66588) | Corn rhizosphere microbial communities from Kellogg Biological Station, Michigan, USA - KBS Corn C1-2 | ecosystem: Host-associated > Plants > Roots > Rhizosphere > Soil ...
TGGGTGGCGGCTCGACATCTGGACAAACAATGGCGGTTTGAAGCGGCGCTGAGTGAGGATCACAAATTGATCACCACTGGACCTTACCGTTGGTTGAGAAATCCGATCTACGCATCCATGCTGGGGATGCTGCTGGCGACAGGATTCGCGAAGACGTGGTGGCCGCTATTCGTCGGGGGCGTGATCTTTTTCATCATCGGAACCGAAATTCGCGTACGTGCCGAGGAGAAGTTGCTGGCGGCACGGTTCGGTGGAGAGTTCGCCAAGTATAAAGCGAGAACGCCAGCTTATTTTCCCTTTTTACGATAGACATCAGAGAAGATTCAGCGGAACGGTTGCACCGCCGCGGGCTGATCGGAACTCACCTGGCCAACGGCGATTTTCGCAACGAAGAAGTTTTCGCCGCATGCAGGAGAGCCAGCCAGTCTTCGCAGCATCGCGAGTTGGCCCACGTGCGTAAGCGCATCGGCGATCGGTCCTTGAAAGAGCGATTCCGCAGATGCGTGGAGTGGCATGCAGGAGGCGAGGTAGTCATCGAAGGCTTTCAGTGCAGCGTGGAAGCGGGCTTTCTCATTAGGCCAAGCAAGGGGCGGGGAGTTGTGCCAGCGCTCACTTCCCTGCACCGCGCTGAGTGCCCAATCAAACAGGTCGCCCATGTGAGCAAGAATCTGGATCGGCTGGCGGCCGCCGCCTTCAAAGGTGAAGAAACTATCGGGTGCATCCTTGAGAGCGCGAGCGGCGCGATATGCGACGGTGGCAACAGTGTGGCGTAGGAATTCGCGTTTGTCGCTCATAACGAAAAACTATATCGCAGATCGCTGCTGAGACTCGTTCAGAGCGCAAACGTGACACCATAGCGATCTGAAATCGCGAGCAGTTGGGGCATGTCCTGGGGAATGGAAAGTGCGGAAATCTCCTCGAGATATTTTTCGAAGCCCCCGGGGCAGGCGACGATAAGGATCTTCCCGTCGGCCGCTCCGGCGTTGCGAAAGGTGTGGATAGCACCGCGCTTACCTTGAGCAGCCTTGCCCGGAGGTAACTTTTGCCATTGGCCGCCGGAAAATATTTCGAAGTCTCCTTCAAGAACGAAAAAGGTCTCATCCTCGTTTTTGTGTGAGTGGGGAGGTGGTCCGCCGCCCGGTGGCGAGGTCTGTACGAGCATACAAGAGAGTCCGCCGGTCATTTCGGCGGTGGTAAGAATGTCGATGGATTCGCCAAAGACTTTGAAGCTCTTGACTGGGCTCAAGTTATCTCCTTTTTCGACTGAGGAGGGAATGGGCAGAAGATAACACGGGCCCCGCCGCGCAGACTAGGCGTTTAGGACGCTTCTCTGTTAGAATCAAGGTTCTGAGTCCATCAGCAGGAAGAAGCAATGTCCATCCATCCAGTAATGCAGCGCCTGGCCGACAAGCTGAAGCGCACCGATCTACCTACATTCGTGCCCGGCGATCAGGTTCGCGTGCAAGTCAAGATTAAAGAAGGCGATAAAGAACGTTTGCAGGCTTTCGAAGGCCTCGTGATCGCCATTAACAAGGGACCCCAAGGCACGTTCACCGTCCGCAAAATGAGCTTTGGGCAGGGCGTTGAGCGCATCTTCCCATTCAACTCAAAGGTTGTGGACAAGGTGGAAAAAGTTCGCAGCTACAAGGTGCGGCGTTCAAAGCTGTTCTACATTCGCGGACTGCGCGGCAAGGCCGCCCGTCTGAAGGAAGTGGAACGCACCGCCGTCAAGGCATAAAAGGGCTTCCCTTTCCAGGGCCACGAAAACCCCAGCTTCGGCTGGGGTTTTCAATTTGCAGCAATCAAGAATGGCGTGGAACCAAGAACTTCAATCTTCGCGGGTGTTCTTGTTGAGGCGCTTGGCGTCTCCGGTTTCCTTGGATTCATCCAGCCCTGTCGAATCCGCAATGTCTATCGTTCCAAACGAGTCATTGACTACGCCATCATCGACCGGAGGATTCTTCTCTTCAAATCCGCCGGGCTGGGTGTGCGTGGGCTTTAGCTTTTCGGTCATTATGGCCTCCAGCTTGATTGGATGCGCCTAGGCAGAAGACACTCGCGTACTCTTTTGTCGGGTTTGTTGCTCCAGATGGAAATCTGCAGAAATCAGGCAGGGGTGAAACAGACTGGCCCGAGCAACCTCCTTTGCGGGGCCAGTCTCTACCGTGCTGGCCATCTCAGCCGAGTTCAGGGGCCGGATTCGTCCCAGGATTGCCAACCGTTTTCCTGATGCGGGCTAAGTGGTGCCAGCTATGGCGTACGGCATGATCCTCCAGTACGAACTGGGCCGTAACCGGCGCGCCGAAACTAAGCGAGAACGGAGCAGCACGATCCAACTCATCGTCGGTGAACTCACGTACCACTTCGGCTGCCTTTTGACTGTTGCTTTTCAACAGCGCCAGTGTCTCCGCTTTCGAGACATTTGCGTGCTCGGCCGCGTGCCCGGCGTTTAGCTTGCTCACGACCTCCCACGTTACATCTATGACAGATTTACCATTGGCGATTGCGCGAGCCAGGTCGACTTCTATCGGATAAACACTGGCCACATGGTTCACGATCACGCCAATGGATCGTCCGCTCTTTCCGCCCTCGGTTACAGGAGTAGACCACTCTTTCTCTGTGAGGCGACTCGCAAAATCGGCCAATCTTGCAGCACCTTCTTCGATGCGGTCGGCAAGCATCTCCGCGCGCCTGCTCTGAGGCTTTCGATCCCGCAGCGTTGATCGAGCCGCTGAGATGTCGGTTGTCTTTTCGCCACGGAATGCAATCACTTCGAGATACTCCGCATCCACAAGAGTGCCCCTGCCTTCGGCGCGGTTGTAGGATTTCCACAGGGCAACGAGTTCCGCCTTGAGTTGCGCTTGTCCCTCAGGATCCAGCGACGCGAAAGCCCGCGCCATCGGGCCATAGTTTTCACGGAAGAAGTCGACGACAACCTCGGGTGGGAACGGGTATTCGAGCTGATAGAAGCGCAGCGTACACTTCACATCCAGAATGCCGTTGTGAAAGCGCTGACGAATGGTGGCTTCGTCACCCCAGAGAAGTGGCGAGGGCATTCCACTCGGAGCGATGTATTTGCTGATTGTCTTGAACATCTGGCCGACGAAACCTTGTGCGGTCCAGTTAGCCATGGCAATCTTCCCGCCAGGCCGGCACACCCGGGTTAATTCTGCCGCCACTTTGTCCGGCCGTGGTGCAAACATGGCGCCCACCAGACTGGTGACGACGTCGAACTCCGCGTCTGCATAAGGCAGAGCCTCCGCGTCCCCTTCATCGAAAGTGACCTTCAACCGCTCTCGCGATGCCCGTTCCCTCGCTCGCTCAAGCCAGTTTGTAGCAATGTCGCAGCCAGTAGTCCGAACTCCAGCTCGAGCCGCGATCAGGGCGAGCTGCCCGGCTCCGCAACCAACATCCAACAGGCTCTTTCCGGGTTCGACACCGAGCCTTTGAAAGAACAAGAGCGCATCAGGCTCCATGTAGCGTGAGAAGACGTCGTAATCTCCATCCATCCAGGTCGCCTTCAGGCGCGCCTTTAGTTGATCGATGTCGCTAATTCTGGGGGAAACCGCGGCAATTGAACTCATTTCTTCTCGCTTCCATAAGGGAATTTGATCCGCTAAGATCAATCTCTAATATGCGGCAGCCCCGGCCTCCGATATTTGATCGAACGGCCCGTAGTCTTACCTCAGACACCCATTTTTGAGAGCGTGCAATTTAAATGGATGTTCTATCTGACGTGCTGAGTGCGGTGCGGCTCGAAGGAGCGCTCTTCTTCAACGCCGAGTTCACCGCTCCATGGTGCCTCAGCTCTTCCGGGGCGGAAGGCATCGCACCCTACCTGCCATCCAGAGGCGCACATGTGATCATGTTTCATTTTCTGACGGAGGGGCACGCCTATGCGGTATCGCAAGAAGGCAAACGCGTTCAGCTCGGTGCCGGCGATATCGTGATCTTCCCCCATGGGGATCGTCATCTACTGGGAAACGGTGTCCCTCAGATCCCGGTCGACTCGTTTAAGACATTTGCCAAGAATCTTGCTGACGGGCTGAAAGTTGTTCGCTTTGGCGGAGGTGGTGAAATCACGAGGTTTGTATGTGGATATATGGCGTGCGATCCGCGGCTTTGTGATGTGCTGCTGGCCGGACTGCCGCGCATCTTAAGGGTGCCCGTCGCCTCCGGTCCTTCAGGTCAATGGATTGAAAACTCGATCCGCTTCTCTGTTGGAGCCTCCAACGGAACCGACGCGGGTAGTTCACTCGTTGTCGGCAAATTATCAGAGGTGCTGTTTGTCGAAACCTTGCGCCGATATATCTCCGCGCTGCCCGATGATCAGACTGGCTGGCTGGCTGGACTGCGGGATCCTATGCTCGCCAAGGCACTTGCGTGGCTGCATCGAGATCCGGCGGGAAACTGGACCGTAGCGAAACTTGCTAAAGATGTTGGGCTGTCTCGAACTCGGCTCACGGAACGCTTTCGACATTTCCTTGGGATGTCTCCAATTGCATATCTGACGGATTGGCGCATGAAACTCGGTGCGGAAGCGTTGTTGAAGAGCGAAAGGAGCATCGCTGAGATAGCGCTGGATGCTGGCTACAACTCCGAATCCGCATTCAATCGCGCATTCAAGAGAATTTACAACTCTCCTCCCGCGCAGTTCCGTCAGGACCACAAAGCTGCGCAAGCTTTGCACAAGGGCAAGCGTAGAGTTCCCCGGGGTAACTAATTTGGCATCGGTTTTCCGCAGGCATTTGCGGATTGCAGCTCCGGCGAAGGCCGAAATCGTCCTTATACTGTGGTCATGGCGGTGTGCGGTTGGAAGCTGGAGAAGGCTGCGGCGAGATGCGGCTTTCAACAGATTGCGGGGTGCGACGAAGTTGGCCGGGGGCCGATGTTTGGGCCTGTAGTCGCAGCTGCCGTTATTTTCCCTCTCGGTTGCCGCCTCACCGGGCTGAATGATTCCAAGCAGTTGTGTGAGAACAAGCGCAACGAGCTTGACGTGGTCATTCGCGCCAAGGCGCTGACCTTTGCGATCGCAGCGATTGATGTTGAGACGATCGACCGCATCAACATCCGCAAGGCTTCCCTGCTGGCCATGCGCACGGCCGTCAATCAACTTGCACTCCAGCCCGACTATTTGCTGATTGATGGATGCGACACAATCGACTGGCCGTGTCCACAGGAGTCGGTGATTCACGGCGATGCGATCAGCTACTCGATCGCCGCGGCGAGCGTGCTGGCAAAGGTTTTTCGCGATCGGCTATTGGTAGAGCTCGATGCTGTCTATCCGGGGTACGGACTTGCTCGCCACAAGGGCTATTGCTCGCGCGAGCATCGAGCCGCGCTGGATCGACTGGGGCCAACACCACTTCATCGCAAGAACTGGAGTCCGGTAGCGCAGACCATGCTTGATTTCGAGGGAATGTCCGAAGCGGCACAACTGGAAATCCAATAAATCTAGAAAAATTTATGCTGTAATGGCGCGGCCTGCCCTGCGTTTCTGCAGGAGTGTCAGCAGCAGCCGCGAGGCAAGCAGCACGAATAGCGTGATGGTTAAATTCATCGGGCTCTTCACGCCGGGTTTCACCTGCCACCAGTAATGAATGATCCCGCAAATGGCCGCGACGTATACCAGCTTGTGGAGCCGGTTCCACTGCTTGCCTCCGAGTTTGCGAATCGCCCATGTGGTCGAGGTGGCTGCGAGCGGTACAAGGAGTGTGTAGGCGACGAATCCGATGATGATGAAGCGACGCTTGGTTATGTCGGTTTTGAATACGTCGAGGTCGAAGTTCATGTAAAGAGCGATGTAGGTGGCCAAATGCAGTGAAGCGTAGAAGAAAGCGAAAAGGCCCAGCAGACGGCGAAACTTGATGAGCCACGAAAGTCGCGGGGAGAGCATACGCAGTGGTGTGACGGCCAGTGAGAGGATCAGCATCAACAAAGTGTTGTAGCCGGTGGTCAGTGTGATTTTCGATGTTGGGTCGGGGCCGAGGGTGTTGGTGACTGCCTGGTAGATGAGCAGCAAGAAAGGCGAGAGGCATGCGATCCAAGCGAGGGTCTTCAGCGTGATGAGGGTCTTCCGATTCATGGGTGATCTTGATGACGTGTTGGTGCATTGACTGTAGTTGCCGCCGCCAAGATTTGCATAGCAGTGCCTCGGATGGCCAAGTCTGTATCCTGCATGTGTATTGACAGCAACTCCGCGTATCTTGCGCTTCGCTCTAGCTGCTCCGTTAAAAGTATTTCTTGAGATCCATTCCGTTGTACATCGAGGCTACCTGGTCGGCATAGCCGTTGAACATAAGGGTAGTCCGGCGCTGCTGATAGAACGGAAGACCAATGCGGCGTTCGGTTTTCTGGCTCCACCGCGGGTGGTCGACATTCGGATTCACATTAGAGTAGAAGCCGTATTCACTGGGTCCCATCTGGCTCCAGGTTGTGGGCGGCTCCTTGTCGAGGAAACGAACTGCGACGATGGATTTGGCAGATTTAAAGCCGTACTTCCAAGGAAGCACAACACGAATGGGAGCGCCATTCTGGTTGGGGAGAACCTCGCCGTACAGGCCAAAGGTAAGAAGCGTCAGAGGATGCATGGCTTCATCCATGCGGAGGCCTTCTGAGTAAGCCGAATAGAACGATGCCTGGTAGGCCCACTTCTCCACCTTTGTGTTGTAGTAGGAGAGGAATTGGACGTATTTCGCGCTGGGCAGCGGATCGCATTGCTTGATGAACTCCGAGAGCGAATAGCCAATCCAGGGAACGACCATGCTCCACGCCTCAACGCAGCGATGGCGATAGATGCGATCTTCAAGCGGCCGAAGCTTCAGAAGCGCGTCGATGTCGAAGGTCTTTGGCTGTTTTACTTTGCCTTCGACTTTCACAGTCCACGGTCGTGTGGGCAGGGCTCCAGCATTTTCGGCGGGCTCATTCTTCTGCACTCCAAACTCGTAGAAATTGTTGTAGTGGGTGACATCCTGCAGCGAGGTTAGCTGTTCCCCTGTCGTGGTGAGGGGACTCTTCACAGTCTGCAGCTTGGTGCTATCAGCGTACGCGCTGGTGCGCGGCGACAAGATATCGGCCATCCGATCCGCGCCCGATATGGCCGCACCGGTGATTGCTGCACCTGCGAGGGCACTGGACAGAAAACGGCGACGGCTAAAGTACTCGTTGTAGGCTTCACGGGGCGTAATTTCCGAGGAAAGAATGTCGGATGGCTTGCGAATCAGCATGAATGACCTCATATAGATAACGAACTGGGGCAATGGTTAGATTCCTGCGGGGCGCGACAAGTTACAACCAGCCGGAAAATGTTCGATATGAAGCAATAAGGGACGGCTACTGTTTGATGGCGCCGCGTCGAGTTGCGATGTTGCCTCTGGCCGAGGGTGCGAGGTCCCCTCGGGCATTCGACGTGGACTGGCGAACCACCAGGTGAGTGGAGATGTCCCATTGTCGTTGTTGTGCTTGCGGATGATCCGGTTCTATACAGGCGCGTAAGGCTTGCACTGCGGATGTAGCAAGCTGTTTACACGACATTTGAATGGTTGTGAGCGGCGGCAGCATGAACTGGGCGAGATGTATATCGTCAAACCCAACCACTGAGATATCGCGCGGCACGAGATGTGCCTTGCGATGCAGTCCATGCAGCACACCGATCGCGGTCATGTCGTTAGAGCACATGATGGCGGTAGGAGGCTGCGCGATCGAAAGCAGCTGCTCGGCAGCCTTAATGCCCCCCTCCATGGTGTGCGTGCCTTCTACAAGATGCTCGGGTAGAACTGTGATCTCCAGATCCGACATGGCGCTGAGGAAGGCATCTCGCCGAGCTACTGCCGAGCGCATATGCAGAGGTCCGCTGACGAATGCGATCTGCCGATGACCGAGCGCCGCCAGATGCTGCACCGCCTCACGGATCCCTTCGCCATAGTTGACCTTCAACACGCGAATGTTGGGCAGATCGGGACCGGCATCCACGAACACCAGGGGAAATGCACGCTCAACCAGTTTTTGAATCAGCTTCTCTTCGATGCCGAAGGTCATGATTGCGACGCCGTCGACGCTCCGTTGCAGCATGCGTCGGACAAGCGCCTCGGTGCGTGGAGCTTCGTAGTTTGTCGAGCCGATGAAGACCTCGTAACCCTGCGCGACGGCGAGGTTCTCAAACTCCTGCACCAGCTCAGGGAAAAAGGGATTGGTGATCTCCGAGACAACGAGGCCGAGCATGTGGCTTCGACCGGAGACCAGCGCGCGCGCCTGCGTGTTGGGTACGTAGCCAACTTCGCGAACAGCGCTCCAGACGCGCTCGGCCAGTTCTGGGGCAACGGTGCGAATACCATTCACGACGCGCGAAACGGTAGCGATGGAAACGCCGGCGCCGACAGCGACCTCGCGAATGCTTGCGCCGGTCGTGCGATAGGCGCCTGGATTTTTTCTGGGACCGCCCACAGGTAAGTCGATTTTAGAGGATTTCGGGCTCTACATCACAGAAGTATTGCACTGGGCCAGAAAGAAGCGAGTTCACATTGACGGTCATCTGGGAGTCAGCCATGCGCAATGGACCCACAATAGAAGCGTTCAAGGATGACGCTGGCTCCCTCCAGCGACCTCAATCGCGTGGCGCAGAAGAACGAGGACGGATACCAGACTTTCTTCAGCTCCGCGCTTGCTTCCGGGCAGGTTGATGATCAGGGTTGGCCCTCGCATACCGGCGACTCCACGAGAGAGCCACGAGAACGGATTGCTCTCAGCGCCGCGAGCGCGCATGGCTTCGCTGAGTCCGGGCGCCAGTCGATCGAGCACGCGCAGAGTTGCTTCAGGAGTGCGATCACGTGGACCCATGCCGGTGCCGCCGGCGGTTAGGATCAGTGCAGCACCTTGCGCGCTCCATTGCTCGAGTCGAGCGGCGATTTTCTCCTCGTCGTCAGGCGCCAGGGAATATTCAATTTGGGCCGCCGGCCAATGTTGACGAAGTAGATCGATCACCGCAGGGCCTGCGGAATCAACCATCACGCCCTGCGAGCAGCGATCGGAAACTGTGAGTACGCCAAAGAGCATGGGGATGATTCTAGTTCCCTGTCGTGGGATGTGAACCGGGCGACAATACTTTGATGGTTTGCAGCCATGATTTCGCGGCGTCCGGCCATGTGGTCACGGGCAGTTCAGTGCGGCGCAGGCCGTATCCGTGGCCTCCTTCAGCATAGATGTGCAGCTCAGCGGGAACTTTGGCGGCCTTCAACTGCAGAAAATAGACGGTCGCATTCTCGACGTGAACCGGATCGTCTTCTGCCTGAACTAAGAAGCTTGGTGGGGTTTTATCGGTAGGGTTGATGTCGGGATTGGGCGCCATATTCTGCTCCGCGTTCGCAAGATAACCGGGATAGATGATGAACGCAAAGTCGGGACGGCAACTGAGCTGGTCCGCCGCGTCGATGGGATCGTAGAGGCGCTTGTCGAAGTGAGTACTGAGGGCCGCGGAGAGATGCGCGCCTGCAGAGAAGCCGAGAACGCCGACACGTTTGGGATCGATGTGCCATTCGGCAGCGTGCTGCCGAACCATACCGAGAGCGCGCTGTGCGTCCTGCAGGGCCGCTGGCGATTTGGGATAGGGGCCGGTGTTGGGTACGCGGTACTTCACCAATACGCATGCCACGTTGATGGAGTTGAGCCAGTCGCAGACCTCAGTGCCTTCAAGGTCGATGGCGAGAATTTGATATCCGCCGCCGGGGAACACGACGACCGCCGGCCACGTTGCCATACCCTTCGGCGAGTAGACGGTCAACGTAGGACTTGAGACATTGCCAAGCCGAACGAGCGGTTTACCGGCAATCAGGTTGTCGGTGAGCTTCGTGGTGTCAATTTCAGGCTGTGGATTCGCAGGTGCTCCTGGTGCAACTTTGGGCCAGAGCGGAAGTGTGACATGTCCGGGCGCTGGCTGCCATGGAGATTTTTGTGCACAGGCGGTAATGGTATATGCCACGAACGTGGCGCACAGGAGTAGAGATTTTTTCATACTGGAGCCTCGAATAAAGAGTGTCGCAGCGATGATCGCAGCCGGGGGAGCTGCGATGCAAATGGGCAACAGGATCTTGCACTCATCTTATCGGGTTTGAAGAAGGCGAAGATCCTACCGTTAGATTCCCTGCGTGACTAGGGCTCGGCGTGCGAGGGCACGAGCAGGGTTAGTGTTTCGCGTGCGAGTTCAATGCGGGCGGGCAGAACGCCGAGCACTTCGCCGTCTGCTTCCACAAATACGCGCGTTTTGGACCCGTTTAAGACGCGGCATTCGACGGCATCGGCGTCAAGCAGTTCAATGGTGCGTGAAAAGCTCTGGCGTCCAATCAGAGTGGCCACGAGAAAGCGGAGATATTGCAAACGGCTGCGGGTTTTGAAGGCTACAAGGCTCAAGTCTTTCTTATGCAATGTGGCGCCGGGCGCCAGCACTCCCAAAGCTCCGCCGAAGGATCGAATGCGAATAGCAAGAAGTTGGGAGACCTGCTCTACACGAGGATCGGCATTGCCATCGATCGAGAAGGATGCGTCGAAAAGTGGAAATGGATGAGAGGCCCAGATCTTCAGCGCTTGAACCATATAGAGCGCGTATCCAAAGCGGCGCTTAAGTACCGGATCCATACTCGACATGAGCAATGCGTCTGCACCTACCCCCGCAGCGACCGTGAAATAACGCCAACCCCGAGCGCCATTGTTCTCCTGAAAAAAGATCCGTCCGACGGGTACCTCGATCGGTCGAGCGGCGATCAGAGCGCGGACGGCCTTGATAGGGTTGCGCCCCAGTCCCAGATTTTGCGCTAGCGCGTTCGCAGTACCCAGTGGCACCACGCCGAGCGCGACGCCGGTTCCCACCAGCGACTGAAGCACCTCGTGCACTGTTCCGTCTCCGCCGCAGGCGAGTATGGAATCAAACCCCTGACGCACCGAGGCGAGAGCCAGCGATTTGCCGCTTCCGGGCGAGTGCGTCTCGAGAGCCTCAGCCTCGATTCCGGCACCACGAAGCACGGCGAGAGCGCTCTCAATGTAGGACGAGCGACGCCCGGATTGCTGCCCTGAAGCGGGGTTGTAGATTAGCGCTACGCGGCGCATGGATGCTTTCTGACCCCGTGGCGAGGTTCCTTAAAATGATTCCTTCATTTTACAGACGGCGCTCAGTTTGCAGTCTAGAGCATTAGATGCGATCAAGGCGCCACAGGAGGGGCTCGAAAGGCCGGAAAAGCCGCCCTTCATAAGCGACCCAGGTGGTAGCGGGATTGGTTGAACTGCACATCCATGATGTGCGTAGGTCAATTAGAATGTCTCGCCGTACTCAGTGAAAGGATCGCAGTCGTCTGCAATCACCATGACAATTCTCTCGCGCTTTTGTTCAAAGCTGATGTTCTCGGCCCTTTTGCTGGGTCTGTCTGTTTTTACACTTGTCACCCCTGCACAGCAGAAGCCTGCCGCAAAGACCGACCCACCTCGGTACAAGGATGCGGCGCTACCTGTGGCTGATCGCGTGGCCGACCTGATTTTGCGCATGACGCTGGAAGAGAAGGTTGATCAACTCAAATGGGACTGGCAGCAAAAGGTCGAGGTTATCGATCCAACGGGAACTTATACCAGCGAAACAGCGCGAAAGGCGCTGGCTGCGGAGTGGGGTGGGGATCTGAACCTCACACCTCGCAACGCGGCTATTCTTCGCAATGCCGTGCAACGATACCAGCTTGAGAAGACGCGGCTGGGCATCCCGGTGATCTTTCCCGGAGAGGCGCTGCATGGATATATGGAATATGGCAGCACGAGCTTTCCCCAGGCGCTAGGGCTGGCCAGCACGTTTGACCCAGCGCTTGTGAAGCGCGTGTTTACCGCGGTTGGTGACGAAGCCGGTTCGCGCGGGTCGGGACAGGTGTTTTCGCCGGTTCTGGACATGGAACGCGATCCGCGCTGGGGGAGAACGGAAGAGGGCTACGGCGAGGATCCATACCTGATCTCGCGCATGGGTGTGGCCGCTATTGAGGGCCTGCAGGGCGATTCATACCGAATCGATCGACATCATGTTCTGGCCACCGCCAAGCACTTCGCGGTGCATGGTCAGCCGGAAGGTGGAACAAACACCGCACCGGGAAATATCTCCGAACGTGTGATTCGAGAAACGTTTCTGGTTCCCTTTGAGGCTGCTGTCAAGGAAGCCCACGTGGGGAGCGTGATGGCTTCGTATAACGAGATCGACGGCGTACCCTCCCACATAAACCATTGGCTCCTAGACAAGGTATTGCGGCAGGAGTGGGGCTTCGATGGGTTCATCAGCTCGGACGACAACGCTCTGCAGATGCTTGTGACCACACATCATGTGGCATTCAATGACGCGGACGCGGCCCGACAGGCGCTCGCCGCCGGGGTTGATTTCGATGTTGCTGATGTGCCGGCGTACAGCACGCTCGTAGACCAGGTAAAGGCTGGCACGGTGCCGGAGAGCTCAGTTGATCGAGCAGTCGCGCGCGTGCTGGCAGCCAAGTTCCGGTTGGGCCTCTTCGATAATCCCTATGTAGATCCCGATTACGCAGAGAAAACGAACAACAGCCTCGAGCACAAGAAGCTTGCGGCCGAAGCAGCGCGCAAGGCCATCGTCCTACTGAAGAATGAGAAAAATCTGCTGCCCCTTGATGTGACGAAGCTAAAGTCGATTGCCGTGATAGGACCGAACGCAGCCGATGTGCATCTGGGCGGATACAGTCGTGATCCAGCCTACGGGGTTAGCGTGCTGGACGGCATCAAGGCCAAAGTCGGCGACAAGGTGAGGGTTCTGTACGCAGAAGGATGCAAGATCACGACGGCTCCGCAAGGTTTCCGCGGATGGTGGGCAAATGATGTGCAACTTGTCGACCCGAAGACCCAAATCGCCTCGATCCAGGCTGCTGTCGATGCGGCGAAAAAGGCTGATGTCGCGATTGTAGTTGTCGGTGAAAACGAGAGCACCAATCGGGAAGCATGGGCCGAGAACCATTTAGGGGACCGCGACTCACTTGATCTTTTAGGAGCGCAAAATGACCTGGTAAAAGCAGTCGTCGAGACAGGCAAACCGGTGGTCGTCCTGCTGCTGAATGGCCGGCCTCTTTCCGTAAACTATATTGCCGAAAAGGTCCCCGCTATTCTCGAAGGTTTCTATCTTGGCGAGGAAGGCGGAACGGGAGCGGCCGATGTGATCTTTGGCGATGCGAACCCAGGTGGCAAGTTGCCGATCACGTTCCCGCATACGGTGGGTGCGCTGCCCGACTACTACAACCACAAGCCGTCGGCGAATCGCGGCTACGAATTTTCAACGCGCCAGCCGCTGTTTCCATTTGGATTCGGCCTTAGCTACACAACCTTTAAGTTTGACAACCTGAAGGTTGAGCCACAACAGATCATGCAGGCGGGAACGGCGAGGGTGAGCGTGGACGTGACGAATACCGGCGCGCGCGAAGGCGACGAAGTTCCGCAGTTCTACATCCACCCGCGCGTTGCTTCGGTTACGCAGCCTGTGATGCAGTTGAAGGGATTCGAGCGCGTCACGTTGAAGCCTGGCGAGAAACGGACGGTGACTTTCACTGTCACGCCGGACACGTTATCGATTCTGAACATCGACATGCATCGAGTGGTGGAGCCGGGTGTATTCGACATGATGGTGGGACCGAGTTCAGACAGAACAAGTGCCGTGAAGTTGACCGTTACCGGCGCCAACGGCGAAACCGGAAAGCCCGCCGCATCCGCGCCCATTCCCGTAGGATCCGAAACGAACATGGTGAGCAACTTTGATGAAGGCAAGGTGAAAGCGGCTTACGGTATGTGGATTCCCGCGAGCGACACCATGAGTGGGGGCAAATCGAGCTCCAAACTTGACGTGGTTGAGCCAGGTGCAGCCAATACCAAAGGGGCCTTGCAGGTCACAGGCGAAGTCGTTGCAGGGGGCCCATTTTTGTTTGCCGGTGCTTTGTTCTCACCCGGCCCCGCACCGATGAAGCCGGCCAA
>Ga0068851_10000737_pt1 | contig 13994 bp, 2 predicted proteins | sample KBSCornC12_FD_66588 | JGI IMG/M metagenome (GOLD analysis project Ga0068851, IMG submission 66588) | Corn rhizosphere microbial communities from Kellogg Biological Station, Michigan, USA - KBS Corn C1-2 | ecosystem: Host-associated > Plants > Roots > Rhizosphere > Soil ...
GTAAGATCTTTCCATGTTCCTGCCACACCTTTTACTTCAGCCTGGCCACCCAATTTTCCTTCCGTACCTACTTCACGTGCAACACGAGTTACTTCAAATGCAAATGAGTTCAATTGTTCCACCATCGTATTGATGGTGTTTTTCAAATCAAGGATCTCCCCTTTTACATCGATGGCCACTGTCTTCGACAAGTCCCCACTCGCAACCGCTTTTGTTACTTGTGCAATATTCCGAACCTGTGCAGTAAGATTACCCGTCATTTGATTTACAGAGTCTGTCAAATCTTTCCATGTTCCTGCAACTCCCGGAACGAAAGCCTGTCCACCAAGTTTTCCATCTGTACCAACTTCACGCGCAACACGAGTAACCTCAGAGGCAAAGGCGCGCAATTGATCCACCATCGTGTTGAGTGTTTCTTTCAACTGGAGAATTTCACCGCGAACATCCACTGTGATTTTTTTAGACATATCACCATTGGCTACTGCAATAGCTACGTCAGCAATATTTCTTACTTGTGCTGTAAGATTTCCTGCCATTTGATTCACTGAGTCTGTAAGGTCTTTCCATGTTCCTGCTGCACCGGGCACCAATGCTTGTCCACCGAGCTTACCATCAGTACCTACTTCACGTGCTACCCGCGTTACCTCAGAGGCAAATCCCCGAAGCTGATCCACCATGGTATTGATGGTATTTTTCAACTCAAGAATTTCTCCTTTAACATCCACACCGATTTTTCTTGATAAGTCACCATTAGCAACGGCTGTTGTTACCTCCGCAATATTTCTTACCTGTGAAGTAAGATTACTGGCCATTTTATTTACAGAATCTGTCAAGTCCTTCCATGTTCCTGCGACACCAGGTACATCAGCTTGTCCACCGAGTTTTCCTTCGGAACCTACTTCACGAGCAACGCGTGTTACTTCAGATCCAAATGAGTTCAACTGATCCACCATGGTGTTGATGGTGTTTTTCAATTCCAGGATTTCGCCTTTTACATCCACCGTGATTTTACGAGATAAGTCTCCTTTCGCAACCGCTGTTGTTACTTCAGCGATGTTTCGCACCTGTCCTGTCAGATTACTTCCCATTTGGTTAACAGAATCAGTGAGATCTTTCCAAACACCGCCGACACCTTCTACTGTGGCCTGGCCACCAAGCTTACCTTCAGAACCTACTTCGCGAGCAACACGAATTACTTCTGACGCGAAACCACGAAGTTGATCCACCATCGTGTTGATGGTGTTTTTCAATTCCAGGATTTCTCCTTTTACGTTTACACCAATCTTCCTTGATAAGTCTCCATTGGCAACAGCGGTAGTTACTTCAGCGATGTTACGCACTTGTGATGTCAGGTTACTTCCCATCTGGTTAACAGAATCTGTTAAGTCTTTCCATGTTCCACCAACACCGGTTACTTCCGCTTGTCCGCCAAGCTTACCTTCAGTACCTACCTCGAGTGCAACACGAGTTACTTCAGATGCAAATGAATTTAATTGATCCACCATCGTATTGATGGTCTTTTTCAATTGGAGGATCTCGCCTTTTACATCCACTGTGATCTTGCGTGACAAGTCACCTTTAGCAACTGCTGTTGTTACCTCTGCAATATTTCTTACCTGGCCTGTCAGGTTAGAAGCCATTTGATTTACTGAATCTGTAAGATCTTTCCATACACCACCGACACCAACAACAGTTGCCTGACCACCAAGCTTTCCTTCCGATCCTACTTCCAATGCGACGCGAGTTACTTCGGATGCGAATGAATTCAACTGATCCACCATCGTGTTGATGGTGTTTTTCAATTCGAGAATTTCTCCTCTTACATCCACTGTAATTTTTCTTGATAAATCTCCTTTCGCGAGACCTGTCGTTACTTCCGCGATATTTCGTACCTGTGATGTCAGGTTGCTCGCCATGAGATTAACTGAATCTGTAAGATCTTTCCAAACACCACCGATACCTCGTACTGTAGCCTGACCACCCAAGCGTCCCTCTGAACCTACTTCACGTGCCACACGTGTAACTTCTGAGCCGAATGAATTGAGTTGATCCACCATCGTGTTGATGGTATTTTTCAATTCAAGGATTTCTCCCCTAACGTCAACCGTAATTTTTTTGGATAAGTCGCCTTTAGCCACCGCAGTTGTTACTTCTGCAATATTTCTTACCTGGCCTGTGAGATTAGAGGCCATTTGATTAACAGAATCCGTAAGATCTTTCCATACGCCGGCTACGCCTTTAACTTTCGCCTGACCTCCGAGTTTACCTTCTGAACCTACTTCTCGTGCAACGCGTGTTACTTCTGCTGAAAATGAATTCAATTGATCCACCATCGTGTTGATGGTGTCTTTCAGTTCGAGAATTTCCCCTTTTACATCCACGGTGATTTGGCGTGAGAGGTCACCTTTTGCAACGGCAGTTGTTACTTCAGCGATATTCCGTACCTGGCCTGTGAGATTGCTGGCCATTTGATTAACTGAGTCTGTAAGATCTTTCCATGTACCGGCCACACCTTTTACATGGGCCTGTCCACCGAGTTTACCTTCTGTTCCAACTTCAAGTGCAACACGTGTTACTTCTGAAGAAAATGAATTCAACTGGTCCACCATCGTATTGATAGTGTTTTTCAATTCAAGGATCTCCCCTTTTACATCCACAGTGATCTTGCGTGATAAGTCTCCTTTTGCAACAGCTGTCGTTACTTCGGCGATGTTACGCACCTGGCCCGTGAGATTAGAAGCCATTTGATTAACTGAATCTGTAAGATCTTTCCAAACACCTGCGACCCCTTTGACTTTTGCCTGGCCGCCGAGTTTTCCTTCTGAACCTACTTCGCGAGCAACCCGAGTAACTTCCATAGAAAACAAGTTCAATTGTTTTACCATGTCGTTTACTTCTTTTGCGATGCGCCCAAACTCACCCTGCAAAGGGTGGCCACCGATTTCCTCCGGCATTTTTTGAGAAAGGTTTCCCTTGGCCACTGAGCTGATTACATGGGCGATTTCAATTGTTGGATGGACGAGATCGGAGATTAAGGAGTTGATGGATTCCACACCGGTCTTCCATTCCCCTTTTGCATTCGACAGGTCCACACGCTGGGTGAGGTTTCCCTGCTTTCCAATGTTATTTCTTGCAGCGGTAAATTCCTGTACCATCCGCTGATTCATCGTGATCACTTCATTGAGAGTATCGCAGATCTTACCACTCATGCCTACCTGGTCGATCGGCATACGAACCGAGAAATTCCCATTTCGCATTTCAATCAGCACACGTAACAATTCCGTGTTATTTAGGTGACCATTAGCCTTGCCATTGATTTTGTTCCGGGGTTTGGACTTTGGTTTTTGAGTGCGGGGTTTGCGTTTCAGTGAAGGTTCAATGTTCAGGACTTGTGCTCCCTGTTCTTTGAATACATCATTTCGGGTTGGCATATGGCTTCTTTTTACAAAAAGATGAGTCAACAAATGAAAACCAATACCGGATCAGAAAGCCATAAACGGATAAAAGGGATAGGATTGATATGTTAGTTGGAGGTTATTCTCAATTCAAACCGTTTGAAGCAATGGACCCGGGGTTCAGAAGCCTAATAGTAATTGTTTCCCGGGGAGTAGTCTTTACACTTTAACCTCATTTTCTTACACAATTACAACTTCAAGCTGGCTAAAGAAGGGCGTGGCCCTGTTACTGGACAATCAATTTGACTATTGATTTCGAACCCTCTACATCATATTCAGCCAGGTAAAGCCCTGGTCTCAAAAAGGAGATATCAATACTATTGGAGCCGGACAAATGGTGGAATTCACCCAACGGGACACCCTCGGCAGAATAAATACATACTCTTTCTATTGCCTTCTCAGTAGCAAAATGGATTGATGTACTGGCAGGATTTGGGTAGATGAGGATATCTTCTTTATGACCTGATTTGCCTGGCTCGTTTACTGCCGTAACGCCCTGCCCAGTGACATACAAAGTAAAAATATCATCCCTGCTGCATCCGTCAATGGTGCTACCGGACAAATGGATCTGATAACTCGTATTTACTTCTGCATTCACATCCTCGGCCAGTACTAACGAACTATCGGAAATAATAAAATAATGATTGTCCGGACCAAAGGTATCCTCTACAAAATCATAGAAGAGGGAAAACGTATCCTGGATTTCGTTGACTGTCTGGATGTCGGCAACGACGCTTCCCGCTAAAGCATTTTCATCGATAGAATCCTGTGTCAGAAAATTGTTGGTTAGATTATAGTTTGTATTGAAAAAGAAAGGATCATTCGCATCCCCTATAATTCCATTTTCAGAAAAAATAAGGAATTGTTGAGCATCCAAAATAGTATCTGCTGAAGCATCATATATTTTAAAAGTTATTTCATCGCCGTTGAAATCATTGTCATAAATGATCATGTAGGCAAATTTTCTTCCATTGATATCTGTATTTAGCGTCTGCACGCCCCTGACTTCACCGTTGATGAATGCGGCTACAATGTCGTTTTCATCTGTACTTTCTTGGCAGTGAATAATCACTACACCAGTAGCTGTCATCGAAAATTCAAAATCGGAAGGAATCACTGTCCAGTCAGGTTGTGCAGAAATGATTGGCAAACCGACCAGGAAACAAAAGACAGCGAAGAGAAATTTATAATGACACATTTGAAATCTGTTTAAAAATGCAAAAAACGGGTTAAAAAACACGACCATTTAAGATCAGCGAATTTTTAATCCCGTTTTTCACATATAGCTGTTAATTAATCGATAGTCAAACGACCGCCGCTTATGGATTTCACTTTGATTTAATCATTTTCAGACTCTCGTGCTTACCATTGGTATATAATTCTACCGTATACAAGCCCGATGCTAAATCATATTTGGAAAGATCTATCCGTTCACGGTTCCATCCTTTCAACAAGGAAACTTGATTGGTATAAACGATCTGTCCGAACATATTGGACAATCGAATGGTAGCATGGTCATCCTGTTGTTCCGCAAGGTAATCAACAGAAAAAGATTCTGTAAAAATGGTTGGAAACGCTGTGAAGGTAGTTTCCCTTGCCGCTATATCAGGATTGATCTGAAGACATACTTCATCTGAAATATTGATCATGAACGGATCATCGAGATCACCGATATGATTGTTTGTCTCATAGGATAAAGTTTGGTTTAAATCTATTTCAGTTCCGTCACTGGGGTTCAACAACCGGATGTTAAAGTCATCTCCATCATTGCCAGCCACTGTCAGGTAACTTACTTCCTGATCGTTCAGCATTTCGATGTTTGCTTTACCTCTTGCCTTCCCTGTTTTATCAAAAATACCAATGGCATAATGATCATTGACCAGGGTTTCGCCGCACTCACTGCGTACAGATCCAAGTATCGTCATGTTTGTATTGAAGGATTCATGTCTTACCAACCATTTTCCTTCCGTTGGTGAGTCTGAATCATGATTAATCACATAACCTTCTTCTCCGGATCCGCCGGTAAGACTGTTGTTGAACATTCCCGCCAGTGGATAAGTGAATGTGTTGGTGCCATTCGATTTAAACATATACCCTTCTCCTGGCTTCATCACTTTCAGACTTCCAATCCATGCGGCCAATGATGCATCATAGATAGCAAATTGTGTCTTACTCTTGATGACATCACCAGCATGTGCGTTGAGATTACCCAGCGCCTGTGATACTGCCATATTACGAATCGATACAAAACCTATCCAGTTCCAGTTATTAGCAAGGACAATTGGCTTGGTAGTTGGATCAACCACTGAACCTTTTTCAGTCAGTGTTCCTGGCAATGCTGTGTAGAGTTTATACAATTGCTCTGGCTTGATACCTGCGCCGGCATTTAAGATGGTACCAACCCATTGTTGAGATTGTCCATTATAACTACCGACTGATGCCAATGCTTTAATCTGATCACCGTTAGTATGTGCAAATGATGCCAGTATCCCATTGACTGCGATTGGATTATCCTGAAGGATGGGCCATCCAAGCCAATTCCAACCGGGATTAAGATTTACATCAAACGATACTTTGTTGCTCGTAGAGAAAACTTGCGGGCTTGCAATGGTACCTAATACGGTATTCGAAGTGAACGTCAGGTTTGCAGGAAGCACATCAGAATATATTGTTCCTGAACTCGCGTCCCAAATCCTGAATTCAAGCACTTCTCCCGATGCAGCATTACTGTAGATATCGAGGAAGGCAAGATAAATATCCAGTTGAGGAACGTATTCCAAATGAGCCACTCCCCTAACTTGTTGTCCAACCATAGCGACAATCATATCCTCATCATCAGTAGAAACAACATTGTTGATCTTCAGCCTGGCAACAATTCCCATGAAATTTTCATACAACGCAGTGTTTACTTTCCAATTAGGTTCTGTTGCCCTGACCTTGAGATTGATAGTCATCCGTTCCGGAAAATTAAAATCCGTCAGCAGGCTTATATCATTGGCGTAGTCACCAATATTAATATCCGGATTCACCTTGAAGGAAATCTCCAACGAGCTGTTTGGACTGATGGTACCCGATTGTGGTGTAACCGTGAGCCATGAAGGAATATCGAGGATGTCAAAACTTTTAGCCGCACCTCCCTGGTTAACAATGTTTGTCGTGAATGACAAAGCCTCGCCTCTTATCATTGAAAAGTCAAGTACATCATCCTGCCATTTCACCTGGTTTTTATCGACATAAGCGATCCAGGTCACTGGCGATTCCATGACATTTCCATGCAGATCTTTTAAACCGCGCACTGTTACATCCAACGTCACGTTTTCAATGATCTCCGGTGAGGTTGTAGGGGTAAGAATGATCTGATCCCCATTGATAGAATACGAGAAATTGATAGGCTGCACAGGACGCTGCAATTTGATCTTTGGTGTCAGGTTGCTCAGTGCTGCTCCACCATTTGCAGCTACCGTATGGTTCAATGTATTGATCTGTTCATTGAAGCTTGGCGTAAGAAGAGGAATGCCTGTAAGATCAAGTTGATAATTCTCAAACGGGATGTATAACACCAATCCAAGTTCATCTGCATTCATCCTATTCTGCTTGTCTCTTCTGACCTGTTCAAGTTTGCGTGCAGTATTCCACAATCTGAATTCGTCCATTTTACCTGAGTAAAACTTTTGAACGGTTTCAGCATTGTTTACAGTGAAACCCCTCGCACCGAGATACATATGACTACCACCGAGTTGTTTAAATGGAAGTGCTTGCGTAGAGTTTTGAAGATTTCCATCAATGTAAGAGGTCAGGTTTCCAGCTCTTTGGAACACCAGTGCAAAGTGATGCCATTGGCCATCAAAAAAGTTAATGCCTGTCGCCTGGAAATCAACCCCGTTGTGCTTCACGTGAATAAAGCCTGATGCATCTTTATCAACATTCCAGGATAAAAGGGAATCAGACTCTGTATGCAATCCCGTTCCATTGGAAAATAAAGTAGCAGTTCCCGCTTGTGAAGAATTAAACCAAAATTCAAGCGTGAAATCCATACCGGGCGTGATATTCACATCACCAGTGGTCACTTTGAGATAATCATTTACACCGTCAAATGATGCTGAACTTCCATTCGGATTAATTTGCCATGCTGGTCCTACAATGGTTGCATCTCTTCTTCTGATGTGCTCTTCTGCAATGTTGCCATCAGCTTCATCCATCCGCCAGTTGTAAAGCAAACCAAGTTCGCTTCCACTAAGCATTAATGTCTTGTATAATGAAAACTGACTTAAGGTCCTTGCTGTATTCCAGATTCTCAGTTCATGAAAATTGCCTGAAAAGAAATTACTGTTATTCACTGTGTTTTTCCCGATCGCCAGGATTCCTGATCCTACATAATCCGGGTAAATGGCCGTATTACCATTGTTGGAAACAAAAGCAGTATTGTTACCATCAGCGATAAAGAGTTCCGCTTTTTCTAATTCATAATCATAACTCACGGCAAAATAAGTCCATACGCCAGCTGCAATAACATTGGTAGAAACAACCTCCTGGTTATTGATTCTGAAAACGAATTTATTGGCTGCATTGAAGCCGATAAAAATTCGTTCGTTAGGATCTGTGCCCTGGCTAATGATAGCTTGTTCGCCAGAACCGGTTCTAAGAGCAGAAAATTCAATTGTAAAATCGCGTCGTTCGAGGGGAACACCGCCTGTCACTTCGACATAGTCATTGATACCATCGAATAAAAGTGAGGTGCTATGTTTAACCACGGTGCCATTAGTGACACCACGGATATCAAAATTGAAGGTCGGATTAATAGCGCCCGGATAAATGGGTTCATTGAATTTGATGGAAATCTCATCATTCGGTGAAAGTATTCCGTCTGCTGGTGTTGGATTACCAAATAAGTGAGGATTAATCCGGTCGATAACGCCTGAATGCGTGATCGATGTCTTTTCAGCGAATGTGCATTGTGACAAAATTCTCAAATCATAATCACCATCAGGCAACTGGGCAACATCCCAATCATAGAGTGTAAATGGCGTACCGGTTGGTATAGGCACAAGCGATGGATCATTTGTACCAACAGTATCCTTCAGGAATGTTTGCAAGCCGATCCAATTCGGTTGATCAGTAGGCTTATAATCTACCCGTAAAAATTCGAGATCCGGGAGATTGATATTGTAATCAACAATAGCCACCGGCATCGTGTCATTAAATGAATTGTTGAGCACCCATTTGTCTTCAGGACTGGCTAATGATACATTAGAACAAGTAGGCAAGAAATGTGCGGACAAATAAATGGAATCCCCTAAATCTGTTGTGAAGCCCGAACCAGCGGCATATTGACATGTTGAAGTGAATACGACAAGAATATTGTCATAATCATATACTGAACCGGGACCTTTAGAAATGGTCAGCACTTTATTGATTGAGGTACCGCCTGGAATTTCTACGATCTGTGAAGCTTGTCCATCGACACGAACGAGAGCACCAAACGGATTGCTTGAAGAAACGACCCTGAGGTTATATGCTTCAGTATAATTTAATGCTGATTCATTACCCAGCGTAAGATTAAATACTGCCGGTTCGTTAGCAGGGACATTGGTCAGAATAGATTGACTTGAAGCAATAGTTGGCTTTTCAATTTGTAGTGTTGCAGGGCTGATGACAGTGCCTGGATGATAATAAGAGGTCACTACTGCAGGTTCGTATGGACATGATGTTGCACTTCCTGCTTTAGTTTTGAAGATTGGTCCCCAACCCAGCATAGAAGGAAATACATCGACTGAAAGCAAGTCGCCTGCATTGACTTTAAGTGAATAACTTACTTGTTCAGATTCACTGGATTCATCTGCCCAGTTTCTTCCGGATTTAAAAGCAAGGTTAATTCCTTTTGTAAAACCAAATCCGGTCGCACTGACTTTGGCTCCTATCTCTTGTTTGAGTTCAGCTTTCATTCCAAATTCAACCTCTCGCTCAAAAGATGATGCCGATTCATGGCCCATCGATTCTTCAATCGTCACACCTCCGCCTATTGTATAATTAGCGGGTGATTTAACCTGGGTGAATTTATCCAGTATCCTTTGTCTCTTTTGTTGATAGGTATCAAACTCTTCAGCTAATTCTGCAAGTCCAATATTGGTTGCTGTAGTGACAGCGAATATGGCATATCCCAGGAATGATGATCCAGGTACAGAGAAATTAATCAATGTATAAACACCCACTGTAGCTTCAAGGCCGGCACCCACAACAAGTTTATAGTAACCGACTATGACATCCTCATATTCATTATAGAGGTCTTGCAGTTCTTTTTGTTTCAAACTATCGATCACAGCCTGGTTTCCGGCATTCACTTTTTCCCATTCATTGAGACGCATGGCCTCTTCCCATTTACTGACCTGGTAATTGATCGTTCTTACAGAATCTCCTGTCAGGGAATCCTGGAGACTGATCGCATGGTAAGTATAACTTGGACCAGCTAAATCCTGAAACTCACTTGTAGTGGGTGAAGGCGTTGAAACCAAATTTCCAAACACAGGATCATCATTATTTTTTCCATAATTGTCATCCGAAATCGGGAGGATGTTAGTGTATTTCTGATTGGACTGCAACATGACATTACGCAGGTGAAGCAGGTTGGGAATGATCAGGTATTTGATGTTGTATTCTGTAAACTTAAAGTGTGTTTCATAACCACCTGGCACAACAGACAGACCATATCTTTTTCCAAATGAAAAACCAGTTCCTGTACCTGCAGCATCCGGATCCCCTAATGGTTCTATATCATCCAGTAAATCATTTGGAATGATGACGAGTTCTTCAGAAATACCAAACTCAACATTTTTTGATTTTCCTATATAAACATCACTGTCAGCACCTGTTGGATACACGGTTCCATCACTGGTTTTCACAGACTTCGTTGCAGTTGTTTTCAGCGATTGACTTCCGCCATTTCCTCCGCTGATGGCGGCAGAAAATCCTGCAGTAAGGTCATTTTTAGTTTCTGATGGTGTGGCTACCCCTGTACCAATAATGACAGCAGTACCTACTTTTAGTTCATCTGTGGTTGTAGCTTCTGATGCAAAATTCCAGTCCCATTTTGTCTGTTCCGATTTAGAGGTTCCAACTTCCCAGCTGGCAGAGCTACCACTTCCCGGAGGATCTCTGAGAACATACTCTGGAACCTGCGGGCCTTCTGTCACAAATTGTTGACCATTGGAGCGTGTACCCAGCATATAACCTCTGTATATAGCGTCACCACCGAACGGGACGTCCTCACTCGAAACCGGTAACCAGGGAATGGCCTGGCCATTGCTGGTAATCAGGTTGATTTCAAACTTACGGGTATAACTGTAATCAGCAATGGATATGTTTGGAACCAGGTTAGGGTATCCTGCTTTGAATGAGTAGATCAATGACTTGAGTGTATCCGGATTGTTTACATCTTTCATCTCGACCTTGATCTCCGGAATGTTAGTCATATAACTTTCAAGAGCAAGTTCATTGTTGACATGCAGCACACCATCTGTGGTCGGCACACTGTCCATGACAATGCCATTGTCAAGATTGATATACAACTCAAACACCTTGATCAGGCAACGATACAAATGATCATCACTTTGCTGGTGGAATACCGGCCATCGCAATGGATTCGTACGCAAATTGCGCCGAATGGTATCATTGGTCATGACATTATAAAACTGGTAGATGGAATCACCAATAAACGGGGACACACCATCTTTGTCGAAGACAGCAATCTTAGGATTGTTTCTTAAAATATAATCCAGCCTGTAATGGTATTGAACAGAATCAATATGCAGTACCTCGTGGCTGGAATTGAATGTCGTATCATAATTGGTTTTGAGTTCCGGTGTCATGGAATAATCCAACTGGTTCAATACACCAAAATCCAATGAAGGATTGCTTGGTATGTGAACCGTAGGTGTATATTTCAATGGTGGCACATAAACAATGAATTCTCCAGAGGTATCCACTGTCGTGATCATGTGTGTGGAGCAACCACCGCCTTGCAAGGAGGTCAGCACGATATCAGCCTGGCCAATATTATTTTTTGATCTTCCTAAACCGGGAATTTTATTGGCTTCCCGCAATCCACCTACAACACGACCAACAACTTTCACTAATGTGGAGTCACTAAAATCTATTCCACCCTGGTCCTCCTGAAAATCATATTTACCTGTACCCGGGAAACGACCGACGGAATAAACGTGACCATCCTGCTGGACCGTCAGGGCATGCTCACCGATCGGAACCTGGATCTCGTACAATCCTGCTGCATCTGTTTTAGCGGGCACACCTTCGACAATAACTACTTGTCCGTCTATTTTAATCAGTGCATCCTTTACACCGCAAAAGGTATTTTTATAATTGACCGATCCAGAAATTGTGAAAGAAGATTTATCGAGAAAATCTATACCTATATGCACAGCCGATCCATCCCCTAAAAACAAAGCCTGAGTAGATGGATTAAATTCATGTACGAGAAAACTTGGTGTAAGCACAAATATTTCTCCGCCATTATGATATGGAACGTTTAAAACATAATTGCCTAATGAGTCGGTATAGGCTGATGCACCAAGTTGCGAAGGTGATGGGATGATTGAGGACCATGGTATGCTCCCAACAAATGCTGCATGATTCCGGTTAAAAATCAATCCTGATTTAGAAATATCATAAGCATTCAATCCTACCCCTTCATTCATCCGGATATACACTTTCAATCCGGGTTCACTGCCAATCATCAGGCGTGAATAATCATTTTTAAGTTGATCTGCTGATTTTCCGATATTCCAAATCCGGAGTTCGTCGAGGTTTCCACTGAATCCCAGGCCAACAATTAGATTGGAAGCATTATCGAATACATCAACACCGGAAGGAAATACCAGGATTGCACTTTGACTGACCTTCTTAACTCCATTGACAAATATCTGCAGGCTGTCATTTCTAACTTGCGCAGCTATGTGGCTGTAATTATTCAGCGGCAGGTTCGATGCCGGAATATTTACAGTTGCTATTTCTGATACACTCTTATAAACTGAAAACCTGTATTCATTTGATGATTGAATATATTTAAGACTATAGCTTCCTGCTTTCTCGATCACTGTAAAATTAGCAGCATAGGAAGTTGGCTTCATCCATGTTTCCAGCAAGAGTCCATTAGTTAGATCCAGGCTGGCGGCATCATTGATCACTAAACTTTGCGTGCCGTTTAACAGCAAACTATTTCCAATAATACCGGATGTACTTTCAGCCGTAATCTTTACTCCATTGACGGCAATTCCTCCACCGTAACTCACATTTCCGGTGATGGTTCCAAAAGGACTTCTGAAACCGATAGAGGTAGCTACATTAGAATAAAGCGTCGTATGCTCACATTGCGATTCGGCGACGATAAAATATTGATACAGGATGCCGGCTTCAACATAGTTGTCAATGAAAAAATTACTTCCACCGTTCAATGTTCCCACGACGGTAGAATCTTCATTGGTTCCCATCGGTTTACGGTAGATCTTAAAAGCATCAATAAAATTAGAATTGTTCTGAACGGTCCAGCTGATCTCTACCCGGTTAGAAAAATATCCTTTAGAAGCTAAAAGGGAAGTTGATGGAAAAAAGGTATTGGAAAGATCAGGAGTTAATTTTATTCGGACTATACTATCACACTGAACTCCATCCGGATTGCAGTCATTGATGGCCTTCAACTGGTATTCATACGTCTGACACTGAACAATCGACTGATCCAGGTAACCAAGTGAATCCTTACTGATATCAAAAAAGGACGAACCTGCTCCTACGAGGCTTCTTACTATTTGAAATCCTGTGACCCTTGCAGTGGCGGGCCATGTCAGGCGAATTCCTACACCGGGAACAATCTGGGCATTCAGATCAGCCGGTTTTGCGGGGCCCAGTGGTGATTGACCCATAACTTGCGGTGAGACAGGACCCCATCCACAATCATTTCTCGCCTGAATAGTATAGGTATAATTAGTCCCTCGCACACGATTCTGATCAACAAAACTTCGAAGGTTACCACCGAGATCAGGTAATGCAACACCATCTCTGTTAATCCTGAAATTTAAAGGACTGGCTTCATTCCATTCCCATGTCAGCTGGATAGTAGCATCGCATCTGTCATCTGAAGCAGCGAAATTGGGTGGATAAGAGGGAACCGTTTTTCTTGTTCCATTATCTTCCGGAGAAAAGCCACCAAAGTTATTGTAGCCATTCATTGATTTATAAAATCGCACTTTGTAAGCATAGGTTGTGCCGGGTGTGCCTGCATCTGTTGTCGTCAGATTAGTAGCTAATACTTCTTTGAGGGGGGAACCATTACGGTATATCTGTGCCATTGCACCCGCACACAGATCAGAAGGAAGAGACCAATTAATATTGGTGAAGTTACAATCAGTGGCATCCGATGCAGTACAACTGGTTGCAGCCGGAGTACTGTCAAACGTACCTGATTCCTCGCCTGATGAGCCACCATCTTCCCAATCTCCAGTCATCTGAAATTTTATTGTTTTTCCAATATCG
>Ga0068851_10000739_pt1 | contig 13977 bp, 8 predicted proteins | sample KBSCornC12_FD_66588 | JGI IMG/M metagenome (GOLD analysis project Ga0068851, IMG submission 66588) | Corn rhizosphere microbial communities from Kellogg Biological Station, Michigan, USA - KBS Corn C1-2 | ecosystem: Host-associated > Plants > Roots > Rhizosphere > Soil ...
TCATGGCAATAGTATCGCTGGCGTGATCATTGGCAAAGACAAAGAAATTTTCCGGAATCGAATTTGGAATACGATGAAATTAACTGGCGCAAATTGTAGTCCCTTCGAAGCGTGGCTGGTCTACCAGGGAATGAAAACATTATCACTTCGCATGGACAAGCATTGTTCAAATGCCATGCTCATCGCCAATACACTTTATAATCATCCTGAAGTATCAGTGGTGAACTATCCTGGTCTTGCTTCATATCCACAACATGCGATAGCGAAAAAACAAATGAAAGCATTTGGCGGAATGTTGAGTTTTGAATTAAAGAAAGGATATGATAAGGCCATCAGCACAATGAATAAGCTGACCTTCTGTTCGCTCGCCCCTACCCTTGGCGATGTTGATACCTTGATTCTTCACCCGGCATCCTCTTCTCATTTACGTGTTGATCCTGCATTACGAAAGCAGGCAGGCATTGCAGATGGATTGATCCGTGTATCCGTAGGAATTGAAGATCCACAAGACATCCTGGATGATTTGCTGCAAGCGATAGAATGAAATCAGAATGTAAGAGAGTAAGAGAGTAAGAGAGTAAGAGAGTAAGAAAGCAAGAGAGTAATAGAATTGATTCCGATTATTTTTCTTGTAGGGGCGTGATGCTCCCGCCCATACAAGAAAAATAATCCATGGTGAATAATTCATCAATGGTCAGCGATCAATGCTCCTTAGTCATTGCCCCATGGTCACTTCCTCTCTTCCCCAATTCAACCACTGCCATATCTTTTAATACACCATCCTGTATTGAAAACTTTAGCATCGTTCTGACCTGGTGAAATCCTTCCTTTCCACAGGCACCGGGATTGAGATGAAGCAGGTTCAACTCTTTGTCAAAGATTACTTTTAAAATATGAGAATGACCACAGATAAAAACATCAGGCTGATGCTTTCTTAGCAAATCCTTTATTCCCTTCGCATAGTGACCGGGATAACCGCCTATATGGGTCATCAAAAATTTTTTCCCATCTAATACCCATTCCAGTTCACCAGGAACTGCAATCCTGATTTTAGCATCATCAATATTGCCATAAACAGCACGGATAGTTTTTTTTGTTTTGATTAACCGGTCCAGAACAGGGAGTCCCCCGATATCACCCGCATGCCATATCTCGTCACAATCTGTTAACATGGACATGAGTTGGTCATCCAAATATCCATGCGTATCTGATATCAATGCAATTTTAATCACCGGGTATCTCTATGCATATTTTTCCAAATTGTTCTCCCTTTGCCAGGACAGTCATAGCAGCATTAATTTCCCGCAATGAAAAAACATGACTGATGATAGGTTTGATCCTATATTGATTTACAAAATCAAGCATGCTTTTGAAATCTTCCGGCGAACCCATTGTAGATCCAAGAACATCTAATTGTTTCCAAAAAATACGTTGTGGACTTAATCCATCAATCTCTCCTCTCGTACCTCCATAGATCACCATGCGTCCTCCAGCATTCATCACCTGGGGCAACTTTGCAAAATCATTTCCTCCTGCTCCATCAATGACGAGATCAAAACGACCAGCTGTTGCACTTAAATCTTTCGCCCATTCTGCTGAAGAATAATTGACACCTCCTTTCGCGCCATGTTGCACTGCAAGATCAATCTTATGATCGGCCGATGATGTCACCCAAACTTCCATTCCTAATGCGACTCCAAATAATAGTGCAAATGTTGCCACACCACCACCGATACCGGTCACCAACATTTTATCCATTGGCCTTGCTCTGCCGCGAGTAAACATTGCTCTATAAGCTGTCACTCCGCAAACTGGCAATGCAGCTGCTTCAATCCAGTTGAGATGAGCAGGTTTATCATAAATATTGGTCAATGGGATTTTGATCCATTGCGATAACGTACCAAATTCTGGCATTCCAATGATTCTGAATTCCGGACTGAATTGATCAGGACGATTCCCCCAATCTAAACCAGGATTAATAATAACTTCTCTTGAACCAATGATACCTACACCATCACTTCCTGGAATACTGGGAAATGTCAATCCCGGATACTTTCCTTTCGTGATCCAATAATCACGTTTATTGAGGGCCGCTGCTTTTAAACGAACCAATACTTCGTTTTTATTCGCCAATGGAACAGGTAGATCTGTTAATTCCAATGGCAACTCCAGTCCCCGTAACATGGCAGCAATCATGATGATTTTGAATTAAGTAGGAAAAGCAACGAATGTAAATATATCGGTATCTACAGAAATAAGACCGTTCTGCATCCCTTTCCTTAGTTTTGTGACGAACTAACAGCAATACCATGAACAAGACCTTTATTTCATTTCTCCTTGTCCTCTTTTCATTGCAACTAGTTGTTGGACAGTCCTGTGAAATCACCGCTATCACTGCCACACCATCTGCCTGCACTGGTAACTATTTTATGGTTTCGATTAATGTCGAAGTCAATAATCCATCCAGTCCCGGATTTACGCTCGCTGGCAATGGCACTATCTATGGAACTTATCTGTATGCAGATCTTCCTATCACCATCGGGCCTTTTCTTGGCGATGACCAATCTGTATATGAATTCATAGTTTGGGATGTAGAGAATGGTGATTGTCAAAACTCTACTACTCTACCCGCTCCAAATTGCGGACCAATATGTGGGTTTAGCAATGCAAATTTAGACCTGGTCGCTTGTCAGTCTCCAAATGCAGCTATTGTCACTTTTGATTTCGATCATGTCAACACCAACAATCCTGCTTTTGATCTTTACTATGCAAATGGTTCCCTGGTAGGTTCCTGGTTGTACCAGAGTCTTCCAGTCACTATTACAAGTTTTCAGGTAAATGGTGCTGCTCCAATAACACTTACTGTTTGCGATCATAACAGCACGGATTGTTGCCAGGCCTTTACTTTGGATGCGATTGATTGCAATCCGAACAATTGCGAAATTTTCAGTGTAACTGCTGATCCCGAATGCATTTCAAATAGTTCATTTGTGGTTCATCTTAACTTCCAATATGATAATCCTGCTTCAGACAGTTTTACAGTCACCGGAAATACACTGGACTATGGCACTTTCGCCTATGATAGTTTACCGGTTACGATCGGACCATTAAATGGAAATACAAACATCAACTGGCAATTTTTGATCAAAGACAAAGGGAATCCAAATTGCCAAGCAACAGAAGTGCTTGGCGTTTATCATTGTCCTCCACCTTGCGCATTTGATTCTATAAGCGCCAATGCTTTCTTGTGCAATGGCAATGATTATTATATGCTTCAACTTGGGTTGGAATTTGAAGGACAGGGTAATTCTGGATTTGAGGTATTCTCTGCATCTGATTATTATGGGAACCATTCCTATACTGATCTTCCTTTGGTGATAGAGAATTTTTCTGGATCTGGCGATTTTGTAGATCATGTGACTTTATGTGATCATGACAATCCGCAATGTTGCGCCACTGCAGTGTATGAAGCTTTGTTATGCAGCGACTGTATTATCTATAATCTCACTGCGTCTCCGCTTCCATGCAATGCGGAAGATCAGTTCATGGTATTGATTGACTTCGACCACCAAAATAATAGTGATCAATTCACCATTACTGGAAACAACACTAATTACGGCACTTTTGCATATAGTGATTTACCTGTTCAGGTAGGTCCGTTTAATGGTACTACACCGATCAATCTCGACTTTGTCGCTACCGATTTCGTCAATGCACTTTGTTTTGACGCTATCGAAATAGGTCCCATTTCTTGTGATCAAATTTGTCATCTCTTTAACCTTGCTGTTGAAACAGGTGAATGCACCGGCGATAACAGGTATGTGGCGCATATCAATTTCGATCACGAGGGAATGGCCGGCATTGGATTTGATCTTTTCGTTAACGGTGAGTTTTTTGCCTTCCATAGCTATGCAGATCTCCCTTTGACCATCGAACAATTTCCCGGAAGCGGAACGGGTCACGATACTATAACAGTGTGTGCCAATGATAATGCAGATTGTTGCACCAGCCTTGTATTTGATGCTCCGGTTTGTCCTTGTCATATTTTTGAAGCCAGTGTTCAAACCCTGGAGTGTACATCAGACAGCACGTTTGCCATTGCATTGACGTTCTCCAGCGAGAATACACCCAGTCACAATATTGATGTTTACCTGAATGACAATTACCTGGGCTTCTATAATGCAGAAAACTTGCCCGTGATTATCAACAATGTACCGGATGGTGATGGTAGCGCGGTCTTAAGAGTTTGTGCCAATGATCTGAGTGACTGCTGCGCTGAAGTGCCATTGGAATTGATGATGTGTGATAGTGCTGAATGTCATATTTGGAATCTGTTGGTCGAACATGGGGATTGCAATTCAGATTCCACCTACCTGCTTGATTTCAACTTCGATTATTCTAACCTTCCTTCCGATTCTATTTCGGTTACCGCCAATGGTCAATACATTGGTACCTACCTTATCGATCCACAGTTCAACAGGATTGAACATTTCCCGGTTTTGGATAATGATACCATTCACTTCCTTATCTGTTCTGTAGGATCTCCAAGTTGTTGTGAAGATGCAACCTATTTCGCACCGGACTGCTCGTTATTTGGTCAATGTCATATTGATAATCTCTTTGCCTTTATTGGCGATTGTCAATCCGATTCCACCTACGTGCTTCACCTGGAATTCAATTATTCCAATCTTCCCGGTGATTCAGTACACATCACGGCCAACGGCAATGATGTAGGAAACTATCCTGTTAATAGTGGCAGCATATTTATTCAAGACTTTCCTGTCTTCCCAGGTGAGATGACGACTGTAACTGTATGTGCAGTAGGCGACAGTGAATGTTGCGCTATACTTGATTTCAGCACACCTGGTTGTGCCAATGCTAATGATTGTCATATAACAGAGCTTCAGGCAGTTGTTGGTGATTGCACTTCTGATTCCACTTATATCCTGCACATTGAGTTTAATTTTAATAATATGCCCGGTGACTCCGTGGTCATAACTGCTAATGGAAATGAGATAGGTCACCATGCATTGCATGAAGGGAATTTCTTTCTCGAAAATTTCCCGGTATATGATACAGAGCAAACTGTAATTACAGTATGTGCATTAGGGGCACCGGACTGCTGTGATAGTTTTGATTTCATTACACCGGATTGCACTGGCGGTGGTATCTGTCACATTTATGACTTGGTGGCTGATCCGGGTGATTGCACATCGGATTCTACCTACAATTTGCTAATCCATTATTTTGCCACTAATCTGCAAACGGATTCTATCATCGTTGTCGCAAATGGGAATTTCATCGGCCAATTCCTCAGTAATCCTAACGGTACATTGCTGACGAATTTTCCGACCTATCAAACTGACTTTACACACCTCAGTGTTTGTGCAGTGGGTGCTCCGGATTGTTGCGATGATGTTGACTTCCTGACACCCAATTGCGGCCAAAATGGAAACTGTACCATTTATGATTTAATTGGTATCATCGGGGATTGCCAGTCGGATTCCACTTACATTCTGCATTTGGAATTTAATTACATCAACCTTTCTTCTGATTCTGTTCACATCACAGCCAATGATGATGACCTGGGCAATTTCTTTTTCAATAATGGAAGTATTTACCTGGAAAATCTTCCGGTCTTTGGCACGAATCATACAGTGGTCACTGTTTGTGCAGTCGGAGCTCCGGATTGTTGTGATGTGATTGAATTTGAAACACCGAGTTGTGAAGGCGGAGGTACTTGTCATATTTTTGATCTTGTCGCTGATGTGGGTGAATGCACTTCCGATTCTACTTTTGTATTGCACATTCATTATTTCAGCAACAACCTGCCAGGTGATTCCGTCAACGTCTTCGCTAATGACGTTCATGTGGGAACCTATGCTAACAACCCCGATGGATTGACAATTGAAAATTTCCCAAAAGTAGCTGGCGAGGTCACCCATTTATTAGTTTGTGCAGACGGTGCCCAGGATTGCTGCGATAGTTATGATTTTGAAACGCCCTTCTGTTCAGCTGAGTGCATTATTTATAACATTCAAGTGGAAGCCTTTGGATGCACATCTGATTCTACATTTGCAGCCGTTATTCATTTCGACTACCAGAATATTACAGCTGGTGGTTTCGACCTGTATGCCGGCGATCACTATCTCGGCTTTTACACTTTCGAACAACTTCCGATTCAAACCAGTCAATTCCCTTCGAATAGTACTGGCAATTATTTTGTCACCGTTTGTGAAAGCGACAATACAGAATGTTGTGCAACGGAAGATTTCAATGGACCTACCTGTGGAGAAAATGCCTGCCACATCTCTGATCTTGTCTGGACGATGACAGAATGCGATTCCAATGGCCACTTCTTTTTTATCCTCAATTTTCAATATGAAAATGTTGGCGACGGCGGATTCAATGTTTTCGGCAATGGCAATGATTATGGTAATTTCGATTATGCGAATTTGCCCATCCAATTAGGTCCGTTTGAAGCTGATGGAACCAATTATGAATTCGGAGTTTCGGATGCAGCCCATCCCGACTGTTTTGATGTAGTCAATCCAGGTGTTGTTGATTGCAATGTGGCGACCACCAACGTCAGTCCGGATGAATATTTTGCGATCTTTAATAATGGAACACTACCAGGTATCCTGGCGAAGAAAAATGTTTCTGTTTCCGTCTACAATGCAAATGGAAAAACAGTGATCAATGATCTGAACCTGGTCCAGGATGCTTACTACGAATTCAAAAATTTACCAGATGGATTTTATATCCTTATCGTCAACCGCGGCCAACAAACATGGCCTGTCAAGTTAATCAGGACAGGTTACTAAACGCCGGATAACCACACCAAAAAATCAATATTGAGAAAAGAGCTGTACATACCGTATGGCTCTTTTCTTTTTAGAGTGGAATATTGCCGTGTTTTCGGTTTGGACCAAATTTCCTTTTCCCACTCAGTATCGTGAATGCCTTCATGATTTTGCGCCTCGATTCTTCCGGCCAAATTACTTCATCGATAAATCCGCGTTCAGCAGCCTGGTAAGGATTTGCAAATCGTTCGGCATATTCTTTTTCTTTTTCAGACAAAGTAGCCTGGGGATCATTCGACGATTGTATTTCTTTTTTAAAAATAATCTCAGATGCACCTTTCGCCCCCATGACTGCAATTTCCGCAGTGGGCCATGCAAAATTCATATCCGCACCAATATGTTTTGAGTTCATCACATCATAAGCACCACCATAAGCTTTGCGTGTTATCAATGTCACTCGTGGCACCAAGGCTTCACTAAACGCATACAACAATTTTGCACCATGCTGAATGATGCCATGCCATTCCTGATCTGTACCCGGTAAAAAACCCGGAACGTCAACAAGGACTAGTAATGGAATATTGAAACAATCACAAAATCGCACAAACCTTGCAGCTTTACGTGATGCATCAGTATCCAACACACCTGCTAAATGCCAAGGTTGATTCGCAACGATACCAACACTCTGTCCTCCAATGCGGGAAAACCCAACAATAATGTTTTTGGCAAAATGCTCATGGATTTCAAAAAACGAATCCTGATCAACAATCTCCTGGATGACCTCTTTCATCTCATATGGAGTGGAAGCACTTTCAGGCATGAGGGTTGACAATGCCGGCCTCAACTCATCATTGGTCGTGTAGGTTAATGTTTCAGGTTGCTGTTCGTTATGTTGTGGAATATAGCTTAATAGTTTTCGAATCTGTTGAATGCAATCGACATCGTTCGAAGCTGTAAGATGGGTGACTCCTGATTTTGTAGCATGGGTCATCGCACCTCCCAATTCTTCACTAGTCACTTCTTCGTTAGTCACTGTTTTGACCACATTGGGACCGGTGACAAACATGTAAGAGCTACCTTCTACCATGATTGTAAAATCGGTCATCGCAGGACTGTACACAGCTCCTCCTGCACATGGACCCATGATAGCACTGATTTGAGGGATCACCCCGGATGCCTGCACATTCCGATAAAAAATATCTGCATAACCTCCTAATGATCTTACTCCTTCCTGGATTCGTGCGCCACCGCTATCATTCAAACCAATTAAAGGCACACCGTTCTCCATCGCCATATCCATGATCTTGCAAATCTTCTCCGCATGCGTTTCAGATAATGCACCCCCGAAAACAGTGAAATCCTGGGCATAAGCATACACCAATCGACCATCAACTGTGCCATATCCTGTAATGACACCATCACCATAATAATGCTGCTGATCCATGCCAAAATCAGTGGAGCGATGGATGACGAACATCCCGATTTCTTCAAAACTATCTTCGTCAAACAACAACAGGATCCGTTCTCTTGCCGTAAGCTTTCCTTTGGCGTGCTGGGCATCGATACGATCCTGTCCCCCACCCAACTGGGCCATTTCCTGCCGGCGGTTTAATTCATCTGCCTTTTTATTCATACTGTTGGTAACTTAGCCCGAAAATAGCCAATATACCAGCAAGATGATGAATTCGCCCACGACCTCCCTCCCTCTTTCCAGGCTTGTCAATGAGATGCAGGAATCCGCCACCCTGAAAATGGCCAAAATGGCAAGGGAACTCAAGGCCCAGGGAAAAGATGTGATTGACATGAGTCTCGGGGAACCTGATTTTGACACTCCTGTTCATATAAAAGATGCAGCCAAGAAAGCACTCGACGATGGGTACACGAAATACACCCCCGTCAATGGTTTACTTGAATTACGTGAAGCGATTGTCCGCAAGCTAGCCCGTGAAAATAATCTTCAATACACGGTCAATCAGATTGTAGTTTCGAATGGAGCAAAACAAAGTGTTTACAATCTCTGCATGTCGCTACTCGATCCTGGTGATGAAGTCATATTACCTGCACCATATTGGGTATCGTATTATGAGATTATTAAGATGGCAGGTGGTGTTCCGGTGATCGCACAATCCGATATTGAACATGATTTTAAATGCACACCCGAACAAATCGAATCATTAATTACCGACCGCACAAAATTTATTCTTTATTCTTCTCCTTGCAATCCCAGTGGCTCTGTATTCACATTTGATGAACTTCAAGCTATAGCAGACAAACTTCGAGCATATGAGCATGTGCTTGTGGTATCGGATGAGATTTATGAGCATATCAATTTTACTTCAAGACACAGATCTATTGCAGAAATAGAAGGAATGCGTGATCGTACGATTATCGTCAATGGAATGTCAAAAGCATTTGCAATGACCGGATGGCGGCTTGGCTATATTGCAGGTCCCGCCTGGATTGCAGAAGCTTGCACTAAAATTCAGGGTCAGGTCACCAGTGGCGCAACTTCTTTTGGACAAAAAGCTGCCGCAGCTGCTTTGGATGGTGATCTCACTCCAACACTTGAAATGGTAAAAGCCTTCAAGAGAAGAAGAGAATTGATTATTTCCAGGCTGGAGCAAATTCCATTATTGATGGTCAACAGGCCAGATGGTGCGTTTTATATTTTCCCTGATGTATCAGCTTATTTTGGAAAAACATCAACTTCTGGTTATTTGATCCGCGATGCTGATGATCTAAGTCTCTATCTGCTTTCTGCCGCACAGGTCAGCACGGTTTCCGGTGGAGCTTTTGGAAATGAAAGTTGTATTCGTATATCTTATGCAACCTCAGAAGCAAAAATTGAAGAGGCAGTCACTCGCATTGCAAATGCATTGGCCCAACTTCATTAATTAATTGACCAGGTGAAAATCCTGGCCTTCATATTTTAATATCCTGATCCGCGAATTTTCATAATAAAGCGGGGTCTTCATTTCACTGGTCGATGTAGACGCGTTGTTCTTATACACGGGTTTAATATCAAAGCCCGATGCAATCCCTGAAGGCCAGAGTGAGGAGGGCCCTATCAGGCCATCTTTTCCGGATTTCACCAAAACATTGGACAGCCATTTAATCAAATCATATCCCAGGAAGGCCTGTAAATCCGGTATCACATGATATCGATCAAAATAATTTTTTTTAAACGTATCATATTCAGGATGATCCGGATCGATAAACGTAGAGACACTGATGTGGACCGACAAGCTTTCCAGATAATTAGGATTGAGATTGGAATAACTCAGCCATTGCGGCAGGCCAAACACCATGACATCCTTTAACTCTTTGTCCGCATGCAACTTTCGTAAGAAGGAATTGACAAAACTCTCATCCGCTTTTGAGTAATATGGTAAAATAAAAATTGTGCCATCGTCACTCAATAATTTTTGAAGATCAGTCCTGGCTAATTCCGGGCTATCATCTTTAATGATCAAATCTTCTGTATTCAGGTGATTGTTTTTCTTAAATAAATTCAGCCGGTTGATCTCCGTTGTATTGTCCCGGGCTACAAGAAAAACTTTTTTAGCCGGCCAGTTAGAGGCAATGAAAGCAGTAATTGCTTCTGCATGAGTACCCAGGCCTGGATTCACCTGGATGAAAAATGGATTTTCTTCCGTGACATTGAATGCAGGCAGCCAGGGTGAAACCACAAATTTTTCATGTTTTAATCCATACGATGCAACAGATTCAATCTCCTCTTTGTCATACGGACCCATAATGACATCTGAGTTTTTCAAAGACGGATCATTCAATACGGATTGGGTTTGTGATAGCGATCCATCAACATCGTAGGCATGCAATGAAATTTTATAACCTATTGAATCTACTTCGCTCATCGCCAGTTGGACACCTCCATAGTACTGGAGGAAGCGATTTATTTTTCCATCAAAAACATCAGCATTATCATCGCTTGTCCAGGAAAATGGCATGAGCAAAGAAAGTTGAAAACTAGTGTTCTTATTCGGCTTTTCTGGTTCCGTAACCTTATCGGTAATGATAGGTGATTTAGTATCGGTTGTCCATTTGACCGTATCGACTTTCACACTGCTCTTCGGAACCATGACATACGTTCCGGTTACAGGATCATAAACTTTCACTTGATCTTCCTTGGCAGGTGTGGGATGCTCTACTGAAGGCGGTTTATGCGTTGCGTGTTTGGGGCCGGCGCATGCAGCCAGGGACAACAGAAAAATCCAAACCAGGATAGACTTATTCCCACTCAATCGTAGCAGGTGGTTTGGTGCTGATGTCATATACGACCCTGTTGATGCCTTTGACTTTATTGATAATCTCACTTGATATTTCGGCTAATAATTCATGCGGAAGATGGCTCCATTCTGCGGTCATACCATCCAATGAATTTACGGCACGCAAAGCTATCGCATTCTCATAACTCCGCTCATCACCCATCACACCAACGGTTTGCACAGGGAGCAGTATTGCACCGGATTGCCAGATTTTATCATACCATCCATGTTTCCTTAGCAGATCTGTATAAATAGCATCTGCTTCCTGCAAAGTATTGACTTTTTCTGGTGTGACATCACCTAAAATCCTGATCCCTAATCCCGGGCCGGGGAAAGGATGGCGATTGAGAATTTCTCCCGGAATATTCAATGCGGCACCCACTTTACGGACTTCATCTTTAAACAACATCCGAAGAGGCTCCACGATTTTAAGCTTTAGCTTTTCTGGCAATCCGCCGACGTTATGATGAGACTTAATCGTAACTGAAGGGCCATGCACGGAAATCGATTCAATTACGTCCGGGTAAATCGTTCCTTGTCCCAGCCATTTCACTTTTGGAAATAAGGCCGCTTCTTGTTCAAACACTTCTATAAAGACCCGACCTATAATCTTTCTCTTTTGTTCAGGATCTGTTACTCCTTTCAGTTGTGAATAGAATCGTTCTTTAGCATCGACGCCATCTACCTTGAGTCCCATCTGCGCATAGCGATCCAACACAGATTGAAATTCATTTTTACGTAACAATCCATTGTCTACAAAAAAACAATGCAGTTTATCTCCTATCGCCTTGTGAAGAAGCATGGCACCAACAGTGCTATCTACTCCACCAGATAAAGCCATCAACACATCTTCACCGTCCGTTTGTCTGCGAATCTGATCGACAGTTTCTTCAATAAATAACTGAGGCGTCCATTTTTCCTTCAATCCGGCAATGCCTCTTAGAAAATTATACAGAATCCGGTGCCCATCAATTGAATGGGTAACCTCAGGGTGGAATTGCACACAACAAACCATCTGTGCATACTGCTCTTTACGACTCGCATATGCAGCGACAGGAATACTTTCTGTTTTAGCGAGTAACTCAAATCCTTTTGGTAATTCGAGAATGCTATCACCATGAGACATCCATACCTGGGATCCTGAAGGAATATCTTTCAACAGCGGATGCTCGGGAGCCAGGATATTAAGATGAGCTTTACCATATTCACGTTTCTCAGAACGGCCAACACTACCACCATAAGTATCAGCAATTAATTGTGCGCCATAACAAATTCCCAGCATCGGAACTTTTCCAATCCACGGATCAAGGTTGGGCCGCAATGCATTGCTATCCCGTACAGAAAAGGGACTGCCTGAAAGAATTAATGCTTTAACATCCGATGGTGGTAATTCAGGCAAAGCAGAATATGGAAGAATCTCACAATAAATTTCCAATTCGCGCACCCGCCTGGCGATTAACTGCGTGTATTGTGCACCAAAATCAAGGATGAGTACCTTTTCCTGCATCAGGGTTATACTATGTGAAGTAAATAATTTGCGTTATCAGAATGCATCAGGCTATCCAACATCATTATTCTTCCAGCAAGCCCCTGCCTTCCTTCTTTATTTTTCCTTCCTCGCTAAGTGATTTCATCAGGCGATCTAAAATTCCATTGACAAAATCTTTACTCTTCGGCGTACTATATTCTTTCGAAACATCAACATATTCGTCCAAAGTAACTTTGGTCGGGATAGTTGGGAAATAAAGAAATTCCACCAGGGCCATCTTGATGAGGATGACATCGAGCACAGCAAGACGCTCCATATCCCAATTCTTGAGTGTGGGTTCAATCAACTTTTCAAGTTCCTCAGCCTGTTCCATGGTCAACCCGATCAGGCGCTGTCCAAAGTCAATCACGGTATCCTTGTCGGGAAGATATTCTTCGTAAAATTTCTCGTTAGGGCTGGGAAGTTGTTTGAAAATTTTCTTTAAGGCTCCTATGACGAGAGATTTGTCCTCTTGCCAGAAAGGATATTGATCATCCACCATTTCTTCAAAGAGATCATTCTTTCGAAGGTCACGATAGATATCCAGTAAATATTCACGGTGACCGGCTTCATCAATATCACCAAACACATAACTTCTATACTCCGGTAGTTTAGAAAAGGAGTTATACATCTTCTGGATCAATTCCTGGTCAACCTTGGACTTGAAGTTCCGCTTATCGAAATAGGTACGTAAGGCTTTGTTTTGGACCAGGCTTTGGATGAGCTCATTTTCATAAAGCTTCGCATTCCAAAGTGGATCATCGGGCTCGGGCCGGTGTTTTGCGTGCCTGGCATCCCGGTCGACTACAGCCCAATGGGTGATTTCCAACATGAGGTAGAGATTAAACAGCAGGCTTTCGTAGGCCAGATCTACCGCCTGGGTATAGCGCTGCAAGATCTCCTTCTGGGTTACTCCCGGGTCGCGATCAAGCGAATACAACAACTGCATGACTTTGACCCGAATACTTCTCCTGCTTACCATATGGGAATCTACCTCAGATTAATTCAACGAACATTCATGCAAAAATAAATGCTTTTTGTCACACCTCAAGAGACACATGAATAAAAGTCCTATATTTTATCGCATTATATCTATTCTACCCTATTTCAATTTCAATTCCTTCGGGAGGTGACAGATATGCCACATTTCCAGGACTTTCCCACCTTTAAGATGAACTACACCCGGATTAGACCTGATGATAGTCTTCAGGAGGATATCATCCGCTTCATACCACTCATAGCCCCCTCCGGCAGCCTGCTTGAAAGCTTTTAATTTTTCTTCTCCTGCCCCACCGGCTATCGCATATACTTTGGCTCCTTGTTTCATGACATTGTCCATTAACGGATTCACTTTCTCTGA
>Ga0068851_10000740_pt1 | contig 13976 bp, 11 predicted proteins | sample KBSCornC12_FD_66588 | JGI IMG/M metagenome (GOLD analysis project Ga0068851, IMG submission 66588) | Corn rhizosphere microbial communities from Kellogg Biological Station, Michigan, USA - KBS Corn C1-2 | ecosystem: Host-associated > Plants > Roots > Rhizosphere > Soil ...
GTCTTCCACGGCAGGCGCCCGAGCCGCTGCTCCTGGCCGCTGTCGCCGGATAGCGAGCCGCAGGTGGATTCGGCCCAGCCGTCGTTGTCGAGGTCGGGGCACGGCAGGTATCCCGGCCCGACGGAAGAATTGACCGGATGGTCCGCCGCGTAGGCGATGAGCGCCTCGCGGGCGACGGCCAGCACGCGCTCGCTTTCGCGCTCCCGCTGGCGCGCCGCGGCGAGCACGCCGGCATGCAGGCCCAGCGCTCCCAGGGCGAGCACCATCAGCAGCACCACCGCCACAAGCACCAGCATGCCCCGTTGCCGCGAATCCGTATCCATCGAGCCTCCGCGCGAGCGAGGGCCCATTGATACGCCGGGAGAACGCCCGGGGCCGCGCTAAATCGCGCGCAAGCCGATGGCGACTACGATTGACTAGCGCGGATCCTTGCGCTCGACGCGCACGCCGGCGGGGAAGTCCTGCCCGACCCTGGAAGGCTCGAGCGCGCTCGCCTGTGGCGCTGTCGTGACCACCGCGCGGCCGTTGATCCAGACCGTGTCGCGCCCATCGCTGCGCTGCACGTAACCCGTGAGCACCGGGGGACGCGCAGGTGCCGCGGGCCGGCCGTGCTCCGTGGCGGCGGCCGCCGCCTTCGGGGGCGGCTCGAGATCGCCGCGGCGCTGCTGGTCCAGGCGCGCGCGCTCCTCGGGCGAGAAGAAGAGCGTGCCGAGCTCGTCGGCGCGCACGCTGCCCGCGAGCGCCCACGCCATGGCGGCCAGCACCGCGCTAAGACGGGCGATTCGCACGTTTCTCCCGCAGCGTGATCCATTCGAGCGCGCACTCCGCCTCGACGTGTGGCGCCAGCACCTTGTTGGCCCCGGCGGGCTCCTCGATGCGCTTCATGTGGCATCGGTCCACCGTATAGAAGCCCTGGCGGCTGTTGACGATGTCGTCGATGAACCCGAGGATGTCGCCCTCGTGCAGCGCCTTCAAGTGCAGGCGCACGCGGCTGCCCAGCACGTCCACCGACGGGAAGGCGCGGCCACCGGAAAGCGTGAGCGGCCGCTGCGGCGATATCTCGTAGTCGAGGACGAAGAGCTGGTGGCGCGCCCGCATCTCGTTCACCATTTCCACCAGGTCCAGGCGGTGCTCGTTCTGCAGCAGCCCGCGCTCGACCAGCGTGCGGAAGACCTCCACCGATTCCTGCAGGGAGCTGCGCTCGCGTTGCGCGGTGTCCAGCCGCGTGCGCGCGGCCTGCAGCCGTCCCGCGAGGTTCCCGCTTTCCTGCCGCTCGCGCTGGAGGTACCACTGGCTCGCCGCCACCACGCTGCCCGCCGTGGCGATGGCGAGCCCGAGGATGAGCCACGCTCCGGCGAGGGAGCCGAAACCTTCCTTCGAGAAGACCTGCGTCATGCCCCCGCCCCGTTGTCGCGCACCACGCGCAGGACGAAATGCAGGTCCATGGACTCCGACTGCTTCTGGTCGTAGCGTCCTTCGAGGCCGTAGCTCGAGCGCACGTCGAGCGGGCTCTCCACGATCTCCGCCTTGAAGGAACGCACGGCGCTGATCTGCCGGGCGAGCGTCTCGACCGTCTCGACGGCAGCGCGGAAATCGTCGCGGCCGACGCGTACGGTGGCCTCGAGCAACGCCACCTCGTAGCGGCCGCTGGCGAAGGGGGGATTCGCTTCCTCGACCTTGCTGGAGGCGACGGGCGCGGGCGTGCCCTCGATGTGCGGCACCGCTTTGACCGGCGAGGTCTGCGCGGAAGTGTTGACCTGCAGCGCGGGGAGGGCCTTCGGGTCGTCGGTGGCCTGCCACGCGAGCTGGCGCAGGCGAATGTTCGGGTGGGCCTGCAGCACGGCGGAGATCGGCCGCACGAAGTCGCTCAGCGTCGGGAACGCGCGGATGGCGGAATCGTAGAAGCTCACCGTGTCGCGCATCGTCGAGCCGCCGACGCCGAAGGACGGCATCTCGCGCGAGACCTTGTCGTACTCGCGATTGAGGGCGGCAAGCTGGTTCTCCAGCTTGTCGTCCGAGCTGGTCGCCTGCGTCACGCGCCAGGCCGTGAACCCGCCCCAGAGGAGGCTCGCCGCCATGATCGCGAGCGACGTCTTCACCACCGTGCGGCGCGTGCGGCGCAACGTGGCATGGCGGCGCTGGTCCGACGACGCGAAATGGTTCGGCGCCGGGCGCATGAGGAAGAGGTGCACCAGCACCTCCTCGGCCGAGGAGCCGAGCGGCGGGGGCTTGAGCCCCAGCTTGCGCGCGACGTCGCCCATGTCGAGCAGGCGGTACTGGATCTGGGCGAAGTCGCGCAGGCTCGCCTGCACGCTCGGGCGGTCGTTCTCGTGGACGAGGATGCAGACCTCGAGCCGGTCCTCGGGCGTGAAATGGCGCAGGCTGTCCAGGTATTGCCACGTCCGCGTGGTCTCTTCCGCCACCATCGAGCCGAGCGTCTGGCCCTCGACCACGTCGAGCGGCGTGAGGCGGCTGAACTTGATCTCCCGGTCGCGGAAATAGCTCTGGCGCATCGCGTCGCCCGGCGTGAAGGTGACCAGCAGCGTGTGCGGGAACACCAGGTCCAGCTCCTCGAGCATGATGGCGCTGAACACCGAGGTCGAATGGATGCCCTCGAGCGGGACCTTGAGGCGCTCCATCGCGTCCAGCCACGGACGCATCACCTCGGGGTTGGTGATGGCGGTGTAGATCACGCGGTCGTCGCGCCGGCCCTCGGTCTCGCGGCCCTGCAGGTGGGCGTAGCGGAAGGGCGTGTTGCGGAAGATCTGCGACAGCTTGCGCGTCACCACCGCCTGGCGGTCGCGCGCGCCCACGTGCGGGATGGTGTCGAGGCGGAAGTCCTCTTCGGAGAGGTCGGTGAAGAGGTACGTCGGCACGTCGGCGAGCTCCGCCAGGTGGCGCTCGAACTGCTCGACCCCGGCGCCGGAGACGGCGAACTCGCGCCGCGCCACGATGCTCGCGCGCCGCGTGACCAGGCTCACGAGGCGCGAGTTGGTGAGGTAGAGGAAATGGCGCGTCACGTCAGAACTTGATCTTCGAGATCACGTCGTAGATCGGCAGGAAGATCGAGTACAGGATCGCGATGATCAGCACGCCGAGCACGACGGTGGTGGCCGGACCGAGCAGCGTCTGCATCCGCGCGATGCTCTCGCGCACCTGGCGGTTGTAGAAATAGCTCACGTTGAGGAGCGCTACGTCCAGGCCGCCGGTGGATTCGCCCACGCGCAGCATCCTCAGCACGAGCGGCGGGAAGAGCTTGGTCGCGAGGAACGCCTGGGAGATGCCCTGGCCCTCGGAGATGCTGCGGCCCACGCGCTGCAGGCCTTCCTCCATCACGCGGTTGCCGACGATCTTCTCGCAGATGCCGATGCAGTCGAGCACGCTGATGCCGGAACGATAGAGCATCGCGAAGTAGGTCGAGAAGCGCGCGAGGATGATCTTCTGGCGCAGCTCCCCCAGCAGCGGCATGCGCAGCGTGGCCAGGTCCACGTTGCGCTGGATCTTCTCGTTGGTGCGTGCGGTGATCCAGATGGCGACCCCGGCCGCCGTGGGGATGCCCAGAAGCAGGTACCACCACTTCACGAAGATGTTCGAGACGAGGATCAGGATCTCGGTTTCACGCGGCAGCTTCGGCACCAGCGCCTTGAACGTGGCCGCGAGCTGCGGCACCAGGAACACCATCAGCACGAACATGACCGCGATGATGACCACGAAGACCAGGATCGGGTAGGTCATCGCCCGCCGCGCCTGCGAGGCGATCTCGTCCTGCCACTTGAGGTTTTCCGAGAGCTCGTCCAGCACCTCGGTGAGCTGGCCGCTCTGCTCGCCCGCGCGCACCAGGGCGACGAAGACCCCGTCGAAGCAGTACGGGTGGTTCGCCATCGCTTCCGAGAGCTTCTGGCCGCCCTCGATGTCCTCGAGCACGCCCGCGATGACCTGCCTGAAGCCGGGATTGTCCACGGTGTCGCGCAGGTCGGTGAGGGCCTCGATGATGTTCACGCCCGCCTTCAGCAGCTGCGACAGGTGGAAGCAGAAGGTGATGAGCTCGGGCCGGGTGATGCGGCGCGAGCGCGCGGCGTGGGCACGCTTGACGGGGTCGAACGTGAGGAGGTCCAGGCCCAGGCGCTTCAACCTCAGCTCGAGGTCGATCGCGTTCGCGGCGTCGAGGTTGCCCGAGGAAATGCGGCCTTCGGCATCGATCGCGCGATAGGCGAAAAGCGCCACGGCCGGCCCTTCAGATCACGCGGTCGGTGAGGTCGACCACGCGCGAGATCTCCTCCAGGCTCGTCTGCCCGACGAGCACGCGGGAGATCGCGTCGTCGGCAAGCGTGCGAAAGCCCTTCGCGCTCGCCGCGTTGCGGATCTCGCGCCCGGTGGCGCGCCGCGCGATCTGCTCGTCGATCTCCGCATCGAGCTTGAAGAGCTCCATGATCGCGACGCGGCCCTTGTAGCCGACGTTGTCGCAGCGCGGGCAGCCGACCGCCTGGTAGACCGGCCGCATGTCGTCCTGCTCCATGCCGAGGAGCCGCTGGGTCATCGAATCCGGCGCGTAGGGCGCCTTGCAGTGCAGGCACAGCTTGCGCACGAGGCGCTGCGCGATGACCCCGATGATGTTGCCCGCCATGATGTCGGGCAGCACGCCGAGGTCCATCAGGCGCGGTATGGCGCCGATCGACGAGTTGGTGTGGAGCGTCGAGTAGACCTGGTGGCCCGTCATCGCGGCGCGGAAGGCCATCTCGGCCGTCTCCTGGTCGCGGATCTCGCCCACGAGGATCACGTCCGGGTCCTGGCGCATCATGGAGCGGATGCCGGAGGCGAAGTCGAGCTTGACCACCTCGTTCACCGAGGTCTGGCGGATCATCGCCATCGGGTACTCGACCGGATCCTCGAGCGTCATGATGTTCACGCCCTCGGTGTTGATGTAGTTGAGGATCGAGTAGAGCGTGGTGGTCTTGCCGCTGCCGGTGGGGCCGGTCACGAGGATGATGCCCTCGGGGCGCGCCAGCATGAGCTTGAGCGTCTTCAGGTCGTCGCTGTGCAGTCCCAGCTCCTCGAGGGGCACGATGCCCTTGTCGCGATCGAGGATGCGCAGCACGATGTTCTCGCCGTGCGTGGTCGGCTGCGAGGACACGCGGAAGTCCACCTGGTGGCCGGAGAGCATGAGCGAGATGCGGCCGTCCTGCGGCGCGCGCGTCTCGGCGATGTTCATGCCGCTCATCACCTTCAGGCGCACCACCATCGCCGCCCAGTAGTTCTTGTGCAGGCTGCGGATCTGGCGCAGCACGCCGTCGATGCGGTAGCGGATGCGCAGGAACCCCTGCTCGGGCTCGAAGTGGATGTCGGAGGCGTTGCGCTTGACCGCGTCGTTGAGCAGCGCGTCCACCAGGCGCACGACGGGCTGCGAGTATTCGTCGAAGTCCGCGGCGAGCGACTGGTAGTCGATCTCGCCGGTCTCGATCTCGTTCAGGATGCCGTCGATCGACAGCTCGAAGCCGTAGTGGTGCTCGATGCCGATGGTGATGTCGGACTCGCGCGCGAGCACCTGCTCGATGCGCAGGTCCTCGCGCGCGAGCGCGCGGATCTGGTCGAGCGCCACGACGTTGGCCGGGTCGCTCACCGCGATGAGCAGCACCTTGCGCTCGGCGTCGTAGCTCACGGGCAGCACGTGGTAGCGGCGCGCCATGTCCTTCGGCACGAGGGCGATGGCGGCCGGGTCGACGATGGTGTTCTCGAGGTCGATCGAGACCTGGCCCAGCGTCTCCGAGAGGATGTCGCGGATCGTGGCCTCGGTGACGAACCCGAGCTGCACCAGCACCTTGCCGAGCGGCGCCTTGAAGCGCTTCTGCTCGGTGAGCGCGATGTTGAGCTGGTCCTGGCTGATGATCCCCTTGGTGAGGAGCGTCTGCCCGAGAGGGACCTGGGCGAGCGGCGCGGCGGGAATGTTGCCCATCAGCGTCCCGTGCCGATCTCTTCGAGCCGCCGGCGCGCGTTGCCGGCGTCGAACTGCACCGGCTGCCCGGCCGTGGCCTCGATCGCACGGCGATAGAAATCGGCCGCGACGCGGGCTTGGCCCATGTGGTCGAGGCTCACCGCGAGGTTGTAGAGGATGTCCGCATTCGCGGGATCGAGCCGGTGCGCCTCGAAGAAGGCGGCCTGGGCCTCGCCCCAGCGTCCGCGGCCGGCGTAGTGCGTCCCGAGCGCGAACTGCAGCGCGGCGCTGTCCGGGAACCGGGTCACGTCCTCGCGGAGCTGCGCTTCCACGCCCTCGGGCGCGGCGCCTTCCGAAAGCGCGGCGAGCCCCGCGAGCGCGGTGGCATTGCGCGCATCGAGCTCGAGCGCGCGGCGGTAATGCAACGCGGCGACGGAGCGGTTGCCCGCGCGCGCTTCCACCGTCGCGATGCCGAGGTGGCTGTCGACGCTGAGCGGATCGGCGAGGAGGGCGGCCTCGTAGCTGCGGCGGGCGTTGCCGAGATCGCCGTCGCGCAGCGCCCGCCAGCCTTCGGCGACATTCGCGGGCACGCGGGGCCTTTCGACGGAGCGTTCCAGCCGCAGGGGCTCGCGGGCGTCGGCGGGCGCGACCCTGGGTTGCGCCGGGGCAGCACGGGCGGATTCGGTGGCGGCACGCGCGGATTCCGGCGGGGGCGCGCTCGCGGGTTGCGCCGACGGACTGCTCGCGGATTGCGCCGCGGGCGGCGCCGCTAGCGGCTCCACGCGGGCGGCACGCGGCGGCGGCGCCGGAAGCGTCGGCATCGCCGGCAATGCGGGGGTCGAGGCGGGCGGCGGCTCGATGCGGACGAATCCCTGCGAGCTGGCGGGCGGCTCGTTGGGAGCGCGCGACGGCGCCGGCGGCGGCGATCCCGACGCCATCGGCTGCAGCGGAGGCGGCGGCGGGCGGCGCGTGGCGACCGTCGGCACGATGCCCGGCACAAGCACGCGCAGCTGGAACCAGACATAGGCGCCGGCGGATCCCACGACCACGGCGATGAGCCCCAGCGTGATCCACAGCATTCCCTTGCCGCGGCGCGTCTCGGGGCCGCCCTTGGCCTGGAAAACGACATGAGCCTGTTGCATCGCCTCGTCGCTGCGCGGCGCGGCAGGCGCGGCGGGTGACGTGAGCGGCTGCAGCTCGAGGGACGGTGGCGCGCGGCCGGGCTGGAAGCCCGCGGCCTCGGCGCTCGCCTGCCCGGCCGCGTCGTTCGACGCCTCGGCCTGCTGGCGGGCGAGCTTCTCCTGCTCGGCGCGTCGGAGGGCGTCGAGGAGCAGGCTCATCGGGGCGGTGCCGGCGGCGGCGCGTCGGGGACGATCGGGACCGCCTTCACGTCGGGAGCCGGCTTCGGCATGCCGAGGTTCTCGAGACGCTCGATCTGCCTCTGCACGCGCGGATAGGGCGGCTCGCCGGTGCGGAAGAAATCGGAGTCCGGAAGCTCGCGCCGATAGGCAGCGAGGTCGCCATCGAGGCTCGCATCGCGCACGACCAGCGGCCGGATGAAGATCACCAATTCGCTCTTGGTCGAGGTGTCGTTGCGGTAGCTCACGAAGTCGCCGAAGAACGGGATGCGCGAGGCGATCGGAATCCCGTCGCGGTGGCCGACGAAGCTGTCCAGCATGAGCCCGCCCAGCACGGCCGTCTGGCCGCTGGATACACGCAGCACGCTCTCCAGTTCTCGCGTCTGGGTGACGGGTATCAGGCTCTTGATCGGGTTGCCGACCCTGTTCAGGTCCGGGTTCGGATCCTGCACGTTGTCGATGATGCGCGTGATGGTCGGGCGCACATTCAGCGTCACCATGTCCGTGTCGCTGACCTGTGCGGTGACGTTCATGATGAAGCCCACCGGCACTACGTTCTGCGTCGAGGTGAACGTAGTGTTCTGCGTCGCCTGGTTCTGGGCAGTGTTGGACGTGATGGTGAAGTAGACCTGGTTATCCACCACCTTCATCATCGCTGTCTGGTTGTTCAGCACCATGAGCTTCGGGCTGGACAGCACGCGCGTCTGGCCGTAGGTCTCGAGCAGCTTGATGGTGCTCGCGAGCGAGCCGCCCCTGGCCGCGTTCGGATTGCTGTACGAGATCGAGAAGAACGGCGGCGTGGTGAGATTGCCGGCGAGGAAGCTCTGCTGGATCGAGTAGCCGAGGCCCTGTTGCGCCAGCGCCGACCAGTCCACGCCGGACTGGTAGTTGTCGTTCAGCGTCACCTCGACGATGGTGGCCTCGATGAGCACCTGCCGGCGCGCCGAGCTCGTGACCTGCGCGAGGAAGTCCTGCACCTTCTCGTGCTGGCGGGACGTGCCGCGCACGGAGACGATGCCCGTTTCCTGGTTGACGATCACCGACGCCGCCTCGCGGAAGGTAAGGCGCGACTCGACGCGCTCCGTGTTGAGCGCCGCCTGCGTCTCGCCGGGCCCCTCCGTACCGGTGCGCGCTACGCCCGCGCCGGACTCCGTGCGGAGGGCGCCGGTTCCCGTACTACTGGCCGACGAAGCTCTCGTGGCCTGGCCGCGGTTCGACACGAACGTCTCGCTGCTGCCTTCGGGCAAAAGCTTGTCCGTCTCGCGCAGCATGTCCTTGATGTTGCGCTCCAGGGATTCCCAGAAGCGCTGGCGCGAAAGCGAGGTCACGGTGAGCGTGGAGTTGTTGCCTCCGGCTCCCGTGGTCGCCCCCGGCGCTGCGCCGCCATTGAGGGAACCCGAGATGACCTGCGTTGCGATACCGGTGATCTCCGAGGTGTCCCGCGACATGTTCACGTAATCCACGCGGTAGTTGCGCAGGTAGGGCGTGTCGCGCAGGACCGTGATGGTGGTGCCGTCCGTTTCCCAGCGCATGTCCACCTGCTTCGCCATGCGGTTGAGGATCTGCTTGAGCGTCTGGTCGATGGCGTTCAGGTTGACGGTGCCCTCGACGCGCGGGTCGATGTCGAAGTTGATCTTCGTCTCGCGCGCCATCGCCATGAGCACCTCGCGCACCGGCTGGTCGGCCACGACGACGGAGTAGCGAATTTCCTGGTCGCGCGATTGCGGCGCGGGCGGCATGGGGATACCGCGAACCGGTTCCGGGATATTCCCGGTGGGGCGGGCTTCCGCAGGCTGCATGTGGTTCTCGCTGCGCGCAACGGGCTGCGCACCGCACCCGGCCAATGCCAAGGCCAGCGCGAACCACGCCGCTATTGCTTCGAATCGCATGCAGGAATAGACCGTAAGTGCTTGTTTTATGGAAGGAACCGCCCCGTTCATCCTTTATAGCGTTTTCGGGGGGGAAACGCAAATGAAATCCCCCACTTTCCCGCCGTTATTTAGGGTCGTGCAAGCAACTATCGGGCCTCCGCTCGCCGGGCGTCCTCCCGGACGTTATCGAGGGACCGGACGTAGGGACGGAACAGCCTGACCTGGGCCGGTAGCGCGGCCAGGGCATTGCTCGCCTGGCCCCGGTCGCCCCAGGCCCCGAAAAGGACGCCGACCCGGGGAGAATCCGGGTTCCCCGCGGGGACGACGTAGAGTTTATCCGGCTCGAGCACCCGTGCGGCCTGCGAGAGGTAGCTCTCGATGTACTCGCGGTCCCGCGCCTCGCTCACCATGAGCTGCACCGCGAAGCGGCCGGGAGTCTCGTCGGCGAGCAGCGCCCGGCCCGCGACCAGCCGGCGGCCGAGGAGGTCCTGGGGCAGGGCAGCCAGGGGCTTTTCAGCGGGTACGGTTGCGATGGCGGCGACCGGCGTGGGCGCGAGGGGCGTGGTGGCTTGGGGCGCCGCTTCATGCGCGGCGGCGCCCGGCTCGGCGGCGGGCGCCTGCACCGCCGGTGCGGCGGCGGCTACCGCGGCCAGCGGCGACGGCGATTCGGGAACGCTCGTCGGCGCCGCGGCAGCCGCGACCGGAGCCGGTGAACGCGTCATCGAGCCCAGCCCGAAGCCCAGCACCAGCCCGGCCGCGACGCACGCGGCGGCGGCGAGCGCCAGCCGCCGCGGCGATTCGCGGCGCGTGACGATGATCTGCGTATCGCTCACCGCGGCGCGCGCGTGGTCCGCGGTGACGGTATGGGTGCCCGCCGCGAAGGCTGCGAGCAGCGTCTTGTCCGCGAAGATGTTGATGCGGCGCGTGAGGCCTTCCGAGGCATCGGCGATGATGCGCAGCGCCTCCGTGCCGAAGAGCTGCGGCCCGTGATAGCCCGCGGCCCGCAGGCGGAAGGCGATGTAGTCGCCGATATCGCGCGGCGGCAGCGGCCCCAGCGTGAAGCTGTGCGTGATGCGTTCCTTCAGCTGGCGCATGTGCGGGAGCGCCAGGTGCGTGTCGAGCTCGGGCTGGCCGAACAGCACCACCTGCAGCAGCTTCTCGGTGCCGGTCTCGAGGTTCGACAGCAGGCGGATCTCCTCGAGCGTGGCGAGCGGCATCGCGTGCGCCTCGTCGATGAGCGCCACCACCTGCCGACCGCCGGTATGCAGCTCGATCAGCTTGTCCTGCAGCAGGCGCATGAGCTTGTTGGTATTGGCGCCGGCGGTCTCGAGGCCCAGGTCCTCCGCGATCGCGGCGAGCATCTCGTCGCGCGACAGGCTCGGGATGGCGAGGTAGATCGTCTCGACGCTTTCGGGCAGCCGCTCCATCAGCACGCGGCAGAGCATGGTCTTGCCGCTGCCCACCTCGCCGGTGACCTTGACCAGGCCTTCGCCTGCGGTGATCGCATAGAGCAGCGCTTCGAGCGTGGCACCGCGGTTGGCGCCGGCGAAGAAGAACTCCGTGTGGGGGGTGATCCGGAACGGCGCTTCGCGCAGGCCGAAATGTTCGAGGTACATCGTCATGGCGTGGGCACCTGGCGTTCGCGCGGGGTCACGTTCAGCGCGCTTCGCCGGAGTCGGACGAGGCGAGTTTAGCACCCGGGCGGCCCTCGAGGCGCCCGTAGAGCGTGCCACGGGAGACGCCGAGCAGCTTGGCCGCCTGCGAGACATTGCCCTGGGCGATCTGCAGCGCCGCCTCGACGTAAGTCTGCTCGACCGCCTTCAGGGCCGCGTCGAGGCTGAAGGGCTTGCCCGAGAGCAGCTCCGCACGCGCCTGCGCGGCGGCATCGAGCACCGGCTGGACCGTGGCGGGCGCGAACTCGAGCTCGAGCTCTTCCGCGCCCACCGTGTAGCCCGCGTACTTGGTGGTGAGGCGGATCACGATGTTCTTCAGCTCGCGCACGTTGCCAGGGAACGCGTAGGCGAGCCACCTGGCGCGAGCGGCGTTGTCGAACGAGAACGGACGGCTGCCCGTCTTGGTGGCGTAGAGGTCGCGGTAGTAGTCCAGCAGCCGCAGCTTGTCCTCGCCCAGCTCGCGCAGCGGGGGCACGGCCAGCTCGAACACCGACAGGCGATGGTAGAGATCCGAGCGGAAGCGCCCCCTCTGCGCCTCTTCCCGCAGGTCGCGATTGGTGGCCGCGACGATGCGCGCGCGCGACACGCGCGTTTGCGTCTCGCCCACGCGCTGGTACTCGCCGTTCTCGAGCACGCGCAGCAGCTTCGACTGCAGCTCCAGCGGCAGCTCGCCGATCTCGTCGAGGAAAAGCGTGCCCTCGCCGGCGTCCTCGAAGTAGCCCGACTTGGCCTGCTGCGCGCCGGTGAAGGCGCCCTTCGCATAGCCGAAGAGCGTGGGCTCCACCAGCGTGGGCGAGATGGCCGCGCAATTGAGGGCGAGGAAGGGCTCGCGCGCACGCGGGCTCAGGTGGTGCAGCGAGTAGGCGACGCGTTCCTTGCCGCTGCCCGATTCGCCCTGGATCAGCGCGGGAAATGCCGAGGCGGCGTAGAGGTCGACCTGGCTGCGCAGGCGCCGGATGGGCGGGCTCTCGCCCACCAGCGCGCGCGAATCCTCCGCGTCGCGCTCGCGCCGCTCGATCGCCGAAGCGCGCAGCGCACGCTCGAGGAGCGAGCGCAGGTAATCCGGCTCGCACGGCTTCGGCACGAGATCCACGGCCCCCAGCGCGCGGGCGCGCCGCGCATTCGAATCCTCGTTTTGCCCGGTGAGCACGAGGATGCGCACGTCCGGGGCGTGCGCGAGCAGGTCGCCGATGAGCTTGAACCCTTCGTTGGGGAGGTGCGTCACGGGGGGCAAGCCGAGGTCGATCAGCGCGAGCTCGGGACGCAGCCCCTCGCGCAGGATGGCGACGGCAGCCGCGCGATCGGTCGCCGTGACGACGTCGTAGTCGTCGGCGAGGGCGAAGGCGAGGGACTCGTTGATGAGCGGGTCGTCGTCGACCAGCAGCAGTCGCGGCTTGTTCACAGCCGTCGCGTCGCGGAGTGCCATGGCTCGATTATAAGGGGGCCCTCCGCCCAAAGCTGCTAGAATTCACGACGTCCCCGAAGCAATTTCCCCCCGCGTGTCCGAAACCCTGGTCGATGTCGAGTCGGTGACCTTTTCGTACGGCCGCCGGCCCGTGTTGAAGGGCGTGTCCATGTCCATTCCGCGCGGCAAGCTGGTCGCCATCATGGGCGGCAGCGGCTGCGGAAAGACCACGCTCCTGCGCCTCATCGGCGGCCAGCTGCGGCCGTCTTCCGGCCGCATCCGCATCGCCGGCGAGGCCGTGCACGAGCTCGATACCGAGGGGCTCTATCGCCTGCGCAAGCGCATGAGCATGCTGTTCCAGTTCGGCGCGCTGTTCACCGACCTGAGCGTCTTCGAGAACGTCGCCTTTCCCATGCGCGAGCACACGGAGCTGCCCGAGACCATGATCCGCGACCTCGTGCTGATGAAGCTCGAGGCCGTGGGCCTGCGCGGGCTGCACCGCCTGATGCCCGCCGAGCTCTCGGGCGGCATGGCGCGGCGCGTGGCGCTCGCGCGGGCTCTCGCCCTCGATCCGATGATCGTGCTCTACGACGAGCCCTTCACCGGCCTCGACCCGATCGCCCTCGGCGTGATCGCCAAGCTCATCCGCACGCTGAACGATGCGCTCGGCACGACGTCCATCATCGTCTCGCACGACGTGAACGAATGCCTGCACCTCGTGGACTACCTCTATTTCATCTCCGAAGGCGTGATCGTGGGCGAGGGCACGCCGGAGCAGATCCGCAGCTCCAGGGATCCCTTCGTGCGCCAGTTCGTCCACGGCGAGACCGACGGTCCCGTGCCCTTCCACGTGCCCGGAAGGCCTTACGCCGTGGACGTGGGGCTCGTGAAGCGCCCGCCCTACCAGCCGGGTATGCGCCGTGCTTGAGGGACTGCGCAGGCCGCTCGAGCGGCTCGGCCACAACTTCGTCGACGGCATCTGGCGCATCGGCGTGATGGCGCGCTTCTTCGGCCTCGTGCTCGCCTCCTCGGGCACCAGCGTGCACCGCTTCCGGCTGGTGATGCGCGAGGTGTACTTCAGCGGCGTGCTCTCGCTCATCATCATCATCGTCTCGGGCCTCTTCGTCGGCATGGTGCTGGGGCTCCAGGGCTTCGAGACGCTGCAGAAATACGGCGCCACGGAATCGATCGGCGTGCTGGTGGCGCTGTCGCTGGTGCGCGAGCTGGGGCCGGTCGTGGCGGCCCTCCTGTTCGCCTCGCGCGCCGGCTCCGCGATCACCGCCGAGATCGGCCTCATGAAGACCACCGAGCAGCTCACCGCGATGGACATGATGGCGGTCTCGCCGATGGCCCGCGTGATCGCGCCGCGCTTCTGGGCGGGCGTGATCTCGATGCCGATCCTCTCGATGCTCTTCTCCGCGATGGGCGTCTTCGGCGGGTACGTGATCGGCGTCGTCATCATCGGCGTCGACAACGGCGCCTTCTGGTCGCAAATGCAGGCCGCGGTGGACTTCCGGTATGATGTTTTGAACGGCCTCGTGAAGGCATTTGCGTTCGGCATCGCCATCACCGTCATCGCGACGTTCGAGGGATACGATGCGCCGCCTACCGCGGAAGGTGTCTCGCGCGCCACGACTCGTACCGTCGTCACCTCCGCGCTCACGATCCTCGCGCTCGACCTCGTCCTCACCGCCTTCATGCTGCGCGGCGAGAGTTGAGCGAATCCGCTTCCCCTAGACA
>Ga0068851_10000742_pt1 | contig 13964 bp, 17 predicted proteins | sample KBSCornC12_FD_66588 | JGI IMG/M metagenome (GOLD analysis project Ga0068851, IMG submission 66588) | Corn rhizosphere microbial communities from Kellogg Biological Station, Michigan, USA - KBS Corn C1-2 | ecosystem: Host-associated > Plants > Roots > Rhizosphere > Soil ...
GCGACCAGCAGGTCGAGATCGCGATGATGCGCACGCCGGACGGGCACAGCCGGCTTGAGCTCTCGCGCTTCGTCCGGCCGTCGGTCATCGAGGATCATCGCGATGCGCCGGTGAATGCGCTTGGATATCTGCGGGTGATGTTTGCGGTGGACGATATCGACGACGCGCTGAAGCGCCTGCGCTCATATGGGGCGCAGCTGGTCGGCGACGTCGTTAGATATGAGGATGTATACCGCCTCTGCTACATCCGCGGGCCGGGCGGCCTGCTGATCGGATTGGCGGAAGAGCTCGGCTGAGCGAGCTGGAAGGCAACGCCGGGTGCCGTCCGGAACGGCATCCCGGCGCTGAATTCGGATTACGAGAGCGCAGCGCCCTTGAGCTTTGCCAGCGGGCGGATCTTGACGCGCACGCTTGCGGGCTTGGCCGCACCGGGCACCATCTGGCCGGTCGAGGGATTGCGGATCATCGTGCCGGCCTTGCGCGCCGGGACCTTGCGCAGCGACACCTTGAACAGGCCGGGCATGGTGAATTCGCCGACGCCGCGCGGATGGATCGAGCCCATCATCGCGTTCTCGATGGTCGCCAGCACGCCCTTGGCAACGTCGCGCGTCACGTCATTGGCTTCGGCGATCATGTTGACGAGGGCGGCTTTGGTCAGCGCTTCCTTCACCGGCGTCATCTTGGGTGCTGCCTTCTGGGCGGCGGGCCGTTTTGCCGGAGTCTTTGCGCGAGTGGTTGCCAAGGGGTCTCTCCTTTGAGTGTGGAATGGCAGTTGAGTCGAATCTGGTGCCGCAGAATATCGATTCCTCAATGGCGCACCACGCGCGAGACGAACAAAGTCACAGACTTACGCAGGAAAAATAGGGGTTTTGCGCGTTCCGCTAGCTCTTTCCATGCCGCTTGAGCAGCTCGGCGGTCATCTGGTCCTGGATTTTTAGTGAGTCGTTGAGCAGGTCCGCCACGAGCCGAAGCTGCTCCTCGGTGTAGCGGCCGAGGTTCTTTTCACCCGCCTTCTGCAGCGGCGCATACGCCTCGGTCGTCACCCGCGCCGTCTCTTCGGCGGCTTCCACCAGCACCTTGCGGCGATCGTCGGGGTCGGCTCGCCGGCGGACGAAACCGCGCGCTTCGAGCCGATCGATCAGCGACGTCACCGCCGCCGGCGTCAGGCGCGTGTGGCGGGCAATGGCGCTTGCGGTCTGCGGTCCCTGCCAGAGCAGGCTGAGCGTCAGCCGGTCGGCCGGCCCAAGCCCGTAAATCTCGCCGACCGCTTCGTCATAGCGCTGCGTCGCGTCCTGCCAGCGCACGATGGTCGCGCCGAGCGCGGCAATGAGCGCCGCCTTGCCGCTTGACTTTTTTTGTTCGATCATCTAATTGTTCGATCATCTAATCATAAGATGGGTGTATGAATGTCCCTGATCCAGCCTTCCCCCGCAAGCGGAAAATCAAACCGGCCACAGATCGCAATCGCGGGAGCGGGCATCGGCGGGCTCGCACTTGGCCTCGCGCTCAAGGCTCGCGGCTTTGCGCCAGTGCTGTTCGAAAAGAAATCCGCTGAGCAAATCCGTACCGAGGGCGTGTTCCTGACGCTCGCGCCCAACGGCGTGAACGCGCTCAGGGCGCTCGGGCTCAGCGAGGCCGTGATCGCCGCCGGACTTCAAACCAATGGTCTCGCCATGTTCAACGAGCGCGGCAAGTCGCTCGGCGTGATGGATTATGGAACGCATGGCGCGCGGTTCGGCGCGCCCTCGATCACCATCCGCCGCGGCGCGCTCGGCGCAGTGCTACTCGACGCAGCGATCGCGGCAGACATCGAGCTTCGCCTTGGGGCGAGCATCGAGGCGATCGAGGAGCGGCCCGAAGGTATCATCGTCAACGATACCGGCTGCTTCGATGCGCTGATCGCGGCGGATGGGCTGCGCTCGACCGTGCGGCGGATGGTCTTTCCCGAGCTGCCGCAACCGCGCTACTCCGGCCTCATCGGCACGGGCGGCGTCACCCACGTCGACGGCATCGCGCCCACCCACGGTCTCATGAACATGACTTTCGGCACGCGCGGCTTTTTCGGCTATCTCGCCGAGCCGGGCGAGCCGGTAATGTGGTTCAACACCTATCCCGCCCCAGAGCGCGACACCGGCCCCATCACCGATCCGCGCGGCTATGCACGGTTCATCGAGTCGCTCCATCGCGACGACCCGCTCGACAATGCGAAGATCCTCGCGGGCGTCGAATCGACCGAGCGCAACTACCCGATCTACGACATGCCCGAGCTCGCGCACTGGTCGAAGGGCCGAGTGCTGCTGATGGGCGATGCCGCCCATGCCGTGGCGCCACATTCGGGCCAGGGTGCGTCGATGGCGATCGAGGATGCGTTGGTTCTCGCGGCGGCTCTCGAAGAGGCCGGCAGCATGGAAGCGGCTTTCGCGCGCTTCTTTTCCCTGCGGCACGATCGGACGCAGACGGTCATCAAGATCGGCCGTATGGCGGGCTCGCAGAAGCACGCGCAGAGCTGGCTCGCGCTCCGCATCCGCGACCTCATGCTGCCGCTGGTCATGCCGCTCGGCGTCAAGGCGCAGGAGCGCGTCTTCACCTTCCGTGCCGACCGCACCCCGCTTGCTCAACCCGTCCAGTAAGGAGATCGATCATGGCCCACCAACCTCTCACCAAGGAAGAAGAATGGCGCTACGCCAAGGAAGCGATGACCTGGTATGGCTGGGGCTCGCCGATCGGGCTCGGCTTCGGCCTGCTCGCGCTCGGCGTTGCCGCAGTGCTCATCCGGCTCGCCATAACAGGGTTCTAGACATGCTGAGGGGCGCCGCAGCGCCCCTCGCTTTATCTTAGGCCTCCATCGGCACGGGTGGCGGAGACGCCTGCGCCGGGGCGCTGCCCTGCCCTTGTGCCTGCTGGGGTCCGCGCGCCTTGAGCGTCCAGACCAGCACCGCAACCGCGCCAAATGTTGCGATCTGATACCAGCTGGCGGTCGCCGCCGAGTTCGCGAAGGCAGCGTGGACCGCGGCCGGTCCCTGCTGGAACAGGCTCGGGATATCACCGAGCGCGGTAAAGAAGATCTCGCCCACCAGCGCGACACCGACCGAGCCGCCCACCTGCTGGAACGCCTGCAGCGCACCCGAGGCCGAGCCTGCATCGCGCGGCGGGATGCCCGAGAGCACGGTCTGGAACAGGGCCGAGAAGCCGAGCCCGAGGCCGAGGCCCGCGAGCAGCAGCGGCGGCAGGAAGGTCCAGTGGTCGATGCTCTGGCCGAGGCCGGCGATGATGAAGTGCAGCCACAGGATGCCGCCCGCCAGCATCACCGCGCTGATGGCAACGCGGGTCCGCAAATAGTGCGAGCCGAAACGGCCGGCGACGAGCGAGATCAGGAGCACACCCACCGAGAACGGCGTGTTGGTGAGCCCAGACTCGATCGGGGTGAAGCCATAGCCCACCTGCAGCAGGATCGAGATCACCATGAAGAAGGCCGGCACGCCCGAGGCGAAGATCGTCGTGATACCCGCGCCGAGGAGGAAATTGCCGTTGGTGATGAGGTTGTAGTTGAGCAGCTGCGGCTTGTCGTCCGCCGCCATGCGGCGCTCCCAGAGTACGAAGAAGGCCAGCAGGATCACCGAGAGCGCGATGAGGCCCCAGGCCCACGCCGGCCAGCCATAGTCGCGGCCCTCGATCAGCGGATAGACGAGCGCAACCATTGCGCCGGCAAAGAGCACGATGCCGACGGGGTCGTTCTTGAGGCCAGGATGACCCGGCGGGCGCGGAATAATGAACCAGCCGAGGATCAACGCAAGGATACCGACGGGCACGTTGACGAGGAAGATCGGACGCCAGTCGAGACCCTGGATGTTGGCGCCGATGAGGAGGCCGCCAATGATCGGACCGGCGACGGCCGCTAGGCCGGCGGCAAGACCAAAGAGCGAGAAGGACTGGCCGCGCTCTTCCGGCGGGAACGTGACGGTCGCGATGGCCAGTACCTGGGGCGTCATGACGGCGCCGGCGAGGCCCTGGATGACGCGGAACGCGATCAGCCACTCAATCGAAGGCGCAAGGCCGCAGGCCGCCGAAGCGGCGGTAAAGGCTGCAACGCCGATCAGGAACATGTGGGTACGCCCCACGATATCGCCGAGCCGCCCGAAGGGCAGCAGGCCGAGCGCAAAAGCGAGCACGTAGGCCGCGATCACCCATTCGATCTGCGACGCATCGGCGCCGAGATTCTTCTGCATCGAGGGAATGGCGACGTTGACGATGGTCACGTCGATCAAATTCATGAAGCTCGCGATCAGCAGCACCGCTAAAGCCAGCCAGCGCCTCGGATCGGCGTCGGCCTTGGACTGCGGCACGTGGAATTGATGGGGCGGCATTGGACTACTCCTTCAGAACTGTCCCGCCCAAAAGACGCTCGGTCTGGGCGGATTTCGACAAATTGGCACCGGGCACATCGAGCGCCGGATTTCGGATGGCCCGCTTGAGCTCGCCGACCATGCGGTCGAAGCGTGACTGGTCGCGGTCGGGGTTGCGGCAGAAGCCGACGAAGGACGAGATCATCACCATCGCCATGGCTTCAGGATCGATGTCGGGACGATAGACTCCGTCCATGACACCTTGTGTCAGCAGGCTGGCGATCATCTGCCGCCAGTGATGCTTCATCGGCTTGATGGCGGCGGCAATGGTTTCGTCGCGCCGCCCACGCTCGAGCAGCTCGGAAAAGACCAGCATCGTGTCCGGTTTTTCGAGCGTCATTTCGTGTACGTCGACGAATTCGAGATCGAGCCGCTCGTCGGCGCTCAGCTGCGAGCGTGGCCGGTCGATCGTCTGCTGCATGAAATCGCGGCGGAGCGATTCCGCCACGAGTTCTATCAGCGCCTCCTTGCTGGGCACGTGATAGTGGAGCGTCGCGATGTTGATCCCCACGCGATCCGCTATGTCGCGGGTGCGCAGGCCCTCCACGCCCTTTTCCACGATCAGCGCACGCGCGGCGCGTGCAATGGCGGCCCGGCGGTCGTCGGTTGGGGCGCGCTTCGTCGAAGGAGGGGGCGAAATAATCATGGCCGGCGGTGCTACACCCGATTCTCGACTCAATCAATCATTTGATTGAGACAGATCAGGCCTGCGTTTTCTGCATGGGAGTCCGCGTAAAGCGACTGGTCGGCGTGGGAACCTTCCCCTTCCGGCGCCTGTTGATGGAGCCCATGGAGGGCCATTGCCATGACCACCACCAAGCTTCCGCCCGAAAAGGAAAAGGCGCACGAAATTGCGCAGAAGATCACCAATCAGCGCCCCCTGAAGCGCGACAAGGATGCGCCCGAGGACAATTCGTCCGGCGGCTTCAACCAGAAGAGTCGCCTCGCCGAGGACGAAGCCCTGCATCAACAGGCCAAGCGGGAAAGGGGCGAGAAATGACCTCCACCACGCATTCAAGCCACGCCGCCTCCGGCAAGAAGTGGTCGCAGGATGTGACCGAGCATTCCAACGCGATGGACCTCGAGGAAGGCGTGTTCGAAAAGGATAGCGCGCACGAGATCGCGCTCAGCCTCAAGCGCTCCGCCGAGCACTCGCACCGGCGCAAGGCCGAGCCGTTCCAATCGGCCATGTCGATGCTGAATTTCTATATCAATCGCGCCGGGCACAATTTGCCAGCGAGCCGCAAGAAAATCCTCGAAGACGCGAAGGACGAGTTGCGCAAGGCCTTCGGTCGCGAGACCGACTGACTCTGTCGCCCGTGTATCTTGGGCCCGAGTGGTGCATAAGGGGGCGATGCAATCGCCACCTTCCCTCGACGCCCAATTCGCCCATGTCACCGACTGGGTCTTCGATCTCGACAACACGCTCTATCCACGCGAGTGCAATCTCTTCGCGCAGATCGACCTCTTGATCTCCGACTACACCACCGAGGTCACCGGACTTCCCTATGCCGAAGCCCGCGCGCTGCAGAAGGCCTACTATCGCGATCACGGCACGACGCTGCACGGCCTGATGCTGCATCACGGCGTCGACCCGGATCATTTCCTCAAGACCGTGCACGCCATCGACTATTCCGGCGTGCCACCACACCCGACGCTGGTCGCGGCGCTCGCCGCGCTACCGGGCCGCAAATTCGTCTTCACCAATGGCGATGCGGGTCACGCCGAGAATGTGCTGAAGCAGGTCGGCGCATCAGGTCTCTTCGCCGACATCTTCGACATCCGCTCGATGAAGTACAAACCGAAACCCCTGCCCGAGGCCTATGAGGTTTTCTTCGCCGCGCACGGCATGGACGCCAAACGCGCCGCCATGTTCGACGATCTCGAAAAGAACCTGCTCGTGCCGCACAATGTCGGCATGGTCACTGTGCAGGTCGTCGCCGGCGAAGACTTCTCGCACCACCAGGTCGAGAACTGGGAGCTCGAACGGACGGGTGGTCCGCACGTCCATCACGTGACGAGTGATCTGGCAGGTTTCCTCGCTCGCCTTGTCTAAGCCGAGAGTCAGTCGGGTCCCTCCCCCAGAAAGGGGGAGGACAGGAGGGGGTTGACCCCCTGCACTATCCTCAGCGCGTCAACCCCCTCCCCGACCCTCCCCCTTTCTGGGGGAGGGGACGCAACATCTGCGCCTTACCGCAGCTTCACATCCGGCAGATTGTAGGCTTTCCGCACCACGGCCCAGCCCTCTTCGGCGCTGTCGACAACCGTAAACAGGTCCGGATCGTCAGGCGAGATCGTGCCGGCTTCGGCCAGCGCTTCGAAGTTCATGACCTTCTTCCAGAACTCCATGCCAAACAGAAGAAGCGGCACGCGCTCCATGCGGCCGGTCTGGATCAGGGTCAGTGTTTCGAAGAATTCATCGAGCGTGCCGAAGCCGCCCGGGAAGATCGCCACGGCCCGCGCGCGCAGCAGGAAGTGGATCTTGCGCGTCGCGAAATAGTGGAAATTGAAGCAGAGTTCGGGCGTGATGTAGGGGTTGGGCAGCTGTTCGTGGGGCAGCACGATGTTGAAGCCGACGGACGGCGCGCCGACATCGGCAGCGCCGCGATTGCCGGCTTCCATCACGCCGGGACCGCCGCCGGTCACCACTACGAAATCCTTGTACTCCATCGCCTCGGACGTCAGCGAGGCGTATTGCGCAAAGCGGCGCGCCTCGTCGTAATAGCGCGAGGCGGCTTCGAGGTTCTTTTTCTGGGTATCGTTGCGTGCCGCCCAGGCGGGCTTACCCGGTTCGGGAATGCGCGCCCCGCCGAACAGCACCACCGTCGAATTGATGCCGCGCTCTTTGAGCCGCAATTCGGGCTTCAGATATTCGAGCTGGAAGCGGATGCCGCGCGTATCGTCGGCGGTGAGGAATTCCTCATCGATATAGGCGAGCCGATACGCAGCGGCGGCGGTCTGGGCAGTCTGCGGCGTGGCGCGCAGGGCGGCGATATCCTGCTTTGAGGTTCTGAGCGGGGTGTGAACCCCGCGGCGGCGGGAAGCCATAGCAAACTCCGGAAGGCAAGAAAGCCTAATCGCCCGCGGTTAATGCAAGATGCAAGGCACTTGTGCGCGAGGCCTCCTGCTGCCCCAGAGCGGCCCTACTTCCGCGCCGTTTGGCAGCCCTAAATGCCGGCGGGGGAAACCAATGCGCGAATTCACCGGCGTTGAAACGCTGATCGACCAGTCGGCGCGGCGGCTGCTATCTCAGCTGCCCCGCAATCGCGTCACGGACGCATTGGTCGAGTTCATCGTCTTTGGGCTCAAGCAGGGTTGGGCCTGCCTCTTCGGCGGCCTGCTGCTCGGCCTCGTTCTCCTGACCCATCTGTTCTGGCCTCCCGGATACTGGCTCGCGCGCTACGATGCTCTCGTCGCTGCGGCGCTCCTGATCCAAGCGGGCATGCTGCTTGGCCGGCTGGAAACCATCGAGGAAGCCAAGATCATCCTCATATTCCACGTCGCGGGCACGGTGATGGAGATTTTCAAGACCGGCGTCGGCTCGTGGCTCTATCCGGAGCCGAGCCTCTTGCGCATTGCGGGCGTGCCGCTTTTCTCAGGCTTCATGTATGCCGCGGTCGGCTCCTACATGGTCCGCATCCAGCGCATCTTCGACATCACATTCACGGCCTATCCGCCGTTCTGGCAGACCGCGAGCCTCGCGGCCCTCATCTACGTCAATTTCTTCAGCCACCATTTCCTGCCGGATTTTCGTCTGGGCCTCTTCGCGCTGACCGGACTCATCTACTGGCGCACGATGATGTTCTACCGGGTGTTCCGGTTCCGCATGCGCATGCCGATCCTCATCGCCTTCGCGCTGGTGGCGCTGTTCATCTGGTTCGGTGAGAATATCGGCACCTGGTCGCATACCTGGCTCTACCCGGCGCAGGTGGATAGTTGGACGCTGGTGTCGTGGGAAAAGCTCGGATCGTGGCTCCTGCTGATGATCATTTCGGTGGTGCTCGTAACGGCGGTCCACAAGCCGCGGCGCCACGATCCGGCAGCGGAGACGATTGACTCGGCGGGGGCTCAAACTAATGTCGCGGCCGCCCTTCCGCCGAGCCAGCAATGACCCACCCACACGCCGCCCTCGAGACCACCATCAACGACGCTTGGGAGGCCCGCGCCGAGGTCAACACGGCAACCAAAGGGCCGGTCCGCGACGCCGTCAACGCGGCGCTGGACTTGCTCGACAGCGGCAAGGCGCGGGTCGCCGACAAGCAGTCGCCCGGTAACTGGATCGTCAACCAATGGCTCAAGAAGGCAGTACTGCTGAGCTTCCGCCTCAACGACAATGAGCTCCTGAACGGGCCGGCCGGGAGCTTCTTCTGGGACAAGGTGCCGCTCAAATTCCGCAACTGGACGCCGGACCAGTTCCGCGCCGGCGGTTTCCGCGCCGTACCGGGCTCGATCGTCCGCCGCGGCGCCTTCATCGGCAAAGGCGTCGTGATGACCCCGAGCTTCGTCAACATCGGCGCCTATGTCGATGAGGGCACGATGGTCGACACCTGGGCCACCGTCGGCTCCTGCGCGCAGATCGGCAAGAACGTGCATCTGAGCGGCGGCGTCGGCATCGGCGGCGTGCTCGAGCCGATGCAGGCCGGCCCCACCATCATCGAAGACAATTGCTTCATCGGCGCGCGCTCGGAAGTGGTCGAAGGCGTCGTGGTCGGCGAAGGCTCGGTCATCTCGATGGGCGTCTTCATCGGCGCCTCGACCAAAGTGGTAGACCGCGCCACCGGCGAAATCTTCATCGGCAAGGTGCCGGCGTATTCGGTGGTCGTCTCCGGCAATCTGCCCGGCAAGCCGCTGCCCAACGGCCAGCCGGGCCCGAGCCTTTACTGCGCGGTGATCGTCAAGCGCGTCGACGAGCAGACGCGCAGCAAGACCAGCATCAACGAGCTGCTACGGGATTAGTTTGGAGCCGTTGGGGGACGGGGCCATGGTTGACATCCGCGAGACGATCGACAGGCGCGCGCCCACCATCACGCAGTTCGCCAATTCCCCGCGCATCAACCGCGCCCGGTTCATCGGCAACTGGATCGGCGTGACCCTGGTGGTCATGCTCCTCGGCCTGCTCTACATGTCGCTCGGACTGGCGATCGGCTTTGTACCGCCATTCTATATTGTATCTACGCCCGCGCCGGGGACTACCCTGATCGTGCCGGGCGCCTTCGCGCTTCTGGCGATCAACCTGGTCTACCTCGTACTCGTCGCCGACCTGTCGCTTCGCCGCCGGCACGACCGCAACCGCAGTGGCGTCGAGGTCATCGTCTGGCTCGAGGTGACGACGGGCCTGGTGATTGGCGAGCTGTTCCGGCCCGGAACGACGGAGCTGCTGGGCTTTGCAGCCGTCAGCGGCCTCCTCGGCTTGTGGCTCTTTATCGTCCTCGTCTTCCTGCCCGGCACGCGCGGTCCCAACCGCTATGGTGAAGACCCGCGCGACATGCTCCGCCGCGCTGGCCATTAAGCCGGTCGAGACGCGCCTCGGGGCCAGAACTCTGTGGCCATTGCCGGGGTGTCGCTTCCCGTAATCTTGAGATTCCCCTAGATTCGCGCCCGTTTGCTGCGCGCGGGGCGCCGATCCGAGGGGAACCAAGTGAACAACATCATCAAGAACTTTACGGGCTTTGACGGCCGGCTCAATCGCCAGCCATTCTGGATCAGTGCCATTATCCTGGCGGTGATCAGCATCGTTATCTCGTTCCTGCTCCTGCCAGTCATTGGGCTGAGCATGATGCCGAACATTGCCCCCGGCACGTCGAGCGCTGACGTCATCGCAGCGCTGCCCGATATGATGCGCAAGTCGGGCTGGGTCAGCCTCGTGATGTTCCTGATCTTCCTCTATCCGGTGGCCTCGATCAGCATCAAGCGCCGGCACGACCGCAATAACAGCGGCCTCGATGTCTGGATCTACTACGCACTGGCGATCATCAACCTGCTGCTGAACGCACTCGGCTTTGGCCTCACGACGACAAACGTCCAGGGCATCGATATCCCCACCCCCGGCCCGATCTCGATGGTGCTGGGCATTGTTCTCGCGGTCTACGGCATCTATCTGCTGGTGGTCTGCGGTTTCCTCAAAGGCACCACCGGTCCCAACAGCTACGGCCCCGATCCGCTCCAGGGCTGACGCGCCGCCGCACATCGGCTAAGGACGGGATATGATATCGCTCGATCCCGTCCAGCTTCTCCAGCAACTGATCCGCTGCCCGTCCGTCACGCCGGCCGAGGCGGGAAGCTTCGACATCATTGAAGCCGCGCTGAAGCCGCTCGGTTTCGTGGCGACGCGGCTGCGCTTCGAGGGCAATGGCTCCTACCCGGTCGATAATCTCTTTGCCACGCGCGGCACGGGTTCGCCGCATCTGCTGTTCAACGGCCACCTCGACGTCGTGCCGCCCGGCGATCGATCACTGTGGGCGCACGACCCATTTGACGGCGAGATTGCGGACGGCATGATCTATGGGCGCGGGGCGGCCGACATGAAGTCGGGCGTTGCCGCCTTCATTGCCGCCCTCACGGACGCACCGACGAACGCGCACATCTCGCTGGCGCTCACCGCCGACGAGGAAGCCGACGGCATCAACGGCACGGTGCGCATTCTCGACTGGGCCAGGGCACAGGGCCATCGCTTCGACTTCGCCATTGTCGGCGAGCCGAGCGCCACCGCGCGACCCGGCGACTCCATCAAGATCGGCCGGCGCGGCTCCCTCAATGGCAGCATCGTCGTTACGGGCGTGCAGGGTCACGTCGCCTATCCGCACAAGGCGCAAAATCCCATCCCTGCCGCCGCGTCGATCATCAGCGCACTGTCGGGCGAGCTCGACGATGGCAATGAACGCTTCCCGCCTTCCAATCTCGAATTCACCTCGGTCGATGTCGGCAACAGTGTCACGAACGTCATTCCAGCAACCGTCAGGCTGCGCTTCAACGTGCGCTACAATGACCGCTGGACGCCGGAGAGCCTCGAGGCCGCCATCCGCGAGGGGCTGAGCAACGTCGATGTCGAAGGCGCGCAGGTCGCTTTCGAGGTCGCCGGCACGCCATCGCGCTCGTTCCTCTCGCCGACATCGGGCGCCGTGGACACGCTGATCGCCAGCATAGAGGCCGAGACGGGCAGCAAGCCCGAGCTCTCGACCGCCGGCGGTACCTCCGACGCACGCTTCGTCGCGCAATATTGCCCGGTGGTGGAGTTCGGCCTTCCCGGTTCCACCATGCACAAGGCCGACGAAAGCGTGGCGGTCGAAGATGTCCGGCGGCTGAGCGCGCTTTATGCCGCTTTTCTGGCACGATATTTCGGTAAGGCTCTTTAGCTCTGCCGCCTTGCCGCCACCGCGCGGTGGCTCTACATGCAGGGCGCTCCTCACCGCGGTCCATCTTCTTGCAGCACCCCACATTCCTCGAAGAGTTGATGGCCGCCGGGCGCGGGGTGTTCGCCCTGCTCATCGGCAACCGCCGGGCTGCCGGCTATTTCGATGCGACGCAGCGCGGGCTGGTCACGAGCTTCATCGCGCTCGTCTTTGCAGCCGCGGTCCGCTCGTTCCTGCCGATCATCGTCAGCAAGGACCACGACAGCGCGCTGGTCTCGCTCGTGCAGTTCGCCATCCTGTTCGGTGTGCAGCTCGGCTGCGCGGTGATCGTGCTGCGTCAGATCAAGCGCATGGATGCCCTGGTGCCCTATCTCGTGGCCGACAACTGGGTCACATTCTTTGTGACGCTGATCTTCGGCGCGCTGACGGCGGCGGGAATCGCCGGCGATGGCGCGGGCGACGGCATCACGATCATCTTCGGCATTGCGGTGCTGGTGCTCGAGGTCAACATCGCGCGCATCGTTATGGGGCTGGCGCCGCTGCAGATCGCGAGCCTCGTCGTGGCTGAGCTCGTGGGCGCCCTGCTCGCGGTCGGGATCATCATCCTGATCTTCCCGCTGCCGCCGGACGCGATGGCGCAGCTGAGCTCACTCGGTCAGTAATCCACGCGAACCAGATACAGTCCCTCCGGCGGCGCTAGGGGCCCGCAGCGCGCGCGGTCCTTCGCATCGAGCGCATCGCGAAAATCACGCGGGCTCCATTTGCCGTCGCCGACGAGCTTCAGCGATCCCACCATCGAGCGCACCTGCGAGTGGAGGAAGCTGCGGGCCGACGCGCGCACCACGATCATCTCGCCCTCGCGACTCACATCGAGCCGGTCCAGCGTCTTTTCGGGTGATTTCGCCTGGCACTCGGCCGCGCGAAACGTCGTGAAATCATGCTTGCCGAGGATCAGCTGCGCCGCCGCGTGCATCGCCTCGGCATCGAGCATGGCAGGGCAGTGCCAGACGCGGAACTCGTCAAGCGCCGGGCGACCGCGACGGTTCAACATGCGATATTCATAGTGACGCGCAATTGCCGAAAACCGCGCCTCGAAATCGTCGGGCACGGCCTGGCATTCGATGATCGCGACCGGGTGCGGCTTGGTGTGAAAGTTCAGCGCCTCGCGGATCTTGAACGGGTCCCACTCGCGCGACAGATCGAAGCTCACCACCTGCCCCAGCGCATGAACTCCGGAGTCGGTCCGCCCGGCGGCCTGCACGGGGACCTGCTCGCCGCTCATCTTCGCGATGGCGTCCTCGATCACCTGCTGTACGCTGATATCATTGGCCTGCCGCTGCCATCCGGCGAACGGCGTTCCATCATATTCGACGATGAGCTTGTACCGCGGCATGGTCAATCGCACACGGAGCGCTTGCTGCCCCCACCGCCGGCCCCTCCCCGCAAGGGGGAGGGGGGCGACGGAGCCGCACATCCGGACTCAAAAAGAGAGGCTTCGGTTCCAGTGCACCCCTCCCCCTTGCGAGGAGGGGAAGGGGGTGGGGGCAAAGCGCACCGGGTCACAACGCCCTCCCCGGCATCTCCCCTACCCCGCGCAAGAACGCCGCGGCGTCCATCGCGCCCTTGCCCTCGCGCTGCACCGTGACGAGCCGCACGGCGCCGTCGCCGCACGCGATCGTCAGGTTCGGCAGGATCGTCCCGGGCGCGCCGCTGCCCTCTGCAAGCGTTGAGCGCAACACCTTGATCCGCGTCACGGCGTCCCCAAGCCCGAGCTCGAACCACGCCCCCGGAAAGGGCGACATGCCGCGAATGAGGTTGTGCACTTCCGCCGCCGGCTTGCTCCAGTCGATCCGCGTCTCAGCTTTCTCGATCTTCTTCGCATAGGTCACGCCTGCCTCGGGTTGCGGCGTGAAATTCAGCGATCCGCGGTCCAGCGCGGCGAGCGCGCGGCCCATCAGATCGGCGCCGACGCGCATCATCTGGTCGTGCAGTTCGCCGGTGGTCATGTCGGGGCCGATCGGCATTTCTTCAGCAAGACCGATGGGGCCGGTGTCGAGCCCCTCATCCATCTGCATCACCATCGCGCCGGTGCGCGCATCGCCTGCAAGCACGGCGCGCTGGATCGGTGCCGCTCCGCGCCAGCGCGGCAGCAGGGATCCATGCGAATTGAGGCAACCGAGGCGTGGCGCATCGAGGATCGGCTTGGGCAGGA
>Ga0068851_10000744_pt1 | contig 13955 bp, 12 predicted proteins | sample KBSCornC12_FD_66588 | JGI IMG/M metagenome (GOLD analysis project Ga0068851, IMG submission 66588) | Corn rhizosphere microbial communities from Kellogg Biological Station, Michigan, USA - KBS Corn C1-2 | ecosystem: Host-associated > Plants > Roots > Rhizosphere > Soil ...
ATGCTCGCGGCCGCCGGGCGCTCCTCGGGCAGCACGATCGCCATCACGTACGAGCTTCGCGTCGGCACGTCCATCTGCGAGAGTGCCGCGCGGATGAAGAGCAGCACGAGCGCCACCGGCAGGCTGTCCACGAAGGGCACGGCGATGAGGCACAGGTTCGCGGGCAGGTGCGTGAAGACCATCGTGTTCACGAGGCCCACACGCTCGGCGATGCGCGGGGCCACGAGGAACGAGGCGGCGCTCGCGAGCCCCGTCCAGAAAAAGAGCGCTCCCGCCTGCGCGGGCGAAAGCTCGAAGCGCTGGTACAGCCACAGCGCCAGCATCGACTGCACGACGAGCCCGCCCGCGAACGCGTCGACGCTGAAGAGCGCGGCCAGCGTGTACACGCGCGCCTTCGAGCGCGTGAGGGGCGCGGGCGCGCGGCGCTCCACGGCGCCGAGCGTGCGCGGAAGGCCGCGATAGACGAGCGCGATCGGCAGAGCCGCCGCCGCATACAACATGAACATCGACTGCAGCGCGGCCACCTTCGGGATGCCCCAGCGCTGCTCGATCCAGTCCGGCAGGCTTGCCGCGAGCGCACCGGCCGCGGCGCCGAGCGATCCCACGAGGCTGTAGCGGGCGAAGACATGCGTGCGCTTGCGATCCTCGACGACGCGCGCGAGCACCGCATGCTCGAGCGGCAGGAAGACGCTCACGTCGCCGCTCGAGGGATTGAGCGTGCCGAAGAAGGCGACCACGAGCAGCGGCCAGAAATCCCGGACGACCGCGAAGCCCAGGCCCGTGAGGCCGAGCACCGCGGTCGCGGCAAGGAGGAGGGCGCGGAAGTGGAAGCGGTGCGCGTGGAGGCCCACCGCCAGCGTGAGCAGGCCCGAGCCCACGAGGGTCGCGGTCGCGACCACGCCGACCTCGACCGGCCCGTAGCCGAGCGCGATCAGGTAGAGCGGCAGCAGCAGGCTCACATAGCCGTCGCCAAAGGCGCGGATGCCCTTGGCGACGAGCAGGCGGGTGGCGTGATGCGCGTGCATGTGCGGTGTCCTCGCTCGGGCGATGGCAGCGCTTGGACGGGACACCGTCTTGGTTCACCGGGAGCCTGCGATCCCGATGCGGTACTGCGCGATGCTACTACGCCCGGCCGCTTGCCGGCCGGGCGGCGTTCACTTGCTGTGGTCCCCGCCGGAGTTGATGCGGCGGCTGAACTTGCTGGCGACGCGCCCATCCGGGCCGAACGTGATCGACATGTAGCAGATGTAGCCCCACGTGTCGTAGTAGCGGTAGTCCCACGCCACGGTATGCGACATCGGGAAGGGCATGACCTCGTCCGGCTTGCCGAGCATGCCGTTGACGTCCTCCTGCGTCATGCCGGGCACGATCTTCAGGAAGACGTCGTCGCTGCGCGTCGGACCCTGCGTATAGGCGCATGCGCCGAGGCCCGCGGCGACCACGAGCGCCGCCGCGAAGCGTGCTGGAAACCTTGCTGACATGTAAGCCTCCTTGCGTTACAGCCGCTCGATGGCGCGCCGGTACGCTTCCGGCGCCTCCTCGGCCGAGCTCGCCGAGGATTGCAGGTCGCGGATGTGGCCGTCGTGCAGCCCGTAGATCCATCCGTGGACCGTGAGCTCCTGGCCGCGTTCCCAGGCGTCGAGGACGATCGACGTCTGGCAGACGTTCGCGACCTGCTCGATCACGTTGAGCTCGCAGAGGCGTGCCGCCTGTGCCGTCTCCCCAGCGATCGACGCGATCATCTCGCGATGCCTCGCATGGACATCCTGGACGTGGCGCAGCCAGTTGTCTATGAGACCAAGGCGCCGCCGCTCGAGTGCCGCGGCGACACCGCCGCAGCCGTAGTGCCCCACGACCATGATGTGGGAAACCTTGAGCACGTCGACCGCGAACTGCATCACGGACAGGCAATTCAGATCCGTATGCACGACGATGTTGGCGACATTGCGGTGGACGAACATCTCGCCCGGCAGCAGGCCCACGATCTCGTTCGCGGGCACGCGGCTGTCGGCACACCCGATCCACAGGTATTCGGGGCGCTGCAGCCGCGATAGTCGCGGGAAGAAGGTGGGGTCCTGCCGCGTGAGGCGCTCGGCCCACTCGCGGTTCTGGTCGAAGAGGTGTTGCAGGCTGCCCATGGCGCTCGCGGTTGCTGTCGGCGCGACATTCTACGCCGCGGCTCGTCATTGCCGCGGCGCAATCCGGTGATTGGGCCCCCGCCTGCGCGGGGGCGACGCGAAGATCGCGTTTGCTACACGCCGAGCAGCTTCGCCGGATTGCGCTTCATCATCTTGTCGATGTCCGCCTGCGAGATGCCGGCGGCGCGCAGCGCGCCCACCGCGTTCTCGATGCCGTCGGGCGGCGACATCATGCCCTGCTGGCCGAGGTCCGTGGACAGGACCAGCGAATCCGCGCCGATCTCCTGCACGGCCTTCACGACCACGTCGGTGCCGACCTGCTCCCAGTGCTTCATCCACGCGTACTGGGCGTTGGGGCCGGTCATGAACTGCAGGTAGCAGATCTCGATCATGGCGCCCATGGCGGCGGCCTCCTTCGCCTGCGCCATCGTGAGCCCCGGGATGTTGGTGAGGCCGTGGGTGACGAGGATGTTCTTCACGCCGAGCTCGCGGGCGCGCCTGGTCACCGCGAGGACCTCCTCGGCATGCACATGGCCCGTCGCCAGCACGAGGTTCTCGCGCGCGACGATCTTGAGGACCTCGTCCATCTCCGGCGTCACATGGCCGCCGGGCGCCACGACGATGCCGGACTTGCCCTTGTCCACCAGCGTCTTTACATGCATGTCGGCGTCGAAGGTGGGCAGCCACACGACCTTGCCGCGCCCGCCCGACATGCGGTGCATCCATTCGACCGCCGCGGGATTGATGCCGCCCACGGAGCTGTTGAGCACGACGCCGCCCCAGACCTCGATGCCGGGCACCGCCTCCATGGCGAGCGCGGCGCGGTCCGCGGTGGGCACGACGTGGTTCTTGAGCACGATGCCGCGCATGCCCTTGCGGCGGGCAATCGTCACCACCTCGGTATCGGTGAGCGCGCGGCCGAACACGTCCGGCGCCGGATGCACGTGCATGTCGATCACGCCGGCCGCGGGGCTCACCTTCGGCGGCGGCGGCGGGAAGCCCACCTGCGCGATGGAAAGCCCAACGGCGGCAAGGAGTACGACGCCCAGCGCAGTGCGGCCCGGGCCCAGGCCACGCAGGTTGATCACGGAGGCTCCCTTCGCAAGTGGCGGAGCGCGGCCGGTGCGGCCACGCTCCGCCCTCGTAAACGAAGGAAGCGGTGCTTTTATTTCACCGGCGGGATGGGAATTACGCCGGGGAAGACATACGCCTGCAGCATCGCGATGATGCCGATGATCGCCGCACCCGCGAGCGAGTGCCACCAGACGGTACGGAAGATGGGCCCGAGCGCGTTGGCGCGCTCCTTCGGATCGTCATAGCACGCGGCGCACGCCACCATGATCGACTGCGCGTCGATCATCTTGCCCATCACGCCGCCGGTCGAGTTGGTGGCGACGATGAGGATCTCGTTCAGGTGGAGCTGCTGCGCGGTGATGCGCTGCAGGCTGCCGAAGAGCGCGTTCGACGCGGTGTCCGAGCCGGTCAGGAACACGCCCAGCCAGCCGAGGTACGCCGCGAAGAATGGATACAGTGGTCCGGCGTTGGTGAAGGCGAGGCCCAGCACCGCGTCGGTTCCGGCGTAGCGGGTGAGGAAGCCCAGCCCGAGCACCTGGCCGATCACGATCACGGGAATCACCATCCGGCGTGCCGTGCGCGCCAGGGCTTCGCCCCACTGCGCCCCGTTCATGCCGAGCACCAGCCCCGTGAGGAGTGCCGCCACGAATACACCGGTCCCCGCGGCGGAGAGCCAGTTGATGTTGAATTTCGCCGCCTCGGGCTTCGCGGTGGGCGGCGCCACGGGGGCCGTGCGCTGCACCTTCCCGTCGAGGTCGGGCATGGACCACACCGGCAGCGACGCCGTGCCGGTGAGCGGCGAGCCCAGCAGCGTGGTGTTGATCTTGGTGCCGGCGAACGCGTTGTTGAGCGTCTTCTTGAAGTCCGGCGTGCCCCAGAGCGCGCAGCAGGCGATGAGGATCACCCACGGCATCCAGGCCCGGGCGGTCTGCGCGAAGCTGTACGGATACTTGTATTCGACGGCTTCGGCCTGCGCGATCGACTTGCCCTCGCGCTCCAGCGCCTCGCGCTCCGAGCGCAGCAGGAAGCGGGTCTTCGGGTGCCAGATGAAGCGCAGGAAGACGGCGGTGCAGATCACCGAGAAGACGCCCGAGACCACGTCCGTCATGAGGTGGAACTGCTCGGTGCCCGAGGCGAAGAACTGCATGATCGCGAAGGTGCCGCCGGCCACGATCGCCGCCGGCCAGACCTCGAACACCTGCTTCCACGAGCCGCCTTCCATCTTCACGAACACGGCGACCAGCCAGAAGGGAACCAGCATCGACACCCAGGGGAGCTGCCGCCCGGCCATGGCCGAGATGGTCACCTGGTCCAGCCCGCTCACCGCGGCGAGCGTCACGATCGGCGTGCCGATGGCGCCCCACGCGACGGGTGCGGTGTTGGCGAGGAGGTTCAGAACGGCGGACTGGAACGGCCGGAAGCCCAGGCCGACCATGACGGCCCCGGCGATCGCGACCGGCGTGCCGAAGCCGGAAGTGCCCTCGATGATGGCGCCGAACGAGAAGGCGATCAGCACCGCCTGCAGCCGGCGGTCGAAGGAGATGTGGACGATCGACTCCTTCACGATCTCGAACTGCCCGGTGATGACCGTCATCGTGTAGAGGAACATCGCCGCCAGCACGATCCAGATGATGCCGAGGAAGCCGGAGAGCGTGCCGAGCGCGAAGGCGGAAACGGCCGACGTGACGGGCATCCGGAAGATCGCGCACGAGACGAGGAAGGCGGCGATCACGCCGAAGAAGGCCGCCCAGGGCGCCGTGATGCCGAGGTGGCGGACGCCCTGCTGGTCGCGATGGGGATGGAGGGCTATGAAGTACAGCAGGACGGCGATGGGGACGGCCGCCGCCAGCGTGGACAGGAACACGTTCCCTAACGGATTGTAATTCTGCAAATACATGGCGCCTCCGGAGGTTGGGTCATCGTTTGTCTTATGCGCGTGCGGCGATGTTATGCCTTGCTTTTGCGAAACTGTCACCCCCCTTCCGGCTTTTCGCGCCTGCATTTCTGCAACTCGTCCCGCGCCTTCCGCGCCCGATCCCATTTCGCGCTTCTGCCGCCGCGCGCCGTCCGTATAGTGCCGGGGGAGCCTGGGCCCCCGCCCTGGCAGGGGCGACACCTTGCCGGTTGCACACGCGTCCCGCCTTCGCGGCGGCTAACACCGAACCCGACCAAATGCCTCGTTTCCTGCTGTGGCTATCCGCCGCCGTCGCGCTGGGCCTCGCCCACACCGCCGCGGCCATCGAAGCGCACCGCCTGGCGCCCGGCGAGAAGATCGTCCTCGACGGCCGCCTCGACGAGCCCGCCTGGCAGCGCGCGCCCTTGCTGGACAGGTTCTGGGATGTCTCCCCGCAGGACAAGCAGCCGGCGCGGGTGCGCACGGAAGCGCGCTTCGCCTACGACCGCCAGGCGCTCTATGTCGCGGTGTGGGCGTACGACCCGGACCCCGCGAAACTGAGGGCGCCCTTCGCGCGCCGCGACAACGTGCTCTCCGACCAGGACATGGTCGTGCTCTTCGTGGATCCGGTCGGCAACCGCAAATTCGCGCACTTCTTCCGCGTGAACCCGCGCGGCTCCATCGGCGACGGCCTCTACAACGAGGACACGAGCAACGAGGACTTCTCGCCCGACCTCGATTTCGACGTGGCCACCGGGCGCTTCGAGGGCGGCTGGACGGTGGAATTCCGCATCCCGTTCGCGTCGCTGCGCTACACCGATCCGCCGTCGAAGCAGTGGAGCGTGATGCTCTACCGCGTCTGGCCGCGCGAGCAGCAGTACCGCATCTCCTCCAGCATGCTGCCGCGGGAGCAGACCTGCTTCCTCTGCCTGAACGAGCCGCTCACGGGGCTCGACGACCTGCCCGCCACGCGCCACCTCGAGCTCACGCCGAACGTGACGCTGCGCGAGGTGCGCAATCGCGACGCGGGCCGGCCGGAGCGGCGGGAGGGGGAGGTCGTACCCAGCCTCGACCTCAAGTGGCGGCCGCGGGCGGACGTGATCGTGGACGGCACGGTCAACCCCGACTTCTCGCAGGTCGAGCTGGACACGCCGCAGCTCGCGGGCAACACGCAGTTCGCGCTCTTCTTCCCGGAGAAGCGCCCGTTCTTCCTCGAGGGCTCGGACATCCTGCAGTCGCCCTTTCCGGCCATCTACACGCGCTCCGTGACCGACCCCGCGTGGGGGGCGCGCGTGACGCAGCGTACGCAGGGCTTCGACGGCACGGCGATGGTGACCCGCGACCAGGGCGGGGGCCTGGTGCTGCTGCCGGGAACGTATTCCACCGGCACGGCGGCACAGGACTTCAGCTCCATCGCCACCTTCGCGCGCGGCCGCTGGCAGGCCGACCGCACGCTTTCCATCGGCGGGCTCTTCACCGACCGCACGATCGAGCGCGACCATTCGTACAACCGCGTGGCCGGCCCCGACTTCGCCTGGTACCCGAACAACGACAACCGCTTCCGCGGGCAGCTGCTGGGCTCGTGGACCACGGCGCAGCCCGTGAACGGCACCCTCGAGCGCGGCGAGCTCGCCACCAGCCACGCGGCGATGGTGGACTGGTCGTTTCACAGCGCCCGCTGGGACCAGTACCTCACGTTCGAGGACACGGGCAGCGCCTTTCGCGCCGACAACGGCTTCTTCGTGCAGAACGGCTACCGGCGCGCCTATTCGGAGACGGCGCGCAAGTTCCTCGACCAGTGGGGCTTCAACGAGGTCACGCCGTACGCCAACCTCGAATACAGGACCAATCGCGACGGCGACGTGCAGTACCAGCAGAACACGCTCGGCCTGCGCCTGGGCCTGCCGCGCGCGACCATGTTCTGGTTCGAGCTGCGGCCGAACAACCTCGTCGCGGTGCAGCCCGGCCCGCCGCGCAAGCGCGACCAGCTCTACGCCGCCTTCGAGAGCAACCCGTTCGCCTGGCTCGCGAAGATACACACCGAATTCGTGTGGGGGGACCGCCTCGACGTGGCCAACAACCGCATCGGGCAGGGCTCGTTCGTCACGCTGCAGCTCAGCATGCGGCCGCACGCGCGCTTCGAGCTCGAGTACCGCATCGACAACGACATCGTGAATTCGCGCGAGGCCACGGTGGGATCGAACCTGATCATCGGCCAGCGTGTGCAGCAGGTGGTGTCGTACTGGCACTTCACGGCGCGCGACAGCGTGCGCCTGATCTGGCAGGACGTGCGCGTCCACCGCTCGCCGTCGCTGTGGACCGTGCCCGTGGCCGCGAGGGAAGCGAGCGAGACCGTATCGGTCGTCTACGGCAAGCGCATCGGCATCGGCAAGTCGTTCTACGTGGGCACCACGTACTCGCGCAATCGCGTCCCCGATTTCGGGGTGAAGAGCGACCAGCTCGAGGTGTTCACCAAGGCTTCCTGGAGCTTCGACGTGCTTTAGCTTTAATACCCCCGCGGGACGCGGCTAAGCGGGCTGGGGCGCGATCGGCAGGATGTGCGCAGCAAGCTCGAGGCGCTTGCCCGCGGTGGACGCGGTCTCCGGCCGGTGGCTCACGATCACCAGCGACATCATGCGGTCGAGCGCGAGCGAGGTGGAGATGCGCCGCTCGAGCGCCATGTCGAGCTGGTCGAACGCCTCGTCGAGGAACAGCACCTTCGGCCGCCGGTAGAGGGCGCGCGCGAGCAGCACGCGCTGCTTCTGCCCGCCCGACAGCGCCATGCCGAGGCTGCCCACGATGGTGTTGTACTGCATCGGCATGGCCATGATCTCGTCGTGGATCATGGCGGCCTTCGCCGACTCGCGCACGCGCTCGGGATCGTGCTCGGTGTCGAAGAAGGAGATGTTGTCCTCGATGGTGCCGACGAAGAGCTGGTCGTCCTGCATCACCGCGCCCACGCGTGCACGGTACTGCGCGGCATCCCAGTCGGCGAGGTTGCGGCCGTTCACGCGCACCTCGCCTTCGGTGGCGGGCAGCAGGCCCAGGAGCACCTTGATGAGCGTGGTCTTGCCGCTGCCCGACGCGCCCACGATGGCGACGGTCTCGCCGGGCGCCACGTTCACCGACACGTTGCGGAACACGAAGCCTTCCGGCCCGTAGGCGAAGCCCACCTCGCGCGCCTCGATGGCCAGCGGTCCGCTGGTCATGTCCCCGGGCAGCGGGGGCGACATCTGCTCCGGCTGCGCGAGCGCGATGTCCGCCACGCGCTCGGCGTGGAGGTCGAGCATGCGGAACTCGTTCCACTTCTCCACGAGGTTGATCACGCGGCCGAGGAACACCAGCTTGAAGCCGATGAAGGCGTAGAGCATGCCGACCGTGAACTGCCCGTCGAGCACGAGGAGGGCGCCCACCCAGATCACGACCACGTTCTCGAGGCCGAAGACCAGCGCGTTCGAGGCGCGCTGCAGGATGCCCACGTTCTGCACGCGCACCAGGGCGTTGGTCTGGTCGACGATGAGGTTCTGGTAGGCGCTGCGGCGCTCGGCCTCGCGCAGGTTCAGCTTGATCGCCATCATCCCGCGCAGCGTCTCGATGAAGTGCGTGCTGCTGCGGCCCTCGTGCGCGAGCTGCTCGTCAGTGGCGAAGCGCTGCGGGTAGTAGAACACCCAGCGCGCCGCGGCGTAGAGGAAGGCCGCGACGAGCACGATGCCGGTGAGCGTGAAGCTGTAGAAGCCCATCACGACGAGCGTGAGAATCACCATGACGCCGTCGACCGCGGTCTCGACGAAGGTGGTGGAAAGCGTGCGCTGGATCGCGTCCACGCTGCGGAACTTGGACACGATGTCGCCCAGGTTCCTCTTCTCGAACCACGCGAGCGGCAGCCGCAGCATGTGGTTGAAGAGGTTGGTGAGCAGGCGCAGGTTGATGTTGGTGCTGAGGTAGACGCCCACCCACGCGCGCACGGATGTCACGGCCACCTGGATCACCACCAGCGTGCCGAAGCCGATGCCGAGCACGGTGAGGAGGTCGCGATCGCGGCTCACGACCACGCGGTCCACCACGAGCTGCAGGAAGAACGGCATCGCGATCGCGAACACCTCCAGCGCGAACGAGAGCGTGAGGATCTGCGCGATCGTGCCCTTGAACCCCGAGGCCACACCCAGGAGCTGCCACGAATGCACCTTCTCGCGCTCGTCCTTGCGCTCGAAGGCGCCGGTGGGCGTGAATTCCATCGCCACGCCGGTGAAATGGCGCGAGGCCTCGTCGAGGTTCAGGACGCGCTTGCCGCGGGCGGGATCGTGGATCGTGAGCTTGCGGCCGGAAACGCGGGTGAGCACCACGAAGTGATTCATGTCCCAGTGCAGCACGGCGGGCAGCCGCAGCTTGCCCAGCGATTGCAGCGGCACCTGCACGCCGCGCGCCGTCATGCCCATCGTCTCGGCGATCTGCGCCACGTGCTTGAGCGTGATGCCCTTGAGCGACGGCGACAGCCGCAGCCGCATGGCGGAAAGATCGGTGCGATGGCCGTGGAAGGAGGCCACCATGGCGAGGCACGCGATGCCGCATTCCGGCGCCTCGCTCTGGAGGATCACGGGGATGCGGGGGGAGAAGACGCCCATGCGGTTAGAACCGCCCCTTCAGCCGCAGCACCGGCTCGAAGATCCACTCGAGGATGCTGCGCTTCTCCAGGAGCAGGTCCGCGTTGACGAGCATGCCCGGACGCAGCGGCAGCTCCTGCCCGAGGGCCGAGACGGTCTGGCTCTGCAACGACACGTCGACGCGGTAGACGGGCTCGCGCGCCTGCAACGGGCCCACGCGCTCGCCTGACGTCCACACGTTGCGGCCGATCTCGGTGATGGTGCCGTGGTACTGGCCGAAGCGCTCGTACGGGAACGCCTCGTAGCGCAGCACCACTTCCTGGCCGGGCTTGAGGAAGCCGATGGCGCGCGTCGGCACGAGGAGCTCCACGTGCATGCCGCTGCCCTTCGGCAGCACGGTCACGAGCGGCGTGTCCGCGGCGACCGACTGCCCGCGGTTGACCGCGACGTTGGTCACCACGCCCGCCATCGGCGCGCGGATGACCGTCTCGCGCTGCGCCTCCACCTGCGACATGCCCTGCTTCAGCTCGCTGATCTGGCGCTCGACCTGCTCGACCTGCGCACGCGCGCGCAGCTGGATCGACGGCTCCTCGAGGCGGGCCGCGCCGAGGTCGCGCTCCACCTGCCCGCGCTGGCGCATGAGGGCCTGGAGCTTGATCTCCTGGTCGGTGACCTCGTCCAGCTTCTGCTTGAGCAGGACGTCGGAGACGAACTTGTCGTTGGCGTAGGCGCGGTAGCGCTCCGCCTGCTCCTTGGCCGACTTGATGCGCGTTTCCTGCAGCTTCATCTCGTTGTCGATCTGCGCGATCTCGTTCTGCAGGTCCTGCATGCGGCGGCGCAGCTGCGCGGACTGCTGCTCGCCCAGCTCCTTCCACTGCGCCTGCTCCTTCTCGAGGATCGTGCGGCGGCTGCCGATCTCGCGCGCTGCTGTTTCGCTGGACGATGCGCCGGTGCCGAGCGAGCGATCGAAGGAGACTCGCGCGAGCGGATCGCCGGCACGGACCTCGTCGCCTTCCTTCACCACGAGGTCGGTGATGCGGCCGGCATCGGCGATGAGCACGCGCGCGGCGCCGGTATCCAATGCCAGGTACCCCTCGACGCGCTCGCGTCGCGTGTATTGCCCCCAGACCGCGACCACGATCAGCAACACGGCCGTGCCGGCGGCGAGCATGGTGAAGACCCAGGAGGGAACAGGGCGGGCCACGGTCGCCTCGCCGAGAAACTTCTCTCGCTGGGCGTCGATGGCCTCTTGTCGGAAGAGCTGTCGGGACATGCGTCTCGCGATTTTACATCCTGTCGGCCCGCTCCTACCTCCCGATATCGGTTATCGACAGCGTGCGCGCATACGGGACCCACATGCGATTGCGACGGCCTGTGACCTCACGGCATGGCCGATTCGCACGCGTTTGAAACACCCTCCCGAGGTCCAACACCACATTCCAAGGCACAGGAAAGAAGGATGGACCGAGTCGTGATCAGCAAGCGCGTGCTCGATCGACTGATACGCGCAAAACTCATGCAGCTCGAGGAGTGCCTCGAGGTGCAACCGCTTCCGGTGATCGCCTCGCCGCGCAATGGCGCCGGTTGCAACTGGATGATCCCGGGTTGGACCGGGGATGTCGGTGCGGTCGGCATCTGCACCGCGCAGATGCAGGGTTACCTCGAGTTCCTGCGCGGCCAGTTCGACATCGTCGACCCCTGAGCCGACGGGACTAGTCCTCGCTCGGCCTCAGGATGGCGTGGCGCAGGCGCTTCAACTGCTCCGAAGCGGTGGAGAAGGTAAGCGCCAGGTCGTGAAGGGTAGCGTGGTTGTTCTCGCTGCCGAGGAACTTGAGGTCGAGCGCGCGGAAATCCACGGCGAGGTCGCCGATGTCGCTCACCGCCTGCACCGCGCAGGCGGGGCAGCCTTCCGGGAGCTTCGCCATGTCGGAAGGCAGCAGCGTGTCGCAATACTCGCGCATCACCGCGATGAGCGCCTCCTCGGTGCGGGTGGCCTCGATGAGGGGTCGCCAACGTTCGAATCGGATCATGGTGCCCTCGTCCATTTTTCCTCCGTTGACACCACCTTAACGCGGCCGGCGCCATGCGGGCAGGCCGCGGCGTTGCCGATGTAATACCGCGGGATGAACAAGTCGCAAGGTGACGATCATCCCGCCCCGTCCCCCGAAAAGCCCGTGGCTCTCCATCCCGTCCGGCGTCGGCCAAGGCCGGGGGCGCGCGTCGGCGATGTGCTTAAGCCCATGGGGCCTGCGCTGCGAGGCTCATCGATCACAACGAACCGGCAAGCTCGAGGCTCTGAACACATGTCGATGGCAGTCAGGCGGGGAGAGGTCGTGGCACAACAACAGGATTACGGATTCGGCACGCGGGCCGTTGGCCCCTGGTTCGACAGGCGTCGCATCGACGTCCGGGAACCGGGAGAAATAGGCTTCTGGGCCAAGTTCTTCGGTGTCGAGGAGATCGCCATCCTGAAGGCGGTCGACAAGGTCGGCACCGAGGCGCGCCGCGTGCGCAAGTACCTGCAGGAGTCCCACCTGCTGCACTGACCCGTCCTGGGGATTGGCGCGCGGCTGCGATGGTGATAATATTGTCACCATCCCCCATTGCCGCGTTCGCCGATGGAATCCGAGCTGACGGCCCGCCAGGCCGAGATACTCCAGGTCATCCGTGACCATATCGCCCAGGAGGGGCGCCCGCCTTCGCGGCCGGAATTGGCGCGGCTGCTGGGCGTCGCCTCGACCAACGGCATCTTCAAGCACCTGGCGGCACTGGAAAGGAAGGGCGCCATCGAGCTCGCTCCCGGCTCGGCCCGCGGCATCCGCGTAAAAGAGGAGGGCGGCCTGCCCCTGGTCGGCACCGTGGCCGCCGGCAGCCCGATCCTCGCCATCGAGAACATGCTCGGCCGCTATCCGGTGGATCCGAACCTTTTCAACCCGCGCGCGGATTACCTCCTCCAGGTCCGTGGCCTGAGCATGCGCGACGAAGGCATCCTCGACGGCGACTGGATCGTGGTCCATCGCACGAGCGAGGCCCGCAACGGCCAGCTCGTCGTCGCCCGCGTGGGCGACGATGTCACGGTCAAGCGGCTCAAGCTGCGGGGCCACAAGGCCGAGCTCATCCCCGCCAACCCGGATTTCCAGACCCTGCACCTGGATCTCCACCACGATGCGCTCAACATAGAAGGTGTCGCGGTGGGCGTCATCCGCAACCTGAACGTGCGCCCGTGAAAGCCAGCGTCGCGGAGCTCGCGAAGCTGCCGGGCATCTGGCGCGGCGGCGAGCTCGAGCAGGTCCTCCATCCCGTCCACCCCACCGGGCACGCCGCGCTCGATGCGCAGCTTCCGGGCGGCGGCTGGCCCTCCGGCACGCTCTCCGAAGTGCTGCACGAAGGGGTCGGCATCGGCGAGGTGGCATTCCTCGCGGGCGCCCTGGCGCGCGCGAGCGAAGGCGAGAGGCTGGTGGCCTGGATCAACGCCCCCCATCTTCCCTATGCGCCCGCGCTGCGGGAGCTCGGCATCCCGCTCGAACGCTGCCTCGTCGTGCGCCCGGCCAATCGCGAGGATGCGTTGTGGGCCGCGGAGCAGTCGCTGAGATCCGGTGCCTGCGGCGCGGTCATGCTGTGGCTCGGCGAATCGCAGCGCGGCGAGGATTACGCGTCGCTGCGCCGGCTGCAGATGGCGGCGGAGGGCGGCCGCGCCATGGCCGTGCTCTACCGTCCGACGGCCGCGGAGAAGCTTTCGACACCCGCGCATTTGCGCGTGTCCCTCGCGCGCGGCGCAGGCGTGCTGCGCATCCGCATCCCCAAGCGGCGCGGACCGCCGCTGCTCGAACCCGTCTGCCTCTGCCTCGGCTTCGCGCCGCGCGCCGTACCGGATGCGCCCGCGAGCCTTTCCGCTCCCGTCACGCTGCCCGAACGCGCGCGCGCACTGCAGCTCGTCCCGCGCTGAAGGACAGCGCATGCTCTGGATCGCGCTCGAGCTGCCCGCATTGCCTTTGCAGATTGTCGAGCGTGCCGGCGTTTCCACCATTCCCCTGGTGGTGAGCGAGGGACCGGCGCAACGCCCGCTGGTCGTTTGCGCCAACGAGGCGGCACGCGCGGCGGGCATTCGCGAAGGACAGGCGGTGGCCGCCGCGAAGGCGTTGGTGGGAGAGCTGATCGTGGTGCCGCGCGATGTGGCCTCCGAGCGCGCGAACCTCGAGCGGCTCGCCGCGTGGGCCGGGCAGTTCACGCCGATGTCGTGCCTGGATG
>Ga0068851_10000754_pt1 | contig 13904 bp, 8 predicted proteins | sample KBSCornC12_FD_66588 | JGI IMG/M metagenome (GOLD analysis project Ga0068851, IMG submission 66588) | Corn rhizosphere microbial communities from Kellogg Biological Station, Michigan, USA - KBS Corn C1-2 | ecosystem: Host-associated > Plants > Roots > Rhizosphere > Soil ...
GTAGCCGTTCTTGAACGCTCCATTTTTAATCAGTCCATAAGCTTTATCTGCATCAGCGGTAAATGTTGTTCCTGACTGACATATTGCAAAGGTGGAGACTGTCAGCATGATGCAAAGCATTGCATATTTTTTCATATGAATATTTTAAAGTGTCCCGATTCGGTTTCGGTGTTTGCTAAAGATAAACTTTTGCAGGAAATATCAAAAGACGCGGAAAACGAAATCCGGGGCATTTTCATCATTATATGATTTCCCTTCGCAGGCCAAATCGCCATGGACAGTTTCCTATATTTACCATCTGGTATCAATATGAAATATCTTCTTCTGTTTTCCTGGATACTAAATTGTACTGTCGTGACGGCGCAACGCCGCTATACGACTGCCAATGCACATGCGCACAACGACTATGAACACGCGCATCCCTTTTTTACCGCTTACGAAAATCGTTTCGGCTCGGTCGAAGTCGATATCTTTTTATACAATGATTCCCTGCTTGTGGGTCATACCAGTGCTGATTTAGCCTTGCATCGCAGCCTTCAGGCGTTGTACCTGGACCCGCTTAAACAGGAAATTGAAAAGCATGACGGCTATCCCTATAGCGATACCGCACTGGGTCTTCAATTGCTTATCGACCTCAAAACGGAGGGAATCGCTACCCTTGATAAACTGATCCGTGTGCTTGGATACTATCCTTCACTTACCCAATGTCACAGGGTACGGATTGTCATTACAGGCAATCGTCCTCCTGAAAAACTCTTTACACGGTACCCGGCCTGGATTTCATTTGACGGCGAACTGCACCTGAAATACAGTACCGAAGCGTTGACCCGGATCCTGATGCTGAGCGATGATTTTACCAGGTATTCCCATTGGAACGGACAGGGAAGTCTTATGAGGGAAGACCTGTTCCTGTTGCAGACAGCTATCATGCAGGCGCACCGGTCGGGCAAAAATGTCCGCTTCTGGAATGCGCCCGATTCCAGCGATGCCTGGAAGGAATTCATGTCTCTGGATGTGGACTATATCAATACGGATCATATCCCAGAGATGACGGCATTCATGAAAGCGATACCAAAATGATCAAAAAAATAAGGTTTTCAGATCCTGATGACTTCAACCTTTTTCCTGCGTTTGATCTGATCCGGAAGGTTTTCCAAAACAGCCTGCTTTAAAGCATCAATCAGCCTGATTTTTGTAAATGCTTTCAGAGTAACAATACTTATCTCCCTTACCGGCGTCGGTTTTTTGAAATACCGCAGCATGTTTTTTTTGGCAGCCGTCATTTCGTAGGTGGAAAGTTCAGGCAACAGCGTAATGCCCCCGCTCCTGTCAACCAGGGACTTGAGCGTTTCGATACTTCCGGCAGCAAAGTCCAGGTGTTTTTCTATGGAAGCATTCTTCTGAAGGGCACAGAGATTCATGACCTGGCTCCGTAGACAATGACCCTCTTCCAGCAACCACATGGTACGCACATCAAAATCTTCCGGCAGCAGATATTTCTTATTGAATAGTTTTTCTTCGTGGGAAACGTAGGCCACAAATTCTTCGTTAAATAAAAAAGATTCTTTAAGGTCGGAGTGATTCAGTGGCGTGGCCAAAATACCCGCATCCAGTGATCCATTCCTCAGTTGCCGGATAATATGCTCCGTGGTGAGCTCCTGCACACTCAGTCGCAGTTGAGGATATTCTGAAATAAATGCCTGCAGGAAATGGGGCAATAGATAGGGAGCCAGGGTAGGCAGGACGCCTATTTTCAGCCTGCCGGCAATTATGTTTCGTTCCTGCTGAACCAGCTGATGGAGTGCCTCTGCTTCCGACAGGATCCTGATCGCCTGATCTACCACGATGCGTCCTGTTTCAGTTGTCGTCACAGGATTGGTACGAAGAAAAATCTGCACACCCAGCTCTTCTTCCAGGTTCTGTACCTGCATGCTGAGCGATGGTTGGGTGATGTGGCAACGCTCGGCCGCTTTCGCAAAATGCCTGACGGCATCCAGGGCCACCACGTATTCCAGCTGGGTCAGTGTCATAATAGGATATATCTATTGATACATAAAATTAATTGATTAATACCATTGACTCACTACGCGTAAGTTTGCTTCTGGTTTATCTCAATAAATACGTTCTTACCAAATACTTGTAATATGGAAAATGAAACCAAAGACATCGATAAATGCCCGTTTCATAACGGCAGCATGAAATCTGCGGCTGGCCGCGGCACAAGGAACGAGGACTGGTGGCCCGACCGGTTGAAATTGAATATCCTTCGGCAGCATTCCTCCCGCACAAACCCGATGGGAGAACAGTTCAACTATGCGGAGGCTTTCAGGAGCCTTGACCTGGAGGCAGTAAAAAAGGACCTGCATGAGCTGATGACAGATTCGCAGGACTGGTGGCCCGCTGACTTTGGCCACTATGGTCCGCTGTTTATACGCATGGCCTGGCACAGTGCAGGTACCTACCGGGTGGGTGACGGCCGCGGAGGCGCCGGATCGGGACAGCAACGGTTTGCGCCACTGAACAGCTGGCCGGATAACGTAAGTCTGGATAAAGCACGCCGTTTACTTTGGCCGGTCAAGAAAAAATACGGAGCGAAAATTTCCTGGGCAGATCTTATGATCCTGGCCGGAAACATAGCGCTGGAGTCCATGGGCTTTAAAACATTCGGGTTTGCCGGAGGCCGTGCCGATGTATGGGAAGCAGACGAGGACGTGTACTGGGGCTCGGAAAAAACCTGGCTTGGCGGTGACATTCGCTATGCACATGGTTCTCCGGGAGTGGCAGAAAATCATGGTGTGCTGGTTTCCGATGATGACGCGAACGGCGACAAGCATAGCCGGAATCTGGAAAAACCACTTGCTGCGGTGCAGATGGGACTTATTTACGTCAACCCGGAAGGACCGGACGGAAATCCGGATCCGCTGGCAGCTGCGAAAGATATACGCGACACGTTTGGACGTATGGCTATGAATGATGAAGAAACAGTGGCGCTGATAGCCGGCGGTCACAGTTTTGGTAAAACACATGGTGCCGCACCTGCCACCCACGTGGGGAAGGAACCCGAAGGAGCCGCCATGGAATTGCAGGGCTTTGGCTGGAGCAACAACTTTGGAACGGGCAAGGGTGCTGACACGATAACCAGCGGACTGGAAGTTACCTGGACAAAAACACCCGTAAAATGGAGTAACAATTTTTTAGAAAACCTTTTCGGTTTTGAATGGGAACTTACAAAAAGTCCCGGCGGTGCCCATCAATGGAAGGCAAAAAATGCAGAGAGCATTATACCGGATGCGCATGATGCATCGAAAAAACGCGTTCCCACCATGCTTACAACCGACCTCGCTTTACGTCTCGATCCGGTATATGAGAAAATATCCAGGCGGTTCCTTGAAAACCCCGACGAACTTGCAGATGCTTTTGCACGCGCCTGGTTCAAACTCACCCACCGCGACATGGGTCCCCGTGCACGTTACCTGGGCTCCGATGTGCCAAAAGAAATATTGCTCTGGCAGGATCCCATCCCGCCTGTAGATCATTCACTGATCGATGAGCAGGATATCTCTTCGCTGAAAGAAAAAATTCTTGCCAGCTCACTCAGCCTCCCTGAACTGGTGTCTACCGCCTGGGCATCTGCCTCCACCTTTCGCGGATCGGACAAGCGCGGCGGTGCCAACGGAGCCCGCATTCGCCTTGCACCGCAAAACCAGTGGAAGGTTAACAACCCGGTGCAGTTGAAAAAAGTACTGGATGTACTGGAGACTATTAAACAATCATTCAACAGCACGCAGAAGAATAATAAAAAGGTTTCGATTGCAGACCTGATCGTATTAGGCGGGTGCACCGCAGTGGAAAAAGCGGCAGCGGATGCCGGGAATCCGGTAAAGGTTCCTTTCACCCCGGGAAGAATGGATGCGTTGCAGGAACAGACCGATCTGGCTTCCGCGGCTTTCCTGGAACCCGTAGCAGATGGCTTTCGAAATTACCGCAGACAGGGATCCTTTTTTTCTACCGAAGAAATGCTGGTCGACAAAGCCCAGTTGCTCACCCTGACGGCGCCGGAACTCACCGTACTGGTCGGTGGCATGCGCGTGATGGACACCAATTTTGACAGATCAAAACACGGCGTGTTCACACAAAGACCTGGTCAGCTCACCAATGATTACTTTGTCAATCTGCTGGACATGAGCACCGTCTGGACATCCGCTTCGGCCGACAGGGAGCTCTTCATCGGCAACGACCGGAAAACGGGCCAGCCCAAGTGGACAGCTACGAGAGCAGACCTCGTGTTTGGCTCACATTCGGAACTGCGCGCCATTGCAGAAGTCTATGGAAGCTCCGACGGCGGAGACAAATTTGTGAATGATTTTGTGGCAGCCTGGACTAAAGTAATGAACCTCGACCGCTTCGATTAGGATCCGGAGCAGCGATTCCGTTTATTCAAAGCAACAAAAAGACAAAGGCAGATCGCGCTGTTATATGCGGTCTGCCTTTTCTTTATATTGAAGGAAGCACTGTCTGTTAAATTCCCTGAACTGAAATATTTCAAAAACAATTTTCAGTAAGACCCTCTTTAGATTGCTCAGGATATCTTCTTTTTTACCCTCTATTATCAACACGAGCTTCGTCTCGCGCTCATTCAGGCTAAATCCCAATGTCCGCATTGAATTAATTTGCCAGTCAGTAAGAAGATCATTCTTTTTATGTGCTTTGAGGTGCGGAAACGTAAGCCTCAGCGTTTTTCCTGCATAAGTAAAAGCAATATAAAGATTGACTGACTGCTTAAACACCAGCCGGAAATGGCTAATTTTTCCTTCGACGAGTTTATGAAGAGATTCCTCAAGTAAACCCTCCTCAGTCGCTCGCGTTTCCTGCATCGACAGCTGGTTCAATTCTTCCAACTCTTTCATGCTGCGCTGCAACTGCTGTTCATAGTATTCTCTAAAAGAGCCATTCCCTTCCCGGGCTAGCCACTTTTTACTGCCCTCCATTCTACGCAACACAATTTCCTTGTCATCATAATACCTGTCATCCAGATTCCTTAAAATTCGAATTTGTGAATTTGTTTTATACAGCGCATTCAAATGATAATGCGCCATCTGGTATTCCTCCTCCTCTAAACACGTGCTTATAAGCGATTGCAGCCGTGCCTTTTCTTCTTCGTATAGCGAAATAACCAGCTGTACTTGTTCGTCCATGGAAGAATGGGCCTTTTCACAGCGCCCGGAATAAAGGTAAAATTCTTCGCCTGCTAAAAGATAAGGACCCTTCCAATTTGTCATAAGAAAAAGGATCCTATAAATAGAAACCCTTAGTCAAATGCGCATATCCGGCACGAAGTCAGCTTATAATAACAAGAGAATAGGGCTATTCGGTTCTTAAGCTCTTTGTCGGGTTGGCCGTAGCCGCACGGATCGCCTGGAAGCTCACGGTAACCAGTGTAATGACAATCGACAAGGCAATCACCATCACAAATACACCTACACCGATACTTATTTTGTAGTCGTAGCCCTTAAGCCATTCATTCATAAAATAATAAGCAACAGGTATGGCAATGACACAGGAAATCAGAACAAGCTTGACAAAATCTTTTGAAAGTAATTGCCAGAGATTGAGAACACTGGCGCCCAACACCTTCCTGACGCCAATCTCCTTGACACGCTGCTCTGCTGTGAAAGATGCAAGGCCGAACAGTCCCAGGCAGGATATGAAAATCGCAATCACGGCGATAATGGCAGCGAGGTTACCCACAAGCTCTTCGTAGTTGAATTTCTTCGCATATTCCGTATCGGCGAATTTATACAGGAAGGGGAAGGCCGGATTGTACCTGTCAAAAATAGGCTGAATCCGTTTGATGGCTGCAGATGCTGACATAGCCGGATTCAGCCTCACATTCACATATCCCGTCCATTCCTTATTGAAGATAATAGTAAGAGGTGAAATCGGACGGAAGGGCGACTCCATCTGAACATCAGGAACCACTCCAATCACCGTCATGTTCTTATCATTCCATTTCAACTGCTCTCCCACCGGATTCTTAAGCCCCATGCGCTTTACCGCCGCCTGATTAAGGATTACCGCGTTGGAATCTGCATAGTCCCTGGAGAAATCCCTTCCTGCAAGCAATTTGATTCCCAGCGTCTTCGTATAATCATAGTCGGTGGCAATGGTGGAGAAGACAACAGTTTTTTCCACCGGCTGTGCGTTCTTCCATTCCCAGCCGTTGTTGTTGCTGTAAATATCGGAGGGCGGAGAATTGCTCTTGCAAATCGAAACCACTGCTCCCGAGCTTAACAGGTCAGCGCGCAGCGCTTCATAGTGCTTGCTGATATCATCAGACCAGTCGACCGATATAAGCCCTCTGTTGTCAAAACCGATGGGCCGGTTTTTTCCATGCTGGATTTCCTGATAAATAATGGTAGTTCCGATCATCAGTATCACAGAACTGGCGAACTGAATGACCACAAGGATTTTCCTTGGCAGAGCGTCTGAGCGGCCAAGCTTCAGATTTCCCTTCAGTACACTGACAGGATTGAAAGACGAAAGATAGAATGCCGGATAACTGCCTGCGAGCAAACCGGTAAGTATCGTAAACCCGATCATGATGAACCAGAACAGCGGATTGCTGATCTGCAGACTCATTTCCTTTTGGGTCAGTTTATTAAAGTAGGGCAGCGCCAGGGCAACAATGGCAAGGGCAAACAGGAAAGCCAAAACAGAAATAAAAAGAGATTCGCTGAGAAACTGGCGGATCAGCTGTTTACGGGTTGAGCCCACGGATTTACGTACGCCCACTTCCTTCGCTCTTTTTTCAGATCGGGCCGTACTTAGGTTCATGAAATTAATACAGGCTATAAGGAGCACCACAATTCCCAGAATGCCAAACATCCTAACGTATTTGATAAAGCCGCCGGTATTTACGCCATTTTCGAAATCGCTGTACAGGCGCCACTTGGACATGGGCCAGACCATCACTTCCGGTTTGATGCTTTTAAGTGTATTCTCATCCGTAAAATGCGAGATCACTATGTTCCTGATTTTTGCATCCATGCTTTTCTCCGTGACCTTGTCGTTCAGCTGGACATACACCTGCCAGGAATTATTTCCCCAATTTGTTTTATGGTATTGCTTGATCCAGGAATAAATCGACTCCTGCAGCTGAAATGGGATCAGGTAGTCAAAACTGAGGGTACTGTTCTTCGGCAGTTTAGCCACCACGGCAGTAACCTTGAGATCAACCGTATTGTCTACCCTTACTATTTTATCCAGGGGACTTTCGTTGCCAAAAAGTGCTTTGGCTGTTTCATCGGTCAGCACAATGGAATGTAATTCGTGTAACGGATTTTTATTCCCGCTCAGTATGTTCAGGGAAAACATGTCCACAGCATCTTCTCCTATATAATGGCCATACTTGCTGATCTTCTTATCGCCATAAACCAGGGAATGATTCTGTCCCCAGTCGCACATGGCCACACCTTTCAGATCCGGATATTTAGCTTTCAGTTCCTCTCCGATAGGATAAGGAAGAGCGGTCTGTGTACCCCTGTGTCCGTCAAAAGTCTGATGCATCATCACCTGGTAAACCGAATTATAATTTTTGAACTGTCTGTTGGCGGACACCTCGTCGGAGATCCATAAACCGATGATCATGGCTACGGCCATGCCCGCCGCAAGTCCCGCGATATTTATAAAGGAATAGGTCTTGCTTTTCAGCAGATTTCTCCAGGCGATCTTGAAATAGTTCTTAAGCATTTACCAGGGATTTTTGAGTGAACGTTTGCGGTCTGTTTAAGAACCAAGAAAGTGCCAGTTTCCTATGTTCTTGCTTCTCAATTGGATATATTTATGATCCTCCGTAGAAACTGTCCGAATATGATATAGCCATGTCCGGTTTTTCGGAAAGCAGTTGGTCGTTCTCCGGGCGGCTGGATCTTTATAACGTGTAAAATTTCTCATCAGCAAAGGATTAACTTAACAGTCTCAGGCTCCGATTATGAAACAAGTTTTGATCACTGCTTTCCTATTCGTATCCGGTTATTGTTTCTCCCAACATACCGGCGGCCTTAAGCTTTGGTATGACCATCCATCGGGTTCCACATGGGAAAATGCTCTGCCGGTAGGGAACGGAAGGCTGGGCGCAATGGTGTATGGAAACGTGGATACGGAAACCGTTCAGCTTAATGAAAGCAGTCTTTGGAGTGGCGGCCCATACCGCAATGACAATCCGCTTACGTTCGATTCACTTGCAGAAATAAGGAAACTTATTTTTGAAGGAAAGCAAAAAGAAGCGGAAGCGCTGGCGAACCGGACGATAATAAGTCAGCAATCGCAGGGACAAATGTTTCTTCCCGCGGGCGAACTCCATCTCCTGTTCCATGGCACTGAAAAGTACTCGGACTATTACAGGGAACTGGACCTGAACCGCGCTATGACGAAAACGAGCTATCGTATCGGCCCGGTTACATATGTCCGGGAGACGATGGCTTCCCTTGCCGATCAGGTGATTGTAATGCGGCTGACCGCCAGCCGGCATAAAAGCATTTCTTTTACCGCTTTGTATTCAACACCCCAGCCAGAATATAAAGTGCAAACGGGAACGGGCAATATGCTGATTCTTTCCGGGACCGGCATAGATCATGAACATGTGAAAGGCCTGCTGAGATACAGGGTGATCACAAAATTTAAGGTGGCGGGTGGCACCTGCGTTTCAGGAGACACGACTGTCTCCATAAAAAATGCAGATACCGTGATCATTTACATCTCCCTCGCCACAAGTTTTAAAAACTATCAGGACGTCACCGGCGATGAAAAAGAGAGAGCTGCCGCCTACCTGAATAAAGCGTTCTCAAAATCTTATCCGGATATGGTAAGGGCGCATATTGCTGCTTACCGGAGATATTTTGACCGCGTAAAACTGGACCTCGGAACGACCGTTGCCGCCCGTCTTCCCACGGATCTCCGGTTGAAAAATTTTGATTCGGCAGACGATCCTCAGTTTGTGACCCTGTATTACCAGTTTGGTAGGTACCTGCTTATATCCTCATCCCAGCCGGGCGGCCAGCCGGCCAACCTCCAGGGAATTTGGAACAACAAACTCTATCCTCCCTGGGACAGCAAGTACACGATCAACATCAATGCGGAAATGAACTATTGGCCCGCTGAAAAAACGAATCTCGCCGAACTGCATGAACCGTTCCTGAAAATGGTTGAAGAAATGTCTGCCAGCGGGCAACAAACGGCCAAAGGGATGTATGGCACGCGCGGCTGGATGGCACATCACAACACAGATATATGGAGAGCAACGGGCGCTGTAGACGGCGCCTTCTGGGGAATCTGGAATAATGGCGGAGGATGGACCAGCCAGCATCTGTGGGAACATTATCTGTACGGCGGGGATAAGAAGTTTCTTGATTCCGTATATCCCGTACTAAGGTCCGCGGCTCTTTTTTACGCCGACTTTCTTATTGAACACCCCAGATACCACTGGCTCGTCGTCTGTCCGGACATGTCTCCCGAAAATGCACCGAAAGCGCACGGGGAATCTTCACTCGACGCAGGCGTTACGATGACCAACCAGATCGTGTTTGACGTTTTTACCACAGCCATCGAAGCGGCGGAAATCCTGAACAGGGATGCAGCCTTTGCTGACAGCCTGAAAGCCCTCCGCAACCGGCTGCCGCCCATGCATATCGGGCAACACGGGCAGTTGCAGGAATGGCTGGATGATGTGGATGATCCGACGGATCACCACCGCCATATATCACATCTCTATGGACTCTTTCCCTCCTCCCAGATAAGCCCGTACCGCACACCCAAACTGTATAGCGCTGCTAAACAAACCCTGATTCAGCGCGGTGATGTATCTACCGGCTGGAGTATGGGTTGGAAAGTAAACTGGTGGGCCCGGATGCTCGATGGAAATCATGCCTATCAACTGATCCGGCGCCAACTCACTCCTGCCGGTACACAGGAAGGAGGCGGAGGCACGTATAATAATCTTTTCGATGCCCACCCGCCGTTTCAGATTGACGGCAACTTCGGCTGTACCTCAGGCATTACAGAAATGATTATGCAAAGCGCTGACGGCGAAATCCACCTGCTTCCGGCGATCCCGGACGTCTGGCCTGACGGGCTTATAACCGGACTCAGGGCCAGGGGCGGTTTTGAAATTGTCAGTTTGCATTGGAGAAAGGGAAGAATTTCAAAACTTGAGATCAGGTCCGCCCTGGGCGGCAATCTCCGGCTGAGAGTTCCCAATGAATTGAAAACGGACAATAAACTAAAATTGGCAACCGGCACAAACCCGAATCCATTCTACCGGGTGTATGCGGCAACCGCACCTGTTATCTCAGAAAAAGCAGCCGTCCGGGAGCCCGACCTCAAAAAAACATTCGTTTATGACCTCGCTACGAGCCCGGGGATAGTCTATACTTTTGTTTCCCGGGAATAAATGTAAAAAAGACAGTTATTATAATTTCCTTGCTTTATCTTCGTAAGGATTGCATCTATTATGAATATTATGAAAGGAACAACGACAGCCAGGGGCTTCCTGGCGCTGACCTGCTTTTACACGCTGCTTAGCCTTACGGCCCAATGCCAGCAGGTCGTCAGACATTCAACTACCGGTTATGATTCTGTTCGTGCGGGTATCCCCCATGGAAGGATCGATACGATCAGTTACTATTCCGCGACGGTGGGAAATTCCAGGAGATCCCTTATTTATTTCCCTCCGGGTTATTCCAAAAAGAAAAAATATCCGGTACTCTACCTTTTACACGGAATTGGCGGTGATGAAAAGGAATGGTATAATGGCGGGTCGCCACAGGTGATTCTCGATAACCTGTATGCAGAAGGAAAGATAGTACCGATGATCGTTGTACTTCCCAATGGAAGGGCCATGAAGGACGACCGCGCAGTGGGAAACATTTTCGACAGTGCCAAAGTACAGGCTTTCACCCGCTTTGAGAAAGACCTGTTGAATGACCTGATTCCCTATATACAGAAGAACTATTCCGTGTATACCGACAGGATGCATCGTGCCATTGCAGGTCTTTCTATGGGTGGAGGACAGTCGCTGAACTTTGGTTTGGGCAACCTTGAGAGCTTTGCATGGATAGGTGCGTTCTCAGCCGCCCCCAATACAAAACCGCCAGCAGAGCTGATACCCGATCCCGAACTCGCAAGGCAAAAAATTTCACTTTTATGGATTTCCTGCGGCGCAAGCGACGGCCTCGTGGAATTCAGCCGGCGAACCCACGACTATCTCTTGCAATATCATATCCCGCATATCTACTATATCGAACCGGGTGTACATGATTTCAAGGTTTGGAAAAATGGTTTGTACATGTTTTCGCAATTGATTTTTAAACCGGTGGATACCTCCACTTTTTCGAAATACACGATAGCAGGAGTCCCGGCGGCAACCAACATGCGGTCTTCAAACTATCCCCAGATCCTGCCGGATCACCGGGTCATTTTCAGGGTCAAGGCCCCTGACGCCCAAAGAGTGCAGGTAGACCTGGTTAAGAAATATGATCTGAAAAAGGACACGGGCGGTTACTGGACAGGAATGACCGATACGGTCAGTGAGGGGTTTCACTACTATTCCCTGCTGATCGATGGTATGCCGATTGCCGATCCCTCAAGCGCTACTTTTTATGGTATGGGAAGAATGGCAAGTGGTATTGAAATTCCGTCTGCGGGAGGTGGCTATTATGCGCTCCGCGACGTCCCCCATGGCGATGTCAGGGTCAGGAGATATTTTTCAAAAGTTACTAACAGCTGGCGGCAACTGTATCTGTACACACCACCCGGCTACGATTCAAACACGAACGTTTCATATCCCGTCCTCTATATTTTACATGGGGGAGGCGAAGATGAAACAGGTTGGGCAATGCAGGGAAAAACCGATCTGATCATGGACAATCTCATTGCCGCCGGAAAGGCAGTACCCATGATCGTTGTGATGCCCGACGCCAATATGGAAATCCCTGCATTCAATGAAGCCGGGCTGCAACTTTTCGAATCGGAACTTTTGAATGTGATCATTCCCATGATGGAAAAAAATTACCGGGTTAAATCCCATGCTGCAGACCGTGCATTGGCGGGACTCTCCATGGGTGGAATTCATACTTTGTATACGGGCATCAAAAACAGCGGCAGGTTTGCCTGGCTTGGTGTATTTAGTTCGGGGTGGATAATTCCCATGCAACAAGGTTTGGCAGACGGCCAGTATGAGTTCATGAAGGCCAACGCAGCCATCCTCAATGGAAACCTGAAACTGTTCTGGATCTCCATGGGCGGCAGGGAAGATATCGCCTACAAAAATTGCCAGTTGATGATGGGCAGGTTCGACGAATTCAATATAAAGTACACGTACTCCGAGTATCCCGGCGGTCACACATGGCCTGTTTGGCGCAATAACCTGTACAATTTCGCGCAGCTCCTGTTCAGGTAAATGCAACGGATTTCATGAATATCTCATATTTTTAAAGTGCTTAAATGAGTCTCCTTACGCCCGATGTTACGCAGCCGATTGTGAAAACGGTTCCTTCACTCATATATTCCGGGTATTAAAAATTTAAACCAAACCGATGAACATGCCATTTCTTCCTGGCGAAAAAAAGCTATTGGCTTTTAGCGTACTTCTTATTTTTTTCTCAGCAACCGCAAAGTATACGTTTGGCCAAACCCTGTCAATCAACGATTCCGGCTATTTTGAAAAACCGGGTGTAAACATTTTGGTTTTCAATAGTCAGTACAACGGTATGTTTTTCGATGAAAAGACGGCAGGCATTGAAATTATTCATCATGGAGTCAGAACAGCTACAGGAGGTGCAGTCAGGTTACAAAATACTCCGGAACAATGGGACCTGATACCCAAACTCGTAAGCCGTAAGGTCGACAAAGCTGCCAACACCATTGAGGTGGCGATAAAATACGAGGAATTTGATTTCACTTCCAGGGCTGTAGTCAGCGCAAAAGAAAACGGCATTGAAATAACTGTCTGGCTCGACAAGCCGCTGCCGCAAAAACTGGAAAGCAAGGCGGGATTCAATATGGAATTTTTACCTTCTGCCTATTTTGAGAAGACCTGGCTGGTAGATGATAAACCAGGCTCATTCCCTCTTTATCCGTCAAGCAACACGAGAATAGAAAGTTCGGATAAAAAAATAAGTCAATTTGCCGGCCACAATACTTTTGACGACAGGGGAAGAGGGGAATTCATAATCCCGGGGCCACTGGCAACCGGCAGGGTCATCGCACTGGCACCGGAAGATCCGGAACAATTTATCAGGGTTCAGTCGACGGATGCAGACATCATGCTCTTCGATGGTCGCAACCTGGGTCAAAATGGCTGGTTTATCCTTCGTAGTTTATTGCCTTCGAATAAAACGGGCAAGGTCTTAACCTGGTTTATTGAAGCCAATGCCATCCCGGGATGGAAAAGAAAACCCGTAATTGAATTTTCACAGGCAGGTTACAATCCTTCACAGGAAAAAACAGCCGTGATTGAACTGGACAAGAACGACGCTCCGTTAAAATCAGCTTCCGTATTCCGGGTCATGGCAGATGGCAAAACGGTCGAAAGATGGAAAGGTGAGGTAAAGGATTGGGGACGATGGCTACGGTACAACTATGCCAAATTCGATTTCAGCTCCATAAAAGAACCCGGACTCTACTATATTCAGTATGGCGATCAAAAGACCAATACTTTTCCAATAGACACTGCAGTGTACAGCGACATCTGGCACCCTACCCTGGATGTGTGGTTTCCTGTCCAGATGGACCATATGGAAGTAAATGAAGCGTATCGTGTCTGGCATGGCGCTCCGTTTCTGGATGACGCGCTGCAGGCACCTGTTAATTCTGTTCATTTCGATGGCTACAGCATGGGCCCTTCCACA
>Ga0068851_10000767_pt1 | contig 13846 bp, 17 predicted proteins | sample KBSCornC12_FD_66588 | JGI IMG/M metagenome (GOLD analysis project Ga0068851, IMG submission 66588) | Corn rhizosphere microbial communities from Kellogg Biological Station, Michigan, USA - KBS Corn C1-2 | ecosystem: Host-associated > Plants > Roots > Rhizosphere > Soil ...
CACGCCTTCCTTGATCGGCATCACGCCATGAAAGCGCAGGCGGTCCACGCCGCCCCAGACCACCACGTCGCCATGGAACAGCGAGACTTTGCGGGTCTTGTCGCTGCGCGCATGCCCACCAAACAGAAAAATTGCCGGCAGTCCGAGCGAGACAGACACCACGGGTTCGCTGTAGCGACGCTCATTCTTGTCTTGATGCAGCGACATTTTTGCGCCGGCTACATAGCGGTTGATCAGGCAGGCGTCCGGGGCAAAGTCAGGGAACCCGGCGTCAGCGGCCGCCAGCGCCGCCAATTCACGCAGGGCGTCCGGCATGGGCGGCCAGGGTTGCTGGCTACGTGGGTCCACGGATGAGTAACGGTAACCAGAGGTGTCGGTAGTCCAGCCCAGGTCGCCGCAACTGCTCAATGCGGCCGACATGGTAAAACCACCCGGTGTGACCATTTGCCGAAACGGTGATTGAGCCAGCACCTGCCGTAGTTCCGGTAGAAGGCGCTCAATCCAGGGCAGGGCGTAGCCTTTTAATACGCAGGACTGTTCGCCAATTTGCTCGCGCCCTGCGGGTTGCTGCAAGGCGTCTTCGGCGAACAGATCTTCGGTGGGGCCGGGCATTCGCCTACAGCGCCTTGCTCACATTGATGTCGGTGATTTCATCACTGGCATCGTGAATTTTCGCCAAGGCTTGCTTGGCTTCTTCGACGCTGTTGGTCTGCAGTTGAGCGAACTCAAAGCGGCGTTCCCCGTTGAGCTTGTACTTGATCACGTATTTGGTAGTAGCGGTCACGATCGTTTCCTGTGGTAGGGGCGGGTCAGCTCAGCTTGGAGCTGGTGCGACGCACAATGCGGATCTTGTGAGACAGCGCGGGTTTGCGGGTCACGCTGATGGCACGGCGTGTGACCACGTCAAGGGTGATATTCCAGAACCCGGTGCTCGGTGCGGTGATTTTGGCGGGGAACTTGTCGAATGCGCCGCCGTGGTAGGTGTGTCGGCCGCCATTCTTGAAGCTGCGAAAATTCGCATCGCTCATTAGCCGGATATTACAAGTCTGCGAGCATTCGATGACAACAATGTCTCCCTCGTTGAGGTGCTCGCGCTGGTGGATGAATTTCATGAGGGTGTCTCCAGAAGGGCTTTTTCTGAAAAATCAGAACGATACGTAGGTTAAGATGGAGTTTATCAGCCCCAGCGCGTTTATTATCGGCCCGTCTTCAACGACGTCGACAATTTAAAACAGTTATTTACCGAGTTATCAGGGATAAATCCTACGTGGGCGGGAGAAAAATACCATCCTCGCTGTCGTAGGGTCTTTATCGGAGGTTTTGTATGAAGTGGAGTGTGTTGGTTCTGGCCCTGGCGATTGGTGGGTGTGCTTCGGTTGCAGATATCAAGCAGACCCCGCCGACCCTGGCGGTTATTTCCGGGAAGAAACCGCAGGAATATGCTGCCTGTGTAGTGCGTAAACTGTCCACCACGCGCCGCCCGCCGCAGATCGAGCCGCATAAGGACGGTGTGCAGGTGATTGTGCCGCAGAAATTCTCGGCGGACCCGTCGGCGATTTTCGAGATCGAAGACCGCTCCAGCGGCAGCAGTATCAAGCTCTACGAGAGCATGTCCAATGTGCCGATCCGTCCCGGTGATGTGAAGAAGGCCGGCGAAGAGTGCATTTCCGGTTCATAAGCGCCGTTTCACCCACTGATCGGGCAGGGCATCCGTTAAACTCTCGTCCATTCAATGCAAAAATGCCGTGCAAACCCCCGGTTTGTGCGGCATTTGTTTTTTCGGGAAGTCTTTTATGAAGCGTGAACACGTCAGGGCTCGCCAGGCCGAAGGCCAGATATCGGCCACTCACATCATCCAGAACCCGGCTGACTTGGGGGAGTGGATTGTATTTTTCAAGAAAAGCGGTGGCCGCAGCTTTTTCCTGGTGGACGATCAGGATGAAGTCGAGTCGTTCTCGCGGCTGGATGACCTGGTGGAGACCATTCGTGGCCTGGGTATCAAGTTCGCCGATATCCAGTTGTAGGCGCTAAGCTTACTTGCACACGACTACGACACTGCGGCTTTTGAAGTTGCCGACGTCCTGGCCCAGGGTCTTTTCACTTTCCTTGAGCGAAGGCGTGCCTTCGGTGCCGACGATACGGTAGCCGGTGCCTGCGCAAGAAGCGTCGGCCTTTTCATAGCAGCTGGCCCAGGAATTGGCTTCGCCCGAGCAGTCGATGGTCAGGCCTTGCTCACCGTTTTTCAGGTAGACGTCAGAGGTGGTGGTGCATCCGGCGAGCGCCAGTCCTGCAGTCAGTGCCAGAATCTTGTTCATGTAGGTTCATCATCGAGGGTGTTGGAGGGCACGCTGACACTGTCGTGGGGCGTTTTGGCGAGATTATAGCGAACTGCCATCTACGTACAGACAAACACAAAAAAGCCCCGTTCACCGGGGCCTTTTGCACAGGGCGTTGACGTTTACTTGCCCTTGGGCCGTTTGCTCGAAGCGTGGCCTGCTTCATCCACAAACACTTCGGCTACGGCAATAGCCTGGCTTTCGCTGGCAAATGCGCCGGCGACGCTGTCGCCGTGGAAGTTGATCAGGTGCCAACCGTCTGCTCGCTTGGTGATCAGGTAGCCGTTCACGCCTTTTGGTTCTGACATCTATCAAGTATCTCGTGGTCTGGTTCAGGGGCCTATGATAGCGCCAAATGTCGCGGGCACGCGCAAGTTATTCTAGGTCAGTGTTACCGCTGTAAAAGCATGCTAAAAAGGTCACAGCCCTTGGAAACACGCCGTGCAGGCTCATTTGGCCGTGCCCATGCAGATGCGCTTCGTAAGATACGCGGAACTTACGCCGAGATTTTTTCTCTATGATGACATCGCAACGCCAGCAGGACCCATTGTAAGGTGACTGCGGCCTGATTAGACTGCGCCGAATTCCGTACGCACAGCCCTTTGTAAGGACCCATATGATCAAGAAATGCTTGTTCCCAGCAGCCGGTTACGGCACTCGCTTCTTGCCAGCGACCAAGGCCATGCCCAAAGAGATGCTGCCGGTGGTGAACAAGCCACTGATTCAGTACGGCGTCGAAGAGGCACTGGATGCCGGCCTGAACGAAATCTCCATCGTGACCGGCCGTGGTAAGCGCGCGCTGGAAGACCACTTCGACATCAGCTACGAGCTGGAAAACCAGATCAAGGGCACCGACAAGGAAAAATACCTGGTCGGCATCCGCAAACTGCTGGACGAATGCTCGTTCTCCTACACCCGTCAGACTCAGATGAAAGGCCTCGGCCACGCCATCCTGACCGGACGCCCGCTGATCGGTGACGAACCGTTCGCCGTGGTACTGGCGGATGACCTGTGTGTGAACCTGGAAGGCGACGGCGTACTGACCCAGATGGTCAAACTGTATCAAAAGTACCGTTGCACTATCGTTGCCGTGATGGAAGTGAACCCCACCGAAACCAACAAGTACGGCGTTATTGCCGGTGACGACATTGGCGATGGCCTGATCCGCGTGCGTGACATGGTCGAGAAACCAGCGCCGGAAGACGCACCTTCCAACCTGGCGATCATCGGTCGTTACATCCTGACTCCGGACATCTTCAAGCTGATCGAGGAAACCGAGCCAGGCAAGGGTGGCGAGATCCAGATCACCGACGCCCTGCTCAAGCAAGCCAAAGACGGTTGCGTGATTGCCTACAAATTCAAGGGCCAGCGTTTCGACTGCGGTGGCGCCGAGGGCTACATCGAAGCGACCAACTTCTGCTACGAGCATTTCTACAAGACTGGCAAGGCTTACTGATTCACGGTGTAGGCAGCCTGTTCCAAAAAAGCCACCTTCGGGTGGCTTTTTCGTTTTTCAGCCCCATGTAAGTCGGTATGCTGATGTCCTGCCGAGGAGAGTGAAATGGCCTACGATTTTGACCTGTATGTAATTGGCGCCGGTTCCGGCGGTGTGCGTGCGGCACGTTTTGCCGCAGGCTTTGGTGCCAAGGTGGCCGTGGCGGAAAGCCGCTACCTGGGCGGCACCTGTGTCAACGTCGGTTGCGTGCCGAAAAAACTGTTGGTGTACGGCGCTCATTTTGCCGAGGATTTCGAGCAGGCCAGCGGTTTTGGCTGGTCGTTGGGCGAGGCGAATTTTGATTGGGCCACCTTGATCGCCAACAAGGACCGCGAGATCAATCGCCTCAATGGCATCTATCGCAACTTGCTGGTCAACAGCGGCGTGACCCTGCATGAAGGGCATGCGCGCCTGGTGGATCCGCATCAGGTCGAAATCAATGGCCAGCGCTTTACCGCCAGGCACATTCTGATCGCAACGGGTGGTTGGCCGCAGATTCCGGAGATTCCTGGGCGCGAACACGCCATTGGCTCCAATGAAGCGTTTTTCCTCAAGGAATTGCCCAAGCGTGTGCTGGTGGTTGGCGGTGGTTACATCGCTGTCGAGTTTGCCGGTATTTTCCACGGCCTGGGCGCCCAGACCTCGTTGCTGTACCGCGGCGACCTGTTCCTGCGCGGCTTCGACGGTTCGGTACGCACGCACTTGAAGGAAGAGCTGACCAAGCGCGGCCTGGACCTGCAATTCAATGCCGATATCGAGCGCATCGACAAGCAGGCCGATGGCAGCCTCAAGGCCACGCTGAAAGACGGCCGGGTGCTCGAAGCCGACTGCGTGTTCTATGCCACGGGGCGGCGTCCGATGCTGGATAACCTGGGCTTGGAGAACACCGGCGTCAAGCTCGACGAGCGTGGTTTTGTTGAGGTGGATGACCTGTACCAGACCGCCGAGTCCTCGATCCTGGCCATCGGCGATGTGATCGGTCGTGTGCAATTGACGCCGGTTGCCCTGGCCGAAGGCATGGCTGTGGCGCGTCGCTTGTTCAAGCCTGAGCAGTATCGTGCGGTGGATTACAAGATGATCCCGACGGCGGTATTCAGCCTGCCGAACATTGGCACCGTGGGGCTCTGCGAAGAAGAGGCGAGGGAGAAGGGCCACAAGGTGCAGGTCTTCGAAAGCCGTTTCCGGCCGATGAAGCTGACCCTCACCGAGTGCCAGGAAAAGACCTTGATGAAGCTGGTGGTCGACGCCGACACCGACAAAGTGCTGGGCTGCCACATGGTCGGCCCGGATGCGGGTGAAATCGTGCAGGGCCTGGCGATTGCGCTCAAGGCAGGCGCGACCAAGCAGCATTTCGATGAAACCATCGGCGTGCACCCGACGGCGGCGGAAGAGTTCGTCACCATGCGCACGCCCGTAGCGGGCTGATCAGGCCTTGGGCGTTGCCTCTGGCGCCGCTGCAACGGCGGCGGCCAGGCGCAGCGCCTCGACACTGGCCTGGGCTTTGATCAGCTCCAGTTCCAGGGTTTTATTGGCTTGCTGCTGTTCGCCCAGCGCTTCCTGGCGTGACTGGTTCTCCAGCGCTGCTACTCGCAGGCGCTCTTGAAGCAGGGTGCGTTCGCTGTCAATCAGGCTCACCTGTTCAGTCAGCTTGAGCAGCCGGGCCTGATCCTTGCGGGATTGCTCTTGCAGTGCAGTCAACTCCCTCGCCGTTACCCGGTGCTCAATCAACAGGCGCTCATTGTCGCGATGCAGTTGGGTGATTTCATCCTGGCGCACCATGGCGCTCTGTTGGGCCTGGCGCAGTTCTGCCTGTACCTGTTGCAACTGGCCTTCATGGCGGCGCTGTTCCTGTTCGCGCTGCTCTTTTATGGCATTGCGGTAATGCTCCAGAGCGTCCCGGGCATGCAGGTGCTTTTCTTCCAGCGAGCGAATCTGCTCGTCCTTGTCGTTGATCCTTAGCTCGTAATCACTGCACGCCTGGCTCAGCCCGGCGTTGCGGGTCTGCTCGGTCTGCAGGCTGGTGCTGGCGGTTTGCAGGGCTGCGCTTTCTTCTGCCAGGGCGGCCGCCTGGATATCGAACCGCTGCTGGAGTTGGCCATGGGCTTCCTCAAGGGCTTGCACCTGGGCGAGCAGGGCGGCCTTCTGCTGTTCGAACTGCGCCAGGGCCAGGTCGATTGGCTCTTGGGCTTTCTCTTTCAGGCGCTGGGCCAGTCGCGCCACCAGTTCGCCAAGCTCGTCGTCGATCGGCGCTTCGGTGATGGTGGTGCGCGTTTCGCTTTCATCCAGCTCTTTCAAATAACGGTGAATGGTGGTTTTCGAGCCCGTATTGCCCATCTCGATACGTACTGCGTCGATGCTGGGGTTCTCGCCGCGGGCGAGGATTGCCAAACGGGCTGTTTGAACTACTGCTTTGTTGATGCCGCCGCGAGCCATGGAGTCTCCGTCGATTTCGTAATGTGGTACGTGGTATGTATATACGTACCATATCATAAATAAAAAGTTGTTGTGACTCAGCGTTTAACAGATGGGATATTGGCGTATTATCCCGTGTCATGCGTGTTTGATTTGCTAAAGTCCCCGCCAGTAGTACAAATAGGCTTCCCATGAGCGATCTGGATCGTTACCTCAACGCCGCCACGCGCGATAACACGCGGCGCAGTTATCGCGCGGCCATCGAGCACTTCGAAGTGAGTTGGGGCGGGTTCCTGCCGGCAACCAGCGACAGCGTGGCGCGCTATCTGGTCGCATACGCAGGTGTGCTGGCAGTCAACACGCTGAAGCTGCGGTTGTCGGCACTCGCGCAGTGGCATGCCAGCCAGGGGTTTCCTGACCCGACCAAGGCGCCCGTGGTGCGCAAGGTACTCAAGGGCATTCGTGCTGTGCACCCGGCGCAGGAGAAGCAAGCCGAACCGTTGCAGCTCAAGCATCTGGAACAAGTGGTTGCTTCTCTTGACGCTGAAGCGATAGAGGCGGCGCAGACACAGGACCAGCCCCGGTTGCTGCGTGCCAAGCGTGATACTGCGTTGATCCTGCTGGGCTTTTGGCGTGGCTTTCGCAGCGATGAGCTGTGTCGCCTTTCCATCGAGCATGTGCAGGCCACGCCTGGAGCGGGGATCAGCCTCTATCTACCCCGCAGCAAAAGCGACCGCGACAACCTCGGCAAGACCTACCACACCCCGGCACTGTTGCGGCTGTGTCCGGTGCAGGCCTATAGCGAGTGGCTCAGTGCCGCGGCATTGGTACGTGGCCCGGTGTTTCGCGGTATTGATCGCTGGGGCAACCTGGGGGAAGAGGGCTTGCACCCCAACAGTGTGATCCCGCTGCTGCGCCAGGCCCTGGAGCGCGCCGGCATTCCCGCCGAGCACTACACCAGCCACTCGCTGCGCCGGGGCTTTGCCACCTGGGCTCATCGCAGCGGCTGGGATTTGAAGTCGTTGATGAGTTATGTCGGCTGGAGCGACATGAAATCCGCCATGCGCTATGTTGAAGCCACGCCCTTTCTCGGCATGACCCTGGCGACCCGACCGCTGCTTTGAGATTTCTTCTATTAATACAGTCACCTGATAGGGAAAACCAATCGTCAGCATCAGGTTTGCCAATGAGCCATCGGCGTAGAGAGTGGGTAGGATTCACCTCATCAACTTGCTAAGCCCTTCTACAAACCTGACGGAGAGTCAACGATGCCTATCATCAACAGCCAAGTAAAACCGTTCAAAGCTACCGCCTACAAAAACGGCAACTTCGTAGATGTGTCCGACGCTGACCTGAAAGGCAAGTGGTCCGTTGTGTTCTTCTACCCAGCCGACTTCACCTTCGTGTGCCCAACCGAGCTGGAAGACCTGGCTGACAACTATGCCGAGTTCCAGAAACTGGGCGTCGAGATCTACAGCGTTTCCACCGACACCCACTTTGCCCACGCTGCCTGGCACAACACTTCGCCAGCCATTGGCAAGATCCAGTACACCATGATCGGCGACCCGACCCTGACCATCTCTCGCAACTTCGACGTGCTGATCGAAGAGGCTGGCCTGGCAGACCGCGGTACTTTCGTGATCAACCCGGAAGGTCAGATCAAGATCGTTGAACTGAACGACGGTGGCGTTGGCCGTGATGCTTCCGAGCTGCTGCGTAAAATCAAGGCCGCTCAGTACGTTGCTGCCCACCCAGGCGAAGTGTGCCCAGCCAAGTGGAAAGAAGGCGAGGCTACCCTGGCTCCGTCCCTGGACCTGGTCGGCAAGATCTGAGTCTGTGAAGTCTCAAGGGCGGGAATCCGCACTTAAGTAAGCTGCATCCGCCCCCAAAACGCCCGGGCGAGATTCGCTCGGGCGTTTTTTTGTCTGCAATAAACCGAATGAACAGGAAATCGCCCGTATGTTGGACGCCAATCTTAAAGCTCAGTTGAAGTCATACCTGGAACGGGTCACCCAGCCGATCGAGATCGTCGCCTCCCTCGACGACGGCGCGAAATCCCAGGAAATGCTTGCCCTTTTGCAGGACGTGGTCAGCCTCACCACGCTGATTACCCTGAAAACCGATGGCAATGATGCGCGTAAGCCGTCGTTCTCCATCAACCGCCCGGGTGCCGAGATCAGCCTGCGTTTTGCCGGCATCCCCATGGGCCATGAATTCACTTCGCTGGTGCTGGCCCTGCTGCAAGTCGGTGGCCACCCGTCGAAGGCCAGTGTCGAAGTGATCGAACAGATCCGCGCCCTCAAAGGCGAGTTCAGCTTCGAGACTTACTTTTCGCTGTCCTGCCAGAACTGCCCGGACGTGGTCCAGGCGTTGAACCTGATGGCCGTGCTCAACCCTAACATCCGCCACGTCGCCATCGACGGCGCACTGTTCCAGGCTGAGGTGGACGAGCGCCAGGTCATGGCAGTGCCCAGTGTGTACCTTAATGGTGTGAACTTCGGCCAGGGTCGCATGGGCCTGGAAGAGATCCTCGCCAAGCTCGACACCAGCGGCATCGAAAAAGCCGCCGAGAAAATCAGCGCCAAAGAGGCCTTCGATGTACTCGTCGTCGGCGGCGGTCCTGCCGGTTCATCGGCTGCGATCTACGCCGCACGCAAAGGCATTCGCACCGGCGTCGCCGCCGAGCGTTTCGGCGGGCAAGTGCTGGACACCATGTCCATCGAGAACTTCATTTCGGTACAGGAAACCGAAGGCCCGAAATTGGCCAGCGCCCTGGAAGCCCACGTGCGCCAGTACGACGTGGACATCATGAACCTGCAGCGCGCCAGTGCCTTGATTCCGGCGAAAAACGCCGGTGACCTGCACGAAATTCGCTTCGAAAGCGGTGCGACTCTCAAATCCAAGACCGTGATCCTGGCGACCGGCGCCCGCTGGAGAGAAATGGGTGTCCCGGGCGAGCAGGAATACAAGGCCAAGGGTGTGTGCTTCTGCCCGCACTGTGACGGTCCATTGTTCAAGGGCAAGCGTGTGGCGGTGATCGGCGGCGGCAACTCCGGCGTGGAAGCGGCCATCGATCTGGCCGGTATCGTCAGCCACGTGACCTTGCTCGAGTTCGACAGCAAGTTGCGCGCCGACGCCGTGTTGCAGCGCAAGCTCTACAGCCTGCCGAACGTCGATGTGATCACCAGCGCGCTGACCAGCGAAGTGAAAGGCGATGGCCAGAAAGTCACCGGTCTGGCGTACAAGGACCGTGACAGCGGCGAGTTCAAGACCATCGACCTGGAAGGGATCTTTGTGCAAATCGGCCTGCTGCCCAACACCGACTGGCTCAAAGGCACCGTGGAACTGACGCCGCGTGGCGAGATCATCGTCGATGCGCGTGGCGAGACGTCACTGCCGGGCGTATTCGCTGCCGGTGATGTCACCACAGTGCCGTACAAGCAGATCGTGATTGCGGTGGGCGAGGGCGCCAAGGCCTCCCTCAGTGCGTTCGACCACCTGATCCGGACTTCTGCCCCGGCGTAAGGAAGGCCGCGTAAATGAAAAACCCCATGAGCGATCATGGGGTTTTTTTTGTTACAGCGGTGCCGGCTGGATAATTTCGACCCAATACCCATCCGGGTCCTTGATGAAGGCCAGGCTCTTCATGCGACCGTCGGTGAGGCGCTTCTGGAAATCGCAGCCCAGGGCTTCGAAGCGCTCGCAGGCAGCGACGATATCCGGCACCGAGATGCAGATATGGCCAAAACCACGTGGGTCGGTATTGCCGTTGTGATAGGCGAAGTCGGCGTCGTTTTCGGTGCCGTGGTTGTGGGTCAGTTCCAGGATGCCTGGGATCGACTTCATCCACTGGGTGCGCTCGGCAGCGTCGGCCGGAATCTGGGATTTATCGACCAGAGCGAGGAAGTACAGGCTGAATTCGGCTTCCGGGAAGTCGCGTTTTTCAACCAGGGAAAAGCCCAGGACACGGGTGTAGAAGTCCAGTGACTTGGTGATGTCCTTGACCCGCAGCATGGTGTGGTTGAACACGAAATTGGCGGTGGCGGTGTCAGGTTGGGCGGTAACGCCCGGGAAAGTGTTCAGTTCGTGCAGGCTCATGGGCCCTCCAGAAAAAATGGGGCAAACGCGGCTCTGAAATGTGAGCGGTTCCTTGGCTTGCGGCTGGCATCCGTGCAGCCGGACCATGATACGCAACGCTTGGCCCGGTCGCCAGATGAAAAAGCCATGCAGGCCTTGCGGCCTGTGGAGGCTGGGGCCCAAACTTTGGCCATTGAACCTTGGGTGTTTTTCGTAATGACTGAATTTCGTAAACCGCTGTTGGGCATGCTGTGCGTGTGGTTGGGCAGTTCCTGCGTAGTGGCCGCCGAGCCCGAAATTCATTGGCCTAGTGGGTGGCAGGTTGAGGAAGTCGTCGCGGATGGCCAGGCACCTGTCAAACCCCTGGCAGTGTCACGCCAGCGGGCAATCAAGAATGATGAAAACGGTACGACCCTGATGGTCATGGAGTTGACCGGGACACCGATTGAAGTTGGCCACAAGGTTAATCTTCAAGGCGTACTGCTGGAGATGCGTAAATCCATCCAGAAGGATTTTGCCCAGGGCGGTTATCAAAGCGTGTGCAGCAAGATGCGCCCTTCAACATTGAGCCGTCTTGAAGCGCTGGAAACTACTTGCGTGATAACCGAGAACGGGCGGCACGTGCTCTCGCAAACATTGGTGGGCGCGGTTGATACCGATAAGGCGTATGTATTTTCATACGCGGGTCAGGCCGATGCGTATGAAGCAAGCAAGGAGGAAGTCAGTTCGGTACGCGATAGCCTGAAACTTTAAGTGCGTGAGGGCTGTCGATTTTGAACAAAGTGAAATGTTATTTAAGTTCAATTTCGAACCTTACAAGATAAAAAAGCCCCGCGTCAGCGGGGCTCTTTATAAGTCCGGTACGATCAGCCGCGAAGCCAGGAATCTACAGTGGCAGGGCCGTACTGTTCTTTCCAGGCCTTGAGGCCACGGTGGTTACCGCCTTTGGTTTCGATCAGTTCACCGGTGTGCGGGTTCTGGTAAACCTTGACCACTCGCGCACGGCGCTGTTTGGGGGCGGCAGCGGCGGCGCTGGACTTGCCCGGGTTTGGATCAAGGATGGAAATGATGTCGCGCAGGCCTTTGCCATAGCTCTTCATCAGGGCTTGAAGCTTTTCTTCGAATTCGATTTCTTTCTTCAGGCCAGCATCGTTCTTCAGGGATTCCAGCTGGGCAAGCTGCTCTTGAAGGGCTTTTTCTGCTGCGCGAAATTCGGCGAGTCTGGACAAAATCTGTACTCCAATAGTGTAGTTGGCTGATATCAACTGCAGACAAAGCTATAAGCCAAGCGCTTTAAGGCGACCCAGGAAAGAAGTCGTCTCGCGAGTTCTGCACAGGCAGGAAAAATTGTAGTAGTTAATGCGCCACGAGTAAATCATGTCTTTTCTCCAGACCCAACTATTTCAGTACAGGTAGTGCATGGCTATTCAATGACGCGCCAGCGATTTAATAAATTCATCACAGGGTAAAGGCTTTCCAAACAGGTAGCCTTGCAGGAAGTCCACCCCTTGAGCGGCCAGGTAATCACACTGTTCGCGTGTCTCCACACCTTCTGCAACGATGCCCAAGTCGAGCTTGCCCGACAGCTCTATGATGCTGTCCAGAATATGCCCCGATAGTGCATCTGCACCGATCATGGCGACAAAACTCTGGTCAATCTTCAAGTAGTCCACATTGAAGTTGCGTAAATAGCCCAGGCTGGAATGGCCGGTGCCGAAATCGTCAATGGCAATCATCACTCCTAATTGATGCAAGGCATCGAACAAGCGGCGGGTAATCTCGGTAGGTTCGATCAACTCGCGTTCGGTCAACTCCAGCACCAGGGTCACCTGGCCCACGGGAAAGGCGGCGAGAAACTCACGGCAGTCCTCCACCAGTGCCAGGTCCTGGCAGTGGCGTGCAGTGATGTTCACACCAACATGGAATCCCGGGCTGAAACGCGTGGCATGGGGCGCCAGTTGCGCGGCGGTCTGGCGCAGGAGAGCACGAGTCATCGGCACGATCAGGCCCGAATGCTCGGCCAGGGGGATAAACAGATCGGGTCGCACCAGCCCTTCCTTAGGGTGTTGCCAGCGCATCAGTACCTCGCAGCCTGCCCATTCACGGGTATCACCGCGCACCACGGGCTGGAAGTACGGAATGAATTCGTTGGCGGCCAATGCCCGATACAGTTCATGGGTGGGGGCCGAAGAGCGTTTTTGCAGCCAATGCGCCAGCGCCCCAGCCAGCACGCCAAAGAACACCAGCAGGCTGAACAACGCCGGGTATCGAGCCTGCATGTAGCGCCAGACTTCGCCAGCCGGCATGCCTGCGTCGACGCTGTAGTGATAACGCGAGGATGCAAGATGATGGTGCGCCACGGCAAATAGCGGCACCGCGGTGTCATGCACTTTTCCATCGGCCCCCAGCCAATGGGGCCCGACTTGCAGTACCAGGTCGGCGTAGCGACTGATCAGGCGCAAGGCGTTGGTCAGGTGGTAGCCGTCGATCGACGCAAATGCGGCCTTGTCACCCTCGACCAGCCGGTACACCAGCAGGGCGGTATCCGGCGTCACCGGGTTGCCATCCATCAACCACAACTTGCCGTCTACATAATCATCCGGATTGACCGGTGACGCGTATTGGTCACCAAACAGCGAGCTGCAGTAGATGTTTCTCTGCCAGGACAAGGTGGTCGCCCGCACGAATGGACGGCGCGTGACCTGCTCGCGCAATGCCAGCTGCGCGCCGTTATCACAGGGTTGACCTGCCAGTGGCAGCAACGCCTGGGCGGCGAGGGCGGTGTTATCGAGCATCAAGTCGAATTGGCGCACAGCTTCCTGCGCGGTCTGGGCGGTGCTTTGTTCAAGGGTGCGTTCGGCCTGCCAATGGAGGATAGCCACGCCCAATGCAACGGGCACCATGGCGCAAAATACGCTGATCAGGTTACGGGTGGCACGGCTGCGCGGGCCTTGGACGGTCAGGGGCATGGGGTAAAAGCCTGGTACGAGGTGAGAGAGGCGTCAGTACGGCGGGTCGGACATGACTCGATGATAGTTGCAGTCGCCGCAATAAGCTCGGGATACCTACCCGTTCGGTCAGTAGGCAGCCTTGCGGGCGTTATCTGGGACTGCTACTGGCAGTGCTGCTGCACGGTGGACCGGCGACGGTAGATGCCGGTGTGATCATCAACGGCACGCGCCATATCTACTGATCGCCCCACGGTCCGCCACCCGCCTGTCCTTCGACGCGATCCTGAAGTTGCCGTCCGGCGCTGCCAGCCTGCGCTTCAGTACCGTGGATGACAACGGCGCGCTGCGCCATCATCGCCAACCGCTATAGCGGCGGGACATGCCCATAGTCCAGGCCTTGTGCCACGCGAATAAACGCCAGGGTAGCGGGTGACGCCTGGCGGCGGTCCAGCACCGCCAGTCCAATCGAACGGGTAATGGCCGGTGCCAGTGGACGTGCCACATAACGCGGGTCTGCCGTGACCGGCAGGGAACCCTGGGCCACCACGCTGACGCCATCGCCACGGCTCACCGCT
>Ga0068851_10000771_pt1 | contig 13794 bp, 18 predicted proteins | sample KBSCornC12_FD_66588 | JGI IMG/M metagenome (GOLD analysis project Ga0068851, IMG submission 66588) | Corn rhizosphere microbial communities from Kellogg Biological Station, Michigan, USA - KBS Corn C1-2 | ecosystem: Host-associated > Plants > Roots > Rhizosphere > Soil ...
AGATGGGCAGTGCGAGGAAGACACCGATGATCATCGTGCGCAGCAGGTAGATCACGGCAAGCAGGTGCTTCTGGCTGTAGCGGGAGCCGAGCCGGCCGAACACGTAAGTGCCTGCGGCGTTGAAGAGGCCGATGAGACCGAGCGCCGTGCCGCTCACGCCGGGCGCCACGCCGCAGATGGCGAGATAGGTCGGCAGGTGCGTCGTGATGAAGACGAGCTGGAAGCCGCAGGCGAAGAACGCGAGCGTCATGAAGAGATAGCCGCGATGCGCCATCGCCTGGCGCACGGCGTCGCCGAGGTTGAGCTTGGGCGCCGATGTGCGCGCGGCCGTTGGCGCTGCCTGGGATTCGCGCACGCCCAGCGAGATCACCGCCATGGACGCGGCGAGCCCCGCGAACGCGAAGAGCGCGCCCTTCCATCCGAGCGAACCGATGAGCGCTTGCCCGAGTGGCGCGATGGCGAAGGTCCCGAGCGATGCGGCCGCGGCCACCGTGCCCACCGTGCGCGTGCGCTTCTCGGCCGGTGTGGCACGCGAGACCGTGCCGATGAGCACGCCGAATCCCGTCCCCGCCGTGCCGATGCCCGCGAGGATGCCCCCGATCTGCAGTCCGCCCGGCACCGTCTTCGAGAAAGCCATGAGTGCGAGGCCCGCCGCGTACATGAGCGACGTGCCGATGAGCACCGGCACGGGCCCATGGCGATCGGCGATGGCGCCCACCACCGGCTGCGCGAATCCCCACACGATGTTCTGCACCGCGATGGCGAAGCCGAAGGTCGCCGCGGTGATGCCGAGCTCGACCGTCATCGGCGGCATGAAAAGGCCGAGGCTCTGGCGCAGCCCGATGGAGACCGCGATGATCAGCGCGCTCAGGACCAGCAGTGTGCGATAGCTCATGGTCCGCCCATTCGATCAGGAAGCGGCCGCGCCCACAAGCGAGCTTTGCTCGGGTCAGCCATGCGTGGGGCGAATGCAGGCCATGCGGCGCTCACAGCACCCGCACCGTCTTCTTCGCCGGGTCGACCTCGACGCGCGCGCCATGCGGGATGGCCTCGGTGATGTCCTCGTCGAAGCCGGCCAGCATGGCGATGTCGCCCAGTGCCGCGCCCTGGGCGAGGATCGGATTCACGGTATTGAAGACGATCGCGAGCGGCACCTTGCCGCGCGAGCGCATCTCGGCCAGCATCCACGCGCTCGCCACACCGCCCTTCGCGGTGTCGAGCACGAGGATCCGGCCGACATAAGACTGGCCCGCGAGCTTGTGCGCCGGGCGGGAAAACACACCCGCGATGCGATCGAGGTCGTAGCGCGCGGAGAATCCGTCCTTCGCGACCAGCGCCTCGCCGGAGACCTTCCCGCCCATCGCGTGGCGTGCCTTGAAGACCTTCTTCGTGAAGAGCTTGATGGTCCTGGGGCTCATTTGAGGCTCCCGCTCACGGCCGCGTCCACGCATTCCTCCATCGAGGCCAGCATCGGCACGTAGCCGTAGCCGCCGAGGATGTTCACCATCTTCGCGCTGTTGGTGGCGAGCCGCTTCCAGCCGTTCGCCTCCGCGATCTCGCGCGCATACGACTGGTAGAAGCACATGCCGGAGAACACGGTCCCTCCCGCGGACTCGATGCGTTCCGTATAGCCGAAGCGGTCGGAGTCGGGCTTCACCTGCGGGCTCGTCACGGCCAGCAGCGGCAGCTTGAACTTCTTCCCGTCGCACAGCGCCGCGAGCGAGCGCAGCTCGTAGATGCTGAGCTGCGGTGCGGAGAACACGACCACGTCCACCTTCTTGTCGACGGCGTACGACGCCTGCAGGCCCTTCACGTCCCTGCGCCCGACGGTGTGCTTGCGCATGCGCGGGCCCTTCACGTCCGCGAGCCGCGAGGCCTCGGGCGTGATGCCGACCAGGTGATAAAGCGCGACCGAGCCGAAGCTCGCCATGGCCGCGCCGAAATGCTTCAGCTCGTCGGAAGTCGGCACGCGGTCGAGGCCTTCGACGATCGGCACGTTCCAGTAGTCGCCCGCGAGCCTCCCGATCACGCCGCCCAGCGCGCCCCAGTCGTTGAGCGACACGGGCGTGTACGTGGCGCGCACGTGCAGCGTGCCGCGGCGGTGCTCGTCGAGGTGGTAGCCGTAGCGTGGCGTGCGTCCCGTGAGCCCGGCGGACAACGCGGACGGCCCGCCCTCGAAATTCGAGCGCGCCCCGCAGACGGAGTTGCTGTAGATCACCACACCGGTGTCGCCCATCGCGACGTGCTCGCCGTGCACCGGGGCCTGGATCGTCTGGTAGTTGATGCAGGTGTCCGTCATGGAGACGCCGAGCTTCACGAATGCGTCCACCGCTCGCCGCTCGAGGTCGACCATCCAGCCGGCCTGCCCGAGCTGCTTCGACTTGGTGAAGTCCGTGCCGCGCGGGTCCGTGATGGTAGGTATGCGCACGGTGCGCTGGCCCCTCGTCTCGCGCGCGAGCTGCTCCAGCCATTCCACGTTGTGCACGCCGAGGCTCTCGGTGTCCGCCATGATGTGCGCCTGCGTGACGGCGACGAAGTCCTTCGCGCCGAAGAAATCGCCGACCTTCAGCTGGTGCTCGATCGCGGCCTTCGGCACGGGACCGAAGTCGCCCGCCAGCATCGCTTTCTCTTCCCGGTTCAATCGCATCGCAGCCTCCTCAATCCGCGGTCGCGCCGGAATCGCGCACGGCCTTCTGCCAGCGCTCGACCTCGCCCTTCTGGAATTCCGCCAGGGGCACGCCCTCCGTGTTCGTTTGCACGCCGATCGCCGCGAGCGAGTCGCGGAATGCATCGGATTTCGCGATCCTCTCGACCTCGGTGCGCAGCTTCGCAGTCACATCGGCCGGCATGCGCGCAGGGCCGAAGACCGCCCACCACGCGCGCGATTCCACGCCCTTCACGCCCGCCTCGGCGAAGGTCGGCACGTCGGGCAGCGCGGGCGAGCGTGCGGTGCCGCTCACGGCGAGCGCCCTCAGCTTGCCGCTGCGGATGTGTCCCATGGTCGCCTGCACCGGATCGAACATGGACGGGATCTGGTTGCCCATGAGATCGGTGATCGCCGGCGCGCTGCCCTTGTAGGGAATGTGCTGCAGCTTCACCTGCGCTGCCGCAGCGAACATCTCGCCCGTGAGGTGTCCGGGGCTGCCGGGGCCGGCCGAGCCGAATGCGACCGCGCCCTGCCGTGCCTTCGCGTCGGCAACGTAATCGGCGACGGATTTCCAGGGTGACGCCGGGCTCACCACGAGCGCGACCGGCGAGCTCGCTACGAGTGCCACCGGCGTGAAATCCTTCACCGGGTCGTGCGGCAGGTTCCTGTAGAGCGCGCCGTTGATCGCATTCGTGCCGACCGTACCCATGAGCAATGTATAGCCGTCCGGCGCCGACTTCGCGACGACGTCCGCGCCGATGGAGCCGCCCGCGCCGCCGCGGTTCTCGACCACCACCGATTGCTTCAATGCAACGGTGAGCGCCTGTGCGAGCGGACGCGCCACGATGTCCGTCGGGCCGCCGGGCGGGAAGGGCACCACGAGCCTGATGGGCCGGTCGGGCCAGTCGGCGATGGCGGGCAGGGCGCACGCGGAGAATGCCGTGACGAGTGCCGCGAGCATACGGCGGCGGTGCAAGGCGAGCAGCGTCACGGTCTCCTCCCTCGTGTTTTCAGTCGGCCTTCGCGCCCGAGGACTTCACCAGCGCTCCGTACTTGTGCCGCTCCTTCTGCACGAACACCGCGAACTGCGCGGGCGCCATGGGCGCGGGCGCCGCACCCTGGGCCGCAAGCAGCGCGGCGAGGGAGCGGTCCGAGACGGATGCGATGTCCATCGCGATCTGTGCCACGATCGCCGGCGGCGTGCCCTTCGGCGCGAAGACACCCTGCCAGTTCTCGAAGTCGAAGCCCGGAAGCATCGAATCGATCGTCGGCACCCCGGCGATGAGAGGCGAGGGCTTCTTCGTCGTGATCGCGATCGCCCGCAGCTTGCCCGCATTGATCTGCGGCAGCGCCGGCGGCAGGCCCGCGAAGAAGAGCAGGACCTGCCCGCCGACGAGATCCATGATGGCGGGTGCCCCGCCCCTGTACGGGACGTGGATGAGGTTGGTGTGCGTGAGCGTGCGGAAGCTCTCGGCGGCGAGGTGCTGCGGGCCGCCCACGCCGGACGACGCGTAAGGCGTGCCGTCCTTGCGCGTCCTGAGCCACGCGATGAGCTCCGGCAGCGTCGTCGCGGGTACCGAAGGGTGCACCACGAGGACGAGCGGCCCCGATGCGGCCTTCGTCACCGGCACGAGGTCGGTCTCCGGCTTGTACGGCATCGACTTGTACAGGAACTCGTTGATCGCCACTTCCGCAGGCGATGCAAGCAGTAATGTGTACCCGTCGGGGTCGGCCTTCGCGACCGCGTCGGCGCCGATGTTGCCGCCCGCGCCTGGCCTGTTGTCGACCACGACCTGCTGCTTCCACAGCTCGCTCAGCCTCTGGCCGAGCGCACGGGCGACGACATCGGTTGCGCCGCCGGGTGCGAATGGCACGATGATGCGCACCGGTTTGTCGGGATAGCTGGCCTGGACCGCGCCCAGGGTACTGGCGGCCACGACGGCGGCGGTCGTGATCGCCCTCAGCGCTTTCAGGATCATCGGTCTTGGCTGCTTGCGGTTCGAAGGTGCGACAAGGAGGCTAGCAGGAAAGCGCGGACGGCCGACGTCGTGTTGTCGAAAGCGGCCCCTGCCATTCGACTAACAAGCGGCAGTCCCCAATCCATTCCCCAAGGAGATCGAGATGAAACGATTCATGGCCGTATTTACCGGCAGCCCCACGTCGTTCGAGGGCTACGCCAGGCGCTTCGCGAGCGAGGAGGAGCGCAAGGCCAACGACCGCAAGGGCATGGACGCCTGGTTCGCGTGGGCGGAGAAGCACGCAGGATCCATCGTCGAGGGTGGCGGGCCGCTCGGGCGCACGAAGCGCGTCACGAAGGAGGGGATCGGCGACGTGCGCAACAACCTCGCGGCCTTCACCATCGTCGAGGCCGAATCGCAGGAGGCGGCGGCGAAGATGTTCCTCGGCCATCCCCACTTCACGATCTTCCCGGGTGATGGGGTGGAGATCATGGAGTGCCTGCCGATCCCGCAGCGCGGCTGAGCTTGGCGCTACCACGCGTTTAGGACAAGGACGCAGATGAACACAGATGAACACAGATAACCCCATGGATAGTTTTCCCGTCGCAACCATGGGCACGAACACGACACAGGGGTTTGGGGTTATCCGTGTTCATCTGTGTTCATCTGCGTTGCAGTCCTTTGCCGCACGAGGCACCAGCGGGGAAGCGCTATCATGCTGCCCGGATAACCCGTACTTCACCGCCCATGACCCAGGCCCTCATCATCGTCGACATCCAGAACGATTACTTTCCCGGCGGGAAGATGGAGCTCGTCGGCAGCGAGAAGGCCGCGGATGAAGCCGCGCGGCTGCTGCGCACCTTCCGCGAACGCGGCTCTCCCATCTTCCACATCCGGCACGTCTCGACGCGCCCCGGCGCGACCTTCTTCCTGCCGGACACGGAAGGCGCGAAGATCCACGAGAGCGTGGCGCCGCTCGCGCCCGAAGTGGTCATCACGAAGCACTTCCCGAACAGCTTCCGCGAGACGCCGCTGCTCGAGGTCCTGCGCGCGGCCGGCATCGAGCGCCTCGCGATCGCGGGAATGATGACCCACATGTGCATCGACGCGACCACGCGTGCCGCCGCGGACCTGGGCTTCGAATGCCAGCTCGCGCACGACGCCTGCGCCACGCGCGACCTCTCGTTCGGCGGCTCGAAGGTCGCCGCCGGCGACGTCCACACGGCGTTCCTCGCCTCGCTCAACGGCGCGTTCGCCAAGGTGCTCTCGGCAGCGGAAATCGCCGCTTAGCCCCTGTCACACCCGCGAAGGTGGGTGCCCAATCAAGGCTGTCACACCCGCGAAGGCGGGTGCCCAATCACCAAGGAGATCGCAATGGCAAAAGGCTACTGGATCAGTTTCTACCGCGCGGTCCACGACCAGGAGAAGCTCGCGGCCTATGCGAAGCTTGCAGGCCCGGCCATCCAGGCCGCGGGCGGCAAGTTTCTCGCGCGCGGGACCGCGGCGCACGCGTACGAGAGCGGCATGCTGCAAAGGACCGTGCTGGTGGAATTTCCCAGCGTGTCCAACGCCGTCGCCTGCCACGACGGGCCGGCGTACCAGGAAGCGCTGCGCGCGCTCGGCGAGGGTTCGGCCGATCGCGACTTTCGCATCGTCGAGGGCGTCGAGTAGGGTCATTGCGCGATTGCGCTCGCATCGATCGCGCGATTCAGGACGTTTCAGGACGCTCAAGGACTTTCCAAGGCTCGCGGCCGCACAGTCGATCCCGTCGACGTAGCGGGTCCCGGGCTCGTCGGCCGGATCCGCCGATGGCGATTCGTACCTCCGGCGGGACGATCGCTACTCGAGGAGAGCCTTGTGAATACGCAATCAAGAATCGCCGCACTGCTCGTTTCGGCCACGTTGACCGCCTTCGCCGTTCCCGCATTGGCCGGGCAGGCCGTCGTCACCGGTGCCGCGCCGGCCGCGGGCTTCCACCTGGCTTCGGCCGAAACCGGCTACGCGCCGCAAATCGTCGTGACGGAGACGCGCGGCAGCCAGGACCTGCTCATCACCGGCGCGGTGGTGGATACCCTCTCGCAGGACGCACGGCTCGCCGGGCGCATCGGCGTCGAGACCCTCGATGGCGACGTCGAGCTCACCGGCATCGTCACCACCGCGGGCCAATCGCGCCAGGCTGAACGCGATGCGATGAGCGTGTCCGGCGTGCGTCACGTGCACAACCAGCTCGCGACTCGCATCGGCGGCGGCAAGTACTGAGACACACCCGAAGGATGGAAAGGGCCCGCGAGAGGCCCTTCCATCCGGCGCCCGCAACGCAACGCGGGCTTATCCCCACTGTGCCCCGGCGGCCACCTGGCCCGTCGCCGCGTTCAGCCGGTTGAAGAAATTCGAGAGCGCGATCCAGGTGACGAGGGCCGCGAGCGCCTTCTCGTCGTGATGCTTCGCCGCTTCGTTCCAGGTGTCGTCGGGGACGGCATCCTCCCGGTCGGCAAGGCGCGTCGCCGCTTCGGCGAGTGCCAGCGCCGCGCGCTCCGCATCGCTGTAGTACGGCGCGTGCCGCCAGGCGGCCACGTTGAAGAGACGCTCGTCCGATTCGCCGGCCTTCTTCGCGGTGCGCCAGCCGCTGTCGATGCACGGCGCGCAGCCGTTGACCTGGCTCACCCGCAGGTGGACCAGCTCGATCGTCGCGCGCGCGAGGCCGCTCTTGTACACGGTGCCGATCAGCGCCTGGATTCCCGGCCCCAGGTCGGGAAGTATCATGGCGGCGTTCTTCATGCGGGGTTGCAACGGGTTCATGCGGGCGGTCATGGAAGCCTCCTGTGTCACGTTGTTTGGGGGTGGTACGTCATGCCCATGACGAACCAGCCCAGGGGAACGTGACAGATGGACGAAAAAAACCGGCTCGCCGAGACATTCGAGGCCAATCGCGGCCGCCTCCGCGGGATCGCCTACCGCATGCTCGGCTCCGCCGCCGAGGCCGAGGACGCGGTCCAGGAGACGTGGCTGCGCCTGCAGCGCAGCGACATGGGTGCGGTGGACAACATCGGCGGCTGGCTGACCACCGTCGTCGCACGCATCTGCCTCGACATGCTGCGTTCGCGCGATACGCGTGCGGAAGAGCCGCTGGAGGAAGACAAGCGGGAAGCGCGTGCCGGCGGCATCGACCCGGCCGAGGAGCTCGCGCTCGCGCGCTCCGTGGGCCTCGCGCTCCTCGTCGTGCTCGAGGAGCTTTCGCCGCCGGAGCGCGTGGCGTTCGTGCTCCACGATCTCTTCGACCGCCCCTTCGCGGAGATCGGCGCGATCATCGGCAGGAGCAAGGAAGCGACGCGCCAGCTCGCGAGCCGTGCGCGCCGCCGTGTTCGTGGCGCCGAATCGCCGCCATCTCCCGATATCGCCGCGCAGTGCGAGCTGGTCGAGGCGTTCCTGGCCGCCTCACGCAACGGCGAGCTGGAGAAGCTGGTGGCCATGCTCGACCCCGATGTCGTGTTTCGCGCGGATTCCGCCGCCATGCGCGGGGCGCCGCCACGCGAGGTTCGCGGCTCCGATGCAGTCGCGAAGCTCTACTCGGGACGTGCGCAGGGTGCAGGCCTGGCACTCCTGGATGGCAGGCCCGGCATCGTCGTTTCGCCCGAGCCCAGCCAGGTCATGCTGTTGATCCGCCTTGCGTTCGCAAGCGGGCGGATCACCGGCATCGAGGTCACTGGAGACCCGGAGGCGGTGCGGGGGACGCGGATCGCGGTGCCGTAGAACGGCCCCCTCGGGCGCCTCGGCCGTGGCCCCTCACAGCCTGCCGTCGAACGCGAAAGCGGCCGGATAGCCGATCATCACCCGCGACGAGTCGGGGTGCTCCGGGTTGAGCAGCACACAGTGCTCTCCCGCGATCAGGACGGAGGGAACGAGCAATGCGACGGAGCGCATTTCCAGTTGCCATTCGGAGCCCACGTCCTGGGTGGCGGCCTGTGGGTCTGGCGTTCTCCAACCCGGCGGCATGGATGACTCGTCCACGCGCTTCATCAGCGGCGCGGGGATCTCGATCTCGAACATCACGAGCTCGATGTGACGCCCTGCGCCCTGGAAGTGGGCCAGCGCTTCCAGTGCGGCGAGCGCGCGGCTCTCGGCTGCGTACACCATCGGAATGCCGGGCCGGTTCCGGCGGCCACCGTAGGCCTTCGCCCCCTCGCCCGAAAATGCGCTGAGGACGTGCCTTTTCTTGACGATGCGGTAGGCCCGCATCAGCTATAGACACCGTGCTCCATCCTTCCGAGGAGCGCCTCGACTGCGCGTGCACCCACGTCGGCGCGCGCGAGGTGGAGGGGAATTGCGCCGGCGAGCGCCCTTTGCGGCGACTTGAGCCAGCGCGCCGCGGCATCCGGATCCTCGAGCACTTCGGTCGCAATGGACAAAAGCCGCGCGGACCGCAGCAGCCGGTCGCCGCTCACCGCATCCAGGCGCGACTTGCCCGGCTGCCAGCGGGCGAGCGTGCGGCTGCTGACGCCGAGCAGGGCAGCCAATTCCTCGTTGGTGAGCTCCAGCGCCTGCTTGAAGGCGAAGGCCGATGCTGCGGGCAGGCCGGACTCGATTTGCCGCACCCATTCGTACGGCGTCGCGGGCTCTCGCGCGATGACTCCCGGCCCGCCAAGGATTTCGCTCAGTTCGCGCACGGCTGTGCCTGTCGGACAAATATCAGCTCATCGTACGCCAAATGGCAGACCTTCGCACGTCGCCGCGCAACCGCCGGAACGGCAGCTTCGAGGGATCGATGACCACGTCCCCCGGCGCCTCGACGCAAAGGATGGCCTGCGAGATGGGCTCGAATTGCGCGCGGAAATGGACCGCGCTTTTCACGGCGACGATCCCAAATGAAGCGGGGTCGAGGCCCACGTGCGCGAAGGGTGCCGCATCCATGGCTTGCACGACGTTCGTCGAAAGGGCCACGTATACGCCGCCATGTCGAAGGCACGCCATAGGCCCCAGCGCGATGTTCGTGCCGCGCATGAGGGGTCCCGCGCATTGGATCTTCCCGTCGCCGAGCGCTTCCACCGTCCAGGCAGTCGCAACGGGCGCGCCGTCGTCCGGGCGGGACATACCCAGCGCTCGCGTGATCGTGGCGCCCAGGCCGGCAGCATGCGCTTCGGCTGCAGCGGCCGGGTCTCGCAGGATGCCGAACGCGGCGCGACCAGGCTTCGCGCGAAGCAGCGCGTCGAGCACGCCTACGGTATCGCCTGCACCGCCTGCGCCCGGGTTGTCCTGGACGTCCGCGAGGAACACGGGCCTGGGGTCGCGCTGCGAGAGGTGCATCGCCTGCGCGACCGCGGCATCGGGGCTCCAGAGCTTTCCGGTGAAAAGCGCTTCGGCGGCGCACGCGCGATCGTGAAGCGCCTCCACAGCCTGGTCGACGCGCGACTTGTCCGGACCGTATCCCACGATTGCCGGTCCGCAGTGGAAGACGTCGGCAGCCGGAAAGCCGGAGACGAACGACAGCTCCGCGTCGTGAGCTTCGCCCAACGCCCTGGCATCCGCGCAGATCGAGCGCGCGGGCTCGATGGTCGTGCACTGCCACGGCAGCGGAATCAGGAACGGCAGTTGGCGGTATGCCTTCGCGAACGGCCGGCCGGCGGCAAGCATGCGCGTCAACAGCGCCGCTGCCCTGGCGCCGGTTTCGGCCATGTCGACGTGCGGATAAGTCTGGTAGGCGACGAGGCCGTCCGCGCATTCGAATGCGCCGCGCGACACGTTGGCATGCATGTCGAGGCTCGCCGTGATGAGCGCGTGCGGACCGGCCACCGCACGGATGCGGCGAAGCAGCTCGCCATCCCCATCGTCCACATGCTCGGCCACCATCGCGCCGTGGAGGCTCAGGCAAAGCCCGTCGAGCGGCAATGCGCGTTCGATGTCGTCGAGGAGCGTGCGCGAGATGGTCTCGTAGGCGTCCTGCGTCACGGGACCCGACGGCGTGGCCGCGCACCACAACAAGGGCAGCAGCGTGGCCTGGGCTTCCGCGAGCGCGTCGATCGCGCCGGCGATCGATGTGTTCATTCCCCGAAAGCGCGTGAGCAGAGGCTGGCCTCGCGTGAGCGGCGTGCGGTCCGCCGGCGACACGAAGTCCGCGAGCGCCGTTCGCCGCGCCTGGAACGTGTTGGTCTCGTGCATGAAGCCGCCGACCGCGATGCGCCGGCCGCGCGCCTGGTTTACAAACATAAGTCGCTCTGGCAAGGTGGAAAATCGCCGGCCCAGCATCGCACAAGGGGAAGAAAGATGCAGCGAAGAGATGTCCTGCGCGCGCTGGGCGTGAGCCTGGCGGCGGGTTCCCCGATGCTCAGGGCCCAGCAACCCTCGCAGAAGCCCACTCGCATCGTGGTGCCGTTTCCCGCGGGCGGCACGATGGATTTCGTGGTCCGCATCCTGGCGGACGATCTTTCGAAGCGGCTCTCGCAGGTCGTGGTGGTGGAGAACAAGCCTGGCGCGGGCACCGTCATCGGGGTGGACTACGTCGCCAAGTCGCCGCCCGATGGCCACTCGCTGGTCGCCATCGGCAACAGCTTCACCGTGAACCACACGCTGGTCGCGAACCTGCCCTATCGCTCGTTCGAGGACTTGCGGCCCGTTACGCTGCTCACGCGCACGCCCAATGTGCTGGTGGGGCGTCCCTCGCTGGCCCCACGGACCCTGCCGGAGCTCATCGCCGCGGCGAAGAAGGCACCGGCGCCCTTCACATACGCCTCCGTGGGCAACGGCTCGATCCAGCACCTCGCGGGCGAGATGCTCAAGTCCTCCGCCGGCATCGATCTCACGCACGTTCCGTACAAGGGCCAGGCGCCGGCGCTGACCGACCTCCTCGGCGGCCAGGTCGACCTCATGTTCGGCAACCTGCCCGAGCTCTTGCCGCTGGTGCAGTCGGGAAAGCTTCGCGCCTATGGTGTCAGCACGCTCGCGCGTACGCCACTCGCGCCGGAGATTCCCACGATCGCGGAGCAAGGCATCGACCGCTTCGAAACCGTCGCGTGGTTCGGCATGCTGGCGCCGGCCGGCGTCAGTGACGCCGTCGTCAACCGGCTGAGCGAGGAAACCGGTGCGTCACTCAAGAGCCCGGAGACCCTCAAGCGCCTCACGGAGCGCGGCCTCGAGCCGATTCCCTGCTCGCCCGCCGTTTTCGCGGATTTCCTGAGGTCGGAGATGACGCGCTACGCCGCGGTCATCAAGCAGGCGAACGTGCACATCGATTAGCCGGGCGCGGGTCGCCTTTGCGCCGCATGCTTCATCGTGGATCGTGGGAGATCAGGGTGCGGCGACCGGGGCCGCGGGACGCTTCGTGCGATAGAGCCACAGCGCGAGGGCGACCAGCGTGCCGCCCGGCATGAGCGCTTCGATCACCAGGTACGGGCCGTATTTCCTCAAAGCCGCTTTCACGTGTGCCACCGAAGCCTCCCGACGGGTGAGGCCCGGAATCGGGCCTCTCGCCGGTTAGTCGAATGCGCTCAGCAGGGATCGACGGCCCGCAGGCAAATCAATTTTCAGCGGTGGCTGTCGATTCCTGCCTCGCCTGATCGACGCGGGCCGGGTCGGTGCACCCGCCCAGCGCGCGGACTTCGCACTCGAGGTCCCACTCGTCACCGTGCACCGCGAGGAAGCGCTTCGTGAGCGCCACGGCTTCCTCCATCGACGCCGCCTCGAGCAGGGCGAAGCCGCCGATCACCTCCTTGGTTTCCGTGAACGGGCCGTCCGTCACCGAAATCGCGCCGTGACGCGAGCGCACGCGCTTGCCTTGGGAGGTGGGCGTAAGGCCCGCGGTGCTGACGAGATGGCCCGTGCGGGTCATCTCTTCCATCAGCTCGCCCATCTCGCGCATGAGCCGCTCGCTCGGCACCTGGGCCTTGGCCTCGTTGATACGGATCATCGACAGGAAACGCATGGTCTTCTCCTTGTGGTGGGGGTTCGTGCCTCGTAGTCGAACGGGGTGATGGGAAATCGACAGATGATCGACCGTTTTCCTTGACATGGAATACGCCTTACCATATAGTAAGGAAACACACAGGAGTAGGAAAAATGCCTCAAGCCACCCTCACCACCAAAGGCCAGATCACCATTCCGAAAGAAGTGCGCGAGCGTCTTGGTGTGGGCGCGGGCGACCGGCTGGATTTCGTCGAGCAGGAAAGGGGTGTCTACAAGGTCGTCGCGGCAACGCGGGACGTGCGGCTCCTGAAAGGCATGGTCGCGAAACCCGCCAAGCCAGTGACGGTTGAGGAGATGAAGGCGGCTGTGCGGAAGGCGGTATCACGCAAGTGATTGGCCTCGATACAAACGTCATCGTCCGTTACATCGTCCAGGACGATGCAAAGCAGGCGGCCGTGGCAACGAGGCTCTTCGAGGGCGTACTCACGGCGGAGCAACCCGGAGTGATCACGCTGGTCACGATTTGCGAAACCGCCTGGGTTCTTTCGCAATGCTATGACGCGGACAAAGCCCGCATTCACGACGTGATCGAGGCGCTGCTCGGTTCGCGCCAGCTTTTCGTCGAGCAATCGGAACTGGTGTGGAAGGCGCTCCGGGCGTGGGAGAGGAGCTCCGCCGACCTGAGCGATGCGTTGGTGGGGGAGATTCTCGCCGCGCAGGGGTGCGAAAAGGTCATGACTTTCGACAAGGCTGCCGCCAAGCTGTCCGGCTTTGAGTTGCTGAGCTGAGCGAGCTCGCGAGCCACGCTGATACCGGGCGATTTTGTCCCCGCCATCTAAAGCCATCAGGCCGCGAAAAGCCGTCCCGCCCCGGACCGGAGCTCCGCGATCACCCGCAGCGCCGCGGGCGAGAGGTAGCTGCCCTTCCGGTACCCCAGCGCGAACTCGCGCCGCATCGTCGTCTCCCGCAGCTCCACTTCGCGCAGCGGCCCGCGCGTGCGCAAGTGACGCCGTGACATGAAGGAGAGCAGCCCCGTCTGCTCGATGAGCGCGGGGAGCAGCAGCACCTGGTTGGTCTCGATGCGGACCACGGGAGGCGGCAGCCGGTGCTTGCGGAACGCCTGCTCCAGCCACTCGCGCGTGGCCAGGGTGGGGCTGCCGAGGAGCCAGCCGTACCGGGTGAGGTCCTTCATCGCCGCGCGCGCCCGGAAAACGGGATGCGTGCGGCGCGCGACCACGACGCACTCGTCGCGAAAGATCGCGTGGGAGGCGATCTCCGCGTCGATCGCGGCGGCGA
>Ga0068851_10000772_pt1 | contig 13788 bp, 15 predicted proteins | sample KBSCornC12_FD_66588 | JGI IMG/M metagenome (GOLD analysis project Ga0068851, IMG submission 66588) | Corn rhizosphere microbial communities from Kellogg Biological Station, Michigan, USA - KBS Corn C1-2 | ecosystem: Host-associated > Plants > Roots > Rhizosphere > Soil ...
GGTCTGCCAGTCGGAGTGACCGAACGGCGTGTAGTTGATCATGATGTCTTCCTGCTTGACGCCTTTCGACTTCAAGTAGGCTTCCAGGATCTTGTTGGTGGTGCGCGGGTAGACGTAGTCTGTACCCGCGAGTACCCAGCGCTTCACCTTCTCTTCTTTCATCAAATAATCGACCGCCGGGATCGCCTGCTGGTTCGGCGCCGCGCCGGTATAGAACACGTTGCGCTCGGACTCCTCGCCCTCATACTGCACCGGATAGAACAGGATCGAATTCAGCTCCTTGAATACCGGCAGCACCGATTTGCGCGAAACCGAGGTCCAGCAACCGAACACGACCGAGACCTTGTCCTTGGTGATCAGCTCGCGAGCCTTTTCGGCAAAGAGCGGCCAGTTGGAAGCCGGATCGACGACGACGGCCTCGAGCTTCTTGCCGAGGATTCCACCTTTCTTGTTCTGCTCATCGATCATGAACAGGACGGTGTCCTTCAGCGTGGTTTCGCTGATGGCCATGGTCCCGGATAGCGAGTGAAGAACGCCGACCTTGATCGTATCGTCGGCCGCCTTGGCGGTGGAAAATGCCGCCAAGCCCAAAACGAGGCCGGCCGTGGCCGCCAGCCAGCGACGGCGGCTCAGCGGCACTCTCTCGTGAGTGAATTGAGTAAGCATGAAATGTCATCTCCCTGGACGCAGGCGTAAACGCTTGCGAAACGGCCCCACGGCCGCCTGCGTTAACGGAATCGCAAGAACCATGCCATCCCGCCTACCTGATTAAGATATTGAATATAAACACGAATCTTTAAAAATGCTGCTTGATTGCGACGAGATCGCCCAATTCCTGGGCGGAGAATTTGTATAATCCAATGGCATTTTGCTTAATATTTGAACATAAATCGGATGTGCCTACCTAAGAGGCTGCATTTTCTTAAGCAGACATTTGGCCTTCATTCCTGAGGTATCAGGATCGACCTTGAAACCGCCGCCTTTTTGCGCCATATCCTGCGCGTGACCTCGTCGAATCGACTTGAATCGGCTTAGGGGTCCATGCAGGCTGCGTGTTCTAAAACCCGTTGGCGGGTTTCTGGCTTGCCTTTCTCAGCCTTTCAAACGACGCCCCAAACACGCGGGTTGTCCTGCACATGCCGCGCGCCCGAAGCATGGGTGCGGGCTTTTTTCTAATGGAAAGATCCCTCTTTTGACCTCCTTTCAGGACTTCGGCCTCGCCGAACCGATCTCGCGTGCCCTTCGAGAAGAAAACTATCTCACGCCCACCCCCATCCAGGCCCAAACCATTCCGCTGGCGCTCGCCGGCCGCGATGTCGTCGGCATCGCACAGACCGGCACAGGAAAGACGGCTGCCTTTGCCCTTCCGATCCTGCACCGGATTTTGCAAGACCGGGTGAAGCCGCAGCCCAAAAACTGCCGGGTTCTGGTCCTCAGCCCGACCCGCGAGCTCTCAGGCCAAATCCTGGACAGCTTCAACACCTATGGACGGCACATTCGACTTTCATCAGCGCTCGCAATTGGCGGCGTGCCGATGGGCCGTCAGGTTCGATCGATCATGCAGGGCGTGGAGATCATGGTCGCAACCCCCGGCCGCCTGCTCGACCTCGTTCAGGGCAATGCGTTGAAGCTCGGGCAGGTCGAATTTCTGGTGCTCGATGAAGCGGACCGCATGCTGGACATGGGTTTCATCAACGACATCAAGAAAATTGTCGCGAAGCTTCCGGTCCGGCGACAAACCCTATTCTTTTCGGCTACCATGCCGAAGGATATTGCCGAGCTCGCCGAAGCGATGCTGCGCGATCCGGCGCGCGTGGCGGTCACGCCGGTATCTTCGACCGTTGAACGGATTACCCAACGCCTAATCCAGCTCGATCATTCTGCCAAGCCAGCGATGCTGGCGCAGCTGTTGAAGCAGGAGCCGGTCAACCGCGCTCTGGTCTTCACGCGTACCAAGCACGGCGCGGACAAGGTCGTGAAGGGGCTCGCCAAGAGCGGGATCAGCGCCGAAGCCATTCATGGCAACAAGTCGCAGAACCATCGCGAGCGGGTGCTTTCGGCGTTCCGATCCGGACAAATCCGTACGCTGGTGGCAACCGACATCGCCGCGCGCGGCATTGACGTCGATGGCGTCAGCCATGTGGTGAATTTCGATCTGCCCAACGTGCCTGAGACTTATGTCCACCGTATCGGCCGCACGGCCCGGGCTGGCGCCGAAGGCGTGGCAATATCGCTTTGCGCCGGTGAAGAGATCGCGTATTTGCGGGACATCGAAAAACTGATCCGTATCACCTTGCCCAGAGAAGACCTTCGCACGCCCGGTCAACGGGAAGCCGCTCCCACCGCCGGAAAACCTCGGCCATCCCGGCCCGCGCCGCGCGGGCATGGTCAGCCGCGAAATAGCGAAGCGGCTGCAACCTCAAAAGGCCCTCGCCGACGTCGCCGCCACGGTGCTAATAATGCTCACGGGTCGCACAACGGTCCGCAGCGCGGTCGACCGGATCATCCGGCGCCAGCTGGCGGAAAGGCGGACGGCATGCAGGGAGTTGCGTTTTTGCACCGCGAAAGCCGCCCCCGCCCACAAGCCAACCCGAACCGAACGCAAGGCTGATCTTCGATCGATCTGGAGAGAACTATGGCCAAAGAAGAGCTGATCCAGTTCGAAGGACTGGTGACCGAAATCCTTCCCGACGCTCGCTATCGCGTCCAGTTGGACGCGGGACATGAAATTGTTGCCTATACCGCCGGCAAGATGAAAAAAAACCGTATCAAGACGCTGGCTGGAGATCGGGTGACCATCGAAATGTCGCCTTATGACCTGGAAAAGGGGCGGCTGATCTTCCGCCATAAGGATGAACGCCCCGCGGGCGGTGCTCCCCGTGGAGCTCCGCCACGCGGCCAATTCCGGCGAAGGTAAAGGCGCGATCCTCGGCAGGCGCCAGGCATCGGAATGGTTTGCCGCGCGGCTTGCTCGCAAGCGCGAAGCATTTCCAAATCAAAAAATCGTGGGCTCAGGATTGTTTTGAACCCCGATTTCACCTATGCTGGGGCCTATCGATTTTCGGCCGGACGACATTAGCTATCCACCGGTACAGCCGGTTTAGACGCTGACGACCCTTCCAAAAATTCGATCTAACCCGCCCGCGCGAGTGGGCTGCGACACTTATATCTTGAGAAGGGACTACCTCGTGAGCATGGGAACCGTGAAGTGGTTTAACGCAACCAAGGGCTACGGCTTCATTCAACCCGATGATGGCGGCAACGACGTGTTCGTGCACATCAGCGCGGTGGAACGTGCCGGCCTTGGCACACTGCGCGAAGGCCAGAAGATCAGCTACGAAATCGTTGCTGATCGCCGCTCTGGCAAGTCTTCGGCCGATAATCTTCGCGCCGCCGGCTAAGGGTTGAAGGGCCACTACGCGCCCCGAAACTTGTACTCGACCTGGAATTGAGAAGGCCGCGCTCACTGCGCGGCCTTTTTTTCGCTTCATCGTATTTTTTCGCGCGCGGATTTGCCTGCTCGCCTTCGGCAAGTCCGAGTGGACCAACCGCTACCGCTACGATGTCGGGCAACTCGGCATCGCGCCCGATGGCGTGGGATAGATGACACATAGCGCTTGGCGCGGCCGGGTATAGGCGAAGTCGGTCAGATTGACCCCCGTTTTCGCCATCACGTAGCCGATCGTCGGCACATAGAGATAGCTGACTTCGCTAAAGATCAGATAGCTACCGCCGACCTGTAACGCGCTTGGAATCGACACGGTCGTCCCCACCCCTCGCGGAGAGGAGCCCTGGCTCCATTGAACGCGCGCGGCCAGCGTGCTGGGATCGACATAGAGTTCGGTGATGGTCGATTTCAGCGGCCCCGATCCGTAGGGCGTGAGGATCGCCTTTCCCGTCGCCGTGAAATTCGACAGATCGGTGTTGCTGACGGAAGTCGCCTGCGACGCCAGGTCGGACAATGTCCGCGCCACCAGCGTCAACTTGCGGGAAACCGCGATGCCAGACGAAAATTCGATCATCCCGAAAAACATCAGTAACATCAGCGGAACGATGACGGCGAATTCGGTCGCCGCGATCCCCCTGCGATCCCTGAGCAGGTCTTGCGCGACGCGCAGCCATAGCGGTGATTTGCGAAAATCCATCATCGGTCAAGGCTCGACATGAAAGGCGATGGTGGCGGCAAGCAGCCGCTTGTTGGTGGAACCGCGGCCGATGTTGGCAATGTTGTAGCCAAAGCCCGTGACGAGAAGCGGCCACTGGTAGAAAGCGCGAACCACGACCGTTGCCGCACTTCCGGACGGGGGCAACTGAAAGACCAGACCGCTGTTATCATAATTGCCGCTGGCATCGATTGGATCACTGATGGTGATCGTGGTGCCGGGCTGATAGTACCTGACATCCACATCGATCGGGCAGGTCAGCAGCAGCGACACGCGATTACATATGGTCTGTTTGAAGAGGGCAAGCTGCTGGGACGTGTTCAGATTGGGCGTGTCCTGCAATTGGTGAGTGAATATCTGGCGTCCGGTGTCCTGAACGCCGGTCTCGAGGATCTGCCCGGCGAAGAAAACCAGTGCCGTTTCGATGATGGCGAACAGCAAAGCGAAGAACATCGGCGCGACCAACGCGAACTCGATGGCCGCGGACGCATCTCCGCTGCGGCGGAAGCGACGCAGCAACTTGAGGACAGAAACTCTCGAAACGGCGGACGATGGCATCGAGCATCCCACGATGTCGGACGGAGCGACCTCAAGGTCGCCGTGAAAACCTTAGGCCAAATTTTTAGTGAAATCGTTTGGACGCTCAGCGGAAACCCGCAATACGCGTTTACACTTCGTTAACCACTCAGGAATCCGCTCAGGTGCCGTCCTTCTTGCAGAGCGGCGTGCATGAATAGACCTCGCTGTCTTCCCCGCGATACACCGTGATCATCCCTGAGCTCGATGCTTCCTTGCGGGGCGCATCAGGCGTTCGTGCGTCGACCAGGCTGCGCAGCGCCAGCGAGATCGTTCCGGATTGTCGTGCCCGCGCCAGAATTCCGGCCTGTGCGGGCAGCAGCTCCAGCGTCGCGGTCTTTCCCACGACGGTGTTTTGGCCCTCTTTTTCTCGTGGCGCCTGATCAATTGCCAGCACACGAATATTGTTCAGGATGATGTCGGAGGAGATGGTCTCGCCGGTGCGGTTGGCGATCTTCTCGCGTTTCGTCAACAGCACGTCGACGCGATCATTGGGCAGGATGAACCCCCCTGCGCCGGTTTCCGGCGAGATTTCGGTGGAAATGGCGCGCATGCCCGCCGGCAGGACCGCTGCCATGAAGCCGGATCCCTCCGCCTTTACCAGCTTGGGCTCGCGAATGGGCTCACCCGCAATGAAAGGCGAGCGCGCGATCCATCCGGCAATCTGGGTGGTGGCATCCGGCCGCTCGCTCCGGCGAATGAAATTATTGCTTGCCGTCGCCGCAGGCCATGTCTGCCATTGAAGGTTGTCCGGACCCACCGACTGCCCGAGCCCGATGTCGGACTTGGCTACGAGAACGTCGACGGTCGGCAATTGCGGCGCCGCCTCGGTGACAACCGTTTTCTGTTCCGAGCCACTGGCGAGATAGGCGGCAACGCCGCCGGCGGCGAGTGCAATAGCCAAAACAACAAGGCGGGCGGTCTTCATACGCGGTACTCTCTGACGCCACACTTACACGATCACTGAGCCGACCCGCCGCAACATCCGGCAGGACGCATCCAATGGATAATCTGACCTTAATAGGTGAACGAACTGCAAATCGCGGCCGCGGAAAGTGCGACAATTCCAAAACAACCCGGCCGATCAGGGGTTACTGCCGGAATGGATAGGCCAGTTGGCCTGCAATTTCGGCCGGAAAGCCGTGATCATCGATGCCATACCCGGACGGCAGTTCACCCACCGGCATCCGGAAGGTACCGAACAATACGTCCCAGATCGGAAAAGTGCCGGCAAAATTGGTATTGCCGCCCTGCTCCAGCGCGGTGTGATGCCAGCGGTGGAACACCGGCGTTGCCAGCACATATCTCAACCGTCCCAACGTCCAGTTCAAGTTGGCATGCACGAAGGCCGAATGGAACGTGGTGAAGGGGCCCACCCATAGCATGATGTTAGGGGATATCCCCGCCATCAGCAGGATGACGTCGACCGCGACACTTCCGAGAAACAGATTCACCGGGTGAAACCGTGCTGCCGAGATCCAGTCGAGATCTTCCGATGAATGATGCACGGCGTGATATTTCCAGAAGGCGCCGCCATGATACATCCGGTGCAGCCAGTACAACATGAAATCCGAGGCCACCAGGAACAGGATGGCCTGGGTCCAAAGTGGCAGCTGCGAAAGCGGGCCATGGCCGTCGTCATAGAAGGCGATAAGGTCGTCAGCGGTGTGGATGTTGAAAACCAACGCCGCCCCCAGCACCATTAAATTGATCCGCACGACGCGGCAGATCAACGGCACGAAAAACCAATAGCAGACGTCGGTCACCAGACCCCGCTTGTGCCACCAGGGAACGGAGCGATTGCAGGCCCAAAAATGCGACAGAACGGAAAACACCAGTGCAAGCGCGATGGTGATCGGCACGACCTTCAGGATGGTCTGGCCAAACATATCAAGTATTTCCATCGGCAATTTCGACATGGACGCACCCTGGCTCTCTTCACCGCGTCGATAGCCGAGTAACTTTAAAAACCAATGAAGCGCGGGATTATCTCGCGACCAGAAGCGCCCGTCATCCTTAAGATTGCAGCGATCCCATTAATGCGAAATTTACTCTGGTTCCGAAGCGGAGGATTTGAGCAGCGTTTCGACGATTGAATTAACTGCGCTGCAATTCTCCCCTCCTACCTTGCTGCGCATGGTCACGGTGCTGAGAACGCCGACATGACCTGTTTAGTTCGACAGCCACGTGTACATGGAGCCACTTATGAAGAATCTGATTGCGCGTTTTGTGAAGGATGAATCGGGCGCCACCGCGATCGAATACGGCCTGATCGCTGCCGGCATCTCGCTGGCGATTATTGCCGCCGTCAACACCCTCGGCGGTACCCTGAGCACCAAGTTCACCTCGATCAACACTTCGCTGAAGTAAGAGATCGAATGCAATTGAAAAAGGGCTTCGGGCAACCGAAGCCCTTTTTTGTCTCTCGAGCACCACCGCATTCGGGGATTTCAGTTAGCGCCAGCATGAAGAGATTTGCCTCTCGCGACCTGCGGCTCGGCCGAGCTAAGTCCCTTGTTGCTGCGAGGGAGCCTACCCTCGTCGTGTGCGCCGGTCTCACGCTCGCGCTCGTCGTTCTGGCGCTACGGATCGCGAGCCTCTGGTAGGCCGGTCCGTTTCCCGATTGTTCATTTCTGCCGACTACGCTCCCCGCGACGAACCCGTTAAGCAAAAGTCGGCATGCCATGATTCTCGACCTCGCACGTCTGTTGCTGTTTCCGGCCTTGATGGCTTTTGCGGCGTCGAGCGATCTTTTCACTATGACGATTTCCAATCGTGTCTCGGTCCTGCTGGTAGCCGGCTTCTTTGTGCTCGGCTTTCTCGTGGGCATGGATCTTTCGACCATGATGTCCCATGTGGGCGCGGGTCTACTCGTCCTGGCCGTGGCCTTTGCCTGTTTCGCGATGGGCTGGATGGGCGGAGGTGACGCCAAGGTCGCCGCCAGTGTCGCGCTCTGGTTCGGTTTCGCCCATTTGCTGGATTACCTGACCTACGCCTCATTGTTTGGCGGGGTGCTCACCTTGCTGCTGCTCCAGTTCCGCCAGTGGCCGCTTCCCGGCGCCCTGAGCCGCCAAGCCTGGCTGCTTCGGCTGCACGACAAGAATACGGGCATCCCGTATGGGATCGCCCTGGCCGTCGGTGCATTGCTGATCTATCCGCAGACTGACTGGATCAAGGCCGTGTCCCCCGGGCATCTGCCGATCTACTGAGTGCTCACCGGTAAACTCGCCGTTAAGGCGATTTAGATACGCCTCATTAACCATGCTTTGACGAATAACTGGTCAACTCCCTGTCACGGCGACGGAAGCGTCGCAGCGTAGTGTGGGAAGTGACGCGTATGAACACCGCAGGCACTGTCATTCGGACCAAGGCCACCGCCGCCGGCGGTGGAGCCGAGTGTGCGGCTGACGCCTGCCAGGGGCGCTTTAACAACGTGCCGGTCGACCGATGGCCGGCCCGTCAGCCCGTCATCCGCCTCAATCACCGTCCCCAGGCCGCAAGGAGGGACCGCGCCAACCAGACCGCGCGCCGGCCCTTGGTACGAATCGAACTAAAAGGACGCCGGACATGACATTCAGGGGGAATCCACAGGTGGTGCGGAATTGGCTGGTCCGTGCCCTGTCGTTTTCTGCCGTGGCGGCGCTGACGCTCAACCCCGTGCTGACGCCGGTTATGGCCGGCGACTACCGGGCCCGGTCGCCGATGGCCGCCGACGGACAGATGAACGCCCGGCCCATGACGCTCGGTATCGGAAAATCGGTCGTGATTGACCTGCCCCGGGACATCAAGGATGTGCTGGTCGGCGATCCCAAGATCGCCAATGCCGTGGTTCGCTCCACCCAGCGCGCCTACATCATCGGTGCCGCGGTCGGGCAGACCAATATCGTGTTCTTCGACGCTGCAGGCCAGCAGATCGCCGCCTATGACATTGCGGTCACGCGTGACCTCAACGGTGTGCGTGCCGCCCTGAAACAGGCCCTGCCCAATGCCGAGGTTCAGATCGAGGGGCTTGGCGATGGGGTGGTGCTTTCCGGTACTGCCTCAAGCGCCATCGAAGCCCAGCAGGCCGGCGAGATCGCGGCCAGGCTGACGGGGGGCGCTGAAAAGGTCGTCAATTCGATCAGCGTGCGCGGTCGTGACCAGGTCATGCTTAAGGTCACAGTGGCCGAAGTGCAGCGCTCGATCATCAAGCAGTTGGGCATCGATCTCAATGCCAGCTTGAACTACGGCACCTCGGTCGTGAAATTCAACAACGCCAATCCCTTTACGGCCTATGGCCGGGCGCTGACCAACAACACCGCATCGGCCGCTTTCGGCGCGACGCCATCCGTCCAGGCAACCCTGCGGGCCATGGAAAGCGCCGGCGTGATCCGAACATTGGCGGAGCCCAATCTGACCGCCATCTCCGGCGAATCCGCAACCTTCATCGCCGGCGGCGAATTCCCGGTCCCCGCCGGCTATGCCTGCGACCCGACCACCCATGTCTGCACCACGCAGATCAGCTTCAAGAAGTTCGGCATCTCACTGAACTTTACGCCCGTGGTGCTCGCGGAGGGCCGGATCAGTCTGCGAGTGATGACCGAAGTCTCCGAATTGTCCAACGACAATTCAATTACGCTGTCACAGTCGGTTACCAATGACACCGTCAACTCCGTAACGATCCCCTCGATCAAGGTTCGGCGCGCCGAAACCACGCTCGAGATTCCCTCTGGCGGGGCCATGGCCATGGCGGGCCTGATCCAGGAGCAGACCAAGCAAGCCATCAATGGAATGCCCGGACTGGCCCAGTTGCCGGTGCTCGGCGCCCTCTTCCGCAGCCGGGACTTCGTCAACAACCAGACCGAACTGATGGTGCTGGTGACGCCCTATGTGGTCCGCGCGGTAGCTCAGAAAGATCTGTCACGTCCGGACGACGGATTTGCCAGCGTTTCCGATCCACAGGCCGACTTGTTGGGCAGCATCAACCGGATTTATGGGGTCCCTGGCCGCGTGGAGCCGGCACGGAATTATCGCGGCACCTACGGTTTCATTACGGACTAAGGCGGGATGAGGGAAACACAATGATGACCAGAATACCCGCCCATCGTATCGGCGCCCTCCGCTTGGCCGGAGCGCTTCTCGGCCTCTCAGTAGCGCTCGGAGCTTGCACGCACACTGACCCTGACGTGACCGCGAGCATACCCGACGATTACCACCTACGGCATCCGATCGCGATCGAAGAAGGCAACCAGTCACTGGTGATATTCGTCGGCCACGCCAGAGGAGGCCTGTCGGCTTCCCAGCGCGCCGATGTCATGAACCTCGCGCAGACCTGGTTGCGCGAGGGCACTGGCGCGATCAATGCCGATCTTCCGGTGGACACGCCGAACGCGCGTCCTGCCGCTGAAACCATGCGCGAAATTCAGGCGCTGCTCGGCGCGGCTGGTGTCCCGCCGCGCGGCTTCGCGGTGCGCCGCTATCACCCGCAGGATCCGCGGCAGCTGGCCACCATCCGGCTCACTTATTCGAAAATTTCCGCAACCGCCGGCCCATGCGGCGTCTGGCCGGACGATCTCGGCCCGTCGATCAAGAACAAAGGCTATTACGAGAACAAGCCGTACTACAATTTCGGTTGCGCCTCGCAGCGCAACTTGGCGGCGATGATCGATAACCCGTCGGATCTCGTCCAGCCGCGGCCGGAAACGCCTGCCTACACGGCACGACGCTCGAAGGCATTCGAGAAATATCGTGCGGGTACCACCACGACGACGACTTATCCCGAGGCTGACAAAGCCAAACTGAGCGATGTAGGCAAATGATCAGTTACGCGCGTCACTCTTCCGAAGATCAGCCTGAAACGGCCGCATCCGCCTCAGACGAGCATATTGCTCCGGCGCCCCGGGTGTCCGTGCAGGCTTTCTGCGAGACCGTTGAAACGGCAACCGCCGTGCAGTCGGCCGGCGAGGACCGGCGCCTGGGCAAGGCGCATCTCAAGATCCAGATGGGCGGCGTGGCGGCGGCGATTCAGGCCTATGCGGCGGCACCGACGCCGAACGTGATTATTTTGGAGACGGAAGGCCGTAGCGACATTCTGAACGGCCTCGATCAGTTGGCGGCGGTCTGCGATGCCGGAACCCGCGTCGTTGTGATTGGCCGCGTGAACGACGTGAGCCTGTACCGGGAATTGGTGAGGCGCGGAGTCAGCGATTATGTCATCGCGCCGGTCGGCGCGATCGATGTCGTACGGTCGATCTGCGGCCTATTCTCGACACCTGAAGACAAAGCCATCGGCAGGATCATTGCGGTGGTCGGAGCCAAGGGTGGCGTCGGCGCTTCCACGATCGCGCATAACGTGGCCTGGGCGATCGCCCGTGACCTTGCTCTGGATTCAGTCGTTGCCGACCTCGATCTCGCGTTTGGAACCGCGGGTCTCGATTATAACCAGGATCCCCCGCAGGGGATCGCCGATGCGGTGTTTTCACCGGATCGCGTGGATAGCGCGTTTCTCGACCGGCTATTGTCCAAATGTACCGATCATCTCAGCCTGCTGGCCGCGCCGGCCACGCTGGAAAAAGTCTATGACTTCGGTGAGGAAGCATTTGACGCCATTTTCGACACGCTGCGCACCACCATGCCCTGCATCGTGCTGGACGTCCCTCATCTCTGGTCCGGATGGACCAAACGGGCCCTGATCAATGCCGATGACATTCTCATCGTCGCCGCACCCGATCTTGCGAACCTGCGCAATACCAAGAACATCTACGATCTGCTGAAGGCCTCCCGGCCCAATGATCGCGTGCCGCTTTATTGCCTCAACCAGATCGGTGTGCCCAAGCGCCCGGAGATCAAGACCGGCGAATTCGCCAAGGCAATCGAGAGCCAGCCGATAGCCGCCATTCCTTTCGATCCGCAAATGTTCGGTTCTGCCGCCAACAATGGTCAGATGATCGCTGAGATCGCCGCCAATCATCGGACCACGGAAATGTTCTTGCAGATCGCCCAGCGGCTGACCGGTCGCGGGGAGACCAAGAAGCCCCGACGCTCGATATTGTCCCCGATGATGAAGAAGCTGCGGTCGAAATAACCTACCGCTTGGAGTGAAGTCGTGTTTGGTAAGCGTGCCGGAGCAGAAAACGACACCCGACCGGCCAAGCCGGCGGCACCGGAGCCTGTTCCGGCCGCGCGCGAGACCGCGCCGCCGACAGTGGCCGCGCCGCCGCTCGCACCGGCGAAACCAGCTCCCCCCGTAGCTCCTGCGGTCGAGGTGAAGCGGTCGGACAGCTATTACGAAGTCAAAGCCACCATCTTCGGCGCGCTGATCGAAGCCATCGATCTGGCGCAGCTCGCCAAGCTCGATGGCGAATCGGCGCGCGAGGAAATCCGCGACATCGTCAACGAAATCATCGCCATCAAGAACATCGTGATGTCGATTGCCGAGCAGGAAGAGCTGCTCGACGATATCTGCAACGATGTGCTCGGATATGGGCCGCTCGAACCGCTGCTCGCCCGCGACGACATCGCCGACATCATGGTCAATGGCGCGGGCACCGTCTTCATCGAAGTCGCGGGTCGCATCCAGCGCACCGGGATACGGTTTCGCGACAACCAGCAGCTTCTGAACATTTGCCAGCGCATCGTCAGCCAGGTCGGCCGCCGGGTCGACGAATCTTCGCCGATCTGCGACGCCCGTCTGGCCGATGGCTCGCGCGTCAATGCCATCGTTCCGCCGCTGGCCATCGATGGCCCCGCCTTGACCATCCGGAAATTCAAGAAGGACAAGCTGACGCTTGACCAGTTGGTCAAATTCGGCGCGATCAGTCCGGAAGGCGCGACGATCCTGCAGATCATCGGGCGCTGCCGCGCCAATGTGCTGATTTCAGGCGGTACCGGCTCGGGAAAGACCACGCTCCTGAACTGTCTCACCCAATTCATCGAGAATGACGAACGTATCATCACCTGCGAAGACGCCGCGGAGCTTCAGCTGCAGCAGCCGCATGTGGTGAGACTCGAAACCCGTCCCCCCAATATCGAGGGCGAGGGTCAGATCACCATGCGTGAACTGGTCCGAAACTGCCTGCGTATGCGTCCCGAGCGCATCATCGTCGGCGAAGTCCGCGGCCCCGAGGCATTCGACCTGCTGCAGGCGATGAATACCGGCCACGACGGCTCGATGGGGACGTTGCACGCCAATAACCCCCGCGAAGCATTATCGCGCTGCGAATCCATGATCACGATGGGCGGATTTGCGCTTCCCTCGCGTACCATTCGAGAAATGATGTGCGCATCGATCGACGTTATCGTCCAGGCCGCTCGCCTGCGCGACGGCTCTCGCCGGATCACCCACATCACGGAAGTTTTGGGAATGGAAGGCGACACCATCATCACCCAGGACATTTTCCTCTATGACGTCTTGGGCGAGGACGCGAACGGCAAGCTTCTCGGAAGGCATCGTTCCACCGGCATCGGGCGCCCGCGTTTCTGGGAACGCGCCCGCTATTACAATGAAGAGAAGCGTCTGGCAGCAGCGCTCGATGCGGCGGAGGTATCCGTCGATGTCTGAGGCCGCGTCATGAACATCCAGACGTTATCTTTAGGCTTTCTCGCCGCGACCGCTATCGGCGGCGTTGCTTGGGTGGTGCTCTATCCGATCCTGTCGGGTGAGAGGCAGGCCGAGAGCCGTCGCGCCTCCATCGCCAAACCGGAGCCCGCCGCGCGACGCGCCGAGAAAAACCAACGCTCCCGACGCGAGCAGGTCGAATCTTCGCTTCGCGAGATCGAGGCGCGTCAGAAAGAAAAAAAGATCAACCTCAACACCCGTCTGACCCAGGCAGGGCTCGACTGGACGCCGCAGAAATTCTTGATCGTTTCCGCAATCGTCGGCATGCTGTTCTTCGGCATCGCCCTTGTGATTGGCGGAGGATTATTGGGCGCGGTGGGAATGGGGTTTGCCGGCGGCTTTGGCCTGCCCCGTTGGGCGCTTGGCTTTTTGAAAAAGCGACGTGAGAAGAAGTTCCTGCGAGCGCTGCCGGACGCGGTCGACGTGATCGTACGCGGCATCAAGGCCGGCCTT
>Ga0068851_10000773_pt1 | contig 13774 bp, 10 predicted proteins | sample KBSCornC12_FD_66588 | JGI IMG/M metagenome (GOLD analysis project Ga0068851, IMG submission 66588) | Corn rhizosphere microbial communities from Kellogg Biological Station, Michigan, USA - KBS Corn C1-2 | ecosystem: Host-associated > Plants > Roots > Rhizosphere > Soil ...
AGGACCATGAGGATGCTGGCTGCGTAGTTGGACCAGACAAAGAGCGGCAGACGGAACCATGTCATTCCGGGGCAGCGCATTTTGTGGATAGTGACGATGAAGTTGAGGCCGGTGAAGATGGAGCTGAATCCGGCGATGAAGATGGCGAGGCCGGTAGTGATGACGTTGGTATTAAGGTAGTGGGTGGAAAGCGGCGTGGTGAAGGTCCAGCCGGTGTCAACGCCGCCGGTGGCCATGGCATAGAGGCCAAGGATGCCGGCGGCCACGTAGAGGTACCAGCTGAGCAGGTTGACCTTCGGCAGCGCGAGATCTTTGGCGCCGATCATGATCGGCATGAGAAAGTTCCCGATGGTCGCGGGAACGGACGGCACCAAGAAGAAGAAGATCATGATGATGCCGTGCATGCTGAACACCTTGTTGTAGGTGTCGGTAGCCATGAGGTCAGACTGCGGGGTCAGCAACTCAAGGCGGATCAGGCCGGCCAGCGCTCCTCCGATGAAGAAGAAGAATGTGATCGAGACCAGATAAAGCATAGCGATCCGCTTGTGGTCACCGGTCAGCAGCCAGCTCAGCAGACCCTTTTCCTTGGACATGAAGTTCATCCTGGGGATACGGGCCGTGGACTGATCGGGAAGACTGACGATTGTTGCGGTACTCATTGGTTCACCATCCCCTGCCCAGCGGGCTTTTGTCCGGCGGGCGTTGCCTTACCTTCATTTTCCGGCAGCAGAGTCGTTGTAGTGGTCGTCTGCTGAATACGGTAATCAGAGTTGAGTTGCTTGATGTATTCGACGAGTGCGATCACGCCATCTTCGCTTACCTGACCCTGATAGGTGGGCATGATCGGAGCGTATCCCTGGGTGACGTGCTGCGAGGGATTGAGAATTGCGTCACGGATGAAAGCTTCGTCTGCGAGCTGCGACTGTCCGTTGGCGAGCGTGAGCTTGGAGCCATAGACGTTGGCAAGGTTCGGACCACGAGCGTCGGGCCGTGCGTTATGGCATGCGGTGCAGCTGAGGCTGGCGAAGAGGCGCTCGCCATTTTGCGCGAGCGATGCGCCGCTGGTAGAGCCGGCGAGCCAACGCTTGTAGTCGTCGGGTGTGAGGACGACGATGTCCCCGACCATGTGGGAGTGGTCAGTGCCGCAGTACTGCGTACAGAAAAGGTGATAGGTTCCGGGCGTGGTCGGTTCAAACCAAACAGTGGTGTAGCGGCCCGGGATGGCTTCGCGCTTCACACGGAAGGCAGGAATGGAGAAGCTGTGGAACACATCCTGCGAGATGAGCGTGAGCTGGATCGCGCGTCCGGTGGGGATGTGGAGCGCATTGATCTCGTGCTGGCCGCCGGGATGTTCTGCCTTCCACATCCACTGCTTACCGACAACGTAGATGTTCATGGCGTTAGCCGGCGGAGTGTAAACGCGGAAGTAGATGAGCGCGCCCCATACGAACATGATGAGGAAAAGACCAAGCGGGATGATGGTCCACGTGGCCTCAAGCATGGTGGAGCCTTCGATCTGTATCGGAATCGGGTGCTTCTTCTGCCGGTACATGATGGAGAAGGCGGTGATGAGCAGAATGACGATCGTGAGGCCAATCAGGCTGACGAGCACCATGAAAAAATACAGCGCATCCATCTGAGGCGCGATCGTGGACGCCTGGGGCGGATAGAGCGAGAAATTCGTCAACCATTTGACGAGGAATTGCCAGAGTACTGGACTTATGTGCGACATTCCGTTATCCGTTCACCTTTGTTCCTGTGTTCCTGAGAGTTTCTCGTGTGCCGCACGGTAGTCCCGGCGGAACATGATCCACATGAAGCCGCCCAACATAACCAGCGTCATGGCGCCGCCGAGTTGAACGACACGAGCAATGATCAGCGAGTGCTTGTTGGATTGCGGATCGTAGTGATAGCAGTACGTAAGAATGTTGTCGACTGGCGAGCCGATGTGATTGCCGGATGCCTCGACGAGGCCGAGGCGAATGTCTTTGGGCGAATACTCGACGCCCATGTAGTACTGAGCGAGTTTGCCCTCGGGCGTCACGAGCTGGATGGAGCTGGCGTGCGCGAATTGCGTGAGCTTGCCGTCCGGGCCGGGAATCTTGACGTAGCTGAAGCCGACTGCCTTGGTGAGCGCGTCGATGTTCGGCTGCGTGCCGGTCATGAAGTGCCAGCCGTCGGCGGTGTTGGGATGACCATAGCGATGGAGGTAGCTGCGCTTCTTGGCGGCGGCGAGATCGGTGCCTTCACTGGGATCGATGCTGATGACGATGATGTTGAAGTCGCGGCCCGGAACATGGTCGACCATTTCAAGAGCACTGGTGAGGCCGTTGAGCTCTTCAGAGCAGAGCATTGGGCACTGATAGTAGACCAGAGCTAAGATCGCCGGCTTCTTGCCAAAGTAGCTTGCGAGCTGAACCTGCTTCCCGGTGTCGTCGGTGAAGGTGAGATCGAGCGGAAGCTGCTGATTGAGGTGCTGCGCGATGCCGACACCGTTCAGGATGTTGGGTTTCTCGTTGGTGTTGCCAACTTGCTTTTCGTCGTAGCGGGAGACCTGCGCCAATGATGGCGTCAGCGCGACAAGACACAGGAGAGCGGCACCCGCGATCCGGGCGACCGTTCCGATTCTCTTCGCGCTTTTACTGCTATGCATACTGCGAATACCTTCTGCGATTCTGTGTTATTCGGGTTTCGTTTCCTGGATTCTGTTTCCAGTGCCGTTCCCTTCGCCCTCATGGGTGTACAACTCTTCGGCTTTCTGCGATGCGGACAGGTCCTGTTCAAAGCCGGTGCGGGCGAAGCCGCTGGTGAGCGGCACAGTAATTTTGGGCTTCTGATCTTCCGCGAGAAGCGGCGCTTCCTGAGCGGCGGGTGCCACCGGCAGGCCCTTCTGCGCGACGATCTGCATGGCGCGTTCAATCGGGATTCTCACCTTACCCTGCGAACGATCCACCCAACTGTAGTTATCGAGCAGCAAATCTTCGCGCGCATGAAGATCGGCGACATCCACATTGCCATCGTCGGTCTGAACGCGCGGGGTGGGAAACTTCTGCGTCATCTCTGCGATCTTGTTCTGAAGTTCCGGGTTGGTAGGGAGGTTACCGAGGCTGCGGATGCGGGCGTCTGCGTCGGTGGTCCACTTTGTATTCGGGCCGTCTTCTCTATTCAGTTCTGCATTGATCAGCTTGCCGAGGCCGTAGGTCACGACGCCGCAGACCGCGACAAAGATCGCAAGCGATGTGAGGAAGACGACGATGCCGGTGACCTTAACGTCGGACTGCTCGTAGCCGGCTGAGGCGTCGATGTCCTTGGGGCCGTGAGGCGCCAAGATTTTCTTGTCATCCGGTTCGTTGTGATCAAGCGTGGACATGTTCGGGCTCCAGAATCTCTGCGACGTGCGGATCGTTGGTTTGCACCAGCGGGCGGGTTTTGAGGTTATAGCTGTAGTAAGCGACCCAGAGGGAAACCATTGCGACAGGAACAGCGATGTACTCGAGCAGACCCCAGCTGAAGTGAAGATGACGGGCGGAGTCCTTGAAACTCGGTTCGATCAGCCAGAACAGATCGAATGCCTTCGCGAAGATGATCCACTGGCAAACGCGAATCATTCGCTTCTTGTTGCGCTTGATATCGCGCGAGAGGAGCAGCGAAAACGGGATGACCCAGTGAAAAACGAAATCGAGGAAGATGACGACACCCCAGCCGCCGCGTACGCGGTCGAGGTACCAATTGATTTCATCGGGAAGATTGCCTGACCAGATGATCAGGAACTGACCGAATGCCAGATAGATGTTGAGCATGACGAAGGCAAACGTAAGCTTGCCCAGATCGTGCTGCTCGGTGGTGCGCAGTACCGTGCGGATCGGCTCAGCCTTGGACAGGCTGATAGTCGTAAGGATCGCGAGCGCCAGTACCTGGTAACCCTCACCTACGAGAAACAGAAGCCCATAGACCGAAGAGAACCAGGTGACATCAGTGGACATGACCCAGTAGATGACGACAGCGGTCATGGTTAATGAGTAAACCACGATACCGGGACCGCTAATATTTTCCAGTTTCTTGATCCAGAAAGGGGTGGTATCAAGCGACTCGCGATCGCGGCGAAGCCCAAGAGAGTTGAGTCGAGCCGTATAGAAGTACCAGATCGCGAAGCAGATCAGCGTAACCACTATATACGTGGTCGGATTCAGCATGGGCCGCTTGAAGTTGAGGCAATGTGCCTGCGCCTCGTTGATCAGACCCGCCTTCAGAGCCGCCATCGTGTCCGACACATTGGTATAGCGGGCCCAGAGATAAAGTCGCTTCAGGAACAGCAGCGAGCCCAGCCAGTAAACGATGATCAAGGGCAGAGTACGGGACATCGCCTCCAGCGGGCGACGGAGGAGGAGGCCCCATTTTCCGCCGGAACAGTACTGCACCATGAGGAGGGCAAGTCCACCAATGCAGGATCCGAATGTGAATGTGAGGCCAAGCATGTATGCCCGGAACAAATGATCCCACCCAAGCTGGTCCTGGGCCTGGCCGAGAAAAGCGAGAATCACGGCGACGACCGCAGCCACCGCCGCAACGATGATTGCGCGTGACCGCCAGCCGTCGACAAACGCGGGAGCGCTGAGATCTACCGGAAGCGCTCTGGCGTGTGATGAACCGTGTGTGTCGTCGTGAGCCATTGAACTCAATCCTTACTTCGCGGCCGCGGGAGCCGTCTTGGTTGCTGGAATGTCGATCTTCGGGTTCGGAGGGCCTGCCGGTGCGTTGCCAGGGTTTCCTTCGGACGGAACTTTGTAGTTCTCCACCCCGGTTGACTGTGGCAATGTCCAGGGCTGTGCGTAATCGGGATGACCCGCTTCGCTAGCCAGGTCTTTCAAATCGCGAACCTGCGCACCGGATGGCACATCAGCCTGAGTCGCTGCCTGGCTCAGTTGAAGCGCGCGGATATACGCTGCGACTGCCCAGCGGTCTTCCGGCGTTAGCTGCTCGGCGTAATCGGGCATCGCTCCGTAGCCATGCGTCATCACGTAAAAGTAGTGCGAGATCGGCTGCGAACGGCGGACCTGGTCGTTCAGGTTTGCTGCAGGCTTGTAGCCGCGTTGAACAATCTCGCCCAATCCGTTGCCAACACGTGAGTGGCAGGGAGTGCAGTAGATGTTAAAGCGCTCCTGCCCGCGCTCAAGAACTTCCATCGTTGCGGGAAACGGCAGTTGATCCTTCTCTTCGCGGTATCCGTTCGCACCCTGCACGACGCCGGTGTAGAAATAGCTGTCTGCCTGCAGCTGTCCGCGAGCGACCGTGTTCACGATCTGCGGACGTGCGCCGCGATGGTCGGCGAAGAAGTCAGAGCCGCGCTGCGGAATCATCTTCGGCTGATTGTGCATATCCTGGCGGCAGCCGGACAGCAACAGAATTGCCGACGCGCCTAGCAACAAAGCGCCGCGCACGAATCGGGAGGCTGGAGACTGAGAACTGAAGACTGAGAACTGTCTCATCAGTAGTCCACCTCCACTACGGAAGCGGGGCTTAAGGTTTCGAGGTAGCGCTTTGACTCGATCAGGTCGAACTTGGGGTCCAGAGCTTCGAGACAAAGAAAAAACTTGTCGGTTGTTGCTCCGTTCCGGAAATTAGGGGCGTTGAAGAGCGGATGATAGAGCTGAGGCAGGCCGTTCAGCGCCAGCATTCCAAATCCGGCAGAGAGGCCGGCCCAAAGAATAGTCCACTCGTACGCCGGCACCACAAAAGCGGGCCAGGAGTAGAGCGGGCGTCCGCCGATGTTTACCGGATACGCGATCACCGAAATCCAGGTCTCCATCGAGAACATGGCAGCCAGTCCCATCAGTCCACCGATGAGCGTAACCAGCGGCACGCGATTGCGATGGAAGCCGATGGCCTCGGCCGCCTCTTCCACCGGATAGGGCGTGTAGCAATCGAGGCGGCGCCAGCCGTCTTCCCGCGCCTGACGGGCTGCGCGAACGAGATCGCTCGGATTATCGAATTCGGCCAGCAGGCCGTAGGTTCCTTCACGAGAAGGCATCGTTAGTCAGCTCCGGCTGCCGCTTTCGGCTTGATTTTGGCCGAGGGCAGTATCATGCGGATTTCATTCATCGGGATCATGGGCAGGAACCGGACAAACAGCAGGAACAGCGTCGTGAACAGGCCGAGCGTTCCGATGAAGGTCATGTAATCCCACTTGGTTGCGCGATAGGTGCCCCACGATGAGGGCAGGAAGTCACGGTAGAGACTGGTTACAACGATAACGAAACGCTCAAACCACATGCCCGTGTTCACGATGATGGACAGGATGAACATGAAAGTGATGTTTGTGCGCAGCTTGCGAGACCATAGTGTGGTCAACGGAAACGCCAGGTTGCAGAAGATCAGGGTCCAGTAGGACCAACCCATCGGTCCGAAAGCACGATTCCAGAACGTGAATGCTTCCCAATGATTCGCTGAGTACCAGGCCATGAAGGCCTCAAGCCCGTAACCGTAAGCAACGATGAATCCGGTTGCGAGCATGACCTTGCCCATGTTGTCGATGTGCCGCTCCGTCACCAGCGACTCGAGATGATAAAACTTGCGCAGCGGAATCGCCAGCGTAAGCACCATCGCGAATCCGGAGTAAATAGCGCCGGCGACGAAGTAGGGCGGGAAGATGGTCGTGTGCCAGCCTGGCAGAACTGCGACTGCGAAGTCGAAGCTGATCACGGTGTGCACCGAGAGCACAAGAGGCGTTGCCAGCCCGGCGAGAAGCAGAGATGCCGTTTCGTAGCGCATCCAGTGCTTGATGGAACCGCGCCATCCCCAGGAGAAGATGCCGTAGAAGTACTGGGCCACCTTATTGTCGGCACGATCGCGGAATGTTCCGAAGTCGGGAATCATGCCGATGTACCAGAACACGACCGAGATCGTTGCGTAGGTCGATACGGCGAAGACGTCCCAGAGGAGCGGCGACCGGAACTGCGGCCACACGTTCATCGTCAGCGGGATGGGGAAGAGCCAGTACCCCAGCCACGGACGGCCAACGTGAATAAGCGGGAACATGCCGGCGCAGACCACAGCGAAAATCGTCATTGCCTCTGCAAAACGGCTGATCGAGTTGCGCCACGTCTGCTTGAAGAGCAGGAGAATGGCTGAGATCAGAGTGCCGGCGTGGCCGATACCGATCCACCAGACGAAGTTGATGATCGCGAAACCCCACGCGACAGGCTGCGTGATAGCCCAGATGCCGACGCCTTTGAGAAAGAGCCAGGTGACGGCAACAAGCAGCATGGTGGCGCCCGCCCCCGCGATTCCGAAGATCGCCAGCCAGCCGAGCGGCGTGTGGGGCGTGAGCACAATGCGCGAGATCTTTTCCGTTACCGATTTAAAGGTCTCACCCTGGTTTACAACTCGGAATTCTCCGGTTGCGGGATCAATACCAGGGTCGCCCGTTCTGATTTCACCAGTCGCCATCGTGAGTTCAACCCTTTTCCGGCGCGTGTTCCACCGGATGCTGTTCGAGTTCAGGATTCACGTTCAAGACTTCCGCGAGGTAGCGGGTGCGGGGGCGCGTGTTCTGATCGGCGAGAACCTGATACATGCGCTTGTCCTGGTTCAGCTTTGCCACCTTGCTGTTCTTGTCGTTGAGATTGCCGAAGGTGATAACCGATGCAGGGCACGCCTGCTGGCACGCGGTGACGATTTCGCCATCGCGAATTTCGCGGTTTTCCTTATCGGCTTCGATCTTCGCGGCATTGATGCGCTGCACGCAGTAGCTGCACTTCTCCATGACGCCGCGCGAGCGAACCGACACGTCAGGATTCCGCATGAGCTTGAGGCTGTCCGTTTCGTAGTCGGAGTAGAGAAGGTAATTAAAGCGGCGCACTTTGTAGGGGCAGTTGTTAGAGCAGTAGCGGGTGCCCACGCAGCGGTTGTAGACCATGGTGTTGAGGCCTTCGGGCGTGTGCACCGTCGCGCCGACCGGGCAGACCTGTTCGCATGGTGCGTTCTCGCAGTGCTGGCAGGTCATGGGCTGGAAGTGAGCGCGAGGAGCCGCGAGGTCGCCTTCAAAGTAGGCGTCAATGCGGAGCCATTGCATGATGCGGCCGATGCGAACCTGCTGTTTGCCCACGACGGGGATATTGTTCTCGGCGTAGCAGGCCATGACGCAGGCGTTGCAGCCGGTACAGCTGTTCATGTCGATCGACATGCCCCACTTGTTGGCAGGGTACGGCCAGTTGGGGAACAGGGTGGTATCGGGCTCGGGAGTCTCTCGGCCTTCACCTTCATGCGCGAAGTTCGGATTCGACTTGAAGTCTTCAAGGGTGGTGTAGCGAATGATGCCGCGCGGGCCGAGCGCTTCTACGCCTTCGAGCGACCAGTTCTCGTTGCTGTGCTCAGTGAGATTCTTGTGGCGATGGTCCTGGAAGTGGCTCTTGGTAACCGCGATTCCCCACTTGCCATCAACCTTCTTTACGGTGCCGGTGGCGACGAAGGGATTCGATGAAGACTGGATGCGAAATGCGCTGAATCCCATACCGGAACCAACGCGACCTGCGGCTTCGCGACCGTAGCCAAGATAGACGGTGACGGAGTTGTCAGGATGGCCGGGAGCAGCAATGACCGGCGCCTTGACGGTGCTGCCGGCTGCGCTGATCTCGACGATGTCGTCCTCTTCGGCGTTGAGCTTTTCGCGCGTATAGCCGGAGAAGATGGCGGCATTGTCCCAGCTCAGATTGGTAACCGGCTTGGGGAGTTCCTGGAGCCAGCCGACGTTGGACCAGCGGCCATCGTAGATGTTGGGATCGGGACGGAAGATGATCTCGAGCTGATCTTTGGAACTTGGTATCGGGATTTTCGGAACTTCCGTCTTCGGAGTTGCACCAGCAGCGTAGGTGGTGTTCTCGATCCAGCCGGAGTGAAGGGCCTTGCGCCAGCCGGTTTCGAAGTCGCCCTTGATATTGTCCTTCTGCGTGGCGCGAACAGCTTCGTAGGCGCTGAGGCGCGGATTGTCGAGAAGCGTTTGAAGAACCTGGTGTGCGGTAACGCCGCCCCAGAGCGGCTCGATCATCGGCTGAACGATGGAGACGGTTCCGTCATAAGCGCGCGCATCTGACCATGTTTCGAGGTAGTGCGCAGCGGGGATGTGCCACTGCGAGACGCGACCTGTTTCGTCGTAATGCGAGCCGATGTGGGCGACCATCTTAGCTTTTCCGAGGAGGTTTTCATTGAAGCCGAGATCCGCCGGTGTCGAGTAGACCGGGTTCGCATTGAGGATCACGAGCCAATCAACTTTGCCGGCATTGAGGTCGGCAACGAGGCCTCTGAGATCGGCAATTTGATCGCTGGGGATCGGAATCGCCGGCTCAGAGGAGACGGTGACCGTCTTGCCGACGTTTCCGAGAGCCTGATTGATAGCAAGAGCGAGGGCGGCGACCGACTCGTCCTGGTAGAGGCCGGGGATGACGGCAGTCTTCCCGGCGTTGGCCTTCAAATCTTTAACGAGGGCTGCGAGGAAGTTCTGCTGCTCGGCGGTCCATGCGTACTGGGGCGCGCTGGCACCCGGGGCACCAACCTGCGCTGCGAGGGCTGCGGCGAATGCAGGCACTTCGCTGGCACGGAGACCAAGGCGATGCTCCGCTTTCATGCCGGTTGTTGTAGGGGTGCTCTCGACCGAATAGAGCCGGTTCATGCCGTTGGCGGGATCCTTGCGGCGCTTCGCGTAGTCGCCAACGAGTTTGTGGAAACCCGGATAGGACGCGCTGGAGAGGAAGTCGGAGTCAAGCGAGACGATTACATCCGCTACGCTGAGGTCGTATTGAACGTTGTAGCCCTTGGTGAGGAAGGTGCCGGCGAGGGCGGGATCGTATTGGATCAACTTCGCTTTTGGATAGGCAGCCTGAACGGCCTTCCACTGGCGCGCCAGTGTCGGCGAGGTGACGGTTGAGCTGAGGATATAGATTCCGGTGCCGTCTTTTGTGCTGACGACCTTGTCACGGAAGGCTTCGGCGAAGTCGGGCCACTCTCGATTCTCACCCTGGAGAGTGACATGCTGCGAACGGTCTGGATCGTACAGGTCCAGAAGCGAACCTTGCGAGAAGACGTCAGACGAGCCGTGATTGTAGGGGTGATCCGGATTGCCGTCGACCTTGATGGGGCGGAACTGATCGCTCTTGACAAGGAGCGGTACGGCACCACTCGGCAAGGGATTTGCTGTTGCGAAATACATTGGCTTGCCGAGGACGAGGTCTTCTGGAGCCTTCACGTAGGGGTATATCGGCTCATCGGGCTGCTTGGTGCAGCCGGCAAGGCCGGCAAGCGCCATCGACGCGCCCATGACTTTAAGGAAGCCGCGACGTGAAACCGGATCGACCCACTCCTGCGCGGCGGCAGGAAACTCGCGCTCCACTGCAGCCTGAAATTCGGGAGTATTCTGGAGCTCATCGATTGATCGCCAGAGCTTCTTTCCAGTTGTTCCCTTCAACTTTTCGCGCACCTGCTTGAGTGTCAGCGGCGCTTCGTTCTCAGCAAGGCTAGCCTTGCTCTTATCCATCTCCACGGTGTTCCCCGTTGCTTTTGTTTCGTTCAAAGGTTCGCGACTCATCGGTGGCAAACCTCGCAACTGCTCAGTTCGTACGGGTTGCGAATGTGGTACTGCTTCAGGAGGAAGTGGCCGAGCTGATCCTGACTGGTGAACTTCTCGTAGTGCAATGAAGCGGGTATGGTGCCCGTCGACGCGTCTGTCGCGGTTTTCTCTGGCTCGAGAGTCGGCTTTTGCATGGCGGCCATCTGAGGGCCCGCGCCGGTTGGATCCTTGGTGGTGCAGTTGGCGCTTTGCGCAGTGGGTACGCCGGTCTTTTCTCCGGAGACTGCGCACCACACAGGACGCTCAGGTCCAGGCGCTTCCCAAGCCATGTTGTAGATCTGGCTTGTGGGGCGGAGATTCTTGGCGGGGTTGCGGTGGCAGTCGAGGCACCACTCCATCTGGAGGGTGTTCTGCGCATACATCAGCGGCATCTGATCTACGCGGCCGTGGCAACTGGAGCAGCCGAGGCCCTTATTCACGTGGATTTCGTGGCTGAAGTAAACGTAGTCGGGCAGATCGTGAACCTTGATCCAAGGAAGCGACTCGCCGGTGGCCCAGCTGTCACGCACGGGCTGGAGAAGTGCGGCGTTGGTCCAGATTTGCGCGTGGCAGTTGATACAGGTCTTGGTGGGGGGAATGCCGGCGTAGCTAGATTTTTCAACGGTGGTGTGGCAGTACTGACACTGAAGCCCGAGCCCCGTGACATGGTGTTTGTGACTGAAAGGGACCGGCTGTTCGGGACGTTGACCCTGGCGAGTTACCCATGGGGAGCGCTGCAATTGGTCCAGTGTTACTCCGAGAGCGATCACTATAAGACCCGTCAGCACCAGGCTCGCTCGAGCCAAAGCATTGGAGCTGCGGTCAAATATCTGCGCCATGAATGCTTTCCTGCTTGTTGTTCGTTAATCAGTCGATTGTGCGCGCTGTGCCAGCGGTCACACAGGATATGGTCAGAATTCGATTTCGGATAAAAACCACCTGAAAGGCGGACGACCCCGAAAGTTCAATATAGCAGCCGAAGGCCTATCTGCAACGCTCTCAACAGTTGGAGGAATAAAAAATGTTTATGCTGCTTAACATTTTGTAATCTCTTGAAACCTAAACTGGTTCCCTCGCGGCGAGTGGTGCGAGAAGGCGCTCACTATTGCGCTTGAAGTGTCCCAGACAATGGGATGTTTTTCGAGGCTTCTTTGCACCGTTATTGCTGCGGGTGGAAGAGTCGTTTCAATATCTCCAGGACTTCTCATCCGCACCTGCGGGGGCCGTTGCGAGCATGTGATCGACCATTACGGGGAGGATGCGCTGCAGCCAGTCGGCGTTGTTTTGCTGCATGGTGTACTCACTGGGTCCGCCTGTGTAGCAGTGGGGCATACCAGGGCCGTACTGGAACGTGGCATCGGAGTGCGGATTATGCGTAGCCTGAAGCTGCTTTTCGAGCATGTGCACTGCGTTGTTGAGAAAGTAGGTGTCGGCATCGCCAACCGTGATGTGAAGTTTGCCTTCGAGCTTGGGGCCCAGGGTGGGCCAGTCGCGCTTCATGATGGCGGCAAGATCATAGTGGTCGTGCCAGTATGCGAGGACCTTCTTGTCGATCGCGCCGGTCTGCGGATCGACAATCTGCGCCGGATAGCCGTCCTCGCCTGAGGGGGAGTACACGGCCTGCCAGATGTCCCACTGCTCAGTTGAGCGTCCATGTGTGCCGAGGACAAGCTCATATGCATATTCTTCGCCGGTCAGCGCGATGATGGAGCCGTCCGTTCTGCGGTCACCGGGAATCGGCACCTCGCCGAAGTTCCCTTTGCGCACGAAGGCGTTGCTGTCTTTGTAGAGGTCGACGTTCTGGTAAGCGTGAAAGTCGACGGGATCAGGACAGGCGACAAAGGCGCCGTTGTAGAAGTCGGGATAGAAGACCTGCGTTGCGAGCGCCTCCCATCCGCCGGTAGACCCGCCGAATGTAGCGCGCGCCCAGCCCTGGCCGATGCCACGGTATTTCTTTTCGAGCATGGGGATGAGTTCATCGTTGATGGCGGAGCCGTAGGGGCCGACGTTGGCGGAGTCCACTACGTAGGAATCGTCGTAGTACGGATTTGCGTTTTGAACGTAAACGAGGATCACGCGCGGAAGCTGGCCGGAGGTCCAGTCCTGGAAAAGGCGATGGCCAATCTGCTGACGACGGAAGTCGGGAGACTTGGAATCAGTTGGCGAGACGGCTGTGAAATGCGCAGGACCGATCCCGGCGTGGTAATGATCCTGGTAGACGATCACGGGATACTTCGCGTCAGGGTGCTCGTCGAAGCCGTCGGGCAGCAACACCCAGGCTCCGAGCCACATATCGCGTCCCCAGAAAGCGCTGAGCTTTGTGCTGCGGAATCGCTCGTACTTCAGCCACTTTGCAGTGGGTTGCTGCTGAGCTATCACCAGCGGATCTTGCGGCGTGCCCTCAAGCGGAGAAATGGTCTGGTCAAGGGTGATCTTCATCGTGGCTTGCGACTTTGGATCGAAGTGGAGCTTCTGCGGCTTGTTGTAGAGATTGCCGGGCTTCAGATTCCAGTGCTGGCCTTCGCCTTTGTCGGGTGGGAGCCACACGGTTTTTCCTGAGGAGAGGTGGAACTGCTCATAGACGTTGAATACGGCCTGTACGTAGTAGTCGCCCGGATCGAGGTTGGCGATCGAGCGGCGCGGGTAGCCGAAGGTTTTTGAATCGATCACGAGCGGGGTGCCGGGCGGAAGGTTTTCGGCATCGACGCCGAATCCCTGTGCGGAATCGTAGGTCTCGGACAGCTGGTTGCGCGGCTCTGGATCGCCTGTTTTTGCGATGACCAGGATCAGGTGGCCGTTGAGCGGTTTCGAAGAGGGAACGGTGACCTCGATTCGCTGCGCAAAGCAAGCAGATGCGGCAAGAAGGAGCGAGAGGAGGATGGGAGAGGTCTTCGACATCATTTTCTCGATTCGGTACAGATGGGGAAAAGTCTGTTGGGGAAAAGTCTATCGCGCTGATGTGCTGATTCTTTCTGCTGAAATCAGACTTTTCAGAAGGCAAAGAGGATTCCGCCAATCAGGTTTCTGAACGAGCCCATTGAGGTGTGACCTGAAGGCGACATTTGGGACGCTCGGCATGAGGGCATTTCGCTTGGGCGCGTGATTCACGTCAAGCAAAGCAATCGGGACATTTAAAATTCATAAAGGCGCTGCTCCCGTTTTTCTTCAGCTCATTCT
>Ga0068851_10000777_pt1 | contig 13740 bp, 11 predicted proteins | sample KBSCornC12_FD_66588 | JGI IMG/M metagenome (GOLD analysis project Ga0068851, IMG submission 66588) | Corn rhizosphere microbial communities from Kellogg Biological Station, Michigan, USA - KBS Corn C1-2 | ecosystem: Host-associated > Plants > Roots > Rhizosphere > Soil ...
AGATCTCGCTGTCTAAGCCCTACGACCCTTCCGTGGAGACGCTTGGCGCGCGCTTGATCTCGGTCGTCGATTGGCTAAGGGATCCACGATGAGCTGGACGTGCAGAATCACCCAAGGAGACTATGAGTCTCTTCATGCTCATCTCCATCGGCCTGATGGAGATGAGCATGCTGCATTCCTGTATGCGGGAGTAAGGACTACCTCAAAGAGTTCGGAGCTCCTCATTCGTCGTGTTGTGCCAGTGGCGGACCACGACTTTGGTCCAAGCGATCGCGGTGGATACCGTCAGATATCAGCCCGCGCGCTAACTCGCGCAGCGGTGGAGTGCGAGGCCGAAGGTTTGACTCTCGTTTGGGCCCATAGTCATCCATTAGCCGCGCGACACGTCGGCTTCAGCCAGCCCGACCAAGCAACTCACGAGCGTGCGCATCCGCACATGATCGATATGACGGGCGGCAAGCCGGTTGCATCGCTTGTGCTGGGAACCGAATCCGTGGCGGGCGAGATCTGGATGCCGAATGGGGCCGTGAAAGTGCTAGATCATCTAGACGTTGTAGGCGCGCGCATGGCCCGCCTCACGGCATCACCTCTCGCTAGCGGTCGTGCTGCGGCCCGCTTTGCACGCCAAATGCTCATGTTTGGAGCAGCCGGCCAGGAGGCGCTCAAAGGGATGAAAGTGGCAGTCATTGGAGCTGGTGGAGGTGGTTCCCTGTTGGTTCAGAGTCTCGCGCATCTCGGCGTAGGACAGATCGTTGTTCTCGACTTCGATCGAGTCTCCGTAAGCAACCTCTCTCGGATCGTGGGGGCAGTTCCCCGTGACGCAAGGCGCGGCAACCTAAAGGTGGCCGTCATGCAAAGACTGGTGGAAGCGATCGACCCGGACATCGCGGTAACTGCGATCGCTGGGGACGTGACCTATGCCGCTGATGCGGAACACATTCTTGACTCTGACTTTATTTTCTCGGCAACGGATACGCAGTTCGCAAGATTCGCTGTCAATGCGATCTGTCATCAATTTCTAATCCCAGGCGCACAGGTTGGAGCCAAGGTGGTGACGAACGATGAGGGCGATGTGCAGCTCGCGTACGCGATGAATCGCCCGCTCGATTTGGATGGTCCATGTCTGGAGTGTGGAGGGGCACTCGACCTGGATGCGCTCCGTCTAGAGCAGGTGTCGGACGACGAGCGTCATGCGCAGCAATACATGGAAGGTGGTGAGAGTCCGATCTCCGATCCGTCTGTGATCACGCTGAATAGTGTGGCTGCGGCGCTGGCAATGCTCGATTTTCAGTTTGCCGTGACTGGTATGTACCCCAAGGGAATCCGCCTAGGACAGCGGGTCTATTACGCTCCGGAGAGGGCGCTACGGGAGCGAAATGCGAAGCAGAGGATGGGGTGTCGTTGGTGCGATCGAAATTCCGCGAGTTCAGTGTTTGGTAGGGGCGTCAACAGCCAACTCCCGTTGCGACTTGGACCTCCGCCTCGGCCGGCTCCGCGCGGACTTATCGAGCAAATTCGATCCTGGCGCATGTAGTTGTTTCCAGAGTGGATAGGCCGGATCTTCAATCGGCCACGGAGCTTTGAGAGGCCGTGACCAGATCCACCCTCTGTGTAGAGCCGCAGACAACGAAATGCGAAAGTGTCCGAAGCGACTGTGAGCTGTTCGACCGTTCCTTACGAGCGGACCATCGAGATCGGAATCGTGGAGGGCGTCATCGTTCGCCTGAGCCAGTAGGGCACGCGGATCGAATCATGGAAGAGCTAGCTAAAAGCAAGAACACCCCCGGCACGGATGCTGCTTTCGATCTTCTGGGTCGGGTTGCTGTCGATCCTGAAAGCGAGCAGCGCTATCCGAGCGGGACCGTCTTGATTCCCGCTGATTCGCCCGATGCCTCGAAGCTCATATCTCGTGCGATTGACGAGCGCAAGCCGATAGCAATCGTTTTCCCCGATGGATCAGATGTGGTGGCGCGACCTCCCGCTGCGACTGGCGCAGCTCTACTCGTCGTGCTCAGTCTCTTGTGGCTGGCCGACCAACTTCGGCGCAAGCGCTGTCACGCCGAAGGTCGCGGGTTCGAGTCCCGTCGCTCCCGCTCGAACGTGAGGGCGATCGAGCTGAGGATTCCTTCCGGTCCCAGGATCTTGCCCCGGCCGGCGATCCAGAGGCTGCGCTCGGTGGGCTCGTCGTGGGCGGAGCGGCGGCGGTAGGTGCCGTTGAGGTTGGCGAGGGATTCCACGAGGGGGAAGAGTTGCTTCGAGGCGTGGCCGGCCTGCTCGAGGAAGTCGGCCATCGAGCGCCAGGCATCTGCTTCGTTCTGCTCTTTGGCCTGCCCCGTGATCTCTTCGACTTTCTGCGCCTGGCCTTTCTCTTTGGCCTTCAGCAGCTCGGTGGCTTTGCGCATTACGTAGACCCCGGTCCCCAGCGGGGGATGAGTGGGGAGGAGGGGATCGCCCTCGTCCTCATCGCCCTCTGCGGCAGCCAAGGCGAAGACGCGCCGGTTGAGCTCGCGCTCGCAGGCGGTGCAGAGGACGAGCAGCGGTCCCGAGAAGTCCATCTCCTCCTCCTGGTGGAGCGCGTACATCTCGGCCGAGACGAGCATCCGGCGGGAGTCCTCCTCCAGCGACGACCAGACCTCGTCAGAGAAGCCGGCGCGGGTGGTGGCTTCCACCGTCTGCAGTTGCTCAGGGTGCCGGGCCGCGTAGCCGGCGGCGATCGCGGTGTAGATGCTGCCCATGCGGACGGCGGCCGCCTCGCCGGCGTCGCCCCCCACTGCCCGCGCCTCCTGCGCGAGCCGCTCCGCCTCTTTCCGCGTCGCCCGGGCCGGTTCTCCGAGCAGCTCGGCGACGAGGTCGACCAGGGCCTCGATCGCCTCCTGGCTCTCCGCGGCCAGGGCCGGGTCGATCCCCGCGAGCACCAGCGTCCCCTTGCTCCTGCCCTCGCCCGCCTCTGCCTCCAGCGCGTTCGTCCGCGCGAAGCCGGGGGTGTAGTAGACGAGGGCGCCGGTCGGAGCGGGCTGCAGCGGCAAGTGCTCGAAGTAGCCGAGCAGCTTGTAGATCTCCTCGCTGGGGAGGTTCAGCGGGTCGCCCGCGGCCTGCGGCAGGGGTTCGGCCCGCCGCAGCTTCGCGTCGACCACCATGCAGCGGCCGAGGTCGGGAGTGGTCAGTCGCAGGACAAGGTCGGGGCGGGCGCCGAGGAGATGGTGGGGATCGCGGAGCTTCCACCGCCCCTCCAGACCGACGGTGGCCGCCTCCTTCTGGAAGAAGAGCTCGATCGTCCCCGCCGGCGTCCTCCACGCCGCCTGCGGTTTCTCGTCCCGCTCCCAGAGCGGGCGAATGCCACCGCCGTCGGGCGCGCCGTAACGCCCGGACAGCGCCCGCTGCAGCGCGTCCAGCAGCCAGATCTCGAACAGACGCGCGTCGAAGCTCTCGTCGTAGAAGGCCCAGGGCTCTGCGCCGGGATCGGCGCTCCTGCCGGCGATCAGTTCGCCGACCCATCCGACCAGCGCCTCGTAGGGCTCCGGGTGCGCGATCTCCCTGCGTTCGAGACGGCGGACGACCTGGGCTCGCCGCAGCTCCAGGTGTCGTCGGTCGGCGTTGCGCCGCCCCTCGGGGCGCAGCGGGGCCAGCATCGGCAGCTGTCCCAGCCGGGCCAGGGCGGCCTGGAGGTCGGCGACCTCGCGGCTCTCCGGGCCCGCCAGGCCGAGGACGTGCGCCGGCGCCCGCGCCAGTTCCCGGGTCAGCGCCTCTAGGGCCGCGACCGCCAGCAGGTTCTCCGGAGTGGCGAGGTGCCGCTCGACCTGGTGGATCGGGTAGCGGCGGGGGCTCTGCACCTGGCTGCGACCGCGCAGGTAGCGGGGCACGTCGAGGCGCCCGGCGACGACGCCGACCGAGTGCTCCGAGCGGCGGCCGTAGCGGAAGCTCGGCTGCTCGGCGATCGCCTCGACCACCTCGACGAGGCTGCGGCCGAGGGCGAGCAGCACCCGCAGCCGCACCGCCTGGGCAAGCTCCCGGTCGGCCTCCACCCCCGCATCGAGAGCTTGCTGCGGCCGCAGCCGCCAAGTGTCGCCGCCGGCGAAGTAGGTGGCGAGGAGCGGCAGCGCGCTCTTGATCGCCTCGCGCCGCGCCTGCTCCTCGAAGAGCCCGGCCATCAGGGATGGGTCAGGTGCGGCTCCCGGACCACGGCGATCGCCTTCTGCGAGCGCTCCAGCCCGAGGATTCCCAGACGAGCATCGATCTTCTCCAGCTGCTCTACCGTCAGCGCCGTCGTTTGCTTGACGATCGAGGTCGCCACGGCGCGATCGAGGGCGTCTTTGAGGTCGGACGCCGCGGGGTTGCTCCTGGCTCGGATCACGGTGCTCCGCATCACCTCGGCCAGCTGCGCCGAGCCGAGTGGCCAGTGCGGCCCGTCCGCCTCCCAGCGAAGGAAGGCGACGAGCTCGCCGAGCAGCGCAAGCGCACCTTTCACCCGCTCTTCGCCAAGCAGATCGTCGGCCTCTTTCGCGAGGTCCTCCTCCGCCACCTCGCCGTAGAGACGGTCGTAGCGGTTGGCGGCCTGGCGGGTCACCTGTCGCAGCTCCTCGTCGACTTGGCCCCGCGCCGGCACGTCGACGTGGACGAACTCGAAGCGCCGCTGCAGGCCCTGGGAGAGCTGGGTGACGAAGGCGGTGTCGACGTCGTTCATCGTGCCGAGGATCCGGAACCGCTCCGGCAGCGTGACCTCGCGCCGGCCGGGGTCGTCCTCGAACCAGAGGCCGATCTTGCGGTTCTCGACCTTGTCTGCGCCGAGCGCGGTATAGGCGGGGCCGACGGCTTTGTCGATGTCCGCCCGCGAGAGCTCGTCGATGACCAGCCAGTGGGCCTGCGGCGCCTGGCCGCTGTCGAGGTTCGCGCTTACGACCCCTCCACAGCGCAACGCCGCCCGCGGGATGTGGCCCAGCCACGGTTCGAGCACCTCGGCGCCCTGCTCGTTCCGGCCGGGGCGCAGGCCGCCGATCACGTCGTAGGTGCTCCAGTCGGGCGTCCCGGTCTCGACCGCCACCTCGCACTCGAACGCCTCGGCGAGCAGCCCGGCCAGGCACGTCTTGCCGGTGCCGGGAGGGCCATGGAGGACGAGGTTGCCGTTCAGCAGCGCCACCACCGCCTGCTCGACCAGGTCACGCGCGTCCGGGAAGACCAGCTGCGCTTCCTCGACCAGTTTCAGGGTGCGGTCGACGAGGCCTTCGACGTCGGAATCGGCGAGGGGCGCCCGGGCAACGTCGTCGCCCAGCCGATAATCCTCGGGGCCGTCCTCCGAGATGGGTGGATCGCCGAGCAGGTCGAGGACCGCTTTCTGCGCCTCGGGGGTCACTGGATCGTTTTTAAGTTGAGCCATCTGCTCGTCCCTGTTTGGGAATCAGCGAGGGCGCGAAGCGTAATCGCTGCGAGCCTCAGCGCGAGTAGCGCCGCGGAAGCTTCAGGTTCTCGAGGTACTGAGCGCCTCTGCCCTGCCGGTGTTCGAACATCAGGCTCATCGCCCGGCAGAAGACGATCCGCGGCTTCAGCGGTCGGTTCTCTTCTAGCTTGCGATTGAGCTTGTTCAGCGCTTTCATCGCACGGTCCGGTTCGGCGTATTGCCTCTTTTGAAGTGCTTCCCAAGGGAAGGAGGGATCAGGAGCCTCGCTCTCCCGAACTGTCACCCATGGATTGAAACCCTTGACCTCTTGATTTAGAACAGGGAGAAGTATCAGCGTGTCGCCTCCACGGTCGCTGAGAATCTCTTTCTCATCGAACACCTGTTTTATGTCCCACCAGAAGCCGAGCATTCCGCGGAAGCCGTCGGCGTCTCGGGCGAGGCCCTCCTGCAGAAGGGCGAGCGCGAGCGGCATCTCGTACTCCCACTCGCCGGGCATTTCCTTCCAGCGTTCGAGCACCGCGGTACCGAAGTCGCTGAGGGATTTGCCGGTCATCAGGGCGACGCCTCCCAGGTCGGTTGGGACCTGATTGGGACGCACAGTGCGGGGGATCGGCTCCCCCTTCTGGATCGCCGTCATCCATGGTTTCGCCTGCGAGTGGAGGCGCCGCCAGGAACTCCCGAAGGGATCGAGGCTCTGGCCCATTCGCACCCGATTTTTCCCCGCCACCGCGAGCAGCCACTGCTCCCACTCGGGGCCCTGCAGCGCCTCCCAGCCCATCAGGCCTTGGCGGCGATGAAGAGGTACTCGCTCACGTTCCTCGCCTTGAAGCCGCCGTAGCTCTGGTAGTTCTGCCGGGCCACCGGGCGAATCTGGAGCGAGCCGGGCACGAAGAGGTCGTCGCGGAAAAACTCCTGGAGGCGGTCGATGCCGGCTTCGTTCGCCTCGGTTTTGAAGTCATTCCAGTGATTGCGCCCGTCGAAATAGCTAAGGACCACAGTCTTGGTCTTCGCCCGCTCGATCAGTGTACGGAGGGAGGGGAGGAACTCGCGCGGCTTGCAGAAACTGGAGACGAAGTCGTCCTCGGGATTCTGGCCGCGGACGTAGCGAAGCCCGGCGAAGTATTCAGCCGGGTCCTGCAGGGACGGGTAGCGGCAGATCACGTTGGGGAGGAAGTAGTAGGCGGTGTACTGCCGAAAGTTGTAGGGCGGGTCGATGTAGAGGACCGAGTGCTCTGGCACCTTGGTGATGAATTCGAGCGAGTCGGACTCGGTTCCCACTAGGTGCTCTACGCCGGTCTCCAGCAGGCCGTCCAGCGGCGGCAGTTCCAGCCGCATCGGCCGCAGCGCGCGCGAGTCGTAGCAGTCGCGAGGAAAGTCGTGGTAGGTGCCCTGGGTATTGCTGACCCGCTCGATCGCGCGCAAGGCGATGCTGAGGATCATCGCTTCCAGCGGCGGCTCGAGCAGCTTCTCGCTTCGCCACTGGCGGATCCGGTTGAGGATCGCGTCGATGTGGCGGGCGTTGTCGGCGGAGAAAAAGCGCCGTCGGCCCGCCCGCCCGCGGGAGCTGACGAAGGCACTCTTCGCACCCGCTTCGCAGTAGTGGTCGAAGAAGTCGCTGCGGCTGAACTCGGCGGATAGGCCCTCGTTGTCGGTAGTGGCTTGCAGGTGCAGGAGCAGGGCGAGGAGCTCAACCGCGTCGGCGCTGTACCGCTCGTCCTGCAGGTAGTCGTAGCTCTCCAGACCTTCATAGGTGGAGAGGACCTCGGCCGCCTCGGTTCGCAGGCGATCTGCCTCCTCGCCGACCAAGTCTTCGAGCGGGACGGGGGGGATCCGATCGTTGAGGATGAAGGCGCGACCGAGCATCGACGAGAAGAGATTGACGTCGTTGGACGCCACCCGATAGCCGCTTCGCTTCAGCCCGTAGGACACGCTGAGCGAGCCGGAGAAGACGTCGCAGACGAGGTCGCCAGGTTCGGCGCTTTCGCCCACCGCCTCGAGAATCTCGTCGAGGATGACCCTCTTGTTCCCCAGGTACCGGGCGATCATCTGGTCTTGGCGACGATGAGGATCTCGGCGTCGGAGCGGCCGGCGACCGAGGTGCCGCCGGCGTTGAACTGCCGATAGGCGAGCGGGATCTCCCGCTCGGTCACCTCCGTGAAGTGCTCGGCGACGATCTCCCGCAGCTCTGGGAGGTCGATCGAGCGGCGGTTGCCGGTCTCGCCGTTGCGGGTGAACGAGTAACTGAGGAAGAGGATCGCGCCGCGCCCCGAGGCAAGGCTGCAGAGATCGACGAAGGCAGCGGGGGCTTCGCGGCGGGAGCAGAAGCGCGAGTGGTGTCGTTCGGCCGGCTCTGGGTAAAGCCCGCTGGTGACGGCGCCGTTGATCCGCTGCAGGCTCGGGACTCGGTAAGCCGAGATCACCTCCGGCACGTGGTAGAAGCGCGAGTATTGCTGGGCGGTGTAGGGCGGGTCGGCGTAGATCGCCTCGACCTCGCCGAGCGCCTCCGGCTCGCGGACGAGCTGCTCGAGCGTGCGCGCCCCGGCACGGTGCCCTTCCTCGGGGAGGGCGACCGCGTAGAGGGAGGCAAGGCGTGCCTCGAAGAGGCGACGCAGGTCCTTGCGACGATCGCTGAGGATGCGGCCGCGGATGAAGGCGAGGTCCTTCCCCTCTTTGATCCGGTGCGGCTGGGCGTAGTGCTTGCCGGCGGAGAAGGCGCACTCGGAGGCGGCGGAGAGAAGCGTGGTGATCAGTAACGATTCCTGCCAGCTGTCTATTGCCCCGACCTCGGCGGCGGCTGCGATCGCCTCCCGGATCAGGTCGATCTCCAGCGCCTGCTCGAGGCCGAAGTAGGTCCCCGCATATAAGGGGGCGACAAGCCCCGCAGCCGGACGCGTTCCGGGCGTCAGCTGCAAGAACATCTCTGCCAACTCGGAAGAGGCTTCCTCCGGTCGCCACACCTGGGGAAGGGAGCGGGAGATCGTGAGCAACTCCTCCGAGTCCTCGAGCTCGACCGCTCTGCGTTCGCGCCGTAGCCACGAGGCCCAGGGACCCTCTTCTGCCTGCCCTGCACCGAGGTCGAGCTGCGGCGGCGCATCGCTCTCGGCGCGATCTACCCCGAGCAGCGCTCGAGCGAAGTGTGCGCAGTGCTCGAGGGCGTCGTAGGCGCCGACGACGTGGTCGTCCCGCGCCACCCCCTGGGCGACGAGCGAGCTGCCGGCGAACACGTCGGCGACTGCCGAGCTTCGGGGGAGCTCGTCGGCTAGGACCTTCAGCAACACCGAGAGCGAACGACTCTTTGCTCCCAGGTATTGGACGGGACGGATCGGGTCTCCCAATGCAAGTGCGGTGCTAGCCGGTGCCATCCACTAGAAGATTCCATTCAAGGCGGATGGCGACGTTCTGGAGAGGACGGCTCCCCTCCGGCCGTGGCTGGCTAGTCGGAGACGTCTGCCGCCTCGGGCGGCTTCAAGTGCTCGGCGCCGATCGCGAACTCGTGCTCCAGCCGCTGCGCGATCAGCGAGCGATGGCAGGCCTCCGGATCGCGCTCGACGCAGAGGAGGGCGGCGCGGTTGTCGCCGACGAACCTGACGATTGGGTCGAGGTCGACCTGGTCGAGGACCTCCTCGGTGTAGGCGCGGACGTATCCGGGCGCCAGCTCCGTCCGGGAGCGTTTGCCCTCGCCTTTGCGCTCGTCCTCCTCGTACTGCAGCTGCCGCATCTCGGTCGTCGGCGCCAGCTCGGGCAGGTGGCTGTAGCCGATGCCCGCCTCCGCCAGCGCCGCCTGCAGGCGTTTCGCGTTCGCCCAGGCGTACTGGCTGCCGCGCACGCCGCGGCGCTGGCGCACGTCGAGGACCAGCCCGACCTGCGCCTCCTGCAGGGCGCGGATGAAGTCGGGGCCGTCGAAACCGTAGACGCCGATGGTGGCGAACTTCGCCATCGGCGTCTGAGTCTGTCAGGGCGAGCGTCTTGCCAGCGGTTCAGTACCGCGGCGGGGCGTCCCGGTAGGCCGGGTCGCGGACTTCGCGGCGTTCTTCCACGGCAGGCTCGCCGGGGGCCACGCCGCGGCGGCGGGACCAGATGAATTCTTGGAAGATGCCGAGGATCAGGCCGACGGCGCCGGCGATCATCAGGATCACGCCGATCGTGTCGACGCTGACGCCCTGGACGTGGATGTTGGTCGCGAACTTGAGGATCGCGCCGACGGCTATGAGGAAGATGCCTGCTCCGATGGTCATTGCTGCTGATTACCCCCGGTTTGGATCGACAAACCGCAGTAACAGCGGCTAGACGAATCGTCGGGTGACAGTTCGCCTCAAGTCCTCGGCCCTGGCTGCCGAACCAATACCGGCGTGACCAAGGGCTCGACCAAGTTGGCGGCACTCACGCTTGCGCTCCTCGTGGCGCTGGCCCTATCCGCCTGCGGCAGTTCGTCCTCGGGCACCGACGGGGGGACGCTGAAGGCGACCTTCGGTTCCTTCCCTGACTCCCTCGACCCCGGCCTCGCCTACACCGGCGAAGGTTCGACTGCCGTTTACGACGTCTACATTCCCCTGCTCACCTACGCCCACGCTTCCGGCAGCGCCGGCAGCAAGGTGATCCCAGGCTTGGCCAAGGCGATGCCGGAGGTCAGCGACGGCGGCCGCACCTACACGCTCACCCTCCGCAAGGGCCTGCGCTACTCGGACGGGACGCCGGTCAAAGCCTCGGACTTCGCAACCGCGATCGAGCGCCTGTTCCTACTCAACTCCCCCGGCTCGCCGTTCTACACGGACATCGTCGGCGCCGAAGCCTTCGCCAAGAGCAAGCACGGCGGGATCGCCGGGATCACGACCGACGACAAGAGCGGCAAGATCGTCATCCGCCTGGTCAAGCCGCGCGGCACCTTCCCCAACGAGCTGGCGCTGCCCTTCGCCGCCCCTGTCCCCACCGGCACCCCGGCCGAAGACCTCACCGCCCACCCGCCGCCGGCGACCGGCCCCTACGTCATCTCCGACTCCAAGCCCGGCCGCGGCTGGGACTACAAGCGCAACCCGCAGTGGGCCGGCGGCAACGCGGAGCTGATGCCCCAGATCCCGAGCGGCCACGTCGATCGGATCGAAGTCGACGTCATCCGCAACCCCTCGACCCAGGTCGCCGACCTCGAAAGCGGCCGCTACGACTGGATGGGCAACCCGCCCCCGGCCGATCGCTACGCGGAGGTGAAGAGCAAATACGAAGGCTCCCAGTTCAAGGTCGAGCCGACGATCAGCACCTACTTCTTCTGGATGAACACGACCCAGGCGCCGTTCGACGACGTCAAGGTGCGCCAGGCGGTCAACTACGCGATCGACCCGCGGGCGCTGGAACGGATTTACGCCGGCCAGCTGACCGGCACCCAGCAGATCCTCCCGCCCGGCATGCCCGGCTACAAACGGATCGACCTCTACCCGCACAGCCTCGCCAAGGCGAAGGAAATGGTCGCCGCGGCCGACCCGGCCGACCGGGAAATCACGGTCTGGACCGACACCGAAAGCCCCAACGACGAAGCGGGCGAATACCTGGAGGGGGTGCTGAAGGAACTCGGCTTCGAAACGACGCTGAAGATCGTCAACTCCGACAACTACTTCGGCCTGATCGGCAACGAATCGACGCCGAACCTCGACATCGGCTTCGCCAACTGGTTCGAGGACTACCCCCATCCCAACGACTTCTTCCAGCCGCTGCTCTCCGGCGAAAGCATCGTCCCGGTCGGGGCCACCAACCTCGCCCGGATCAACGACCCGAAGCTGAACGCGAAGATCACCCGCCTCGGAGAAGGGCCGCTGACGCCGCAGGTCGAATCCGAATACGCGGAGCTCGACCGGGAATTCATGGAACAGGCGCCGTGGGCGCCCTACGGGACCAGCACGCTGCCGACCTTCGTCTCCTCGCGGGTCGACCTCGACAAGGTCATCTTCAACCCGACCTTCGCGCAGGACCTGACCAGCTTCGAGTTCAAGTAGGGGCTAGCTGAGCGCGGTCCAGAGGCGGCGCTCGGCCTCCAGCACCTGCTCGGCTCCGTCGCCGACCGACCGCCAGAGTTCCGGCCGCGGCTCGTCACTCTCGCTCGCGGCTTTGAACGCCTCGGCCAGCTCGGTCCAGCGCGCCGCCGCCGCGGCCGCCAGCGGTGCCTCCTCGCGCCCGGCTTCCGCCAGAAAGCGCGAGTACATCAGCCGGAAGCAGCCGCCGCCGGTGCCGCGCCGCTCGATCACCTGGTAGGCGAAGCGGGCGCACCACTGCCAGTCCTCGACCGCCTCGGGCCAGGAGCCGGCCTCGTCCGCCAGACGCTCCAGCGCCGGCACGCCGGCGAAGGGTCCGAACGGGGGCTCGAGCATCTCGCTCGCCGCCCGCTCGATCGCCCGCGGCACCGCCGCCTCCAGCTGCGCGCGGTCGATCGCCTCGTCGACAGTGAACATGTGGCCTTCCAGCGGGTAGGCGGGGTGGCCGCTGTGGCGGGCCCGCGCCAGGTTCTCCAGCCGCGTTGTCTGCAGCTCCTCGAAGGCAGTGTCGGAGAGCTGGGCGACCTTGGTGTCGTAGCCGGCCAGGACCACCGCGTGGCCGGGGAAGTGGGCCGAGTTGCCGTAGTGGTCGAGGTAGTAGATGTCGGTCAGAAGCAGCGCCGGCTTGCCGGCGTCGACCTCGCCGCGCGCCGCGGCCCAGGCTCCCTCGCCGTCCTCCTCGGCGAAGGTGCGCAGCTCCAGCGCCGCCCCGGTCAGCTCGCGGAAGGTCTCCTCCAGCCGCGCCGTGCGCCCGTTGAACCAGCGGCTCGGCGAGGCGTCCTCCATCGCCAGGTAGTAGAAGCCCGCCCCGGCGCCGAGCCCGAACGCCATCTCCTCGCTGATCTCGACCCCGTGGAAGGCGAGCAGGTTGCGCAGCGCGGTCGAGCCGCAGTGGTTGCCGGGGGTGTGGACGAAGCCGGGGACGGAGGGCATGCGGCGACTATTGTCTCGCGCCGATGCGCGACCTTGACTTGAAGCTGCTGCGCTGGATGCGCACCCACGGGCATTCGCCAGGGATCGAGGACGCCGCTGTGGCGCTCGGCAAGGCGGGCAACAACGGCCTGATCTGGTTCATCCTCGGCGCGACGCTGGCGGTCCTCGACAACGGCCGCTGGGAATCGTGGCTGATCTGCGCCTTGCTGGGACCGGTCGCGATCGGCCTCAACTACGTCGTCAAGCTCGCGGTGAAGCGGCCGCGCCCGGTGCTCGAGGGCCTGCCCCCGCTCGGCGGCGCCCCCAGCTCGCTCAGCTTCCCCTCCGCCCACGCCACCTCCTCGTTCGCGGTGGCGACGGCGATGTGCCGGGTCGACCCGGCGACCTCGGCGGCGTTCCTCGTCGCTCTCGCCCTCGCGCTCGGTCGCCCCTACCTCGGCATGCACTATCCGTCCGACGTCCTCGCCGGCGCCCTGATCGGCATCGCCCTCGGCCTGATCGTCCCGCTCACGTTCTGATGGAGGGGCGCGCCAGATGAAGGTGGGAATCGTTGGTCTGCCGAACGCGGGCAAGTCGACCCTGTTCAACGCGCTGACCAAGGGCGGCGCTCAGATGGGCGACTACCCGTTCACGACGATCGAGCCGAACGTCGCCGTCGCCCAGGTGCCCGACGAGCGGCTGGAGAAGATCGCCGAGACCGTCAAGAGCTCCGAGCTGGTGCCGGCGAAAATCGACTTCCACGACATCGCCGGCCTGGTCAAAGGCGCCTCGGAAGGGGAGGGGCTCGGCAACCAGTTCCTCGCCTCGATCCGCGAGACCGACGCGATCTGCCACGTCGTCCGCTGCCACACGGGATCCGACGTACCGCATCCCGACGGCCGCGTCGACCCGCTCGCCGACATCGAGACGATCGAGACCGAGCTGGTCCTCGCCGACTACGACCAGGTCGAGCGCCGGCTGGGGCGCGTAGGCAAGCAGGCGAAGTCGGGCGACAAAGAAGCGCAGGTCGAGCACGAGTGGCTGCAGGCGGTGCACGAGGCACTCGCGGCGGGGCGGCCGGCGCGCTCGATCCCGGTGCCGGAGGGCGCCCCGAACGCCGTCCAGAACCTGCAGGCGCTGACGACGAAGCCGATCCTCTACGTCGCCAACGTCGACGAGGGCGATGCGGAGGCACCGGAAGCGGTCGTCTCCCACGCCAACGCGGTCGGCGCCGGCGTCGTCGCGGTCAGCGCCCGAATCGAGGCCGAGCTGGCCGAGCTCGATCCCGCCGAAGCCGAGGAGATGCGCGAGTCATACGGGGTCGAGGGCTCCGGCCTGATGCGCCTGGTCCGCAGCGCCTACGACCTGCTGGAGCTGATCACCTTCTTCACCGCCGGCGAGGACAAGGAGGCGGTGGCC